>Ga0134126_10011426_pt1 | contig 11206 bp, 7 predicted proteins | sample KB31752_FD_96881 | JGI IMG/M metagenome (GOLD analysis project Ga0134126, IMG submission 96881) | Terrestrial soil microbial communities with excess Nitrogen fertilizer from Kellogg Biological Station, Michigan, USA - KB3-175-2 | ecosystem: Environmental > Terrestrial > Soil > Unclassified ... | reverse complement strand
GCGCGACTGCCCACATATATATGGCGCCATCCATCCCGCTCGCTCGGCCAGAGGAATTCCTTGCCGCCACTCAGCCACTGGAAGTCCTGCTCACGCATGTCGACCCAGGTAGTATCCTGTTCCGTGAGCAGATGATGGATGTCGCCGGTGGTCACGCTCGCGAGAACGAGATTGTCCGTGTTCTGCAGGCGATTCATCTGCTGGATGACGACATTGTTCGTGTCGGCCCATTCCATCCAGGGGATGTAGTTGTTGCGCGGATCCCCGTTGAGCCTGGCCCAGACCACCGGTCCGCCCCGGGCGTCGACCACACCTACACGAACCGCTGAATTGGTCGTGCCTGCTTTGGGATACTGAATCTCCTTCGTTACCGGATACAGCGAATCCGTGTCGTTGATCAGCGTGAAATTACGAACCCCGGACATGTCGAACTGCCAGAACGCTATGTGTCGTGAATCGGGGCTCCATCGGAATCCATCACGCAGGTCGAATTCCTCTTCGTACACCCAGTCACTCATTCCATTGACGAGTGTGCGTGTCGCATCGCGCGTCAATCGTGTTACGGCGCCGCCCGCGGTCGGCTCGACGTACAGGTCGCCCTTGTAGACGTACGCAACGTGCGACCCGTCCGGAGAGAACTTGGCGAACATGAGCGTGCTGGGCTCGGTGTTGGCGCCCACACGATGCAGCGCTCCGGAATGCGTATCGAGCACCCAGTAGTCGCCCCGTGTATTCTGGCGCCACACTTTTTCAGTGTTCGTGAAGATGAGCAGATGGCTTCCATCCTGCGACCACTTGTAGTCGTCGACCTGCAGTGGTCGCGCCGATGGCGATGGACGAAGCAATCGCGCAGGTACCAGGACCTCTCGCGTGCCAGTGCCTGCCGCGTACTGCACGATATCGGTCCCACCGGCAACGTCCTTCGACGGTTCGAGTGTGGTGTAGTGCGTGCCATCGTCTCGCCAGCGTGCTGGCGCGGCCCGATCGCCAGCGTACGCCCGGGAATCGAAGATCCTGTGGAGCGACGAATCAACATGTGCGGGAAGCTGCCCGTGCAGCTGTGCCGGAATGACGAATGCAGCAGCTACCGCCGCCGCCGCGACGCACACCATGCGGCAAAGTATGCCAGCCCGGCGAACGCGGCTCGACTGAAGATTCATATTGACCGTCGCTGAGAGAGTTGCCGATCAGGCGGCGGAAGCCGTGGCCGCCATCGGTTGGGATTTGACGACTGGACGGCGCGCGAGATGATCCCGGAGCAGCTTGCGAGTTTCAGCGGCCGCAGAAGGCGGCAGCTCGAGACGCGGTGGGCGAACCGACGCGGTTCCGCAACCCATCTCCTGCTGCACGAACTTGATGTACTGAACGAACTCCGGTACGGTATCCAGGCGCAGTAACGGGAGAAACCAGTTGTATATCTCGCGCGCTTCCTTGATCTTGCCGGCAGTCGCAAGCCTCACGAGCTCCACTGATTCAGCTGGAAACGCGTTGACGAGACCGGCGATCCATCCGCTGGCGCCCATGACGACCGATTCCACGATCATATCGTCAAGGCCCGCGAATACATTGAGGCGATCGCCCACTCGCGCAACGACGGCGGTTACGCGTCGTACGTCGCCGCTGGACTCCTTGACTGCGTGGAGGTTGGGATGCTTCGTCAACTCTTCCACCTGCTCCGGAGTGACATCCGTACCGTATGCGATCGGATTGTTGTAGAGCATGCACGAGAGATCCGTCGCTTCGATTACAGCGCTGAAGTGCGCGCGCATCTCGGGCCACGTGCCCTTGTACACATACGGCGGCAGTGCCATGACACCTTCACATCCCACCTGCGCCGCTCGCTTGGCGAGTGCAACGCACTCAGCGGTCTGGAGGCCGGCGATGCCGGCGACGACCGGCACACGCTTTCCGACAGAATTCACGCACGTTCGCAGGATCTCGACTTTCTCGTCGAAGTTGAGTGTTGCACTTTCACCAAGCGACCCGAGCGCAACGATGCCGGTGCAGCCGTGATCTACGAGCCACGAAACATGGCGCGCCACGAATTCGTGATCGACAGTTAGATCCTGCTTGAACGGCGTTGTGATCGCGGGGAACACACCCGTCCATTGCGCCTTCTTCATTGGTACGCTTCTCCGACAGAGGAATTGAAAAGGATCGAGGGAGTCGCGTTGTCCGCAATCTCCGACGACAGAACTGACACCAGCGCCGGCTCGACAGGCGGCCGAACAGTGTCCGGTTGCCAGGCGAGCAGAAACTCCAGGCCCGGCATGCACGTGCGACCCTGACAGGGGCCCATGCCCGCACGTGTGTACAACTTGGCCTGGCGCGCGCAGGCCGCATTCCTTACGGCACCGTAAGACACGTCTTCACACCGGCACACGATCGTTGCCGTCGTTGGAAGCGCCCGCAGCTCCTCACGAAGCGCGAACGCGTCGAGCATGCGCCGAGCAGCGACCTCGAGGGCCGCGCGCTTTCGCAGGAATGCACCCGAGACACGCGAGCGAGGCGAGACGGACAGTCCGGCGATCTCACCCTCGACGAGCGAGAGCGGTGCGCCGCCAATACCGGTTGCTTCGCCTACGGCAAGCACGTTTGCGACACTGGTGCGCTGCTGCTCATCCACCACGATGGCGCCGTCGCGCGTCTCGCAGCCGAGCAGTCGCGCCAGCTCGACGTTCGGAACCAGACCGTATCCCGTGCAGAGCACGTCGGCCGCCTCGCGCCACGTCCGGCGACCGTTGGTCACCGTTACGCTCTCGAGCCGCTCGCTTCCCTGAGCCGCCGTGACCCAGGTGCCAGTCGAATATGGTGTCGCGAGAAAACGTGCACGGTAGCGTGCTGCCTGCGCGACGAGCGCGGGCGCTCGCCACAATCCGGCTGCAAATCTCGTCACCGCGCTTCGCGGAGCCTGCTCCGCGACAAGCACAAGCCTGGCACCCGCCGTTGCGAGCGACGCCGCGACCGGAAGCATGAGTGGCCCCGAGCCGGCAATGATCACTCGCTTTCCGGCAAACGACGCACCGGACTTGAGCAGTGCCTGAGTGCCGCCGATGCCCATGACGCCAGGAAGCGTCCATCCGTTGAATGGAATGAACAGCTCCCGTGCGCCGGTCGCGAGTACGATCGTGTTGGCGCGCACGCGCAGCGCGCTGCCGGAGGTGTCCGCAAGAATGGCGAATTCGGCACCGTCATTCTGCACATCCACGACGGATGTGCCGTGAATAACGATCGCTCCTGATCGCGCGAGCTGCGCAATCCAGTGTTGCGCAACGCGCGGAATCGAGCCGCCACCCGCGTGACGCCAGATCTGACCGCCTGAATGCAGTCCGCGATCCAGCACTACGACACGCAGACCTGACTCTGCCGCGCGCACCGCGGCGGCAATCCCCGCCGGTCCCGCGCCGATCACCGCGACATCGGCCACAATGAGCGTCACATCAGTCCCTGCAAGTGGCGTCATCATGCCTGGGACGCCGTGCGAATGTTCATCCCATCCGTGACTGCGATCAGGCAGGCGCGTTGATGCGGTCTGCTGTCGATCATCACGCGGCACTCGAAGCACACACCCATGCCGCAGACGGGGCCGCGCGGCTCTCCCGACACCGATCTGCGAAACGCCGCAATTCCAAGATTGAACAGTGCGGCGGCCACCGTCGTGCCCGCGGCAACACGCACCCGCTGGTCGTCGACAACGATGTTCAGCTCGGCTGTACCTACATTGATCGCCATCAATGCGCACCAACGCCGTCGAGTACTCGCGACGGAGCGAATGGCACTGGATCGATCGCAGGCTCGCGGCCAGTGATGAGATCAGCGAGCAGCTGTCCCGTTCCGACCGATGTGGTGATGCCGAGCCCCTCGTGACCGGCCGCGATCCACAATCCCGGAGTCTCTTCCCACGGCCCGATGAGGGGAAGCTTGTCCGGTGTTGTCGGACGAAAGCCGGTCCATGTTCGAATTGCAGACGTGAGCGCCAGCCCAGGCATGAAGTCGAGCGCGCGGTCGAGCATTCTGCGTACGATGGATCGATTGATCGACGCGTCCCATCCAACGAGCTCGCGCGACGAGCCGATCAGCATCTGGCCAGTAGCCCGCGGCTGAACATTGAATGCCACGGATTCGGTCGTCATCGTGTGCGCGCTCGTCAGATACCCGAGCTCGACCAGTTGATGCCGGCAGAACCCGGGGTAACGATCCGTGATGACGAGATGTCCCTTGCGTGGCACGATCGGAATTCCGGGAGTGAGCTCGGGTACACGCGCTCCCGCCGCATTGATCACGCAGTCGCACGAGATCCGCTCGTTCCCCACGATCACCTGGCGCGCGCCGATTGCGTCCACGCGAACACCCTCGCGCAGCTCTGCGCCGTCTGCGGCCGCGCGCTGCAGCAGGGCCCGTGCGCCATTCGGCGGGTAGATGACCGCATCACCGGGCACGAGCAGTGCTCCAGCGAGGCCCGGCCTCAGATGCGGTTCGGCTTCCGCGAGCTGCGCTGGCAACAGTATCTCGGTCGCGACTCCGCACTCCGCGTAAACCCGTTGCTTCGCGCCGACTGCGCTGAGCTGCTCATCATCCTCGGCAACCCACAGCGTGCCACACGCTTCGTGCTCGACATCGCGCGGTAGCTCTGGTGCGAGCGCTGTCCACAAGCGCGCGGAATACGCGGTGAGAGCGAGCTGCGCGGGTGAGTCATCCATTACGACGAGATGCCCCATGCCGGCGGCCGTCGTACCGCTGCCGGCGAAGCTCGCGTCGAGCACCAGCACACTCATTCCCGCGCGAGCCAGCGCCGCGGCGCATGCTGCCCCGACGATGCCCGCGCCGACGACCACAGCGTCGTGGTGCGCAGTCACCGTGTCCCATCCAGGCGCGGCACCGATGCAGTGCAGCTCACGCCGAGGGGATTCCACCGCGGAACGGGTCCGCCTGGTCGAATAAAAGCGTCGCTTCCGCAGTCACGTAAGCCGTGCCGCGGATGTGTGGGATCAACTCACCACGCTCGTTCGTAGTGAGCCATCCGGTGAACAGACTGCCCGTAATACTTTCCTGGCGCCACCGGGTGCCAAGCGTGATCTCGCCCTTCGCATAGAGTACCGCAAGCTTCGCGGACGTCCCGGTGCCACACGGGGAACGATCATACTCGCCTCCCGAGCACAATACGAAGTTCCTGCAATCCGCATCCGCGCGCGTCGGCGCCGCAGAGATCTCGATATGATCGATCGGCTCGCCGTTCGCGCCGGTGATGCCGGCCGCGTTGATCGCGTCCTGAATGGCCTGCGTAACGCGCGTCAGCTCCTTCGCGTTCGCGGCGGTTACGGCAAGGGGCGTATCGTGTGTGATAAAGAACCAGTTGCCACCCCACGCGACGTCGCCAACCACGCTACCGACCCCTCGCACGTCGACCTCGACATTACGCGCATAACAGAATGACGGGACGTTCTCGATCGTCACGCTGCCGTCGACGCTGAGCTCGGCAGAAACCGTCCCGACCGGAGTGTCCAGCCGGATCGTACCAGGCTGAACGCGGCCGAGGTATTGCAGCGTACGCACGACGCCGATCGCGCCATGTCCGCACATTCCCAGATACGTTCCGTTGTTGAAAAAGATCACACCGGTCGTCGAGTCATGATGCACTGGCGGCGTCAGCAGCGCGCCCACGATCGCGTCGTTCCCCCGTGGCTCGCACACCACTGCACGTCGAAGATGATCGAAGCGCGTGCGCATGTCCTCGCTCCGCTCCGCCATGGTGACACCGCGCGGCTGCGGCCATCCGTCCAGCACCACCCGGGTTGGCTCTCCCTCGGTATGCGAATCCACAACGTGGATCTTTGCGGGGAACGTGGACGATTCTTCTGCAATCACGTCCGGCTCCGCGGTGGCGGCGCCGTTGATCATGGATTCACCTGTACTGTCTTGATCTCGGTGTAGAACTCGCGCGCCGCGGGTCCCTGCTCTCGACTGCCGGAGCTCGAGCCCTTCATTCCGCCAAAGGGCGCATGCGGATCCACGCCAGTCGTGTCGCCATTCACGCGCACGAGGCCAACATGAATGCGATTGATGTAATCCAGCGCGGTGGCCAGATCGCGTGTGAAGATCGATGCGCTCAGGCCATATGATGTGCGATTCGCGAGTTCGATCGCGTGGTTCGCATCATCAGCCGTGAATGCGGCGAGCACGGGGCCAAAGAGTTCGCGCTGCGCGAGTATTCCGTCGGGATCGCCACCACGCACGACCGTTGGCGCAAAGAAGTTGCCGTTACTGAACTCCGCGGAGCCTGGAATCGGAACCGAGAACAGCGTCTCGGCGTTGGCATCCTTGAGCGCCCTGGTTATTGAATCATGTGACACGCGGCTGATTACCGGGCCGACCGCGGATTTTGCGTCGGTGACTGGCCCGATGGGCAGCGATTCAATCTGGGAGCGAAGCTGACGCAGAAATTCACCCTCGACGCCGCGGGCCACGACTACCCTGCTCGTCGCGGTACACTTCTGACCGGCGTAGCGCATCGCGCCTGCTGCCGTCAGTGACGCGGCCCTGGCGATGTCGGCATCCGGCATGACGATGACGACGTTCTTGCCGCCCATCTCGGTCTGATATCGAATGTTGCGTGCGGCCGCGGTGGCAGCGACTCGTGCACCCACAGCACCAGAACCGGTGAAGCTGACTGCACGAACTTCTGGCGCCGCGAGAATCGCTGCGCCAACGGTCGCGCCGGCGCCGAACAGAACATTGAACACGCCGGCGGGAATGCCGGCCGCGGAAGCGGTCTCCGCGAGCAGTGCCGCAAGATACGACGACGACTCGGCCGGCTTGAGCACGACAGTATTTCCGAACGCGAGCGCGGGCGCAACCTTCCATAGCGGGATCGCCAATGGGAAATTCCACGGCGTGATCATCGCTACCACGCCGAGTGGCTCGCGCAGACTGAACTGAAGCGCGCCTGGCGACTGCGCGGGAATGACGTCGCCCATCTGGCGCACCGCATCACCCGCGTAGTAGCGCAGAATGACGACGCATCGGCCGACCTCGCCGCGCGCTTCGCCGATCGGCTTCCCGACCTCGCGCGCCATGACCTGCGCCAGCTCTTCGGCGCGGTCGACGATCGCCGCGGCCCACTTGTACAGGTACTCGGCGCGTGCGGGACCGGTGAGTGCGCGCCATGCCGGGAATGCTCTGCCGGCAGCAGTCGCAGCGACGTGTGCGTCGTTTGCCGAACCCTCCGGCACGAGCGCTACAACGTCGCGCACGTCGGATGGATTCACATCGTCTATCCAGCCATCTGTCTCGCTGTCACGCCAGCCATTGTCTATGAAGTGTTGCAGTCGCCTGGTCGTACTACCTGTCATGATCTTCGTTCCTTTGTTGGGCGCCGTTCTTCAGCCTCTCGCTCCGCGCTCACGAACCTGACGAGTTGACGGCCGGCGCCAAGTATGTGCTGGCGCATGAGCGCGCAGGCCTGTTTTACATCCTGTGCGGCCACAGCCGCAAGAATGGCGCGATGTTCATCGATCGCGCGCGACTCGCCATGCGTCAGCACCAGCTGCATGCGCAGATACCGGTCGCTCTGCTGGTGCAGCCGCTGAATGATCGCCATGGTGAACGGGCGGTCAGCTGCCGCATACAGCGTGGAGTGGAATTCCCAGTTGAGCTTGCCCCACTCGGCTACCTCGCCGCCGCGGAACGCTGCCTCGTAGGCCTTGAGTATTTCCCTGGCACGCGAGATATGTTCGACTGTAGTCCGCATGATTGCGCGGCGGACCAGGTCGCCTTCGATCTGTGCACGTAACTCAAACAATTCGTTGATCTCATCCACGGAGAGGGAGGAGACCACCGCGCCGCGGTGCGGATTGAATACCACCAGTCCTTCCGCTTCGAGCTGGCGCAGTGCTTCGCGAATTGGAATTCGGCTGACGCCCAGTTCGGCTGCCAGCGCGTCCTGTCGAAGTGGTGTATCGTCAGCGTAAACGCCGCGCAGGATCCTTTCGCGCAGCGCCTCCGTCGCCTGATGCGTGACGGTCTGACGTGTGATCGGCACCACCATCATCTGTGTTTCGTTCGCGCTCTTGCCGACGGCGTTGACAGCCTTGCTGGATGAACCTAGGGAGCGACCCATGTGCTATGTTCTCCGGAGTTGGGATGTGGGGTCTTGGGCCAAGCAATCCGTAGAGATAAGCCGACTTGTCGTGCCTCGCCACCGGTGACGGTGGATTGGATACAATATCCCATTTTTTTCACGGTCCGGCAAGGCCCCCGGCCGCCGCGATCCGGCTGTTCGCCGCAAAAGCACGACAGCCGAGGAGCGCGGTTGGGCCGGTTCGAGTCCGGGGCCGCGACGGGACGAGCCCGGGACGAGCCCGGGGCGGCCCCGTCCCGAGTCCGTCCCGACCTCCCCCCCGCGCGGGCGTAATTACCGCCTCGGTACCGACGGCGCGACGATTGCCGGCACTCGACCCCGCATCGCGGCGTTGAATGCCGGAATCTCCGTTCCGATCAGATTTGCATAGCTGGTCCGGGCCGTCGTCAGCGCCTGCTCGATGCCGCTCAGCACCGCGAGCGACGCTGCAGTGGGCCGATAGTCGGCACCACCAGCGACGTCACCGGCGCCGCTCCCGACTTCGCCCGAAAGCCAGACCAGATTCATGTACACGGCGAACGGCTCGACGTAATACTTGTCATCACTCTCCATGTCGGAGCGCGTCAACAGTTGCAGCTCGACACCGAGCATCTGATCGTTCAGACGATCCAGTGCCGCAATGACATCCGACTTGCCGGTGTTCGACGCCCGCTGGTCGGCGATCGTCTTTCGCATGGACTCGATATGGTTGATCATGTTAACCGCATCGGTCATGTCGTTGCGAATCCGCACCTGCGTCTGAGTGGATGCGACCAGATCCGCGGTCGGCGATGGCATTGCGGGATCACGGATCACCTCGAACGGCTGCGTCCAGCTCTTTCCCGCTACCGTCAGCCGCACTGAATACTTGCCCGGCGATGCGATAGGACCAGTCCGGACGGGTGCCTCGATTCCCCAGTGCAACACGGGACGCGTCGATTTTCCAGCAAATCGCGGATCGGCGAAGATGTGCGGGTTGTCAGGTGCGACGGTGCGCAGCACCACCTGAGGCGCCGCGTCGTAACGCAGATCCCATGGCACACGATTGAGCCCCGGACGCGCTCGGAGATGGAACGTGCGGATCGGCGCGCCGGACGCGTCCAGCACTTCCACGCCAATGCTGTCCTGAGCACGTGGCAGCTCGAAGGTGAAGTCTGCACGGCCCGACCGCGACTGGCGGAATGCAAGATGTGGCGTGAAGAGACGGGGCGCGGCCGGTGCCGCGCCGGGTGCTGCGGAGGCACCCTGCCCCAGCGCCGTGACATCACGCAGGATGTACAGCCCCCGTCCATATGTCGAAACGACGACATCGTTCCACCGCTTCGGAGCGGCTATCCAGGTCACCGGTGCCGCTGGCAGGCCGCTGTTGAACTTGGTCCAGTGCGCGCCGTCGTTCAGCGAGTAGTAAAACGCGTTCCCCGTTCCTGCGAACAACATCCCCTTCCTGTTCGGATTCTCCGTGATCGACATCACGTACGCGAGCGGATGATCGCTCGGAAGATCCGACGTGATGTTGGTCCACGTGTGTCCGTAGTCGGTCGTCTTGTAGATGTATGGCTTACGGTTATCCATGATATGGAAATCGATCGCCACGTACGCGGTTGCTGGATCGAAGTGCGACGGCTCGATCTTTCGAATCGTTCCCCACGCCGGCAGCCCCTTCATGTTGGCCGTGACGTTGTTCCAGTGAGCACCGGCGTCGGGCGTGTACCACAGCTGCCCATCATTCGTCCCGGCCCATATGAGACCACGCTTGATCTCCGATGGGGCGATCGCGAACACAACCTCGCCGTAGAACTGTCCGAGGTTGTCGGCAACGAGTCCGCCGGACGAGACGATGCGGGACGAATCACGCGTTGAAAGATCCGGACTGATCACGGTCCAGTGCTGCCCCGCATCCGACGTGCGGAAGATCACCTGGCAGCCGTAGTACACGGTCTTCGTATTGAACGGATCGATCGCGAGCGGCGGAGTCCAGTGGCAGCGGTACTTCACCTTGTCCGGCGGCGAATCGAGCGTGTGAATCCACGGACTCACCGAGCGCGCCAGCTTGGTGCGCGCATCATATCGTGTGACTTCATTTCCGTAACAGCTCGCCCACACGATGTCGGTGTCAGACTTGTCTGGCAGCGTGAAGCCGGATTCGCATCCGCCGAGTCCATTTTCCCATGGCGTGCGGCTGTACACGTTGCCAAAGCTCTCGGGCGGGATTTCCGGATTCTCGCTCGCGACGGAAGGACGCCGCCTTCCCTCGCCTGCCATCGTATCGCGAGCCGCGCCGCGCCGGATCGTTGAATCCGTCCGCATGCTGTCGGCGTGCGTGCTGTCGGTCGGTGGCTCCGGACGGCGCCGCTCGAAGTTGCGAATCGGTGCATCGCTGGCGCCACGCATCGGAAAGCTGTTGTCCTGACGGTTGGAGTAGATCCAGTACGGCACCTGGTCATCGACGGCGACGTGGTACATCTGCCCGTTGGGCAGCGATACCTGCGTGAAGCTCTTCCCGTGATTGAGCGTGATGTGCGCGCCGGCGTCATCCGTCAGCGCAAAGCTGTCCGGATTCTTTGGATCGATCCATATGTCGTGCGTGTCGCCGCCCCACGGAACGGCCTTGAACGTCTTCCCGCCGTCCTTCGATTGCCAGAAACTGCTGTTGGCAATGAGTATTTCATCCGCGTTCCCGCTGGACACCTTGATGTCGATGTAGTAGCCGGCGCGGCCTATCAGTGTTCGCTGCCAGTTCACGTTCTTCCACGTGCGTCCCGCGTCATCGGATCGCCAGACAGATCCCTGATCAGCGGTCTGTATCAGTGCATAGACACGATTCGAATTGGTCGGCGCAACGGCGACGTCGATCTTGCCAAGCGGTGATTTCGGAAGACCCGGATCGGTGAGCTTGCTCCAGGTGGTGCCACCATCGCGCGTGACGTAGAGTCCGCTCGATGGACCACCGCCCAACATTACCCAGGTGTGCATCACGACCTGCCACATTCCCGCGAATACAACGTTCGGATCGTGCGCATCCATCGACAACCCGGAGCATCCCGTGCCATCGTCGACAAACAGCACGCGTGTCCACGACTTGCCCCCATC
>Ga0134126_10011424_pt1 | contig 11207 bp, 6 predicted proteins | sample KB31752_FD_96881 | JGI IMG/M metagenome (GOLD analysis project Ga0134126, IMG submission 96881) | Terrestrial soil microbial communities with excess Nitrogen fertilizer from Kellogg Biological Station, Michigan, USA - KB3-175-2 | ecosystem: Environmental > Terrestrial > Soil > Unclassified ... | reverse complement strand
TCTTCCAGATCGCCGAGGACCGCATTCGCAAGATCGATCCCGACACGGGACTCGTGCTCGCCACCATCCCCGCGCCAGGCGGCGGCGGGGATTCAGGGCTCGCCTGGGCGGAAGGAACACTTTGGGTCGGGCAGTACCGCAGTCGCAGGATCCATCAGATCGACCCGGATACGGGAGCGATCCTGCGCACCATCGAGTCGAACCGGTTCGTTACCGGCGTGACCTGGGTGGACGGGGAGCTCTGGCATGCGACCTGGGAGGGCGATCAGAGCGAGCTGCGGCGAGTCGATCCGCGGACCGGAGAGGTCATGGACCAGATCGACATGCCCTCCGGCACGGGCGTGTCCGGGCTGGAATCCGACGGGGGCGAGCGTTTCTTCTGCGGCGGCGGCGGCAGCGGGAAGGTGCGCGTCGTGCGTCGGCCCAAGTCTCGCGGCGCGTGACCCATCAACATCAACCCGAGATCCTGATGCGCTGCCAGGCACGCGAGCGCCAGCGCAGAAAGAGCGTCGTGCCGAGCAGGATGACGTAGAAGACCACCGCCGTCCAGCCGCCCGCCGCGCCATAACCCAACTGCGGCAGGAAGTGAAACCAACCCTGGCCGGGGGCGAACGTCAGGATGTGCGCGAGCGGCAGGAACACGAGCCAGCAGACCGGGAAGACCAGCGCGACCGGCACCCTGACATCCCCGGCGCCGCGCAGACACATGCTGCTGCCGAGATTCAAACCATCGAAGAACTGATAGGCCGCGGCGAGCCAGAGCAGGGAGATCCCCAATCCCGCCGCGGCGGCGGCATTGCGATCGTCCGATCCGGTGAACAATGGCAGCAGCCAGGGACCGGCGGCCGCGAGCGCGAATCCGATACCCCCCATCACGAGCGCGGCCAGGAGGATGACGCGGGTGCCGAGGCGCATCGCCCACTCCCGGTCGCCGGCGCCGATCGACTGGCCGACGAGCGTGGTGGCGGCCGTCGCGATGCCGATGCCGGGCATGTACGCGATCGAGGTGAGGACCGACACCATCTGCGTGGCCGCGCCAGCGACGGTGCCGTAACGCACCTCCATCATCTGAAAGATGGAGAACCCGAGCACGTCGGCGGCGGGCATCATGCCCATCGGCACGCCGAGACGGATCTGCTCGCGAAACAGGCGCTTTCGCGGCCGCCACGCCAGGTGGGACTGGTGAGACTCCCGAAACGGCACCCGGAGGAAAAGGACGAACGCGATCGCAAAGCCAACAGCTTGCGCCACGTTGCTGGCCCAGGCCGATCCGGCGACACCCCAGCCGAGTCCGAAAATGAAGAGGTCGTTGAATATCGCGTTGGCGATGGCCGTCGCGACCGCCACCAGAAAGCTCACTCGCGGCCGGCCGATGCCGTTGAAGAAGCCGATCATCGCAAAGGCGGCCACGCCGAACGATGCGCCGCCGATGCGCGGGAACCAGAACTCCTGCGCCAGGCTCGCGACTCGGGGATCGAAGCCGAAAGGCGCGAGGATTTCCTTTCCGGCAGCGCCTAACGCAATGAAGACGGGAGCGACACAGACGGTCAGCCAGAGCGCGGTCCAGGCAGCCTGCGCCGCGCGTCGATAACGCCGAGCACCATGGGCGTGCGCGGCGAGCGTCTGCACCGCCATACCGGCGCCGCCCAGGACGAAAACGACCGCGAGTATCATCCATTGCACTGCGCCCACTGCGGCCAGCGCCGCAGTCGAGATGTGCCCCACGAACCACATGTCGGTGAGATTGAGGATGATCTGCACCGCGCTGTTGGCCATCAGCGGCAGGGCGAGCGCGAGCACCGCGCGGAAATCGACGTGGGCGCGTCCCTGGGAATCGATGCGTTGCGCCGGCAGAATGCCGGGCGGCGCGCGCGCTGAGGGGGAAGCTACATCCATAGCGGGTGGGACCTGAAGGTGGGCTGCGGCCTGTCCGGCCACTTGCAGCCAGGCGCAGTATTGTGCACCGTAGCGCGCATGGCAGCCCGCAAGAAAACTTCGGCGACACGAACCCCATCCAGGAGCAAGCGCACCCGGGGCAAGCTCGCTCCAGGAGCAGAGGCGCGCGGCCTGGAGGCATCGCAGGTCGCCGTTGCGATCGACAGCCCCGAGGTCGCGGAGCTGGTGGCACTGGTGCGCGAGGCCGGCGGCGCGCCGATCGGCGCCTATCATGAGCCCATGGGCGGCCGGCCGCTGCTGATCGCGTGCCTACCGCTCGCGGCAGTGCAGCCCACACCCTTCCAGCGCGATCTCTCCCCCACACATGCCAAGCGTCTGGCCGAGAAGATCGGCGAGACGGCGGCGTTTCTCGACCCGCTGATCGTGGTGCGCGGCGAAGATGGGAAGCTCTGGACGCCGAACGGCCGGCACCGCCTCGCGGCGGCGAAGGTACTCGGGTTGAGGCAGATCACCGCGCTCATCTCACCGGACGAGGCGCTGGCTTACCGGATCCTGGCGCTCAACACCGAGAAGGCGCACAACCTGCGCGACCGGAGTCTCGAGGTGATCCGCATGGCACGCAGCCTCGCCAAGAGGCAGAAGGCCGGCAGCGAGTCGTCGCTGGCGGCGGAGTTCGAGGCGCCGGAGCTGTTGACCCTGGGAGTCGTCTACGAGCGCTCGTCGCGCTTCGCCGGGGGGGCCTACAGCGCGTTACTGAAGAAGGTGGACCGGTTCAGCGAGCGGCCGCTGGCGGCCAGCCTGCGCGAGCGGGAGGACCATGCCGCGCGGCTACTGGATATCGATACTCAGGTGAAGAAAATCATCGCCGCGCTGCAACAGCGCGGCTTCAAGTCGCCCTATTTGCGCAATTACGTCGTCGCGCGCATCAACCCGGTACGCTTCCACAAGTCCAAGAAGGGCGATAGCAAGCCGCCGATGCCGCTTGCGCAGGCACTGACGCGCATGACGGCCGCCGCGCGCGCGTTCAAATTGGACTCCGTTTCCAACGCGGACCTCGCGTGGGTGGCAGTTGGGGCCGGGGCGCAGGAATGACCGCGCGCGCGGATTCCGCTATCTGAAAATGACCACCACGATCGCCGTCAGGATCAACAGCGCCGTGGCCTGCACGCGGTAATTGCGCCAGAGCGGGACGGTTCGCAGGCGTTCCGTCTCCGCGCGGTAGTGCGCGGGCGTCCAGACGAGCCCCGAGCCGATCGCGGAGGCCGGCGCGGCGCTCCACCGGCTGACGATGAGCAGAATCGCGGTGTCCAAGCCCAAGAGGAGCGGCGCGACGTACAGAAAATGCAGATGCAGGAGATGCAGCGGCACATTCAGGACGAAGAGCGCCGCCCCGGCGGCCGTACCCAAGACCAGCGTCGCTGCCGCGCCGGCGGCGTTGGCACCGCGCCAGAAGGCGCCGGTCAGAACCAGCGCAACGATGGGCGGGGTGGCGTAGGCCAGCATCGCCTGCAGGTATTGCCAAAGAGTCCCGAACCGCTGCAGCTGCGGCGCCCACAGCATCGCCACGAGGAGCAGCACGGCCATGCTCCTGCGACCGATGCGCACGACCTGCGTTTCCGACAGTCCGGGCACGATCCGCTTCACGACATCCATGGTGATGATCGTGGAGGCGGAATTCAGGGTCGAGGCGACCGTGGCCATGGTGGCGGCCACGAACGCGGCGGCGACGAGCCCCAGGAGTCCCTCGGGCAGCAGGCGCAGCATGAGCGTCGGATACACCAGGTCGGGGCGCTGCAGGTGCGGGAAGAGCACGATCGCGCAGGTGCCGGGCAGGACCAGCAGGAAGAGCACGCTCAGCTTCAACAGACCGGCGAAGAGCGCGCCGCCTCGCCCGTCATCCAGGCTCCGCGCCGACAGCGTCTGCTGCACCATGTACTGATTGGTGCACCAGTAGTAGAGGCCCAGCACCGGGATGCCGAACACGAGCCCCGGCCAGGGGACGCCGCGGTCGGCGGCGGGCCGGATCAATGACAGCTTTGCCGGATCGACCGCGTGCACGACCGCGTGCCAACCGCCCGCGTGCATGAAGGCGGCGACCGAGATGGTGACGGCGCCGGCGACCAGCAGGATCGCCTGCACCGCCTCGGTATAGATCACTGCGCGCAGACCGCCCACCAGCGTGTAGAGGCCGGCGGCGCCGGCCAGCGCCGCCACGATCGTCCAGAGCGGCAGGCCCGGCAGCAGCATCCGGCACACGAGCGCGCCGCAATATAGCGCCGCTGCCGCATCCACGAATACGTTGAGGAAGACGTTGAGAGCCGCGAAATAAAGACGCGCCCGCGCATCGTAACGGCGCTCGAGAAACTCCGGCATGGTGTAGGCGCGGCTGCGCAGCACGAACGGCAGCAGGAATACGCAGTAAAAGACGAGGACGACCCCCGCCGACCATTCGTAGTCGTAGACCGAGATGCCCATGACATAGGCCGCGCCCGCGAGGCCGACGATCGCGGTCGAGGAGATGTTGGAGGCGAAGAGCGCGAGCCCGATCGCCGGCCAGCGCGAGGCGCGCGAGGCCAGAAAATATTCCTCTGCCCGCGCCAGAGGGGCGGGGATACGGAACGTGCGGCGCGAGACGGCGAGTCCGAGCCCCACGATGCCTCCGGCGCAGACCAGCACGACGAGCAGGTCGAGAGGGGATGCGCCGGTTGACAGCGATGACATTTGTTTTATCGTACCGCGATGAGCAAAGAGATGACTGCACGGCGGGGACCCGCGACGATCCAGATGGTCGCGGACCGCGCCCGGGTGTCGCCGAAGACGGTCTCCCGCGTGATCAACAACGAGCGGGGAGTGCGGGTTGAGACGCGCGCTCGCATCCTGGATGCCATCCGGCAGCTCGATTACCAGCCAAACCTCAACGCGCGGGGCCTCGCCGGCGCCCGCTCGTTCCTGATCGGTCTCTTCTACGACAAGCCGGGCGACTACCTCAATGAGTTCCAGACCGGCGCCGTGCAGCGCTGCCGCGAATCGGACCTGCACCTGATGGTGCAGCCGCTCGACATCGCAAGCAAGGAGATGCCACGGGACGTGAGCATGCTCGTGCGCCAATTACGCCTCGAAGGGGCCATTCTGCTGCCGCCGCTGAGCGACCACCCCGTGGTCCGCGCGGCGCTCGCCGAGGCGGGCGTGCCGGCAGTGCACATCGCCCCGATGCGCGAGCCGGTCGATTCGCCCTCGGTCGACACCGACGATCGCGCGGCAGCGCGCCAGATGACCGTGCAACTGCTCGAGCACGGCCATCGCCGCATAGGCTTCATGCTGGGCCCTCCCGGCCACCGCGCGACCGAGCAGCGCTACCTGGGCTTCGCGGATGCGATGCATGCGCGCGCCGTGAGCATCGATCCGGAACTGGTGCAAACCGGCAACTTCGAATTCGCCGACGGCCTGGAATGCGCGCGGCGCATACTCGCTGCGCGCTGGCGGCCGACGGCCATCTTCGCCAGCAACGACGACATGGCGGCGGCGGCGGCCTGCGTCGCGCGACAGATCGGACTCGAGCTGCCCGGCGAGCTCTCGGTCGCCGGCTTCGACGACGCGCCGGTCGCCAGCATGATCTGGCCGCAGCTCGCCACGGTGCGCCAGCCGGTGCGGGAGATCGCGCGCCTGGCGGCGGACCTCATCATCCAGCATCGGCCGCACCGGCGCGGCTGGCCGCAGCCGATCCCGCGCCCGCGCCTCGAGCTCGCGCTGGTGATGCGTGGCTCGATCGCTGCCGCATCGTCCAGGCGAGCCTGACGAGCGGCTGTCGGGCCGCTCAGCCAGTCTTTCGCGACGCTGCGGGAGCCGGCGAGGCTGAGCCGCCGGACGCGAAGTGGCTGTCATGCGTGGGCGCCGCGCGCATCTCACGCTCGACATCCGCGCGCAGGGCCAGCATCACCGGCCAGGCGCGCGCCAATGCCGCCTCATCGATGAGCGGGTCGAGGGAGGCCGGCTCCAGCCCCAGTCCCTCGAGGATGAAGAACCAGGAGAGATCCGTGAAAAGCTCCCGCGGGCCCGGACGGATGCGGCCGGTCCCCCGATAGAGGTCTATGCGCTCCACCAGGCTCTGCGGTAGCCGTGCCGCGCGGCGCTCCTGCCAGAAAGGCGCATCGTCCCGCTGGGTGAGACAGTAGTGCAGCACCAGGAAGTCGCGGATGCGCTCCATCTCCTCGGCGAGCTCCGCGTTGTAGGAGTCGACGTTGGCCTGGTCGAAGTGGCGGTCGGGAAAGTGATCGAGGAGATTGTAGAGTCCGCTCACCATAAGCTGAATGCTGGTCGACTCCAGAGGCTCCAGGAATCCGGAGGCGAGGCCGAGCGCGACGCAGTTGCGGCTCCAGAAGCGGCGCCGCCGGCCGGCCGTGAATCGCAGCAGCCGCGGCTCGGCGATCGGATCCCCGATCTGCGCGAGCAGATCCTCGAGCGCCGCGGCATCGCTCGCATGCCGGCTGGAATAGACATAGCCGTTGCCGATGCGGTGCTGCAGCGGAATGCGCCAGTGCCAGCCCGCGGGCCGCGCGGATGCCTCGGTATAGGGCGGCCGTGGACCCGAAACAGCGGTCGGAACCGCCACGGCGCGATCGCACGGCAGATGATCTCCCCAATCGATATAGCCCGTTTCGAGGATCTGCTCGATCAGGACCCCGCGAAACCCGCTGCAATCGATGTAAAGATCAGCGGTGAGCCGCCCCCCGTCGGCGAATACGAGCTCCTCCAGGAATCCGTCCGCGCGCTGCGTGGCCGTGACCACCGTCCGCTGCAGGCGGGTGACGCCGCGCTTCAGCGCCTGCTCGCGCAGGTAGCCGGCGACCAGCCCCGCATCGAAATGCAATGCGTAGCGAACGCCCGCCGCCGAGCCCCGGGATGCCGGTGCAGGAAAGCGGAACTTGCGCTCGGTCCCGAGCGCCGCGCAAAGACTGTAGTCGATGACCCGAGGCGCCCGTCCCGCGGCCTTCGCCTTCTGCCAGTGATGATAGAAGGGACGTCGATCGATAGTGGTGCCGAAAGTGCCGAAGGGGTGCCAGTACAGGTGCCCGATCCGCCGCCAATCCCGATAGCGGATGCCGAGCTTGTAGGTGGCGCCGGTCCGACGGACGAAGTCCGCCTCATCGATGTCGAGGAACCGCAGCAGCTCCATGAAGGGCGGGATCGTCGCCTCCCCCACCCCGACCGTGCCGACCTCGGGCGATTCGATCACCGTGATCGACGGCCCCGCCGGAAGGGCCCGTGCCAGCACGCTGGCCGCGAGCCACCCGGCGGTGCCGCCACCGACAACGGCGATCGTACGGATGCGCTTGTCGTCGGTCACGTCGTCCTCAATTGCGGAACTTCACCCCGAAGAAGAAGCGCCGGCCCCAGTTGTCGTACGTCAATGGCAGGTTGGGCCACTGCAGATAGTCATGTGTCGCTGAATTCGTCAGATTCGACGCCGACAGGATTATGCCGAAGTGCCTGTTGAAGTCGTATCCCACCTGGGCGTCGAGCTCCGAGTACGGGGCCTGCCATACCTCCAGCGTCTGCGGCTTGCCGCCGGGCCCGTCGATGCTGAAGGTGGAGCCTTCCACGTTGTTGCTGATCGCCTTGTCGCGATAAGTGTACGACAGGCGGCCGGAGAACCCGAAGCGCTGGTAATACAGCGTGGCTGCCAGGGAGTTTTCCGACACGCCGGGGAACGGGATGCTGTTGCTGAACGTGAGCGGCACATTGAGGCTCATTTCCGACTTCGACAAGGTGTAGTTGAGGTCCACCCCGAAGCCATCCAGGACGCCGCGGAACGGGTATTCCGCCCCAAGAATGACGCCATAGATGTCGCCGCCATCGCCGTTGACCGGCTGCTGCACGTTCGCGGTGTTGCCGCCCACGGTCGTCGCGACGTTCGCAACGTAGGGGAAGCTGTCGACCTGCTTGTAGAAGCCCTGGACCTCGGCCACGGCGCCGGGAGCGAAGTAGTCGAAGTATCCCAGCAGGAACTGGTCGGCCCGGTACGGCTGCAGATTCGGGTTGCCGCCGCTGCCGCCGGCGAATATGAAGGAGGTGCCCGAGCCGGAGCGAGTGAAGTTGTACGACTCGCCGACGCCGAGCTGCGCCAGATTCACCGGCGCCGTGACCCGCGCCGCGCTCAACCGCAATTGCTGGGTGGACGTCAGGTCCAGCGTGAAGTTGAACGTCGGCAGCACATCCGTGTAGCTCTGCACGGTCTGGATGGGAACGTTGTTGGAGTTCACCCCGTTCCACGAGGCGGTTCCGTAATACGCCGGGACCGGGGCCTGCTCGGCGCCGTCGATCGTGATCTTCGTGTTGACCACGCGCACGCCGAAGTTGATGTGGTAGTGGTCCGCCGGGCCGCCGATGTCTCCCATGAGGTAGGACGAGGTCGTCTTGTAGTCGATCGAATAGGAGCTCAGCGTGTCCTCGAAGAACCGCTCCGTGTCGTTCGGCACCCCGGCTCCGTTCCATATCGTATCGAGGAACGTCGACGGGTTGGTCATGCCGCTGGTGTAGGGATTTTTGACGATGATCGGACCCGAGGCGAAGTTGTTCACCGTCTGCATGAGGCCGGGGGCGCTCGCGCCCGTCGAGAACGGAATGTTGGGCTTGCTGTATCCCGGATCCTGGTAGTAGAGCCAGGTGCTGCAGGTGGCACAACCCGGCTGGATGCCGATGACGTCCCCGTTGATCAGGTAGCGCCCGAAGATCTCGCCGACGTCATTCGTACCGTAGCGGGCACCGGCCGAGATCGTGGTGTCCTGGAGGTTGGCCGGCTTCCAGTGCAGGTCGAGCTTGATGGCCTTGAGCTCCTCGGAGCCGAGGTTCGCCCACGCCCACGCGGACTTGAAGGTCGTCCAGGCCGGATTGTTGAGGACGTTGCTCGGATAGGAGACGGTGGGAAGCCCGGAGTCGCCGCCATTGGTGTAGGTGAAGTTGTACCCGGGGCTGGCATTCGGGTCCGTGCCGCAGACGGCGCCGCCGTTGTTGCAGCCGGGGGCCCCAGGACTGGCCGGCGCGCCCGCGGAGGTCTCATACAGCCCGTGCTCGATGTCCTGCTGGGCGGCCTGCATGTTCGAGGCCATCTTGGAGTAGAAGAGCCCGAGATCGCCGGTCAGCGGACCGCCATCGTCGAAGTCGGTGGTCCACTGGATGTTGTTGGCATGATCGCTCGTGTTCTGGTAAAGGGTCGCGGTCTCCGCGCCGTTGGCGGTGAAAGTGCCGTTCTGCACCACACCGTTGCCGTCGATCCTGTACGGATCGGCGGGATCGATTCCCGTTATCGGGAACGCCGTGTTGCCGGCGCCGTTGAAGAAGATCTTGTTGGAGTAGTTGATCTGGGTATCACGCTCGCCGGAGTAGAACCACCGCAGTTGCGTGCTCAAGGAGTCGGTGACTCGCCAGGCGAAGCCGAGGGTTGCGCCCTCGTCGTAGCGCTTGTCGGCGATGTTGCTGGTATAGGCCAGCTCCGGCAGGATGTAGCTCTGCGCGATGGTGCTGTAGTTCGCCAGGGTGGTCCCGCCGCTGGCGGGCGGCGTCAGCGCGGAGTTCGTGGTGACCCAGGGACTGCGGTTGTAGGCCTCGAACTCCTTGTCGAAGGTGTTGTACTTGTCGTAGGAGATGCTGGCCTCGATTGCGAACCGGCTGTTGACCTTATAGGCGGCCACCAGCGAGGCATTCGGCGTGATGCCGCTCGCGCCCTCCGAAGAGACACCGCGCGCGTTGCCGGCCAGGGTCAGGCCGAGCGGCATGGCGAGCGGGTCCTGGGTCTTGAGGTTGATCGTGCCGCCGATCGCGCCGGTGAGATCGGCGGCGGTCGGATTCAGCTCCACGTCGATGCCGCTGACTTCCTCGCTCGGGATGCTCTCCAGCGAGCTGTACTGGAAGTTGCCTCCGGCGCCGCCGTTGGCCGCCTCGCCCGAGGTGTAGAACTCCCGGCCGGTGAGGAAGTCATCGCCGTTCAGCACGATGACGTTCTGGCTCAAGCCTTCGACCAGGACCTGCGTGCCGAAGCCGACGGCGCGATTGATCTGCACGCCGGGCAGGCGCTGCAGGGACTCGGCGACGTTCTGGTCCGGCATTTTGCCCAGGTCTTCCTGGGCCACGGCCTCGATCGGCTGTACGGCGAGGCGCTGGGCGTTGAGCGCGCTCTCCAGGGACTGCCGGAAGCCGGTGACGACGACTTCCTGCAACTGCGGGGCCGATCCGCCCGTGTCACCCCCGGGGGACGTGGGTGAGGCCTGGGCCGGACCGGCCGCCGCGAGCCGGAGTGCCTGGCGCACGGATGGCAGCGCTGTCATGGTCGCGCCAGAAGAAGAGCGGGCGGAGGCCGATGCCAGCCCGAGCTGTCGAGCGAGCGACCGCTTGGCGGTGGCCTTTGACGGCGGATCCGCGGTCTTGGCGGGCTGATTCCCGGCATGCGCGACCGCCGGCGCGGCCGTGGCCAGCATTTCCACGGACAGCGCTGTCATCAGGCCGGCATTAAAAAGGCGGGTGGTCCGCCGGGTTCGTTTTTCTCTGCGATGCGACATGGCAACTCCCCTCAAAGTTGATAATCAAAATACGCCCGCGCCGGAGACGGTGTCAAGACAACAACCGTTGCTATTACGCAACAAGCAGCCACTCAGCGCGCACACGACAGCAGACCGGTCATACCGCTCTGCAGACGGATGTTGGCAACGCTGAGCACGAGCCTCCCGGTGGTCGCAATGCCAAATGGCATGGTGATGTGGCTCATGTCTGCTCCGGCGTGGGCAAAGCACGCCAGCGGGATTTTCAGGTGCTGCCAGCGCTCCAGCGGCGCACGGCGCAATTCGGCGGTGATGGCGATCGACCCCGCGCAGCGCGGTCCGCACGCCATTGAGATACTGACGGGCGCGCTCGGCGCAAGATCCAGACGATAGTCAAAACCGAGGGCCAGCTGGCCGTTGGTCTGGCGGCTGAGGTCAACGGGCGAGTGGCCGGACAGCCCAGCCAGGGAGGGTCCCTGCCCGTTGAAATGGAGGGCGCGCGCATCTTCCTGCTTCACGTCATCGACGGGAGTGATGTCGTTGGCCGCAAGCCAATGCCAACCTGGCCCGGGCCGGCCGGCCGCAAAGTAAACATCGACGCTGGTGGCGGCAGAGGCGGACAGGCCGCTCTGCTCGGGCAGCCTCCCCAGGTTACCGTTGCTCGCATCGCGCAGGCCGTAGCCCAAGGGGAAGAGAGGTTGGCCCGGGGTGTCGGTGCCGAACTGAAGGGGCGTGCGCGGCCAGGCGAAGGAGAGCGTGCCGTGAAAGTCATGGCCGATG
>Ga0134126_10011423_pt1 | contig 11207 bp, 6 predicted proteins | sample KB31752_FD_96881 | JGI IMG/M metagenome (GOLD analysis project Ga0134126, IMG submission 96881) | Terrestrial soil microbial communities with excess Nitrogen fertilizer from Kellogg Biological Station, Michigan, USA - KB3-175-2 | ecosystem: Environmental > Terrestrial > Soil > Unclassified ... | reverse complement strand
TCTGGAGGTTCCACACACCATGAGTAAGCTGCACCATCCACTCAACCCTGACCACGACCATCCTCACAACGCCAGCGCCCCCAACGACAGCCTGCATCACGACGGCATCGACCGCCGCGGCTTCCTCTCCTGCATGGCCTGGGCAGGCACCGGCCTGCTCTGGACCATGGCCGGCGGCATTCCGACCTCGCGCGTATTCGCAGCGGCGTCCGCAGCGTCCGGCGGTGCACCCGCGCACGCCGCCGACACCAGCTTCTCCTTCGTCCAGATCTCCGACTCGCACATCGGCTTCAACAAGGCCGCCAACCAGGACGTCGCCGGCACTCTGCAACTTGCAATCGACAAACTGAACGCCATTCCCACGGCGCCCGATCTCCTGCTCCACACCGGCGACATTACGCAGACCGCGCGCGCCAGCGAGTTCGACACCGCCGCGCAGATCCTCAAGTCCTCGCGCGTCACCGATATCCACTACGTCCCCGGCGAGCACGACACCGCCACCGACGACGGCCAGCTCTACCTCGAACGCTTCGGCAAGGGCACGCGCGGCAGCGGCTGGTACAGCTTCACCCACAAGGGCGTGCACTTCGTCGGCCTCAATAACTCGCGTCAGGTCGACGCCATGGGCACCCTCGGCGCCGAACAGCTCGCATGGCTCAAGCAGGATCTCGCCGCGCTCACGCCGTCCACGCCCATCGTCGTCTTCGCGCACATCCCGCTCTGGATGGTCTACCCGCAATGGGGCTGGGGCACCAGCGACGGCGCCCAAGCTCTCTCCTATCTCAAACGCTTCGGCTCCGTCACCGTCCTCAATGGCCACATCCATCAGACCGTTCAGAAGGTCGAGGGCAACGTCAGCTTCCACACCGCATGCTCCACAGCCTTCCCGCAACCCGCGCCCGGCTCCGCGCCTTCCGCCGGTCCCATGACCGTTCCCGCCGGCAAGCTGCGTTCCGTCCTCGGCATAACCCAGGTCAACTACGTCGGACGCAAAAGCCCCCTCGCCATCGTCGACTCCTCACTCGACTCCACTACCTGACAATTACTAAGTTGTCATCCCGAGCGAAGGCGCGATCCCGCAACGCGGGAGCGCACCGAAGTCGAGGGACCTGCTTCTAATTCTGCCGATCCTGGCCGGGTACCCCATTCATCATGCGATGTCACTCGCGCGATGGGTGGGGAATCAGTAGAGACTCGCGCCTCGCACCCGCCTCGAACCTCGAACCTCGCACCTCGCACTTCCTCCCCATGCCCTCTCCCCGCCGCATCATCTCCACCGCTGTCGTCACCTTCGCCGCATCGTTCACCCTCGCCCAACTCCATCCCTTCGGCAATGCGGACCTCTTCGCCGCGACGCGCTCGCAGCCACAGCAACTTCCCGCATCCATTCCGCCCGCAGCTCGCTCCATCCTCGCGGCCGACTGTGCAGACTGCCACTCCTCCACCGCACGCGCTCCCGTCTACGGTCACTTCGCGCCCGTTTCCTGGCTGCTTGAGCGGGACATCCTCGGCGCCCGCTCGCACCTCAACCTTTCCGCGTGGGACAGTTACTCCCCCGACCGGCAACAGGTCCTCCTCGCCGAAATCGCGCAGCAGGCGCGCACCGGCCATATGCCTCCGCCGCAATACACGCTCATCCATCGCCACGCTCACATCACCGCCTCCACCATCGCAGCGCTAACCAACTGGACCCACACCGCCTCCCTCGCCATCAATCCCGCAGACAACGAAGACAGGAGTAGCAGCGGGCTTCAGCCCGCGGTTGACGCTGCATCCCACAAAATGGGCTTTAGCCACGGGCAGTTTCCCGGCCAATCGCGCAATGCCACTCGTGCGATCGCCGGGGGTCAAAAGGGCGCGAGCGTCACCCTCGCCCCTCGTACCCTGCTCGAACCGCGAACCTCGTCCCTCGAACCTTCTTCACTCACCACGTCCGATCCGAATCGCGGAAAGGACCTCTTCAACCGCCGCTGCACCGGCTGCCACTCCCTTACCGACAATCGCGAAGGCCCGCATCTCGCCGGCGTCTATGGCCGCCCGTCCGCCAGCATTGCCGGCTTTCCGTACTCCGCCGCGCTCAGCGCCGCGCACATCACATGGAATGACCAGACCCTCGACCGTTGGCTTACCGATCCCGACGCCTTCATCCCGGGCAACAACATGGACTTCCGCGTACCCCGCCCCCAGGAGCGCGCCGACCTCATCGCCTTCCTCAAAGCCTCCAGCAAATAGCTCACAATAACCGTCGTCATCCTGAGCGAAGCGCATCGCGCGGAGCGAAGGACCCCTGTATTCGCCTTTGCTCTTGTCATTCCGCAGCGTTCGGTCCCGCCCTGCGGGATCGAATGCGAAGGAATCTGCTTCACCGAAATCCATCCGGCCCGCCCAAATAATTTTCCTCCGCAGCCCCACCGCCACTCGCTTCGTCCAACTACTATAGTTTTCGTAGTCTCGGCGTCCCCAGCTCTCAATGACTGCCATGGGAATCCAGCGTCGCCTGCCGATCCTCTTCCTCACAGCGCTCCTCGCAGCGCCCACGCTCTTGGCCGCCCAGGTCATGAGCGGCATCGCCATCGGCCGCCCTTCCCGCGGCAACGGCAACAATGGCAACGGCAACGGCGCCATGATCCCGCTCGATCTCCCTGCTGCCGATCCGCCCTCCACTACCGACCGCCTCGACGGCGTCGTCCTCAGCTCCGTCGATTCCCAACCCGTCGCACGCGTCCTCGTCACCACCGGCGACCGCCGCTTCGCCGCGCTCACCGACTACCAGGGCCGCTTCTCTTTCGATCTCCGCCGCCCCGTCCCCGATCCCGGCAACGCCACCTCTTCGCCCGGCACCCCAGGCTTCGGCTCTCAGCGGATGCCCAACTCGATGACCGTGCAGTTCCAGCTGCGCAAGCCCGGATACACCAATAAATCCGCCATCGTCTACTTCTCCACAACACGACCCGACGGTCCGCAGCCGCCCATCCAGCTCACCATCCAGCCGTCCGCAACCATCATTGGCCGCGTCGACGCCGACTCAGACACATCCAACGCCAACTTCTATGTCAGCCTCTACGTCCGTGTGGTGCAGAACGGCCGCGCCACATGGCAGCAGCGCTCCTCTGCTCGCATGGATCCCGATGGCCGTTTTCGCGCCGCCAACCTCGCACCCGGCGACTACAAACTGGTCGCGGTTCCCAACGCGGCCTTCGGAAGCCGCTCCGAGAATCCTGACGTTATCAATGGCCTTTTGCCTGCCTACAACTCCAACTCCACCAGCCTCGACTCCGCTCCGCCCATCCACCTCGCCGCCGGCGAAACTGCCTCGGAGAACTTCTACCTCCGCCGCGGCGCCTTCTATCGCGTCACTTTGCCGGTCGCCGAATCCATCTCGCAGGGCCTCCGCGTCGTGCTGTCGCCCAATGTGCCTGAGCGCCAACTCAACTTCAACGCCCGCGACCACGCCATCGAAGGTTATCTCCCCAGCGGCGATTACGACCTCCATCTCGCCAGCAACGGCAACGCAGTCCCGCTCAGAATCAATACCGGCGAGGGCGTCGTCGCGATGCCGACATTCTCACCGGCCGATCCTTCCAACCAGCTCTGCGCCACCATCCATCTCCACGTCGGCAGCGCGGCCGTACATGCGGCCACTCCCATCACGCTGCATCCCGTCCCCGAGATCGCCGTGGAGGTCACCCGCGACTACACCGACACCTCCAACACCCAGCAGCTCGATCCCAACCGCCGCAACTACAGCTTCAATCTCCAGCCCGTCGACCGCGGCGACGGCGCCCAGGTCTTCGGCTCCAACGGCGGCCGCAACCGCAATCAGCAGCCCGACTCCGTCCGCGCCACCGGCGGCGCCTACAACTTCATCTTCAATAGCGGCGGCGCCTACGCCGCCTCCATCACCTCCGGCGGCGTCGACCTCCTTCAGCAGCCCCTCGTCATCGACGACAACGTCACGCCGCAGCCCATCTTCGTCACCCTCCGCAACGACGTCGCCTCCATCACCTTTCATGCGCCGGCCTCCGTCATTCCAACCGGCTCCGCACCCGCCTCCGCCGACACAACCATCTACGCTATGGCCATCCCGCTCGATCGGCCAGAGACGCCGCTCATCGGCCCGCTAGGCTTCGCAGCCGCGCCGTCGATCGGCGAGGGAATCGCCTCCCGCAACAACCACACCCTGGTGAACCTCGCGCCCGGCCACTACCTCATCCTCGCCGCGCACGATCCGCAATTCCTCGACAATCTCGAGTACCGCAACCCCGACGTCCTCCGCGACCTCGCCTCGCAAGGCGTCACCGTCAACCTCACCGCAGGCCAGAGGGCCGACGTCGAAGTCCCCCTCGTGCGCGATCCGTCCTCGTCCTCGACACAAGCCGTCGCGGGTGCCCAATGACCGTGCTCTCCACATCTTCGGGTGCCCCATCCAGGCTCCGTTTGGGTGGGATGGTGCCAAATAAAGCCGTCATCACGAACGAAGCCGCGCGTGGGCACGGCGAAGTGGAGGGATCCCCGCATTTGCTTTTGTCATTCCGCAGCATTCGCCGCATTGCGGCGAATGCGAAGGAATCTGCTTTTCGCCTTGTCCTTTTCACCCTTCTTCTCACCGCAACCACCCTCGCCCAAACCGCCCCCACCGGTCTCTACCGCATCGCCGGCACCGTCATCTCCTCCGCTGACGGCCATCTGCTTCAGAACGCATCCATCACCATCCGCCAGCAGGACTCCGCCGCCTCCAGCAAACCCATCGTCCGCACCGTCACCTCCGGCCAGGACGGCCGCTTCGAATTCACCGGCCTTCCCGCCGGCAACTTCACCCTCCTCGGCGAGGCGCACAACTTCCTTCTCACCTATTACGACGATCACGACGGCTTCACCACCGGCATCATCACAGGTTCCACTGTCGCCACCGACTCGCTCGTCCTCAAGCTCATCCCCAAATCCTCGTTCTCCGGCACCATCCGCAACGACGCCGGCGAGCCTGTCGCCAACGCATCCGTCCGCCTCTTCCGCCAGTCCCACTCCTTCGGCGACGACCGCATCGCCCCCGCCGGCACCCAGCAGACCGACGACCTCGGCCACTTCGACTTCGCCTCGCTCGCACCCGCCGACTACCTCGTCGCCGTCACCGCGCAGCCCTGGTACGCCGTCCATCCACAGCCCGACCGCTCCGCCAACCGCCAGCCCATCATGGTCCCCGCTACTATCCCCGCCGACCAGATGGATGCTATCCGTCACAGTTTCGCCCAGTCCCAGCGCATCGAAGCATTCGGCGTCACAGGCCCGCTCGACCCCTTCCTCGACGTCGCCTACCCCGTCACCTACTACCCCGGCGGCACCGACTCCTCCGAAGCTCAGCCCATCCCGCTCCGCCCCGGCGACTCCCGCGAGATCTCGCTCCAGCTTAATGCCGTGCCCGCCGTCACCATCACCATCCCGCGCACCATAGCCAACCTCGACATCCCGCAAAACGCTCCCACCACTCCTGAAGCCCAAGCCCAGCTCGCCGCGACCCTCCAGTTCCAGGCCCGCCAGCTTCAGCAGCAGGTCCCGCAGTTCCGCATCTCCATCTTCGGCAATCTGGAACGCGTCCCCATGCAGGAGGTAGGTAACAGCCCAACCTCCACCATGCTCACCGGCATCCCGCCCGGCGACTACCTCATGGCCCCCGGCAATGTCCCCATCAATCAATCGCTCGGCGCCACGCCCGTTCACCTCTCCGCGTCCGACCATTCCATCGCCGCGCCCGACGCCTCCGCCCTCGCGCACGTCCACATCAAGGTTGAATCCGCCTCAGGCGTCGCCACGCCCAGCACGATCCTCGTCGGCCTCATCCGCGCGGGCAGCAACGACCTCGTCACCCGCAACACAATAGCCAAAGGCGACACCATCATCGACGTCCCGCCCGGCGACTACTCCCTAGCCGTGCAACCCGCATCCTCCGGCGCCGCCACCGGCCGCAACGCCCGCACCTGGTTCCTGCGCAGCATCGCCGCCGACGGCAAGCCGCTCGCCGACAACTCCATCCACCTCGCCGCCGGCGACTCGCCCGTCTTCACGCTCTCCATCATGCCCGGCGACCACACCCTCCACGGCGTCGTCGTCCACAACGCAACCTCTCCCATCACCACAGATCTGTCATCCCGAGCGCAGCCGCAAAGCGGCGCAGCCGACGGCCCCGCAGCTATCGCCGCCACAGACCTGTCATCCCGGGCGCAGCCGCAAAGCGGCGCAGCCGACGGACCTGCAGCTATCGCCGCCACAGATCTGTCATCCCGAGCCGAGCGAGCCGCGTCAGCGGATCGCGCAGTCGAGGGACCCGCAGTTGCCTCTGACCGCAATCACACACAGCCCGCCCCCGGCACGTTCCTCCTCCTCATCCCCACCGCGGACCTCAAAGCCGGACACCGCCGCTTCTGGCGCCAGCAGTCCGACCTCGACGGCAGCTTCACCATCGCGGGCCTCGCCCCCGGCAACTACATCCTCTTCGCCATCGACGACGGCTGGACCCTCAACTGGCAGCAGCAACGCGCGCTCGACCACTACCTCCCCGCTGCCACCCAGATCACCATCCCCGAAAACGCCCCACCTAATTTCATCTTTCAGCACCCCATCCCCACCCAACCCAAATAGGGACTAGTTGCTGGTTGTTGCCTAGAACGTACGACACCCCTGCGTCATTCTGGGCGCGCAGCGTCCAGAATCCCGTTATTTGCATTTGCTTGTCATTCTGAGCCGCAGGCGAAGAATCCCGCGTTTGTACGCGCGTAAATCTTTGGTGGGATTTTTAGTCCCCAGTCCCCAGTCCCCGGCAACTAGTCCCTGGTCCAAAATCCCTCATGCACCAAGCCAGCCTCATCCTCAACCGCCGGCCCCGCCACCACCACCCGCCGAGTCCCGCGCGCAAACAACTCGCGGCACGGCAGGTCCAACGTCTCCTGCGAACCCGCGTACTTCGCCAGCCGCTGCGCGCTTAGTGCATACACCACCCGCCCCACGCCCACCCAGTAGATCGCGCCCGCGCACATCGCGCACGGCTCCGTGCTCGCGTACAGCGTGCACTCGGACATCTCCGCCTCGGTCATCTTCCGCGCCACCGCGCGGCACGCCAGCATCTCCGCATGCTGCGTCGGATCGCCCGCCGGCCGCACCGCATTGTTCCGCGCCTCCACAATCGTCTCGCCGCGCCCATTTACAAGCAGCGCGCCAAACGGATGCCGCCCCTCGCCCCGCGCCTTCGCCGCCAGCTCAATCGCCCGCCGCAAAAACCCCAAATCCCGCTCATCAATCTCTTCACTGCGCTCGCTCACCTCACCCCCCATGCGTACACTCCGCCGCCGTCATCCTGAGCGTAGCGAAGGACCCCTGTATTTGTCTCTTGCCCGAATCGCCACCAATCCGTGCCCATTCATCGCGCGTCTTTGCGCGATGGGTGGGATCGTGCCACGACCCTATCGCGTGCCGTCATCCTGATCCCGCGAAGCGGGAGAAGGACCCCTGTATTTGTCTTTGCTCGCACCCCGCACAAATCCAGCCTGCCCTGAGCGAGGCGCAAGCCGAGTCGAATGGGTGCCCCATTCATCGCGCGTCTTTGCGCGATGAGTGGGATCGTGCCACTACCTCCAGCCCTCGTCATCCTGAGGAGCGCACCGCGCGACGAAGAATCCCCGTATTTGCCTTTCGGGAGGAGCAGCGGGCTTCAGCCCGCGGGAACGCAACCCAAAAACATCCCGGGCTTCAGCCCCGGCATCGCCCTTTACGCATCGAACACCTGGCTTACTCCACGCGAAGGAACCGCTTACAAATAGCCGGATGGCTCGCCTTATCGGAGGAGCCTTGCATCGCGCGAGCCCAAAAATCATGTCAAGCCCCTTCGACCGCCCAATTTCGCGTAACCGCATCACTCCATAGGCCTAATTTCGTTCAGAAAGTTGGCATTTTAGTTTTGCTCCGCTTGCTAAAATAGAAACAAGAGAGTGAAGAGGAGCAAATTCTCCCCGAATCAGACAGGCCCGGCCATCACGCCGGGCCGCGGCACTTAACTCGTGTGTTTTCAATATTGCTCCGCTAAGTCCTTTGTCTTCTAGATCCAGAGACGCAACGCTTTTGTTTTCTAGATTATGCAATTTTCACTGGGGGGTACCCCCCTGACTGACAACTGTGAACTGACAACTGACAACTGCCTTTTATGAATCACTTCGCCTACTTCACCGAGATTGAGGACCGCTTCGCCCAACGGCGCGGCTCGCTCCTCCTCCTCTCCACCCTCGACTGGGCACTTATCGAAACCTGGCGCGAGGCCGGCGTTCCCCTCGAAGCCGTCCTCCGAGGCATCGACGCAGCCTTCGACAAGCACGAGTCCCAACGCGCCCGTCTCGGCGCCCGCCGCCAGCGCAAGGTCAACGGACTCGCGTGGTGCGCTCAGGCCGTGATGGAAGCCGCCGAGCAGGCCCGGGAAGCCAGCGTCGGCATGGCCGCCAAGCCTGAACGCGAGTCAGGCTTCGAGTCCGCCCGCATCACCCGCTTCCTCCTCGCCAACGCTGCCCAGCTGGAAGCTGCCGCCGCAAAGCTATCGCCTGTTCCTGCGGCTGCCGCCGCCGAAACCGCCACCCGCCTCCGCGAGCTGGCCGCGGATGGTTTGGCATTCCGCAGCGATGCCACTAATTCCAATTTGTCATTCCGCAGCATTCGACGCGAGTCGAATGCGGAGGAATCCGCTTCTCCCCCGAACCCCGAACCGCGAACCTTGAACCTGGAGGACACCGACCGCGTGCTCACTGTCCTCGAAGAAAAACTCTTCGCCGCCATTCTCTCCGCCACGCCGGAAGCCGAACTTGTCGCCCTGCGCGAACAGGCCGCCCGCGAACTCGCTCCCTACCGCGGCAAAATGGGCGCAGTCCAGATCAAGCAGGTGCAGCAGCAGTTCCTGCACAAACGCCTCCTCGAAAGCCATTCGCTCCCGCGCCTCTCCCTCTTCTACATGCCCCACGAAGACGGAGACGCAACATGAGCGAGCAGCACGCCACTCCGCCCTGCCCGCACTTCGGCGCCTGCGGCGGCTGTCAGCTCCAGCACCTCGCGTACCCCGCGCAGCTCGACCGCAAGGCCGCGCGAATCCGCGATCTCCTCAGCAACTTCTCGCCTCCAGAGCTTCAGCTTCATGCTTCGCCGCCGCTCGCGTACCGCAACCGCATCCGCCTCACGTTGCGCGAAGTCGACGGCCAACTACGCGCCGGCTACCTCGGCGGCGCGGAGGCCCACGCGGGTGCCCCATCCAAGCTCCGCTTGGGTGGGGTCGAGCCACAACCTCCGGGTGCCCCACATCTCGCAGAGATGTGGGATGAAGAGCCGCCGAGTCTGGAGGTAAGCGGAAACGTCGCCTTTGTCCCCATCACCCAATGCCCCATCGCCGCGCCGCTGCTCGGGCGCGCCGCCGAAGCTTTTCTCTCCGTAGCCAACAACGCAGCATGGCTGCGCAGCGCAGCCCTCGTGCCCGACCAGCTCGAACTCTTCACCACCGCCGACGAATCGAAACTACAGATCACGCTCTTCCTCCGCACCCCCCAGAAGAATCCGCCCAATCGCACCGCCGCGGACTTCGCGGTGCTCTGCGAATCCCTCCGCGCTCAGGTCCCCGAACTCACCGGCGCAGGCATCGCACTCCTTCCATCCGTAACCCGAAGCCGCCGCATCGAACAGCCGCGCCCCGGCCCCGTCTGGGGCCCACCCGGACTCAACTACTCGCTGCCGACGCTCCCAACCTCGAACCTCGAGCCTCTCCAGTACTGGGTCCCGCGCGGCGCATTCTTTCAGGTCAACCGCTTCCTGCTGCCGGAACTCGTAGCTACGGTCACTACCGCGGCCGCAGCATCGCCGGATCGCGCTCTCGCGTGGGACCTCTTCGCTGGTGTCGGCCTCTTCTCCCGCGCCCTTGCCCGCAACTTCGCCGCAGTTACCGCAGTCGAGATTGCCGAGCCCGCTGCCACCGCCCTCGCGCAGACAAACCTTCCCAGCCTCCGCGCTGTGAAATCCACAACGCTCGATTTCCTTCGCGCCGCCGTTCTGCAGCGCGATCGGCCATCGCTCATCGTCCTCGATCCGCCGCGCAACGGCCTCGGCGACGAGATCTGCTCGCTGCTCGTGCGCATCGCGCAATCGGCTGGCACAGCGGCGCCCACGCTGGTTTACGTCTCCTGCTCGCCAAATGCGCTCGTGCGCGACCTCGGTAACCTCACCGGCTATGCGATCGCCGAGCTGCACCTCTTCGATCTCTTCCCGCAGACCTCGCACATGGAAACAGTGGCGATCCTCACGCGCTCCCAATAAGGGGAGACGGCGGACCGCAGCTTTTTTCTTGGCGCCGAATCGCCGATCTGAAAGAATGGCCGCGACCCTACGGGTAGCCTGCTGTGGCTGCGAACGCTGGTGCCTCCAGACCCGACCTTGAAGCACGCCTCTGGCCGCGCGCCGGACGCCCTGATTCGCTGCGTCCAGACGCGCTGCGTCTGCGCCGCGCGCCTCTGCTCGCCGCCGCCATCTGCTTCGCCCTCGGCGAATCGCTCACGCTTCTCCCGCCGCGTGAGCCGCGTCTCGTCGTCCTGCTCGCTGCTGGAACTGTGGCGTTGCTCGCACTAGTTCTGCTCGCTCTCCATCGCGCGCAACGTGTTGCGGCGTGGTGCGCCGCTGCGCTTTGGATCGCAACCGGTCTCTGGTCGGCGCAGCTCGAACCTGGGCCCTCACCGCAAACGGCTCTGGCCCGCTACGCAGACGGCCTCAGTCGAACCATCGAAGCGCGCGTCATCCGCGTGCGCCAGTTGCCGCAACGCACGAGCGCGAAGGATTCTGTCAACGACAGCGACCTCGATCCGGACCAGTGGAACGAACCCGGATCGGCAGCGCTCTCCATCGATCTCGATCTTACCGCCATCGAAGACGTCACGCCTGACACTTCGCGCATGATCCCCATCTCCGGCGGCGTGCGCGCCACGCTGCTCACGCTGCCAGTTCACAATGCGTATCGAATGGGCCAGTCCTCGCTTGCAAGCGCGCTTCCGCAACTTCGTTGCGGCGATCTGCTTTCCGCGCCCATGCGGCTGCGTATGCCCGAGCGGTATCGCGATCCCGGCGCATGGCAATACGCCGATTTTCTGCTCGACCAGGGCATTGCAGCTACAGGCGCCATTCATGCCGAACAACTTCGCACGAAC
>Ga0134126_10011422_pt1 | contig 11207 bp, 13 predicted proteins | sample KB31752_FD_96881 | JGI IMG/M metagenome (GOLD analysis project Ga0134126, IMG submission 96881) | Terrestrial soil microbial communities with excess Nitrogen fertilizer from Kellogg Biological Station, Michigan, USA - KB3-175-2 | ecosystem: Environmental > Terrestrial > Soil > Unclassified ... | reverse complement strand
TTGATTTGAAAACCACAAGCATTATTAATACCCATGATATGAATTCGGTTATGGAATATGGGGACCACATCATTTACCTGCATCACGGCAACAAACAATGGGAAGGTACCCCCGACCAGATCAGGAATACCGAAGACGCCAGGTTGAGGGAATTTATTTACGCCGCACAGTTTGACAGGGAAAGCAAGTAATCAGTTAACAGTTAGAAAGGAACGGTTAACAGATTTCAGCGTATAAAAAAGCCGGAATGAATTTAATCATCCCGGCTTTTTATTAGTGGCTGAGCCTTTAGAAGCCAATCGCCCTTCGACAAGCCCAGGCTATATTAGTTCTGTGAATGAAGCGCTACCTTGTTGCCTTCTGAATCAACGAAAAATGCCATGCTTCCGATTTCAGGACTGATAGGCGTTTTAGGCATCAATACTTTGCCTCCTGCTTTTTCGATCCGGTCAATCACCGGCTGCATGTCAGGATTGGCATTCAGATAAATAACTGCGCCATCCATAGATGGTTTGTGCTGTGGACTTTGTACAAGGGCCCCACTTGCTTTGCCGTTTCCCATGTCTTGTGGAAAGCTCACCATTTTCATGCCCATATTTTCTTGTAACGGGGCCATTTTGGTGTCCAGAATGGTTTCATAGAATTTTTTGGCTCGGTTTACGTCATTTGCTGGTATTTCAAACCAGTTGAGTGCATTTTCATTTTTTTGCATGATTGAAAATTATTTAAAGGTTAATAAGTTACATTGTCATGAACCAGAATGTAAAATTAATTAAAATTGCTAACCCGAATTGTGGTTGCACAATATTTAACAGTTTCATAATCCTGATGCATGTTTCATGTTAAGACGAACCTGGGAATGAAATCAGGACAAAGAGGAAATAAAAAAGACAAAAAAAACGCAGAGCCCGCGATGCTGACACAGGACTAATTTGACTATGCCGTTACTTTCTGATATGAATCTGCATCTATCTGCTCAATTTCGACATGACTATAATGATAGCTCACCTCGTCCAAAATAGAAAATATCTCTTCCGGGTTCATGGTATTTACAAACCGTTCGCGGTAAGGTTTAAAATTTGGTAACCCCTTGAAATACGGATGGTAATGCCTGCGCATTTCAAGAACCCCAAGAACATCACCCTTCCATTTCAGACTTTGGGTAAAATGGGTTCTGCAGGTGTCCACGCGCTCCTCCAAAGTAGGCGGAGCAAGCGTTTCACCGGTGGCAAAATAATGTTTCATCTCCCTGAAAATCCAGGGATAGCCTATAGATGCCCTGCCAATCATAATGCCATCCACTCCATATAAAAGGCGGTTTTGTTTTGCTTTTTCAGGCGTATCCACGTCGCCGTTACCAAAGACAGGAATATGTATCCGCGGGTTCGATTTTATTTCTCCGATTAATGACCAGTCTGCTTCGCCTTTATACATCTGCACACGAGTCCGGCCATGGATGGTAAGCGCTTCAATACCAATATCCTGCAATCTTTCGGCTGCATCGGTTACATTTTTGGTTTTATCGTCCCAGCCCAGGCGTGTTTTTACGGTTACAGGCAGGTGTGTTGCCTTTACAATTTCAGAGGTCATCCTCACCATTTTGGGAATATCCTGTAAGATACCTGCTCCTGCACCTTTGCAAGCCACTGCCTTCACCGGGCAACCGTAGTTAATGTCTATCAGCTCAGGGCCTGTAGCCGTTGCAATAATGGCCGCCTCCCTCATGCTGTCAATATCGCTGCCAAAGATCTGAATACCGATAGGCCGTTCATATTCAAATATATCCAGCTTCTTCACGCTTTTGGCCGCAGCGCGTATCAATCCTTCCGAAGAGATAAACTCCGTGTACATAAGGTCGGCCCCATTTGCCTTGCATACAGCCCGGAACGGTGGGTCGCTCACGTCCTCCATCGGCGCCAAAAGCAACGGAAAATCGCCTAATTCGATATTTCTTATCTTTGTCAACTATTTATTCCAAACCACAAAATTACGGTTTATCCATGACAAACCCCTTCCAGGAAGGAATACAGGCTTTTATACCCCTCTATTTGAGGATATTGATGGGGATTTCTTTGTGGTTTATCAGTTACGCGATATTTACCTTTATTGGCCTTTGGATTGCCTCTACCGCTACAGGAATATCTGTTATGGGTTTCAACATTGACAGTTTGGATGCTAAAAATGGGGCATTTGCAACAGGTCTCAAAATTATCCAGGTATTTTCTGATATTGGGCTATTTGTAATACCTGCCCTTGTTTTGCCATTCATTATTTTTCAAAAAGGACCTGTTTCTTTTATGGGGATGCGGATGCGTACCCCCCTTATTGTGTTTTTAATTGCTATATGTATGGCGCTTTGTATTCAGCCTTTGGTATCCGTTTCCGCATTACTAAATGAACATCTCGTATTGCCCCATTTTTTAAGAGGACTTGAAGAGCAAATGCAGAACCTCGAAAAGAAAAATGAGGCGCTCATGGATGCTTTCTTAAAAATGCGCGGCCCTTTTGATTTTTCAATTAACACCTTGATCATTGCTGTATTGCCTGCCATTGCGGAGGAATTGTTTTTCAGAGGATTTTTGCAGAAAACTTTGCAAATAAGAATAAAAAACGGTACCACTGCGGTAATCGTTACCGCTTTCATTTTCAGTTTTATACACCTGGAATTTTATGGCTTTTTGCCGAGGTTTATTTTAGGCCTGCTTTTAGGGTATGCCTATTTATGGAGCGGAGATATAAAGGTGCCTATTCTCATTCACTTTACAAACAATTTCCTTGATCTCTGCCTGAGTTATTTTACCTTATCGGCCGGAAAAATGCCTGCCTCTCAAAATTCATTTGACATCATGCAGGTTGTTCTTTGTGTTCTTTCCTTGTTTGTCCTCGCGCTTTTGATGTATGTTTTTAAAATGAAAACCCATATAAATACAGCAATAAAATATGAAGGTGATCAAAATGAAGGTTAAGGAAGGAGATTCAAACTGGGAATTGGTTTTCAAAACCCAAAACCCGGTACAGGCAGACATTGTCGCCGGAAACCTTGAAAATGATGGTTTGCATGTTGTTACCATTAATAAGAGGGATTCATCCTACACGATGTTTGGCTTTATTGAACTCTATGTGCCTGAAGATGAATATGAGACTGCCATAAAATTAATTTCCGAAGCACAGTATGAGTAATTTCCTGAAACGGACCCTTACCGGTGCCATATACGTTTGTGTAGTGATCGGCGCTGTTTTATGGAACCAGTTTTCATTCCTCGGGCTTCTTTTGCTTTTCAGTATATTTTGTTTGTATGAATTTGTCCTGCTTTTTAAAGACAAACAAGCGAATCCTCCCTTTTATGCCACCATTATTTTTGGCTCATTATATTTTTTGCTCCGCGAACTTGATGCTGCACACATCCTGCCCGCGTTTTTCATAAACTTTGCTTACCCACTACTATTTCTTATTTTTATTATAGAGCTCTATCAGAAAAGACGCCGCTCTTTTACCTCGGCATCTGTTGGAGTGGCAGGTATCATCTATGTATCATTGAGCCTTTGGTGTTTCACGGAAATAGGATACCTGGGAGGACATTACCGGCCATATATTATTCTTGGATATTTCATACTTATCTGGTGCTCAGATACTTTTGCTTACCTGGTTGGTAATCTAATGGGCAAAACAAAACTGTTCCCATCCATCTCACCTAAGAAAACCTGGGAAGGGAGCATAGGAGCTGCTGTTTTTACCATAGGCGCTTCCATACTGCTGTTTAAATATTTCCCCGGCAGGCTTAGGATTTTTGAATGGCTCGGATTGGCATTGATTATTGTTGTGTTCGGCACCATTGGCGACCTGGTAAAATCAATGCTCAAGCGGAACAGTGGTGTAAAAGATTCAGGCACAATTCTTCCGGGCCATGGGGGTGTGCTGGACAGGCTGGATTCTCTTTTGTTTTCGGCGCCTTTTGCATTGGCGTTTTTGAGGCTAACAATGTTATTGTTTCAATAATTGTTTACCGCAAAGCACGCAGAGGCTTCGCAAAGAACACAAAGTTTGTTCACCTTTGCATCTTCGGGACCTTAGGGTTCTTAGCGGTTTAGGGGGTTTGCGAAAAAACTTAGCGACCTTTGCAATAAATATACACCATGCGCATACACAAAGAAGGGTTAGGGACATTATTGATTGTAGGTTTATTCCTTGCAGTCCTGGACCTTATTTTTTATTTGAACTTGCCTGCTTGGATGTATTACATTCTCATTGCAGCCAGTATTGTATTTTACGGGTTCTTTATCCAGTTCTTCAGGAACCCTATCAGAGCCCTGACCATTGATGAAAATGCGGTCGTTTCTCCTGCCGATGGCACAGTGGTAGTTATTGAAAAAGTATTTGAACCCGAATACCTGAAAACCGATTGTATGCAGGTTTCCATATTTATGTCGCCGCTGAATGTGCATTTAAACCGTGTCCCCATATCGGGCACCCTCGAATATTACAAATACCATCCCGGAAAGTACCTTGTAGCTTTCCACCCGAAATCATCTTTGCTTAATGAGCGAAACACTTCTGTTATCACTCACAAATTGGGTAAAAAACTCCTTATGCGCCAGATAGCCGGGGCGGTAGCCCGCAGGATATGTTATTACCTGAAACAAGGCGAACAGGTTTCTCAGGGGGCAGAACTCGGTTTTATCAAATTCGGCTCCAGGTGCGATATATTTTTACCTTTGGATGCAGAGATAAAGGTTGCTATCGACCAGCAGGTGAAGGGCGGAATTGATGTGATTGCGAGGTGGTGAGCATTACAGCATTTTTTCTCTTTGCCCGCGCCAGTTGCAACCGGCATTAAACCTAACTTAATTTTCCTAACATCTCCTGAAATCCGCTCAGTCCGAAACTGCCGCCGCTGTGCACAAATAGCAGGTTCCCGGATAAATTTTGTTCCTTGATAATATGCTTCGCTGTCACTAAGTGTTTTACAGAATATGTGGGGTCCATCAAAATACCTTCATTTCTGGCAATGGATTTTAGCTCCTCCAAAACGGTGGTAGTAATGGAGCCAAAAGAAGGCGATACGATGGGTTTGTAAAAATGAAGATTAAAAGGAATTTGCGAGGGTAACTTCTTTCCAATACAACCTTCAAAAAGCACAATCATCTCATTATATTTATGAATGAACTCCGCCTCCGTTCCTGCAATAAGGGTGATGTGTACATCACATTTTTTTTTCAATATTCTTAATCCCAAAAGCAATCCGATTGCCGACGCTCCACTGCCGGAATCCATGAAAATATGCTTAAAAACATGGCCGTTTTCTTTCTCATTCTCCTGAATATCATAGGCCAATGTTGCGGCTCCGGGCATGGCCTCAACTGTCAGTCCACCTTCAGGAAGGGTAAATATATTTTTGCCGGATTTGTTTTGATCATTCCGATAATCCAAAGCTATTTGATCCACCTTTTTCCAATTTTCCCGCTTTACCCATATCACGTCTTTCATGTCATGGAGCAGGTTCATCCAAAGGATATTGCCCTTCAATACCTTTTCATTGCTTTCCAAAAGAATGAGCCTCGCTTTGACCCGGTTTTCATTCAGGAGTTGAAGCGCTCCGGTTACGTTGTTGGATTGCGCGCTCCCTATAAGGACTACCTCGTCAAACCTGTTTTGAACCAGGAATGGAATCAGGCTGGCAAATTTGCGGTACTTAGAACCTGTTATCCCTGAACTAAGCTCATCGTCTCTCTTGATGTATAATTTCTGGTCATCTATATTCTGCTTCAGAATATGTATGCGGCTATGCAAAACAAAGTCCTTATTGATAAGATTTTGTATAATTTGAGGTAATGCTGGAAACATAGTCCGAACTTAAGGATTTTATTATTTGATTCAGCCCACGGTTTTAACCGTGGGGTTTATCGTATCACCAGCTATAAAACCGTTAAAACGGTTCAAAAAATATCGTTCGTTTTTTTACCCACGGTTGAAACCGTGGGTTAAGTTGAAACCATGGGCTATTTGGATACAACGAAAAAGGCCGTCCCGAGGGCTCGGGGCGGCCTTTAAACACACCATAAAAAAACTTAAACGTATGTGACACCCTGAAAGGTCTCTACTCTTTCATTACAGTTGATAACGCCGATGAAATAATATTGTTCACAGGAAAGTGAAAAAAAGTTAAGAATAGTTTGCAACAAACTATTTTATAGGTATTTATGTCCTTCAAGAAAATTTTGAACATAGTCCTTTGTCCCATCTTCAAGGGAGGTAAATGGTTTTTCATAGCCAATGCCTCTCAGTTTAGCCATTCTCGCTTCGGTAAAATACTGGTATTTGTTGCGGATATCTTCAGGGGTATCTATAAAGGATATGTTTTCAGGCAAATGCAATGCTTTAAAAACCGATTTGGTGAGTTCCAGGAAAGTCCTCGCCTTGCCGCTGCCCAGGTTGTAAATGCCGGAATTGCTTTTATCGCGGTGGTGCAACAGAAAAAATAAAACATCGGTAACATCCTTTACATAAACAAAATCGCGCATCTGGCCGCCGTCTTTGTAATCCGGATTGTGCGACCGGAACAGTTTCATGCCCCCTGTCGCCTTTACCTGGTTAAAGGCATGAAAGATAACTGAAGCCATACGGCCTTTATGGTATTCATTCGGGCCATACACATTAAAGAACTTTAACCCGATCCAATAATAAGGGGACTTCTTTTGTGCCAGCGCCCATTTGTCAAACTCGTTTTTTGAGATGCCATAAGGATTGAGGGGCAGGAGTTTAGGGATAATTTCCGGATCATCATTGTATCCAAATTCGCCCCCGCCGTAGGTCGCGGCCGAAGAAGCATATACCAGCGGAATGCCATATTCCACGCAGGCATTCCATACTTTTTTTGTGTATTCCAGGTTGAGGCGGTTCAAAAGCTCCATGTCAAACTCCGTGGTATCCGTTCGGGCGCCGAGATGGTAAATGAATTCTACCTGCTTGTGATTATCTGCAAGCCATGCAAAAAAATTATCCCGGTGTACTTTGTCAGTTATTTTCTTTCCTTCCAGATTTTTGTTTTTTTCCGGGCTTGAAAAATCATCTACCACTACGATGTCATTAAAATTTTCCTCGTTTAGCCTCGCGACCAGCGCGCTCCCGATAAACCCTGCCGCCCCAGTAACTACAATCATGGCTCAAAGATAAGATAAGAGAGCGAAAGTGCGAAGAGCGGAGAGCAAAGGAAAGAGCGAAGCGCAAAGAGTTGTGCGAAGCTCCAAATCACAAATTACAAATCACAAATCACTTTTTTTTCCTTCCTTTGTCAACATGAAAAAACTATTACGCGGCCTTAGCTTGCTCGATGCATCCATGCTCATTATGGGCTCGATGATCGGGTCAGGCATCTTTTTAGTTTCTCCGGATATTGCCAGGCAGGTGCATACCCCCGGGTTGCTGCTGTTGAGCTGGGCCTTGGCAGGGTTTATAACCATTATCGGCGCCCTTAGCTATGGGGAACTGGCTGCAGCCATGCCACATGCGGGAGGACAATACGTGTTTCTCAAAGAAGCTTATAACAACCTGACTGGGTTCCTGTACGGATGGACGCTATTTGCTGTGATACAGACTGGTACCATTGCCGCTGTGGGAATTGGCTTTGCGAAATATACAGGGGTATTTTTATCCGGCATTTCTTCCCAGAATATTGCTGTAAGCATCGGTTCTTTCACTCTGAGTACCCAGCAGTTGCTTGCCATGGGAATTATTTTACTGTTGACTTTCTACAATTTCAACAGCGTGAAAAAGGGCGCTCTGCTCCAGAATATTTTCACCTTTACCAAAATTGCATCGCTTCTGGCGCTGGTGGGGTCGGGTATTTATTATGGTTTACATTCAGGAAAAGGAAGTATTTCTAATTTTTCGCCGGTTTTGCCAAACAACATTTCTTTATCTACCGTTGGTATATTCCTCTCTGCAACGCTTGGGGCGCTCTTCGCCTGTGATGCCTGGAACAATGTAACTTTCGCAGCCTCCGAGGTTGAAAATCCGAAAAAAAACCTGCCCCGCGCCCTTATTATAGGAACCGGAACTGTCCTCCTGATCTATATTCTTGTCAATATCGCATATCTCTATGTACTCCCTATTTCACAGATTGCCCATGCCCCGGAGGATCGCGTGGCTTCTCTTTTGTTAAAAGTCGCGGTCGGCCCGTCCGGTGCGCTCATGCTTGCCGCGCTGGTAATGATTTCTACTTTTGGTTGTCTCAATGGTATTATCCTTGCCGGGTCCCGGGTTTATTATGCCATGGCCAAAGACAGCCTGTTTTTTGCCTCTGCGGCAAAACTCAATAAAAATGAATCCCCTGCCAATTCACTGTTATTCCAGGGTTTGTGGTCCTGCATTCTTGTATTGACGGGTTCTTATAATGATCTGCTTGCATATGTGATGTTTGCCGTGATGCTCTTTTACATTCTCACCATTTCGGGTATTTTTATCCTTAGAAAAAAGCGACCCGAACTTGAACGCCCCTTTAAGGTGTGGGTATATCCTTATCTTCCGTTGCTTTATATTGTTTTAGCCCTTGCCGTTTGCGTTAGCATCTTAATTAATAACATACAGTTCGCCGGTACGGGACTGCTGATTGTTTTAGCCGGGATACCTATGTATTATTTATCGAAAAGGTTTTTCAGGAAGGGCGTTTAGGAAGAGCGAAGAAAGAGAGTGGAGGGGGAAGGACGGGATCAGAACTTTGCCGCAAAAGTAACTTTTGCAAGTATTTCGCTTTAGTTTTATTTTTTCTTCGGAGCAAAAATTTTTAACTTCGCAGCCACATGAATACAGAAACCGCTTCTATTAAACAGACCAATTTCCAGTTCCCGGACCAGACCAATTTCTACCGGGGCAAGGTCCGGGATGTATATGAAATTGATAAACGGTTTATGGTGATGGTGGCATCTGACCGGATTTCTGCTTTTGACGTGATATTGCCGCGTGAAATACCCGGTAAAGGCGCGATACTGAATACCATAGCGGCATTTTTTCTTGAAATGACGCGGCATGACGTGCCGAACTGGCTGCTGAAAGTCCCCGACGGGCGGGTATCTATTGGTTACAAATGTGACCCATTCCCAGTGGAAATGGTAATAAGGGGTCGGCTTTGCGGCCACGCACTGCGGGAATACAATGCAGGAAAAAGGGAACTCTGCGGGGTAAAGCTGTTAGATAATATGAAGCCCTATCAGCCATTTCCTGAGCCAATTATAACCCCTTCTACCAAAGCGCATGAAGGCCATGACGAAGATATATCCAGGGAAGAAATACTTAAAAGAGGATTGGTATCAGAAGAAGATTATAATATCCTTGAAAATTATACACGGAAACTATTTGAAACCGGGAGCAAATATGCAGCAGAACGGGGGCTGATACTGGCCGACACAAAATTCGAGTTTGGGAAAAGAGGTGGTAAAATTTATTTGATTGATGAAATATTGACTCCCGATTCGTCGCGGTATTATTTCGCGGAAGGCTATGACGATCATATAAAACATGGAACCACGCCAAAGCAATTATCCAAAGAATTTGTAAGAGAGTGGCTCATGGAAAATGGTTTTCAGGGGCTTGAAGGACAAAATGTTCCGGAAATGACAGATGAAGTTGTGGGCAGAATTGTACACCGGTACAAAGAACTTTTCAGCCTGGTAACGGGCCAGGAGTTTGAATCAGTTAGAACAGCTTCCGACACTGCCCAGCTCGAAAGAAAAATTCTGTCTGCTCTAAAAGAACTGCATACCTGAAAATTTCTAACATTGTATTTCTATTCCCGTTTTTATTTACTTTTGCCCCCACATAACCACTTAAATTAAACTTATGAAAAAATTATTACTCATTGCAACCCTTTTTGCCATCACTTTATCTGCCCAGGCCCAGGTAACTACCATATATGGTGATGGGACTCCAAGCTACAGTACCAGCGATTCAAAAGCCGATACAGTCAACTGTAGGTTTAACCATCCTTTCGGATGCGCTTATGACACTAAAGGCAATCTCTGGATCACAGACCAGGTTGATAATTATATTGTCATGATAACCCCGGGAACCCCTGGCAAGTACGAGCTCAGGGAAGGTTATGACCAGGGAGGGTTTTATGACGGCGCTTCAGTAGGTTCAACCGGGGGAATCACCAATTACCCCGAAGGAATTGTAGTTGTGCCTGGCAAAACTTCAGCATCTGACCAGATATATGTTTGCGACCAAGGCAACAACGCCATCAGGAAAATAGATTCATTTGTAGCTTTGGGACAAGTGCAGAAAATGAGCACCGTAGCCGGCGGGGGAACTAAAGTAAACGGGTTTCCCGGCAAAAGCGGATATGCAAACGGGACCGGCGCAAATTCACTTTTCAGCAGCCCCACAGGCATCGGATATGTTAAAGACGCCAGTGGAGGATACCTGGTAGTAGCGGATCTGGGGAATAATTTAATACGGAAAGTAAGCCTGCATAAAAGCGATTATGGAACTACTTCGGATATTGCCACCGTACAAAACCCTAACGGAATTTTTGTAGATAAGTCAAATAATATTTATGTCGCTTCCACTTCTGAAGGAATTGTTAAAATTTCAAATGGTACCAAGTCAACTATTGTTACGGTAGCTATTTCGAGTTGCCTGCTTCAGTGGTGGTTAGGGGTACTGAAATGTACATCGGAGATAATTGCCATATTGCATATTTTGATATGAAAAAATCCCCGAGTGCATCAAACCCTTCTGTATTGGCAGGCGACCCTGGGGACACTTTATGTTCTTACAAAAACGGGGACGATACCGCAGCCTTATTTAACGGTATTACATCATTAACATATTCGCAAGATAGCCTGAGCCTTATAGTTACCGATGCCTCAAACAACCGTTTCAGGGAAGTGACATTGCCAATCCACACTGGATTTAGACAAAGCCAGGCAGCAAAAAACACTTTTAATATATATCCAAATCCAGCCAGCGGATATATTTATATAAACAACAGGGTTTCTGCCAATGCAGATATTACTTTGTTTACAATGACAGGGAAAGAGATCTTAAATCCAAAGAATGTAATGCTTAATGCGGGACAGCCCTATAGCCTGGATATTGAAAACCAGCCTGCCGGAGTTTATGTATTGCAGATAACTACCAATAAAGGTGTTTATAACAATAAGATAGTTATCCGCTAAACGATTCCGATTGCATTACAGAAACCGGAGCAAAG
>Ga0134126_10011421_pt1 | contig 11207 bp, 7 predicted proteins | sample KB31752_FD_96881 | JGI IMG/M metagenome (GOLD analysis project Ga0134126, IMG submission 96881) | Terrestrial soil microbial communities with excess Nitrogen fertilizer from Kellogg Biological Station, Michigan, USA - KB3-175-2 | ecosystem: Environmental > Terrestrial > Soil > Unclassified ... | reverse complement strand
TGCTTGGCCCGCGCCAGCGACGCAATCTTCGGGCGCCGGATGGCCTGCGTAATCGTCGCGATTGCGGCGAAATCGCCCTCTGAGGCCATGGCGAAACCGGCCTCGATAATATCCACGCCCAGGTCCTCCAGGGCGTGCGCCATCGTCAGCTTTTCCTGCGTGGTCATGCTGCAGCCAGGCGACTGTTCGCCGTCGCGCAGAGTGGTGTCAAAAATCGCTACATGGTTGGTTGTCATAATCACTCACCTGGTGAGGGGGAAACCGTCGTTCGAACACTTCTAGTTTCGCCCATCGGAGGCTTATAAGGCAAAGTTATTATTGTTCTGATTGCGATTAAAATTGCTTATACTTGCTCAGACCGCCGTAAAGAGCGGGGAACAGGCTCTCGCGGAGGCGATGTTTGGAACTTAACCAGCTCGAAACCTTTCTTGCCGTGGCCGAGGAACGCAGCTTTTCCCGCGCCGCGGTGCGCCTGCACCGCACCCAGCCCGCCGTCAGCCAGGTCATCCGCAAGCTTGAGGACGACGTGGGCGAAGCGCTCTTCGACCGCGCCGCTCGCGATGGCTCGCTCACCCCGGCCGGCGAGCTCTTGCGCGAATATGCGCTCCGCCTGATGGCCCTTCGCCGCGAAGCTACGAGCGCGTTGGGCGAGCTCAAGAGCCTGGAGCGAGGACGCCTCCATCTCGCCGCCAACGAATACACCTGCACTTACCTGCTTCCTGTCATCGATGCCTTCCGCCGCGAATATCCGCATATCACGGTGACGGTGCAAAGGACGCTGGCCTCCCGCATTCCCAGCGAGCTGAATCTGCGTACCTTCGAGATGGGCATGGTCTCGTTTCGTACGGATCCGGAGCAGTTCCGCACCATCGCGGTATACGGCGACTTGCTGGTATTGGTGGTGAGCCCGCAGCATTCGCTTGCCGGCGCGGACCGTGTCTCCATCACCGACCTGGGCGGCGAAAGTTTCATCGCGCACAATGTGGCATCGCCGTTGCGGCGCAGGGTCATCGAGACATTCCAGCGCTGCCGAACGCCCCTCCACATGGACATCGAACTGCCCACCATCGAAGCCATCAAGCGCTTCGTCGCCATGGGCAATGGAGTGGCCCTGGTTCCGCACCTGACTGCGGCGCGCGAACTCGAAACCGGTGAGCTGGTCGCCGTGTCAGTGACGGAACTCGAAATGAAGCGCGTGCTGCGCCTCGTGCATCGCCGCCAGGGAACGCTTTCGTATGCGGCCACGGCCTTTTTGCAAAGCGTGCGTGCCCTGGCGCGGCGCAAGGGGCCGCCGTTCTACTACCATGTGGAAAAACCAAGCTGATCCATTGCCGCGCAAAGCCGATTCCGCACGCCTCCCATGGGTCGGCTCATTTATGCTATTCACGAAGACACCGTTCAGAATTGTCTGCGTCTAAGGCTTAGATCATTCTCGTCACCAGCGCCAACGGGCGGGCCGGTTCTGGGCATTTACAATGCTGAGAGCGGAGCCCGGCGCGACCGGTGCACCGGAATGACAAGCTCGTTGCCAGCCGGACGGTTGCGCAGTCGTGAGGTTCAGGACCGAATGAAGAAGATCGTATTCGCACTCTTCCTGCTGGCCGTGTGTTCGGCCGCCGGTAGCGCTCAGGAAAGCCGACAGGATGTGAGCATCAGCGGCTTTGGCTTGATCGAGCCCTTTGTTGCCTCTTCCACAAACGTGCAGGTCCATTCGAATACTGCATTGGGCGCGCTGGCGAGCTATCGCTTTATGCTTACGCCCAACAGCGCTCTCGAGGTGAACTACGGCATCACGTACCAGAACACGTTGCGCTACATCGTTGGGAATACCAACAATACCAACATTCTCACCCGTACGCAGGAAATGTCGGGCGCATACGTCCGCAGCTTCACTTTCCGCAAATACAATCCTTTCGTTGAAGCGGGCCCCACCGGCCTGATTTTCCTTCCCATTCGCAATTCGGGTACCCAATCGATCGATGCCAAGCAGCAGACCAGCATTGGCGGCCTTTACGGTGCCGGCATTGCGTACGAAATCAGTCCCAGCTTCGACATCCGCGCCGAGTATCGCGGAATCGTGACCAAGGTGCCGAACTTCGGCCTGGGAGCCGGCAACACGACCCAGAACCTGACGACGAACAAATGGTTCAACATCTTCGAGCCCACGATCGGCGTGGCCTACCACTTCTAAACCGAGGATTCACAGCTTTCGTTCAACAGGGATGGCGCCGGCCATCCCTGTCGTCGTTTTCGCATCCCGTAAGCGCCTCCCGCGCTACACTTTTTGGGCACGCATTTTCCACGTAGGGAGACGATGGCGCATCGCGGGTTCGATGAACGGGTGCAGGCCCTTGAAGTGCTCCACAGCCGCTGCACGGATGCGGAGATGCTCGCGACGCTCAGGCAAGCGCTGGCGGATCGCAATAATTTTGTAGTGGCAAAGGCCGCCCAGATTGCGGAAGAAAAGAAAGCCGCTGAACTTCTGCCCGAATTATCGGCTGCGTTTGAGCGGTTCTTTACCAACGCGGTCAAGTCCGATCCGCAGTGCTGGGCTAAGAATGCGGTAAGCCGCGCCCTGGCCAGTTTGGGATGCACAGACAAGGACGTGTTCCTTCGTGGCCTGCACTTTCGCCAGATGGAGCCGGTATGGGGAGGCCGGTCCGACTCTGCGGGAGCGCTTCGCGCCACCTGTGCGCACGCGCTGCTCGGCTGCGACGCCTTGCCTGACCAGGAAGTTCTCCTCATCCTTACCGACCTGCTGGCCGATCCAGAGAAACAGGTACGGACCGAAGCGATTCGCGCGGTCGCGCGGATCGGAGCCATTGCTCTTCCGGTGTTGCGTCTTCGCGCCTTGATTCCCGGCGAAGAGCCCGAGGTGCTCGGGACCTGCTTCCACGCGCTGTTGCAGCTTGATGCGCCAAGATCAATCTCATTCATTGCGCAATTCCTCGAAGCGGGCAACGACGTCTCATCCGAGGCAGCCTTTGCACTGGCTGAAACCCGCAATCCGGACGCGCTCAATGCCTTGCTCACGAGTTGGAAAGGCGCCGAAGCTGCCGATCCCTGGTTTGCCGGAGTACTGGTGAATGCGATTGCCATGACTCGCTTGCCCGCCGCCGCCAGCCATCTTATCGAGTTGATTGCGAACGAAGACCGGGAAGCTCCGACAGCCATCGAGGCGCTGTGCCGGCAGTTTCCCGACGCGGAAACTCGAGCACGGGTCACGAGCGCTGTGGAAGCTACCGGCAGTCCCCGGCTTGTCGCCAAGTTGCGGGAGCAATTCGCGCAGGAGAATGGTTGAGTTTCGCACAGAATCCGAATCGAAACTGAGCTCGCGGGAAGCGCATTATGCGTGTCCGCCATCATTGACGGCAAAGGTGCTTTGTGTTCCTATGAGTGCGGCAAAACTGCTATTTTTGGGGGACCAATGCGACCTGGAGAAACTATGTTTGCTCTTCTGCTTCTTTCCGGAGCGATGCTTTGCGGCTGCAGCAGCGGCAGCTCGGATTCGGGAACAACTCCACCACCCACTCAAACCGCTACTGCAACTCCGACGATCGCCACCACTCCGGCGCAAAACGCCGCTGTCATCGTGACCCTCGCCGATACCACCTCCGCGGCCAAGATCTACTACACGCTCGATGGGAGCACTCCCACGACGTCGTCACAGATTTATCAGGCGCCTTTTCTCGTCGCGTCCAATCTAACGGTCAAAGCCATTGCGGCTGCCAGCGGCGACGCGAATAGTAGTGTCGCGAGCCAATCGTTTTCGGCCAATATCGCTTCGGGAACGCTCGTCTGGAGCGATGAATTCAGCAATTCAGGATCCACCCCCGCCCAGCCGAACGCCTCGACCTGGACGTATGACGTGGGCACCAACTGCTGCGGCAACAACGAACTGGAAACCTACTGCGCCTGGGGATCGACGACTGCGCCTTGTGATCCAGGCAACCCCAATGCCTATGTGGGCACCGACGGCTACCTGCACATTGTGGCGCAGAATCCTTCTTCGAAGGTCTACACCTCCGCCCGGTTGAAGTCGCAGGGCATGTTCAGCTTCATGTATGGCCGCATCGAGGCGCGCATCAAGGTTCCGGAGTCGCAGGGCATGTGGCCGGCATTTTGGCTCCTGGGTAACAATATCGCTACGGTGAATTGGCCCACATGCGGAGAAACCGACATCATGGAGCATATCGACGGAAGCAATCCTCCTCCTGCTGCCGGCGAGCCGCCGTACGGCAGTGATTGGATCGCGGGTTCGCTCCACGGGGTCGACTACAACACCGGAATGAAGTGGAGTCCCAAGGATTTTTCCGCCGCAGATTGGCATATCTATGGCGCCATTTGGACAAAGGGTCAAATCCAGTTCTATGTTGACGATCCGGCGAACGTCTATGCAACTTACACCCCGCAAAGCGTGCTCGGGGGCATTTGGGCCTTTGATCAGGGGCCGCAGTTCATCATTCTCAATCTTGCGGTTGGCGGGACCTGGCCCGGCAACCCCGATTCCACCACGGTGTTTCCTGGCGATATGACGGTGGATTACGTGCGCATCTATACAAACTGACACGTCATACAGCGGGCACGATCCACGGGCGCTGTGCTTTTTGAGCCGGCGCCCGTTCCGCTGTCTGGCGTGTGCTACCATCCGGTTTCGGAGAACATCATGCTGCCAATGCGCACACCCCTGCTTTGCCTTTCTCTTTTTGTCCTCGCCCCATTTGTGTCCGCCCAGGCCGCTACCGATATGCCAGCCGTGACATCGCCGGACGGCGCGTTGACCATGAAACTTATTTCGGGGAACCACCTTCAGTACACGGTTGATTTTCGCGGAAAGCCCGTATTGCAGGCGTCGCTGCTCGGCCTCAAGCTGCAGGGGCAGGCGCCTCTTGGTCCCGGCATGCAGCCGAAGAGCACCAAGCCAGGTCAGGCCGACGAAACATACACGATCCCGGTGGGCAAAACCAGCACCGTGCGGGATCATTACAACGCCCAGCGAGTCGAGCTGCAGGACGCGAAAGGGCGCGGCATGTCCGTGGAGATGCGCGCCTACGATGATGGAGTAGCGTTTCGCATGATCGTTTCCGATCACCCTGGGCTCAAGCATCTGGCCCTCGAGCGCGAACTCACGGAATTCAACTTCAGCAAGGATGCAATCACCTACCCGCTGATTCTCGACGGATTCCAGAGCTCCTATGAAGATGAGTATCAAATGCGCAACGTCAGCGGCCTGCACAAGGAATGGCTCATAGGGCTGCCCTTCCTGGCTAATGTGCCGGGCATTGCGTGGGTGGGCATCACCGAGGCCGACATCGACAATTATGCCGGGATGTACCTGCAGAAGGCCGGCGAGCGCTTTGCCATGCGCGCACAGCTCTCGCCCCGCATTGACAATCCCGCAATCGCAGTCGAAACCGACGGCTCGCTGATGACTCCGTGGCGTGTGCTGATGATCGGCGACGAGCCGGGGCGCCTCATCGAGTCGAATATCGTGCTCAACCTGAATCCGCCAACAAAGATCGCTGACACCTCCTGGATCAAGGCCGGAAAGACTTCCTGGGACTGGTGGTCCGGGGACTACGCGGAGAACGTCGACTTCAAGCCCGGCATGAATACCGCGACCATGAAGCACTACATCGACTTTTCATCGGCGTCGGGATTCCCTTACATGCTGATTGACGCGGGTTGGGCTCTGGCAAACCGCAAAGGGCCGAACGACTACGCCGCCGTTGCGGACATTACAAAAGTTGATCCAAACATCGACATGCCGGAACTGCTGCGCTACGCCAGAGAAAAGCACGTCAAACTGTGGCTCTGGTCGCACTGGACCTCGGTGGACAAGTACATGGACCAGGCTTTCCCGCTTTTCGAGCAATGGGGCATCGCCGGCGTCAAGATCGACTTCATGCAGCGCGACGATCAACAAATGGTCGCGTGGTACCGGCATGTTGTCGATCTCGCGGCGCAGCATCACCTCATGATCGACTTCCACGGCGCGTTCAAACCCGATGGCTTGCGCCGTACGTATCCAAACCTGATCACGCGCGAAAGTGTCATGGGCAAGGAATACCTGAAGTGGAGCGCACGCACCTCGCCCGTGCACAATACCACTCTGCCCTTTACGCGCATGCTCGCGGGTCCGCTCGACTACACCCCTGGCGCATTCGGAAACGCGACGCGCGAGAGCTTCATTCCGCGCAACACGCAGCCCATGGGCCTGGGCACGCGCGCGCACGAGCTCGCCCTTTACGTTGTGTTGGAGAGCCCGCTGCAGATGGTCTCCGATTACCCCGAGCACTACGCGGGCCAGCACGACTTCGAATTCATCAAGCAGGTTCCGGCCACGTGGGACGAAGTGCGCGTGATCTGCGGCACGCCGATGGAAAACATCACCATTGCGCGGCGCAGCGGCAAAGACTGGTACATCGGCTCCATCACCAACTGGGACGCTCGCACGGTGCGCGTGCCGCTCGATTTTCTCGGGGAAGGGAAGTACAAGGCCGAAATCTACGCCGACGCGCCCGATGCCGGCAGCAACGCTACGCATACCAGCTTCACCACGCAGGCGGTGAATAAGAGCACCGTGCTCGAAGTCAAAATGGTCTCCGGCGGTGGTAATGCCATCTGGATACATCCGGTGGAATAACGGCTAGCGGAAGCTGCGAGCAGGAATTCACACGCAGATTGCCCTGCCTGGAAGCCTCACAAAAGCTCCCTGTGTATTTGAATTCGTGATCTAGATCACCAGAAGTTGATCTCTGCGTGGTTTTCACGATGGCGCGGCAACAAACTATTTGCACACGCTTCATCCTCTTCTTACAATGTCCATCGGACAATACACCCGTGAATCCGCTCCTTCTTGTCGCGGCTCCGGTTAAATCGGCAGCGCCCGCTGCCCATCTGGCAGATCTTTCGCTTACACAACTTCTTCTTGCATCACCGCTCGAGAACGTCCGGCCACGCATTCATGCCGAAGTCGGCCGCTATCGACTGCGGCTTGCGGACAGCGCGCAAGACCGAGAGGCCGCGTGCCGGCTGCGCTTCCGCGTTTTCAATCTTGAGTTGGGTGAAGGGCTGGAAAGCTCATATGAAACCGGGCTCGATACCGATTCATTCGACGCGCATTGCGATCATCTCCTCGTAGAAGACAAGCAGGAGGAGAAGTCATCGCGCTCGATCGTTGGAACGTACCGAATGCAGTCCGGCAATACCGCGGCCAGCCATCTCGGATACTACTCCGCGCAGGAATTCGAACTGTCCCCCTACGAGCCATTGCGACCGGAGATTCTCGAGCTCGGTCGCGCTTCGATTGACCGCGAACATCGTACGCCCGAGGTGCTCACACTGCTGTGGCGGGGCATTGCCCAATATGCCGGCGACATGGGACTGCGTTACTTGATGGGGTGCTCGTCGTTGACATCCAGAAAACCAGCGGAGGGGTGGGAAATGTACCGGCAGCTTGAGCACTACCGGGTCTCCCCCGAGTTTGCGACGTGTCCTACTGACGCGTATGTGTGCCCGCACGACTCTGACCCAGCGAAGCGGACAGCACCCGACGCTGTTCGCGTGCCGAAGTTGCTAAAGACCTATCTCGCAATCGGCGCGCGCATCGCTGCTCCTCCGGCGTGGGACCGGGCATTCGGAACGATCGACTTTCTCACCTTGCTCGATCTCAAACTTCTTTCCTCGGCCGCGCGCAACCGATTCCTCGCGCCTCTGACGCAATGAACCTCCGCAGGCTTTGGCGGATGATACGGCTGGCCTCGGCACTTGCTGCATGCATGATGCGATTTGCGCTCAAGCGATTCTGCGGCCCGCTCACGCCGACGCAGCGGAGCCTCTGGCTGCAGTCGGCGTGCCGCGGCGTGCTCGACAGCCTCGGCATTTCGTATCGGATCGCAGGCGAAACGCCTTCGAGCGGACTGGTGGTTTCTAACCATCTGAGCTATCTCGACATCGTGTTCTACAGTGCGGCTATGCCGTGCTTTTTCGTGTCTAAGACTGAAGTCATGCGCTGGCCCTACTTCGGCGCAGCAGCGCGCGCCGGCGGCACCATCTTTCTCGATCGCACCAGCCGCGGCAGCGCGGCGGCAGTGGCGCACGAAATGGCCACTAGACTGAGCCTGCCTGTTCCTGTTCTGCTTTTTCCCGAAGGGACCAGCACCGATGGTTGCGAAGTGCGGCGATTCCACTCCGGGTTGTTTCAGTCGGCCATTGACACCGGAGCGCCGGTGATTGCTGCTGCGATCCGCTACATGCCCGGCGCGGGGGCTCCAGAAAGCACCCTTTGCTGGTTCGGGAATGCCGCTTTTTCAAGTCATTTGTGGAAAGTGCTCGCGGCGCCTTCCTTCACTGCCGAGATCGTGTTCGGCGAGCCGCGGGTATACGCGGACCGGCGGTCGGCTGCGGAGAGTACCCATGAGTGCGTGGCCGCAATGCGGGATGGAAAAGCCGCCCGCCTTGGAGCGGAATGCTTCTGCAACCAACTGATTCGTAAGTCCCTGTAAGTTTGCAATTTGTTTGTACCTTATTCCCGCAACAAGCCCGCTTGACACTCATCTTTTCATATGTCTATACTCCGCGTCACTTGAGTAAATCGAATTACTCAGGCTTGATCCCCTCACGATTCTCGGGCTCTCCGATGATGTAAGGGGATTCCTGCCTTGGAGGATTGGCCCATGACCCGGTTTGACAATGTTGTTCCGTGCGGCTCGCTCGCTCAGCGCCCCATTCGTCTCGTTGCGTTTGCCATAGCTTCGGCGTTGCTGTTTGTGCCCGCGCTGCGCGCGCAGGTGGTAGCGACCTACGATTTTGAAAACGGTAACGCGCAGAACTGGGTGTCGTTCTTCAACGCCAGCACACCCATTTCGACGAATGCTGCGACGTATTCCGGTTCCTATAGCTTGCTGACCACCACAGGGACGACGGGCCCGTCCGGCTCGCCGCCAAATACCAGCACCGGCGGGCCATCTATTTCGCTGAGCAACGTTCTGTCTGCCGGGGCCAAGTATTCCATCACGGGTTACGTGCGGCTCGCCAGCGGAGAATCGGCAACCAACGCCAACTTCAGCATGGTTCGTAAAGACCCTACGTGCAACGGCGGCACCTGCTACGACACGATTGGCAACTATCAAGTGGCGGTCAGCGACTCGGGATGGGCGCAGATCGGCGGCACCTATACGGCGAGCACCACAGAAACAGGATTGACGCTGTACGCACAACTTATTGGCGCAGCGGGTCAACAGTCGTTTTACCTCGATGACGTCGTGATCACCCAGACCGCCCCCGCTCCCGGCGGAACCACAGTTGCCAGCTACACCTTCAGCGACGGCACGGAAAACTGGTTCCCGTTCGGCAGCCCCGAACTGGCGAGCACGGCGATTACTGTGCCGAATGGGTTTGGCGATACCAACGCACTTTCGGTCACCAATCGCACCGCGGGCTACATGGGCCCCGCGCTCGACCTCGTGCATGTGAATAACCTCGCGGCAGGGGCCACATACCAGGTCACTGCTTACGTGCTGCTGGCCGACCCGGATGCGAGCAATCCCACCGCAACGCTCTCATTGAAATCATCGAACTGTGCTACCCCGAACGGCGCCTACAGCAATCTTGGCACTGCTACGCTCTCCAGTTCGGCGTGGGCGAAAGTGCAGGGCACCTTCAGCTTCAGCGATCAACCCGGTCCGCCTACAAGCCTGGATCTCTACATTCAGTCAAGCAGCGCAACAGATTCGTTCTATGTTAGCCATGTCACCATCAGCGAACTGGCGCCGCCTCCGCCCGATCCGAGCCAGCAGGACAACAGCGGCATCGCCAGCACGTTTGAAGACGGCGGCACGGACGGATGGGGATCTCGCTCCGGCTCGTCTACTGTCGCCAACTCCAGCGCGGCCGCGCATTCCGGCACCCACAGCCTGCTGACCACCGGCCGCGTCGCTAACTGGGATGGCCCCATCATTAGCGTCAACAACAAGATGTATCCCGGCTCGGTTTACAACATCAGCGGCTGGATCATGCTCACGCCAAACGATGGCTCCAGCCATGTCATCAACATGAGCCTGCAGACCACTCTAAGCGGGAACACAACTTACCCTGGCATCACTTCATACCCCGGCATTACTGTTCCAGCCGACGGGCAATGGCACCAGATCAGCGTGATGGGCTACACCATGTCGAGCGCCTACGATCAGGGCGCGGCATCTCTCTATTTCCAAACCGTTCCGCCGTCGGGCACTGACGGGGTTTCGTTCTACCTGGATGATTTCCAATTGACCTATGTGAAGCCGCCGCAGATCCAGACGGACATTCCTTCGATCGATAAGACACTTGCGGATTACTTCCCGGTGGGTGCGGCCATCGACCCGACCGACCTGTCTGGCGCGCACGAGCAATTGCTGACCACGCATTTCGACAGCATCACTTCAGGCAACGACATGAAGTGGAGCTCGGTGGAAGGCAGCAAGGGCAACTTCAACTACACGACAGCCGACTCGGAAGTGGGCATCGCGGTCTGCAACGGCATGCAGATTCGCGGTCACAACCTGGTCTGGGCAACCGGCGCGCAAACGCCTTCGTATGCCTTCGGCGACGGGACCAATTCGCCGGCAAACCAGGCCACCGTCATCGCAAACATTCAGGAGCACATCCAGAATGAGGTGCAGCATTTCGGCAGCAAGGTGACGGTGTGGGACGTGGTGAACGAGCCGCTCGATACCAACCAGACCGATTGCCTGGTGCATGGCCCGTTCTACAAAGTGCTGGGCAAGAGCTACATTGACGTGGCGCTGCAGGCCGCGCGGCAATATGCGCCGGCCGGCACCAAGCTGTTCATCAACGACTACAGCACCGCGGACCCGAATCGGCTGGCGTGTTTCATCAAGGTGGTCAGCGATCTGCGCTCACGCGGCATCCCCATCGACGGCATCGGCCACGAGATGCACAATGCGATCAACTACCCGTCACCGGCTGCGATCGCCAATGCCATCGATACCGTGGCGCAGGCCTTGCCGGGCATCGACCAGGAGGTTACCGAGCTCGACATGAGCGTATACAACGCGGGAGATCGGACGTCGAATTACGGCAACAATATTCCGCCTCGCGTGCTGGCCGAGCAGGGTTGGCTCTACGCGGACTACTTTGACGTATTCCGCGCGCGCAAAGACGAACTCAGCCGCGTCACCATCTGGGGCATGGCCGACGACGAC
>Ga0134126_10011420_pt1 | contig 11207 bp, 16 predicted proteins | sample KB31752_FD_96881 | JGI IMG/M metagenome (GOLD analysis project Ga0134126, IMG submission 96881) | Terrestrial soil microbial communities with excess Nitrogen fertilizer from Kellogg Biological Station, Michigan, USA - KB3-175-2 | ecosystem: Environmental > Terrestrial > Soil > Unclassified ... | reverse complement strand
GCTTCTGCCACAGCGAGGATCCTAAGGCTTTGCGGCTTCCGCGCGCGAGGCCAGTTCCTCGATCGAGCCTTCGGCGACGTCGAGGCGCTCCTTACAGAAGCGGTAGAGCTCCTCGCCGCGCTCCCACAGCTTCAGTGCTTCGTCGAGCAGCGCCTCGCCGCGCTCGAGCCGCTGGACGATCTCCTCCAGCTCGCGCTGGGCCTCCTCGAACGTCACCGTGTCTCCTCGACGCGGGCGCCTAAGCCGCCCTTCGCGAGGTCGACGTCCACATGTTCGCCGGGCTTGACCGCGTCGCTGGAGCGGACGAGCTCGCCGCCCGCCCGCACGATCGCGTAGCCACGCTCCAGCGTCGCCTTCGGCGAGAGCGTGCGGAGCCGGCCCGCGCTCTGCTCGAGCTTCGCGCGCCTTCGCTCGACCAGCAGCTTCGGCGCGCGCCGGAGCCGCTCATGGGCACGGTCGAGCCGCCGGCGCTCTCGCTCGAGGCTGCGGCGGGTGCCGCGCTCGAGGCCGGCCCGCGAGCGGTCGAGCCGCTCGAGCAGCTGCGCGAGGTCGGGGACGACGAGCCTGCCCGCGACCGAGGGCGTCGAGGCGCGCACGTCGGCCGCGAGGTCGCAGAGCGGTGTGTCCTGCTCGTGCCCGACGGCGCTCACGAGCGGCACCGGGGAGTCCGCGATCGCGCGGACGAGCCGCTCGTCGCTGAAGGGGAGCAGGTCCTCGAAGCTGCCGCCGCCGCGGGCGACGACCACCACGTCGACTCCTTCGCGGCAGAGCGCGGCCAGCGCCTCGACGACCGCGCCTGCGGCCCGCGGCCCCTGCACGTACGTCTCCGCGACGAGCACGTTTGCGGGCGGGAACCGTGTCGTGATCGCCGTCAGCACATCGCGCTTGGCCGCCGCGTCGTTGCCCGTGACGAGCCCGATCCGCGCGGGGAGCAGCGGCAGCGGCCGTTTCCGCTCCGCGGCGAACAGGCCTTCGTCGGCCAGCTTGCGCTTCAATCGCTCGAGCGCCGCGAGATGCTCACCGAGCCCGAACCGCTCGAGCGAAAGTGCGCGCAGCCTGAACTCACCGCGCGCTTCGAACAGCTCCGGCCGTCCGAAGCAGTGGACGCGGTCGCCGTCCGCGAGCTCGAGCCGCAGCGCGTCGAACTGCCCGCGCGCCATCGAGACGGCCACGCACGCGCCGTCCTGCGGGTCCTTCAGCGTGAAGAAGACGCTCGCCCACCGGTCCGAGCGGCGCAGCTCGGTGACCTCGCCCTCGACCCAGACCGTCGGCAGCCGCTGGAGCCAGGAGGAGACGCCGCGGTTGAACGCCCCGACCGAGTAGACCTTGCGATCGCCGTACGCGGTGGCCTCGACCTTCACGGGGCCAGGATACGGCGAGCCGGAGCTGCTAGATCAGGATTTCCGCAGCAGTCTCGGGCGTGCAGCCCTGTGAGAGGAGGTCGACCGCGTGGTGCAGGTCGGCGTCGCTGTGCGCGATCCTCTCCGCCAGCGGCAGCGGGTACCCGGCCTCCATCAGCACGTGCAGGCGCCAGCTTTCGACTTTCGCCTGCTCGTCCCGTGGTGGTGTCTCGGTGATCTGCGTCATGGGCGTGGGGGTAGTTCGCCCTGTCCTAGACGAACCCTTTTCGTGGAAGTTTGAGGTACCGCCGATCAGCTTCCGCGAAACGTCGGCGCGAGGCGCGAGCCGGCCTCGGTGACCGCCTCGTCGATCCGCCGCTGGAGGTCCTGGAGGCGCGCGTTGAGCACAGTCCGCTCGGCTTCGGCGTCGGCTGCGAGGGACTGGACCTGCGAGCGGAGCTCGACTTCGGCGTCGCCGATCCGCCGCTGGAGCTCCGCCATCAGCTCGTCGCGCTCGTGCTCGAGCGTCGTGCCGATCTGCGAGAGCTTGCGCTCGAGGCGCTGCCCGCCGGCGTCGGCGACGTGCGCCAGGCGATCGGCGAGGACGCTCTGGGCCTCCTTCGCGAAGTGCTGGACCGCACGGTCGAGCTCGCGTGAGAGTCGCTGGGCGGCGTCGTCGCGGGCCCCGCGGATCGCGTCGGCGAACTGCTTGGAGACCGCCTCCGAGAAGCTCGCGGCGGTGCGCTCGACGACGCGCTTGAGCTGATCGAGCTGGCGGCGCTCGATGTCGGCGAAGCCGGCCTGGATGCGCTGGATCGCCTCGGCCTCCTCGGCCGCGATCCGCTCCCGCAGGTCGCGCTCGCGGTGGCGTAGCCGCTCGGCGACCTCGTGCAGCGCCCGCCGCCGGTCGCGCTCGTGCGACTCCAGTTCCTGCTGTCCGGACTGCGCGATCTCGTCGGCCGTCCGGGAGAAGTGCTCGTCGAGCGTCGAGAGCCGCTCGCGCTGCGCCTCGCTGGCGGCATCGAGCCGCTCGGTCTCGAGCACGAGCCGCGACTCGGCCTTGCTCATCAGCTGCTTCTGCCGGTCGGCAAGCGCCTTCAGCTGCGTCGAAAGCGACTGCTCGGTGCGCTCGAGATCGATGCTCAGCTCTGCGAGCCGGTGCGAGACGCGTTGCTCGACACGCGCGAGTGCCTCGCTCAGCTCCGCGCTCGCGCGTCGCTCGCGCTCCTCGAGCGCGGCGCGGCGCTCCTCGCCGATCCTCCGCTCCTCCGCGACGAGCGTCGACAGCGAGTCGGCGCGCGCGCGTGCCAGCGTGCGCTCGAGCTCCGCGGCCCGGGCATCCGCCTCCGCCGAGGCGACGGCGGCGAAGCGCGCCTCGGCCTCCTCGAGCTGGTCGTCGAGCCGCCGTGCCCGGGCGAGCAGGCGCTGCAGCACGAGCGTCGCGCCCTCGAGCGCAGCGCAGACGGTGATCCCGCCCGCGGCGACGGCGAGCTCGCCCGACGGGTGGAGGGCAAACACCACCCACGCGGCGAGCGCAACAGCAGAGATCACGCCCGTCAGCAGCAGCAGCGTGCGCCGCGAGACACGGTCGACGACAGCCGCAGCGGCCGACGCGAACACCACGACCACGGCAGCCGCGAAGACGAGCTCGAGGACCTCCGCGCGCACGGCGCGCATGCTACGTCAGCCTCAGCACCAGGAGCGACGCGGCCAAAGCGACGTGTGCGGCGGCGAGCGCCTGGAGCGCACGCTCGGAGGCGCCGGCGATCGTCTCGCGCGTCACGGGCTCGCTGCCGCCGTCCCGCAGCTCGAACGCGCCGGAGACCGAGGCGACCCGCCGGCGCAGGTGGCGTACGGGTGTCGAGAGCACGCGCTGGACGTAACTCGTCAGCGTCGCGTACGCCGCCGCCAGCAGTGCGACCCACGTGATCGTCCCCGCGCAGGCGAAGTAGCCCGTCAACAGCGGGAACGCGCCCCAGGCGAGCGCGAAGCCGGCCTGGTTGTGGATCGCGCCGCCGAAGAGCTCGAGGTTGTAGACCGGCACGAGCGCGAGCCCGACGCCGACGAAGGCGAGCAGCCAGAGGTTGAACGCGATCGCCCCCGCGATCCCGATCGTGACCGCGGCGGCGAGCGGGACGATGCTGAGGGCGACCAGAACGCCCTCGGGGATCCGTGTTGCTAGCGGGCGGCCTTGCAGCTCGTCGAGCGCGTGTGCGGAGATGCCGAGCGCGAGGAAGAACGCGGCCGCGGTAGCCACGAGGCGGCCGGTGTAGAGGTGCGGCGCGAGGCACGCGCCGATCACGACGTAGCTCAGGTGCCAGGCCGTGTAGGGCGGGTGCAGGAGCGTGACGTAGTCGCGCCAGCCGCCCGGCGCGAGCGCGTAGAAGGCCGGGCGCGCCTGGGCCTCGCTCATGCCCGCCGGCCCCAGAGCACGGTGCACCCACCGAGGCTGAGCCGCCGCGCGTGCACCTCCTCGAAGCCGGCCGCGCGGAAGGCGCCGAGCAGGCGCGGCACCGGCCAGCGCCCGTCGAAGTCGCGGATGCTGCCGCCGAGGAAGCGGCCGACCTCGTGCCAGCCGGGCGAGATCGCGCGGCCGAGCACGGGCAGGCCGACGTCGACCCAGAGGTTCCACGCCGCGCGCGGGAGCGGGGCGGGCGGCACGCCGAAGTCGAGCAGCGCGGCCGTCGCGCCTGGCCGGAGCACGCGTCCGAGCTCGGCGAGGCCGGCCGGAAGATCGTCGAGGTAGCGCAGCAGGTAGGCGGCGGTGAGCCCGTCGAACGCGCCGTCCTCGAACGGCAGTTCGGCCGCGCTCGCCTCGACGAGCTGCACGCGCCTCGTCTCGGCGGCGAGCAGCAGTCGCCGGCGCGCCTCGGCCAGCATCTCCGGGCTCTGGTCGACGCCGACGACCGCGCAGCCCTTCTGCCGAACGAGCTCGAGGGTCACCGCCGCCGTTCCGCATGCGACGTCGACGACCGTGTCGTCGGGGCCGACCTCGAGCCGCGAGACGAGGAAGCGCCGCCAGCGGGGGTCCTGCCCGAACGAGAGCAGGTTCGCGTAGCGGTCGTAGGTGGGCCCGAGCGGCGCGAACAGGCCGCGCGCGAGCTCGGTCCGGGGCGCGCTCACGCGACGAGTCTAAGCTCGTCCTCGTGGCGCTGGAAAACGACCTGCGGCGGATTGCCGAAACTGCTGCGCGCTTTGCGTCCGACGGCGAGGAGGTTGCGGGGATCGTTCCCGCCGAGCCCGCGAGCGGAATCCGCGTCTACGTCTGCGCCTACGCCGACGGGGAGGCGACGAGCTGGCTCGTCTTCGACGCGACGGCGGTGCCAGTGCAGGACGTCCAGCTCGTGCGCGACGCGGTCTCGATCGCAGCCCTCTGCGAGCTCGCCGAGGAAGCGACCGGCGCCGAGCCGGAAGAGGCCCGGGTCGCGTCGCCGGCGCTGCTCGACGAGCTCGGCGCCACCGGGGGAGCGGAGGTCGCGGCGGCGGTCGGCGGAGCCTCCGAGGCGGTCGCGGAGCTTGTCACCGACGTCGAGCGCGGTTACAAGCTCGAGCTGAGCTAACCTGGGTGCATGGAAGGATTCCCATTCGGCGGCGATCCGGAAGACCTGATGCGCAGCCTGCGCGAGTTCGCCGAGCAACAGGCCGAGTCCGCCCAGGATGCCCAGCGCGAGCAGTTCGCGACGCTGACCCTCAACACGGCGGTCGAGCTCACCGCTGCAGCCCTACAGCAGGTGAACCCGACCGGCGGTGCGGACGAGCAGGCCATTGCCCTGCGTGACGCGATGCGCGTCCTCTTTCCCGAAGCCGTTGCGCTGGTCTCAGCAGCGCGGCAGGGCTTCATGCGGGAAAGCTGACCGGCTCTCCGATGAGAGCCGGCGACCGGCCCCGATCAACCAGCGGCCGAGCGCCAGGCGAACGCGGCGGCGCGGTGCGACCGTGGGCCAGTCGCGGCTCAGGCGAGCCAGACGATCCCGGGCGACCTGTGTGCGGAACTCGTAGTCGTACATGGGCTCGCGCTCCTCTCTCTTGATCGAGTATCTTCACGTCGAAGTAAGAGAGTACAGGTCAAGTATCTTGACGTCAAGAGAAATATGTCCCACAATGCGCGCGTGACCGACGAGCAGGATCACATCGACCGCTGGCTCGCGGAGACCGATCTTCCTGCTGGCGTCGACCTCGAGGTGGAGGGGATCGTCGATCGGATCAACGGCCTCAGGCGCCGTTTCCACCGGATGCTCGACGAGACGCTGGCGGAGTTCGAGCTCAACTCGGGCGAGTGGAAGGCGCTGAACCAGCTCCGTCAAGCGGAGCCACCGCATCGCCGCTCGATCGGGCAGCTCGCGGCCTGGGCGGAGCTGTCGAGCGGCGCGATGACGAACCGGGTCGACCGGCTCGAGGAAGCGGGCTTCGTCAAGCGCGTTCCAGACCCGAACGACAGGCGCGGCGTGCTCGTCGAGCTGACGGACGCGGGCCACAAGGTCTGGGAGGAGTCGCTGCGGGCCGGCGCCCAGAACGAGGCGCTGCTCGCCGCGGCGCTGACCGCCGACGAGAAGAAGCAGCTGAACACGCTCCTGCGCCGCTTGATGCGCGAGTTCGAGCGGCGCGAGCAGACGCCCTCCTAGAAACTTCCCGCAGTGAGCCTGGTCGACTCCGCGATCGTGCGCCTGCTGCCGGCGGTGCCAAAGCCCGTCGTCCGGCGGATCTCGTCGCACTACATCGCGGGGGAGGAGCTCGACGACGCGCTCCGCGTCGTGCTGCAGCTGAACCACGAGGGAAAGCTGGCGACTATCGACGTGCTCGGCGAGGAGATCACCGAGCCGGAGGAGGCGCAGGCGATCGCGGCCGCCTACCGCGAGGCGTTCGAGGCGATCGAGCGGGGGAGGCTGGACTCGAACGTCAGCATCAAGCCGACGGCGCTCGGCCTGAAACTGGGCTACGAGCTCTTCCGCGAGAACCTGACCGACGTCGTCGAGCACGCGGCGTCGCGCGGGAACTTCGTGCGGATCGACATGGAGGACTCCTCGACGACGGACGACACGCTCCGCCTCTACCGGGAGCTCCGCGCGGCGGGACATCACAACGTCGGCGTCGTGCTGCAGGCCCGCTTGAAGCGAACGCTCGCGGACATCGCCGAGCTTGCGGACCTGAAGCCGAACGTGCGGCTCTGCAAGGGCATCTACCTCGAGCCGCCCGAGCTCGCCTACCGCGACTTCGACTCGATCCGTGCGAGCTTCGTCCACGCGCTCGAGGCGCTGCTCGAGGCCGGCTGCTACGTCGGCATCGCGACGCATGACGAATGGCTCCTCGAGCAAGGACAGCGGCTCGTGTCCACCCGGGGGCTGGGCCGCGAGGACTACGAGTTCCAGATGCTGCTCGGCGTCCGGCCCGCGCTCGGCGACGAGCTCGTGCGCGGCGGGCACCGGCTCCGCATCTACACACCGTTCGGCAAGCACTGGTACGCGTACTCGCTGCGCCGCCTGCAGGAGAACCCGAAGATCGCCGGCTACATCGCCGCGGACACCGTCGGCCGCTTCATCCCCGGCCGCAACGGGTCGTCGTAAGCCCGGAGCATGAGCGCGTCGGACCTGCGGCGCAGAATCGCCACATGTCGATGCGTCGCTACCTCCTCGTTCGGGCCGCGTGGCAGGCGGGGGTGCTTTTCGGCTTCGTCTCGCTGGCTTACGTCGTCGCCTTCGTCGTCCCGGAGACCCACCTCGGCCACGACCCGGGCTACGGCGGCTTTCTCGGAGACCTGGCGCGAGGCTCGCTCGGGAGATCCGACGCGCCGCAGCCAGGCGTCGCCGCACCCAGCATCCGGTCGCTCGTCTGGGACGCCTCCTGGGTGACGCTCTCGTTTTTGTTCCTGACCGGCGTCTTCGCCGTCGGGTTAGGGGCGCTGTTCGCCTTCGCGACGGTTCGGTCGCCGCGCTGGCGCTCGGTCGTCCGGGGTGTCGGCATGATCTTCGTCTCGCTGTTGCCGCTGTGGACAGGGCTGTACCTGGTGCTCTACCTCGGCGCCGACTGGCACATCGTCCGAACTGGCGGCTACTGCCCGCTGCGTGCATCCCCGGAATACGACTGTCATGGTCTCGGGCCGTGGCTCGCATCACTGCTCCTGCCGGCGATCGCGTTGGGGATCTACTTCGCGGGGATCTACGGCCGGTGGCTGGCGGCGGCGTTCCGCAAGGGAGCGGAGGAGTACCGCAGGGACCTCGAGGATGGGCGGGACGCGGCGGAGGCGAGGCGCGCCGCGCGGCGGCGCCACGGCCTCGCGTTTGTCAAGCAGCTCTCGCGCGACTTCGCCTTCGCCATCGGTTTCGGAGCCTTCCTCGAGGCGGTGTTCGGACTTCCGGGCCTCGGTCGCACGGTCATCTCCGCGGCGCATGGAGACGCGCCGCTGATGGCGGGTGCGCTGGTTGCCGCTTCCGTTCTGGCCGCGGGCGTCACGTTCCTGGTCGACGTCGTCTGCGCTGCGCGCGACCCGTCTTTCCGGCGCTTCTAAGGCTTGCGCGCGACGAGGATCAGGTCGCCGGGGACACGCACCTCGCGACGGCCCCAGCGGTTCGGATCGGGCAGCTCCTCGAGCCGCTCGAGCGCCAGGCCGGCGCTGCCGAGCGCGTGGATCAGGCGGCCGAGCGGCCAGGCGTCGAAGTAGCTCTCGTGCCAGCGGAGCATCTGGTCGAGGCAGGCGGCGACCGGGTGCTCGTCGTAGAGGAAGAGGATCCCGCCGCGCTTCAGCGCCGACGCGATCCCAGCCGACCAGCCGTCGAGGTCGGCGACCTCCGCGAGCGCGCCCCAGGACGAGTAGACGACGTCGAACCGGCCGCGGCGCAGCTCCACCGGCAGCGCCTCGGGCGACGCGGTGACGAGGGCCGCGTCCGGCAGCCGCTTGCGCGCCGCGACGACGGTCTTCTCGTCGGCGTCGACTCCGGTGACCAGCGCTCCGAGGCTCATCAGCGCGGCCGTCTCGCGCCCGGCTCCGCTGGCCAGGTGCAGGACGTGCCGCCCGCCGATGTCGGGCAGCCGCTCGCGCACGGGTTTTGGCAGCGTGCGCGAGCCGCGTGTGGACGAGCGGCGGATCCGCTTGTGCGCCTCTTCCCAGGCGCGGAGGTTCGTGTCTGTCGGTTCCATGCCGGTCAGGCGAGCAGGGAAAAGCCGCCGTCGACGATCAGCGTATGCCCGCAGACCATCGCTGCCGCGGGCGAGCAGAGAAAGCAGACGGCATCCGCGACGTCGGCGGGCTGGACCAGGCGCCCGACCGGTGTCCGCGCGAGGCCGGACGAGATCATCTCCTCGCGGTTCGGGAAGTGCTCCAGCGCCCCGGTCTCGACGACGCCGGCCGAGACCGCGTTGACGCGGATCCGCGGCGCCAGCTCGACCGCCAGGTAGCGGACGAGCGCCTCCAGCGCCGCCTTCGAGACGCCGACGAGCGTGTAGTTCTCGAGCACCCGGATCGAGCCGAGGCTGGAGACGCCGACGATCGACGAGCCGTCCGGCATCTGCGGCGCGCAGGCTCGCGTGAGCGTCAGCAGGGCCCGTGCGTTGGCTTCGAGCGTCCAGTCCCAGTGCTTGTCCTTGGTCTCGAGCGCGGGCCGGATCACGCCGGTCGCGGCGTTGTGCACTAGCACGTCGAACGGCCCGAGCTCCGCGGCCTCGGCGGCGACTCGCTCGGAGGCGACGCTGCCGCGCAGGAGCAGCGGCTCGGCCCCGGCGCTGCGCAGCTCCTCGGCCGTCTCCTCGGCGGCGCGGTCGTTTCGGAGGTAGCCGATCGCGACGCGCGCCGCGCCCTGCTCGGCGAACTTCAGCGCGATCGCCTTGCCGATCCCGCGTGAGCCACCGGTCACGAGGACCGAGGCGCCGTTGAAGGTCATCGCTGCCGCGGCAGCGGCTCGTCGGCCGGCGCGGCGCTCGGGATCTCCTGCCAGCCCGGCACGTCGCGCCGCACACGCGGGCCCTCCTGCGCCTTGGACGAGGCGTAGCCGAGCCGGTCGAGCAGGTCCATCTTCTCCTCGGCGTAACGGCGCAGCTCGTGGTCTTCCGGCAGGTCGAGCACGAGCTCCTGCACCCGCGCGCGCAGCTGGTACGCGAAGTGCGGCGTCGCCGGCCCGACGAGGGCGTCGATCTGCTCGCGCGTCGGCTCCGGCATGCGCACAAGCCTACTGGGTAGTTTCAGCTGGATGCGCCGTCCCGAGGTCGCCGATCTGATGCTGTTGGCGACGGTCACCCTCTGGGCGCTCAACTTCACGGTCACGAAGTACGTGATCTCGCACGGCTTCCAGCCGATCGCCTACGGAGGGCTCCGCTTCGGCGGGGCGGCTGTCCTGTTCAGCGGCGCCGCGTACGCGCGCGAGCGGTCGTTGTCGCTCGCCCGGCGCGACCTCTGGATCCTCGCCGGCGCGGCACTCGTGGGCATCTTCCTGAACCAGCTCGCGTTCGGGTACGCGATCAAGCTGACGACGGCGACCACGGTCGCGCTGCTCTTCGGGACGCTGCCAGTGCTGACGGGGATCTTCGCCTCGTTGCTCGGGATCGAGCGGATCGGCTCGCGCTTCTGGCTCGCGGCCGTGCTGGCGTTCGGCGGCGCGGCGCTCGTCGCGCTGGGCTCGGGCGGCGGCGTCTCGGGCCAGCTCTGGGGCGACCTGCTCGGCCTGGCCGCGTCGGCGACCTGGGCGTGGTACACGGTCTCGGTCTCGCCGCTGCTTGCCCGCTACTCGACGCTCCGCGTGAGCGCCGTCGGGTTCACGATCGGGACGATCCCGCTCCTGCTCGTCGGGCTGCCCCAGCTGACGAGCCAGGACTACGGCGGCCTCGGGACGACGATCTGGCTGCTCTACGCGTTCGCGATCGTCGGGCCGCTCGTCGTCGCCAACCTGCTCTGGTTCGGCGGCATCAGCCGCGTCGGGCCGTCGCGCGCGTCGGTGTTCGCGAACCTGCAGCCGTTCCTGGCCGCGATCTTCTCGCTGCTGATCCTGTCCGAGCCGCTGACGGGGCTGCAGATCGCCGGCGGCGTCGCGATCGCCGGCGGCATTCTCGTCTCGCGCCCGCCGCGGCGGCTTCGCGCGGAGACGGTGCCGACGTGAGCGGCCTACGCGCGCGGCTCGAGCGGACACCGCCTGGTTACCACTACTCGATCGGCCGTGTGCTCGCGATCTACTCGGGGCTGATGGTCGCGCTGCTCCTTGCGGCGCTCGACCAGACGATCGTGGCGACGGCGCTGCCCCGGGTCGTGTCCGAGCTCGGCGGGATTAGCCAGTACTCGTGGGTCTTCACGGCCTACGTGCTCGGCTCGACGGTGACGGTGCCGCTCTACGGGAAGCTCGGCGACGCGCACGGGCGCAAGCCGCTCTTCATGATCGCGATCTCGATCTTTCTGGTCGGCTCGGTTCTTTGCGGCCTGGCGCAGAACATGGTGGAGCTCGTCATCTTCCGCGCCGTCCAGGGCGTCGGCGCCGGCGGCCTCTTCCCCCTGACGCTCGCGATGGTCGGGATGATCGTGCCGCCTCGCGACCGCGGCAAATACCAGGGGCTGATCGGGTCGGTCTTCGCCGGTGCCTCGATCATCGGGCCGCTGATCGGCGGGTTCATCGTCGACAACGCCTCCTGGCGCTGGATCTTCTTCGTCAACATCCCGGTCGGGATCGCCGCGATGGCGGTGATCGCGGTCACGATGCCCAAGCGGGCCTCCCGGCGTGAGCACTCGATCGACTGGCTCGGCGCGGCGGTGCTCGCGCTGGGGACGACGGCGCTGCTGCTCGGGCTCGTGTGGGGTGGGACCGATTACCCGTGGGGCTCGAGGCAGGTGATCGGCGTGCTCGTCGCCTCCGTCGCGCTATTGACGGCCTTCGGCGCGATCGAGAAGCGCGTACG
>Ga0134126_10011419_pt1 | contig 11207 bp, 9 predicted proteins | sample KB31752_FD_96881 | JGI IMG/M metagenome (GOLD analysis project Ga0134126, IMG submission 96881) | Terrestrial soil microbial communities with excess Nitrogen fertilizer from Kellogg Biological Station, Michigan, USA - KB3-175-2 | ecosystem: Environmental > Terrestrial > Soil > Unclassified ... | reverse complement strand
GACCTTCGACCGGCAGCTTGCCGCGGCAGCTCCCGCCGCCGGAGTCACCCTCTTCTCCCGCACTGGACCGCTGTAAAGCGCGACCAAAACTGTGAACTTAGGACTGGGAACTGTCAGCTGTGAGCTAACAACTATCTTGCAGGCGAGCGTCCGACGGCTGCCATTGCGATTCTCCTTCGCCGCCGGCGAGGAGGAGAAATCGCGAAAACCCTCCGCCGCTCGCCCTTTTCACACCATGCCCCGGAGGCGGTGCATTGCCTCCGGGGCGTTTGATTTTCCGAGTTGTCAGGTCGTTCTGAACATCCAGCCGGCAAACTGGCCGGCCCGGCGTTCGAACCGTTGGAGGCGCTCGCATCGGGAACAGGTTGCTTTCCGGGCAGCCGGGGCGCCGCCTCGTTCTCCGGCGCTACACCGAGCGGCCGTGACTGCCGTTACAAATGGCTTCCTTGTATCTCCGCCGAGCCGCTGTAAACTTGCTCGCAGCCCTGCCGTCTACCTGAGTGATGGAAGCCGGGATAGCAGACATGACGATGCAAACGGCCTCGGGGCTCGCAGGGACTCAGCTCGCCGACGCCGACTTCTCCGAGGTCGTTGCCACGCACCGTCCGCAGATCTTCCGATTCCTGCTCGCCTCGACGCGCGACGTGGATATGGCGGAAACGCTGACCCAGGAGTGCTTCCTCAAGGCGCACCGTAACTGGAGCGGCTTCCGTGGCGACTCGTCCGTGCTCACCTGGCTGATGCGCATCGCCATCAACCTGCAGAAGGACCACTGGCGGAACCGGCGGCTGCAGTTCTGGCGCACCACGCGCACCAATGCCGTGGATGTGGACGAGGCCGGGGACTGGCTGCCCAGCGGCGAAAGATCGCCGGAGCAGCAGTTGCTTGCCCGCGAACGGGTGGGCGACGTGTGGCGCGCGCTGGAGAAATTGAGCGGCCGGCAGAAGTCGATCTTTCTGCTGCGCTATGTGGAAGAGATGGACATCGCGGAGATAGCACAAGCGACGGGCTTGAGCGACGGGACAGTGAAAGCACACCTTTCCCGCGCCCTCGGCCGGGTTCGCGAGCAGTTGGGAGGAAGGGCATGAGGGACGAGTCGAACAAAGCGGAGAAAGCGACGCAGGGTTTCGCGGAACTGGACGATCCGAATCTGCGCGGCGCGCTGGGGGAATTCAAGGCCAGCGTGCATGCATGGAGCGACGCCGCGTATTCGGCGGCGCGCACAGCGCCGGCCCGGCCCGCAATAGCGTGGCGCCGTACCCTGGCATGGGCGCTCTCGCTGGTCCTCGCCTCCGGAGCCCTGTCGGGAGCCGTCTATGAGCGGCATCATCAGCAGGCGCTCGCCCAGCAACAGCATCAGCGCGAGCTGCAGCTTGAGCACCAGCAGCAGATGGCGGCGCAGCAGCAGCGCGCCAGCGAAGCAGAAGACTTGATGGCAAGGATCGACAGCGATGTCGCCCGCGAGGTGCCAACGGCCATGGAGCCTCTGGCGCAGATGATGACCGGCGACGGCGGCGTTCAGTAGCCGGATCGGATTTTTGAAAAAACAGGTTCAGATTCCCCGGGTTCGGGGAACAGGAGAGGTTTGTCCTCGCGAGGGTCAAGGCACGAAGCAACAGGACAGGAAAACTGGAATGAGGAGAGAGCAATGAAGGCACACACAATGATTCAAACCGCGGTCATGGGCATCGCCCTTCTCGCGGTCGCGGGCTCCGCCGGAGCTCAGGCCGGACCGGGCTTCGGCGAGCACCGCCCGCCGATGGAGCGCATGATGGGCGCGCGCGGACCGCACGGCAGGTGGTGGAATGACCAGGCGGTCATCGACCGCCTGAAGCTCACCGACGATCAGCGCAAAGCAATGGACCAGATTCTTCTCGATCATCGCGAAAAGCTGGTCGATCTGCGCGGCGACGTGGAAAAATCCGAGCTGACCCTTGAGCCGCTGGTCAACGCCGACCAGCCTAACGAATCCGCAATCCTGGCGCAGATCGACAAAGTCGCACAGGCCCGCGCCGAACTGGAAAAGGCCAACGCGCGGTTCCTTCTCGCCTTGCGCGCCAAGCTGACTCCGGACCAGTGGAAGGAACTCCAGGCCATGCACCGAGAGCACCGGGACGGCATGCGCCACCGCGAGTGGCGGGATCGGGGTCGCGATTCGGGTCCCGGCTCGGCACCCAACTCGGGTCCCGGTTCAGCGCCCGGCGCACCGGACGTCGCGCCTCCTCCACCCAGTCCGGGGCCGCAAGGCATGACGCAGCAGCAACCTGCGCCAGGGCAGCCTCCCGCCCCCGATGAGCCGTAAAAATTTCCCTGGCTGCCGGAGCTCGAACCATCCGATAGCCGGTTTTTGCATCAGATGTTATAGGCAGAGAGCAAAATACGGTTGAAGCCAAAAACCGGTGGCGGCGAGACAAAATCTCGCCGCCGTTTTTTTTGTTCTCTTCACTGGGAAATGATTCGCAGAAGCGAACCATTGCATCGGAAGCCGCGCCGCCGCCTGGCCAACCTCGCACGTTCCGGGTCAGGGGACGGAGCAAATCTCTTCGGCCAGCCCGGGGTGCTCAGGATACCTGGGCCGCTTCTTCTGGGTTCACGAGATCTCGCAACTCTTTTGAGGGCTTGAAATAGGGCACGCGTTTGGCGGGCACCTCCACGCGCTCACCGGTCTTGGGGTTTCGCCCGATACGCGGATTCCGCTGCCGGATGCGAAACGATCCGAATCCGCGAATCTCGATCTTGTCGCCCTTTTGCAAAGCCCCGATGACCGACTCGAAGATGGTCTCGACGATCACTTCGCCGTCGCGGCGCGTCAGATCGCCCAGGCGAGTTACCTTTTCCACCAGGTCTGCCTTCGTCATGTGTCCCGTGACCTCCCCTCACAGCATACTCAAATTCCGCCGCTTTGGTGTGAAAAAGTATTTCTCCGGGGGTGAGTTGCCCGTTTTGCATCAGTAGTTTGCCGCAGTTTTCGCCTCTCCGCCCACCGCCGGGGCTACCGCCGAGCCCCTGCCATTTATCCTATGCAGAGCCATCAAACCGGCATACTCATCCAATTAGCAAGTCCAGGAACCCGCAGGTGAACGAGTATCCCCATTACAGCATCGTTATCCCGGCATATAACGAGCGCGCCCGCATCATTGCCACGCTTGATTCTGTCGTGGCCTGCGTGCGCAGGAGTGCGTGGGATGCCGAGGTCATCGTAGTCAACGATGGGTCCACTGACGAAACTGCGGACCTTGTGCGCGACTTCGCATGTCAGGCTCCTGAAGTCAAGCTGATGGAGAACCCCAGCAACCGGGGCAAGGGATACAGCGTCCGCAACGGTCTGCTGCATGCGCATGGGGAAATCGTTATGTTCACCGACGCGGATCTTTCTGCACCCATCGACGAGGCCGATCGGCTGTTTGACGCAATTCGATCCGGCGCCGACATTGCCATTGGCTCCCGATGGCTGGTCACCAGCCGCCAGACGCACCGCCAGCCCCTCTACCGGCAATTTTTCGGCCGCTGCTTCAACGCGCTCACCCGCGCCGTGATGCGCCTGCCCTACGCCGACACGCAATGCGGATTCAAGGCCTTCACGCGCGAGGCGGCGCAGACCGTGTTCCAGTTGCAAACCATCGAGCGCTGGGGCTTCGATCCTGAAATCCTGTTCATCGCCCGTAAGCGCGGATACAAGGTGACGGAAGTCCCGGTAAGCTGGGCCCACGACGCCCGAAGCCGCATCAGCTATCTACGCGACGGCCTGCAGATGCTGAAAGAACTGGCGATTGTGCGCTCCAATGCCCTGCGGGGGCGTTATGGCCGCGACATCACCGAGATCGAGCGCCCTGATCTGAACGAGTAGTTCGCACCATGCCGGACCCACCGCGACGGTATACTTCAGGTATTTCCTTGAGACCTGCAGCCACGGACCAAACAGGGCGCCCCGCGCGCATTCGCGCCGCGTGGAACAGGATGTTGCTCAATCCCGCTTTCCGGCGCTGCGCTTTTGCTGTATGGCTCCTTCTGATTGCCGGCTTCGCGGCGGCGCACGTCGTCCACCTGCAGGCCGACTTTCCCAATCACTCGCCCTGGTCGTTCGATTACGCCAAGTACACAGACGAGGGCTGGTACGGCGACGCCGCCGTTCGCGCCCATCTTCTGGGGCACTGGTATGTGCCTGGCGACTTCAATCCCGCTCCGGCAGTTCCCCTCTGGCCCGCCCTGGAGTGGGTTCTGTTTTGCTTCACCGGCGTTGGCATCGTTCCGGCACGCGCCCTGGCCATTTCGTTCTTCTTTTTGGAGTTGCTGCTGGCCTACTCGCTCCTGCGGACACGCGGCCCCCGCTGGACCGCTCCGCTCGCGGTCACTCTGATCGTCACCAGCCCATTTCTGTTCGCGTTCAGCCGGCTGGCAATTCTCGAGCCCATGCTCGTCGCCTTGATGCTGGCGGCGTTGAACCTGGCCGTCCGCCTGCCAAAGGTGCGCCGGCCGGTCGCTGGGAGTGTCGCCGTCGGCGTTCTTTTCGGGCTCATGCTTCTCACCAAAACAACGGCTCTGTTCCTCGCTCCAGCCATCGCATGGGGCCTGATTGTTCCTCTTTGGCGCGATCGCCGCAAGGCACTGCGCTGCGCCATTGCGGCCGTCGCAGCTGCCATTGCCGTGTTTGGCGGTTGGCTGACCCTGATCGTCTATGCAGGTCTTTGGCACGATTACAAGTACTTCTTCTTCATCAATAAATACGACAAGCCGACCGAATGGTACTGGCCTCTGCTGAGCCTTTGGTGGTCGTTCAAGGGCGGCCTGTGGGCCGATCGCCTTCTGATCCCCATTGCCGGCCTGGTGGTTGTGCTCCTCGTTCTAGCCGTACGCACTTCGTGGTCGCACAAGATCTGGCGCGACCCGGTCTTCGGCGCATCGGCACTGGCGCTGGCGGGCTACATCCTGTTTATGACCCTGCAGAACCATCCTCAGGCGAGGTATTACGCCGTGGTGGCTCTATTCGCATTCCTGGTATTGGCCATAGGAACGGAGGCGCTTCTCACCGCGTCGGTGGAACCGACGCGCGTGCCCTGGAAGCTGGCGGGCGCAGCAATTTTAGCGGCCGTCGTGGTTGCCGCCGGGTTCAATGCCGCATGGACTCTCGTCTACGTGACGCACCCCGAATACACGTTTGTGACCGCTGCGCGCCAACTCACCAGCTACATTGACCAGCATCCCAACGGGCATCGGTTGTTGGTTTCCATCAGCGGCGATGAGATCTCGATGATCACCCACCTGCCGTCCTTGTGCGATGACTTCGGAACAGAGGACCTTCCGGAAAAGCTCGCCGACTACAATCCCGGCTGGTGGGCGACCTGGAACGACATCGATCCGGGCACGCTCGAGGATCTGCACGTCCACTATTCGCTGGAACAGGTTGCAAGCTTCCCGGCTTTCGACGATCCCGACCGCAATGTGCTGGTGCTTTTCAAACTGCACCCGCTGCCCGGCGGCAAACCGAGGGAGCCCGGCCCCGCGCTCCAGGTCCCGCTTCCCGACGACAAGATCGAGATTTCCGTGCAGTGACCAGGGAGCAGTTCATAGTTCACCGTTCACAGTTTGGAGTTTTCAGGGAGATGGGCAACAGTTGCTTCAGGGCTTACCGATCATGACCTCAGTGGCCTTTATGAGCGCCACGGCAGACTCGCCTGGCTTCAGCGCGAGCTCGCGTACGGCATCGGCCGTGATGATCGCGGTGATGCGCTGCTTTCCGACGCCGAGGACGACTTTTGCCAGCAGGCCGTCGACGGTTACCTCGAGAACCGTCCCGCTGAGTTGATTGCGGCCGCTGATCCGTGCCGAGCCGGGATGCGCGGCGGCGGGAGGGAGGAACTCGTCCAGCGCATCGACCGGAACACGGTGATGACCGCCGGGGGTCTTGACCGTGTGGATGCGTCCCGCAAGGATCCAGTGTTTGAGCGCAGGATAGCTGATGCCGAGTTTTTCGGCCGCCTGGCGCGGCGTCAGCAGCGAAGCAGCGTGCATAAGATCGAGGGTCCTCAGAGCGTACTGTACACGCGGGTTCGGCTTCGCGTACACACGGATTTCATCTCGTGGTTCATCGATCGGAACCATCGGGGAGAAGCTCCGAGATGGGAGGCAATGCTTCGTCGTCGAGTGTGGCCGCCGATCCGGACAGGCTTGTGACTGCGATCACTCGACAGAGTCGAATGTGGATGTTACAGTTCCGGTGACTTTGGTTCCCCGGCTTTCGAGGCCGCATTTTTTATTCGTTTAACCGCTTTAATCCACAGTATGGAGGATTCGTGACTGCACTGGAGTGGGTGTACTTTGTTCTGGGCGTAAGCGCGCTTTTGACCGGCGGGATCTTTGCCTACCGGGTGATTGGCTCTGAATTGGGATGCAGCCTTGCCGGTGCAGTTAAGGACCGTGCGGCGGATTTCCTCAGCCGGCATTACAAGTTGGCGGCGTTGGCAGGCATCCTGCTTCCAACGTTGGCTTACGCGCAGCCGGAACATGGGGGCGGCGGAGAGGCCAACCTGGTGGTGCCGGATTTGTCGACCGTGAGCTTTATGGGGATAAACGGCCACTCGCTTCTGATGTGGGGCTTGTTGTTCTGCATCGGCGGCATGTTGTTCGGCCTGGCGATCTATGTGCAGTTGAAGAACCTGCCGGTGCATCGCACCATGCGCGAAATCTCCGAACTGATCTATGAGACCTGCAAAACCTACCTGGTGACGCAGGGCAAATTCATCGTTCTGCTCTGGGTATTCATCGCCATCATCATCTCGATCTATTTCGGATATCTTGCTCCGGTGCCGGGAAAATCGATTGCGGTCACCTTGCCCATCATTCTGGGCTTTTCCCTTCTCGGCATCGCCGGCAGCTACGGCGTGGCGTGGTTCGGAATTCGCGTGAACACGTTTGCCAACTCGCGCACGGCGTTCGCGGGATTGCCCGGCAAACCCTATCCGGTCTATGCCATTCCCCTCAAGGCCGGCATGAGTATCGGCATGTTGCTCATCTCCATTGAGCTGCTCATGATGCTGATCATCCTGCTGTTTATTCCCGGCGCTTATGCCGGCCCATGCTTCATCGGCTTCGCCATCGGCGAATCGCTGGGAGCCGCGGCCCTGCGTATCGCCGGCGGCATCTTCACCAAAATCGCCGACATCGGGTCCGACTTGATGAAGATCGTTTTCAAGATCAAGGAAGACGATGCTCGCAACCCGGGCGTTATCGCGGACTGCACGGGTGATAACGCAGGCGACTCCGTCGGCCCCAGCGCCGACGGCTTTGAGACCTACGGCGTGACCGGCGTGGCTTTGATCGCATTTATCTTGCTGGCGGTCAAGAGTCCTGAAACGCAGGTGCAACTGCTGGTTTGGATCTTCGTGATGCGCGTAGCCATGCTGGTCTCCAGCTCTGGCGCTTACTTCCTTAATGCCGCGATCGCCCGCGCGAAATACGGAACTGCGGACGAAATGAACTTTGAGACTCCGCTGACCTCGCTGGTCTGGATCACGTCGATCGTTTCCATCATCCTGACCTTTGTCGTGTCCTGGGCGATGATCCCCAATCTGGGTGACGGTACGCTCTGGTGGAAGCTGGCTTCGATCATCTCCTGCGGTACACTGGCCGGCGCCATTATTCCCGAACTGGTCAAGGTCTTCACTTCCACCGATTCCAGCCACGTGCAGGAAGTCGTCACGTCCGCCCGGGAAGGCGGAGCGTCCCTGGGCATTCTTTCAGGATTCGTGGCGGGCAATTTCTCCGCCTACTGGCTTGGTTTGTGCATGGTCGCGCTCATGGGGTTGGGGTATTTTTTCAGCACTGGCCCGTCAATGGACGCGTTGATGCTTGCTCCAGCCGTGTTCGCCTTCGGTCTGGTCGCGTTCGGCTTCCTGGGCATGGGGCCGGTGACAATTGCCGTGGATTCGTATGGGCCGGTTACTGACAATGCTCAATCGGTCTACGAACTGTCACTGATCGAAAACGTTCCTGGGATTGAAGCCGAGTTGAAGAAGGACTTCAACATCAACGTGAACTTCGAGCGCGCAAAACACCTGCTCGAAGCGAACGATGGAGCGGGCAACACCTTCAAGGCGTCGGCAAAGCCGGTACTCATCGGAACGGCAGTCGTGGGAGCCACCACCATGATCTTCTCGATCATCATGGCGCTCACCGACGGACTCACCCATGGCGTCGAGAACCTCTCGCTGCTTCACGCGCCCTTCCTGCTCGGGTTGATCACCGGCGGAGCCATGATTTACTGGTTCACCGGCGCCTCTACCCAAGCGGTAACCACGGGTGCTTATCGCGCGGTGGAATTCATCAAGGCGAACATCCACCTGGAAGGCGCGGAGAAGGCATCGGTCAGCGACAGCAAAAAAGTGGTGGAAATCTGCACCAAGTACGCGCAGAAGGGAATGTTCATCATCTTTCTCGCGGTCTTTTTTGCAACGCTGGCGTTCGCATTCGTGGAGCCGTTCTTCTTCATCGGCTACCTGATCTCGATTGCGACCTTCGGGCTATACCAGGCCATCTTCATGGCCAATGCCGGCGGCGCATGGGACAACGCCAAGAAGGTTGTAGAGGTCGATTTGAAACAGAAAGGGACACCTCTGCACGATGCGACCGTAATTGGAGACACCGTAGGCGATCCGTTCAAAGACACGTCATCGGTGGCATTGAACCCGGTGATCAAGTTCACGACACTGTTCGGACTGCTGGCGGTCGAGCTCGCCGTGACCCTCAGGGGATCGCACCTCATGCTCGCCGAGATCCTGGCAGTGGTCTTCTTCCTGATCTCGGTGTTCTTTGTGCACAAGTCGTTCTACGGCATGAGAATTCAGAGCAAGTCCGGCGACTAATGCCGGGGTTGTGATTGAACCGACGCCGCCTGGAAACAGGCGGCGTTCGCTTTTGACCGAGTGGAACGAGTGGAAACGGATCCGTTTCTTAACGGGATGACATTGAATCGAGCGGCTTGATCTGCCGGCCGTCGCGGTCGAAGTTGGATGGGTCGAGCCAGGTTTCGAAGGCCTGTTTTCGGGCGGGCCATTCGTGGTCGAGCATGGCGAACCATGCGGTGTCGCGGTTACGGCCCTTGATGACCATGTGCTGGCGGAAGATGCCCTCGAAGGTGAAGCCGAAGCGCTGGGCGGCGCGGCGGCTCGGGGCATTTTCGGCGTTGCACTTCCACTCGTAGCGGCGATAGCCCAGGTCCTCGAAAATGTGGCGGGCCATCAGGAACATGGCTTCAGTGGCGGCGGTGGTGCGCTGCAGAGCGGGCGAGTAGAGGATGTTGCCTACTTCGATGACGCCGTGGGTGGGCTCCATGCGCAGGTAGCTGGCGTATCCAGCGGGCTGTCGGGTTGAGGCGGGGACGATCGCGAAGAAGATCTGATCCGTGGCCGACTGCTTGCGGGCGAGCGCGGCGGCAAAGGCGTCCTGGTCGGCGTATGGGCCATCGAACATCCACTGCCATACGTCGTCGTGACCCTGGATGGCCTGCCAAAGCGGGGCGGCATGGTTCGAGGCGTCGAGCGGCTCAAGCGTGACCGTGCAGCCGCGCATGGGCTGGCGGAGGGGCAGGACGAGCGGCTTCCAATGGTCGAGCGAATGAGGTGGCATGGAAACCAGCGTAGCAGGATGGGCGGAAGCGTCTGGGCTTTTAAAGGAAGTGTAGACAGGGATCTAGCGGGGGTCGTACAAATGCATAAAACGCAGATTTTTTATACATATGTATATTTTAGTTCGACTAACTTATTTGGTTCGTGTTGCTTACGAAAATGATCAAAAAAGTAGGAAAAATTTTTTCCAACCGGATTCGATTTCTGCAGTCACTTACTCAGGGATTTTTCCGCGAGCACGGCTACGATAGCACGGGTTGGGAGGGGCGATTCTGTGATGGCGGTCACAGGTGTTTGGGGCGGGCTGATCGAGAAGTTTGAGGGCCACGACGCGAAGGAGGAATGGCGGATCACTGCGCGTGAATTGACGCCGGGGGTCTTTCAGGGTGGATTGGTTCGCGGAGGAGTGATTTAGCAGTCCAGAAGAATCGCGCCATTCAGGACCAATCCGACCTGCGGTTCACGTAAGGCCTGCCGGTGTTAACGCACGCCCGCTCATCGCGATGAGACCGTGACGAACGGGCACAGCTTCGTCTCGCGCTGCCAACCTGGTCACGGGGCTTGACCGGGCCACCTGCCTGCAAGTTACTCCGCGCGGAGCGCCTGCACAGGATTGATCGTGGTGGCTCGGCGCGCCGGCCAGAACGCCGCCGCAATCGTCATGACCGCAACGGCCGCAATGGCAATCGAAATTGCGGCAGGATCGAGCGGGCTTAGCTCGTAGAGCAGGCTCTTTAGATATCGCGTGGTCCCCAGGGCAAGCGGCACTCCTGCCGCCAATCCCAACGTGAGCAAAATTACGCACTCACGCAGGACCATCCAGAGCAGCGTGTGCGATTGCGCTCCCAATGCGACGCGAATTCCCAACTCGCTGGTACGTCGCGCCACGGAGTACGAAAGCAGCCCGTAAATTCCAATGCAGGCGAGAAAAACGGCGAGGATGGCAAAGAAACCGGATAGCCGGGCAATCAACGATTGGGTCGCGATAGAGCGGTCCACGTCCTCCTGGAGGGTGCTTACGCTGTTTACCAAGATATTGGAGTTGATCTGGGCGATGGAATGGCGGACTCGGGAGACGATCTCCTGGCGGTTTGCGCCGGGAGCGTAGCGTACAACGAAGTTACTGAAGAACCCGGGACTCTGACTGCAGGGAAAGTAAGCAGCCATTTGCGAACCTTCGTCCAGAGCGAAGTACTTGGCGTCTTTCACCACGCCGATGACCTCGATCTCGCCGGGATGATCCGGCGTTTCCCCGATGCCGAAGTGGCGCCCGATGGGCGAGCCATTTGGGAAAAACCGGCGAGCCATGGTCTGGTTGATGACGGCGACCTTGGGTGAATTCTGCCGGTCTTCCGAGTTGAAGGTACGGCCTTCGATGAGAGGGATGCCCATCGCGGAGAAGAAGCCGGGAGTGACGGCGCGAAATTGAATTCCCCCCGTATCGCATTTTCCGCCACGGAAGCCGAGATTCAGGCCGCGGCGCAGCGGGACAGCGGCCTCCGCGGCGGCAACCACGCCGGGATTCCGATCGAGATTTTCGACTGCATCGTGAAAGAAACGGGCCACCGGCTGCGTGGCCTGGTATTT
>Ga0134126_10011418_pt1 | contig 11207 bp, 8 predicted proteins | sample KB31752_FD_96881 | JGI IMG/M metagenome (GOLD analysis project Ga0134126, IMG submission 96881) | Terrestrial soil microbial communities with excess Nitrogen fertilizer from Kellogg Biological Station, Michigan, USA - KB3-175-2 | ecosystem: Environmental > Terrestrial > Soil > Unclassified ... | reverse complement strand
TCGATCGGCACGCCCATGGCGCCCATCGCCGCCAGCATCTCGCCGCGCATGTCCTGGGCGCTGTCGAGCGGCGGCACCGGGAAATAGCCCTTCTTGAGGCCGATATGGTGGCCGGTATTGCCGGACTCGTATTCGGAATCGTTGTTGGTGGGGAGTTCCGACGAGTCGACCTCGAAGCCGACCTTGTAGGTGGTGTTCGAATAGCGGACGTCGTCGAAGATGAAGAATTCCGGCTCCGGGCCGAAATAGACGCTGTCGCCGATGCCCGAGGACTTCACATAGCCTTCCGCCTTCTTGGCGGTCGTCCGCGGGTCGCGGTTATAGGGCTGGTAGGTCGTCGGATCGAGGACGTCGCAGTTGATGGCGAGGGTCGAGGCGCCGAAGAAGGGGTCCATATAAGCGGAGTCCGCGTCGGGCATCAGCACCATGTCGGACTCGTTGATCGCCTTCCACCCGGCGATCGAGGAGCCGTCGAACATCGTGCCTTCCTCGAAGATGTCCTCGTCGATCATGGTCTGATCGAAGGTCACGTGCTGCAGCTTGCCGCGTGGGTCGGTGAAGCGCAGGTCGACATATTTGATGTCCTCATCCTTGATCTTCTTCAGGATGTCGTTGCCAGTCGTCATAGGTTCTTACCCCTGTCCTAATCGGTATTCTTGTTCGGGTGGTTCTGTTCGGATGGACCGGGCGCCCGGCGGGCGCCGGCCGCCGTGCTCAGAGCGCGTCGTCGCCGGATTCGCCGGTCCTTATACGGATGGCTTGCTCGATCGAATAGACGAAGATTTTGCCGTCGCCGATGCGGCCGGTCTGCGCCGCCGAACGGATGGCCTCGATCGCCTTCTCGGCGAAGTCGTCGGGGCAAACCACCTCGATCTTCACCTTGGGCAGGAAGTCGACGACATATTCGGCGCCGCGATAGAGCTCGGTGTGGCCCTTCTGCCGGCCGAAGCCCTTGGCCTCGGTCACGGTAATGCCTTGCAGGCCCACCTCTTGAAGCGCCTCTTTGACTTCGTCCAGCTTGAACGGCTTTACGATAGCCTCGATCTTTTTCATGTCCGCCTCCGGTGAGCCTGCCGGCCGCTCCCGCTGGAGAGGGCCGGACGCTCGATTAAGTTGTCGAAGCGGGCCCATCTCGAACCCGCGGGCGATGCCGTAACGCTTTATGCATGCAGCGTGCCAGCGGCAACCTGCATCATGAAAGCCTGTTCACAAGCCATATGCACGCCGTTTGCTTAGGCACTGCCTTGCCTATGCGCAGGAGCGAATGAATAACAAAAAGGCAGACGGATTAAAAAACAGGCAGACCTGTGAATAACCCCTTCTTGCCGGCCGCATCCGGCAGTCGTTGCCTGCGGCGTCCTTATGCCGGAAACAAGCCTTTGACTGCCGGTTTTACTTCATATAGACCCTCGCCAACCCGGCCAAGGGCAGGTGGTTCAGCAAGCCGTACCGGTCGCCGGGGCGGCCGCGCCTGGACCGGCAGAAGCATCGCGGGTGTGGCGGAACTGGTAGACGCACTGGATTTAGGTTCCAGCGCCGCAAGGCGTGGAGGTTCAAGTCCTCTCACCCGCACCAGCAGTCTGCCGCACGGCGCGAGCTTGTGCTTTGGCTGAACACGAGAAGAGAAAGACGGGATCGACAAGGATGCAGGTCACAGAGACCCTCAATGACGGGCTGAAGCGCAAGCTCAACATGACCATTCCGGCCCAGGATCTGGTGAGCCAGCTCGATGCCAAGCTCGCCGAGATCAAGGACAAGGCGGTGCTCAAGGGCTTCCGCCCCGGCAAGGTCCCCACGGCGCATCTCAAGAAGGTCTATGGCCGTTCGGCGATGACCGAGGTGATGCAGGACGCCATCAATAACTCTGTGACCCAGACGCTCAGCGACCGTTCGGAGCGCGCCGCGGCGCAGCCCAAGGTCGACCTGACCGAGGACCAGGCGGAGATCAACCGCATCCTCGAAGGCAAGGCTGACCTGGCTTTCGACGTGAGCTACGAGGTCCTGCCCAAGGTTGCGATCACCGACCTCGCTTCGATCACCTATGATCGGCCTGTCGTGGACATCTCCGACGCCGACGTCGATGCGGAGGTCGAGCGCGTCTTCCGCAACAATCGCGGCTACGAGGACAAGGGCGAGGACGCCGTGGTTGCCGACGGTGACCGGCTCGGCCTCTCCTTCGTCGGCAAGATCGACGGCAAGACCTTCGAGGGCGGCTCCTCCGACCACGCGCACGTGACGGTCGGCTCGGGCGAGTTCATTCCGGGCTTTGAAGAGCAGCTCGTCGGCATGAAGAAGGGCGAGACCAAGGAGGTCACGGTCACCTTCCCCGAGAATTACCAGCAGCAGGAGCTCGCGGGTAAAACGGCGCAGTTCGAGGTGACGGTGCTGCACGTCGATGGCCCGAAGGACGGCAAGCTCGACGACGATTTCGCCAAGACGCTCGGCCTCGAGAACCTCGACGCGCTGCGGAAGGCCGTACGCGAGCAGATGAGTGGCGCGCTCGACTCCATGAGCCGCCAGCACGTCAAGCGGCAGATCCTCGACGCGCTCGATTCCGGCCACAAGTTCGAGGTGCCCGAGCAGCTCGTCGAGGCCGAGTTCGCGAATATCTGGCAGAACGTCCAGCATGAAATTGAGGCGCATGGCCGCTCCTTCGAGGATGAAGGGACGACCGAGGAAGAGGCGCGCGAACAGTATCGCAAGATCGCCGAGCGCCGCGTGCGGCTGGGCTTGGTGGTCGCCGAGATCGGCAACGAGAACAACATCCAGGTCACCGATGACGAGCACCAGCAGGCGCTGATCGCCGAGGTGCGCCGCTTCCCGGGCCAGGAGCAGCAGGTCTACGACTTCTACCGCAAGAACCCGCAGGCCCTGGCTGGCCTGCGCGCGCCGGTGTTCGAGAACAAGGTCGTCGATTACGTCGCCGGCCTTGGCAAGGCGACCGACAAGAGCATGGATCGCAACGAGCTTGCCCGTCTGATCCAGAGCGACGAATACGATGATGACGAGCCGCATGAGCATCATCACCACGAGCACGATCATGACCATGATCAGGAAGGCCATGACCACGATCATTGATCGTCGTCCCGCCGCATTTGTGGAAAAGGCCGCCTCCGGGCGGCCTTTTTGTTTGTCCGGCCCTTTGCTCTTTCCGTTCCTGTCGAGGCACAGCGTCATTCCCGCGAAAGCGGGAATCTCTGTTTGATGTCAAACGCTGCGCCAGCCGAAACAGAGATTCCCGCTTTCGCGGGAATGACATGGTGATAGACCGCTTGGGTTGAAATCAGCCGTGCGACGTTCATGCCCACACGTTCCGAACTCCTCACCCCGACCGAGATGTACGAAGCCGATCGTCTCGCCGCTGCTTCCGGCATCCCCTCGCTGACGCTGATGGAGAATGCCGGCCGCGCCGTCGCCGACGCCATCACTGGCCGCTATGCGAAGCGGCCGACCGTGGTGCTGTGTGGGCCCGGCAATAATGGCGGCGACGGCTTTGTCGTGGCGCGGCTGTTGCGGGAGCGCGGCTGGCCGGTGCGGCTGGCCCTTTTCGGCGAGCGCGCTCGCCTCAAGGGCGATGCCGCCGCCATGGCGGCGCGCTGGCAAGGAACCGTCGAGGACGCGGGCGGTGCCATTGGCGAGGCGCTGATTGTCGATGCCCTGTTGGGCGCCGGACTGGATCGCGCCATCGGCGGGCCGCTCGCCGCGCTGATCGACGCCGTCAACGCTTCGGGGTTGCCCGTCGTCGCCATCGACGTGCCCAGCGGCATCGACGGCGCCAGCGGCCAGGTTCGCGGGCACGCCATCAATGCCGACCTCACCGTCACTTTTTTCCGCCGGAAGCCCGGCCATCTGCTGTTTCCCGGCCGCGCGCATTGCGGCGAGGTGGTGCTGGCGCAGATCGGCATCCCCGACGCCGTGCTCGAAACCATCCGGCCGCGCTGCGTCGCCAACCGCCCCGACAACTGGCATCTGCCGACACTCGGCGCCGAGACGCACAAATACAGGCGCGGCCACTGCGTCGTGGTGAGCGGGGGAGCGCTGCATACGGGGGCGACGCGGATGAGCGCCACGGCGGCGCTCCGGAGCGGGGCAGGACTGGTCACACTTCTCGGCGACCGGGAGGCGCTGCTGGTCCACGCCGCCCACGTCACCGCGATCATGCTGGCCGAGATCGCCTCGGCCGAGGTGCTCGCCGATTACCTCGCTGACGGCCGCAAGCACGCCGTGGTGATCGGCCCGGCGGCGGGGGTCGGGCCCGAGACCGCCGCCAAGGTCCGGGCGATCCTCGCCGCTGGCCTGCCCGCGGTGCTCGACGCCGACGCCATGACCAGCTTCAAGGACGACCCCGAAGCGCTGTTTGCGGCCATCAAGGCGAAGCCCGACCGTCCCGTCGTGCTGACTCCGCACGAGGGCGAATTCACCCGGCTGTTCGGCGACGTGCCGGGCTCCAAGCTGGAGCAGGCCCGCGCTGCCTCGGCCCGTTCCGGTGCGATCCTCGTCTTCAAGGGCGGCGATACGGTGATCGCCGCCCCGGACGGCCCCGCCGCGATCAACGAGAACGCCCCGGCGACCCTCGGCACCGCCGGCTCCGGTGACGTGCTGGCCGGCATCATCGGCGGCCTCCTGGCGCAGGGCATGCCCGGCTTCGAGGCGGCCTCTGCCGCCGTCTGGCTGCACGGCGAAGCCGCCAACCGCTTCGGCAAGCCCGGCCTCATCGCCGAAGATCTGCCCGAAATGCTGCCCGGCGTGCTGGCGGAGTTGCGTGCGACGCGCTGGTAGAACTGCTGCAAGCCACCTTGCATGCCCCTCCACGGCGTCATTCCCGCGAACGCGGGAATCCATCTTTTCGTGGGCGCCGTGGCAGTGGAAGGGAGATGGATTCCCGCGTTCGCGGGAATGACATCGGGTTTTGGGAGCGGTCCGAGCCAGAACGCCCCCAAGAAATTCAATTCACCAGGCGACGACCAGCCGCTCGAGCCCATGGAAGTGATAGACGTTGTTGTAGCGCGGCGGCTCGGCGAGGCGGAGCCTCGGCAGGCGGCGGAACAGCGCGGCCAGTGCGACCTGCAGCTCGATCCGGGCGAGTGGCGCGCCGATGCAGAAATGGATGCCGGCGCCGAAGCTGACATTGGCGCCGTCGGTCCGGAACGGATCGAAGCGGTCGGCATGCGCGAAGCGTTTTGGATCACGGTTGGCGGCGCCCAGCATCAGGCCGATCACTTCGCCCTTTTTCAGCCAAATCCCGCCTTCCAGCTCGACATCTTCCAGCGCAAAGCGGGTGAACATGTGGAGCGGGGCGTCGAAGCGTAACGCTTCCTCTACCGTTGCCGCGGTCTGCTCCGGCGTCACGAACAGCGTTTTGGGATCGAGCCCGCTTTCGAGGATCGTCTTGACGGCGTTGCCGGTCGTGTGGACGGTCGCCTCGTGGCCGGCGTTGAGCAGGAGGATGGTGGTCGAAATGACCTCTTCCTCGCTCAGCCGGTCGTCCTCGCGGGCCGTCAGCATATGGCTCAGCAGGTCCTGGCGCGGATCGGCCCGCCGCTCGGCAATGACCGGCTTGAGATAGTCCATGAAGTCGCGGGCAGCCGCATTGGCATCGTGTTCCGTCGCCTCGGTGACGCCGTACATGTACATCTGGACCATGCGATTGGACCAGGCGACGAGCTGGGGAGCTATATCCGCCGGCAGGCCGATCATTTCGGCGATGACCGTCGCGGGCAGGGGGGCGGCGAAGGCCTTCAGCAGCTCGACTTCATGCTTACCCTCGAACTGGTCGATGAGGTCGTTGGCCAGCTTTTCGATGCGCGGGCGGAGCTGCTCGACATTGCGCGACACGAAGGCGCGGTTGACCAGGGTCCTGAGCCGCGTGTGGTTGGGCGGCTCGAGCGCCAGGAGCGAATACTTTTCGGTCAGGTCGAAATCGGCGAGGTGGGGCTTCGGCGACGGCCAGCCGAGCTCCTCGCGCGTCATCACATGCAGGATTTCGCGCCCGAACCGGCGATCCCGGAGCAGCGCGTTCACCTGATCGAAGCCGGCGAAGCACCAGTGGCCGTAATTGTCCCAGACGAAGCTCGGCGCCTGGGCGTGGATCTCGGCGTAAAAGCCGTAAGGGTTCTCGTAGAAGTCCGCCTCGCGCGGCGGCGCCGACGCGCGGCGTTTGGCGGCATTGATCGAAAAGCTCGGCATAGTGGTCAGGCGGCTCCACGCAAGGTCTTGGCCATGATCAGATCATAGCCCGTCACCTTACCGGACGCGACGACGAACGGACGGCGGTCGATCTCTCGAAAGCCGAAGCGTTCGTAGAATTGGCGGGCCCGGGCATTTTCTTCCCAGACGTCGAGGTAAATCCGCTCGGCCGCCTTCGAAGCCGCAGCCGAAGGCGGCAAAGTAGGTCGATCGTGCGAGCTCGGTCAGCGGCGCGATGTCCGCTGTCCCGGCGGCGCGGATCGAATAACCGGGCGGAGTCTCGATCGTCTCGGCTTTGCCGCCCCTCTCTCAGCGCGCCAGATAGCCACCGTCGACGGGGAGGATGACGCCTGTGATCATGGCGGCCGCCGGGCCGGCGAGAAACAGGATGGCCGAGGCGATCTCCTCGGGTTCGGCGATGCGCCCATTGGGCGTCGCCGCCTCGATTGCCGCCACCGTCTGCGGATTACCCATCAGGCCGGCGATGAGCTTGGTGTTGACGAAGGTGGGTGCCACGGCATTCACCCGGATTTGTGGTGCCCACTCCAGCGCCAGCGCCCGCGTCATGTTCACGACGCCGCCCTTGCTCGTCTGATAGGCCACATTTGGGTAGAGCCCGCCGGATAGTCCCATGATCGAGGCGGTATTGACGATGGCGCCGGGCCGCCCGCCAGCCAGCATATGGCGCGCGGCGAGGCGCGCCGCGAGGAACATCCCGGTCATGTTGACCGAGATGACGCGATTCCATTCTTCGAGAGCGAGCTCCGTCGCCGGCTTCCGGACGGCGATCCCGGCATTGTTGACGAGGATATCGATCCGGCCATGCGCAGCAACGACGGCCTCGAACGCCGCTTCCAGAGCCGCCTCGTCACTGACGTCTGCCGCATGACTGCTGGCGACCCCGCCGGCCGCGATGATTTCCGCGGCAACCGCAGTCGCCCCCTCGCTGGTGCGGTCGAGAACCGCGACCCGGGCGCCCGCCTCGGCCAGCAGCAGCGCCGTTGCGCGGCCGATGCCGCTGCCGCCTCCCGTCACCACGGCGCATTGGCCGGTCAGCAGGAATCTTGCGAGTACGCCGTCGACCATTTGCCACCTCCCGAACCCCGCTGCCGTCTAGCCCAGGCACGGGGTGGGGTAAACCCCGTCAAGACCTTGCGCGGCCGGGCAGTTGACCGCTACCGGATTGACGGGATTTCCACTAGAGAAGCTAATTCATGAGCCAGTTGACCGTTTCCGCCGCGATCGAGAACATTTACGCGTCCCTCAAGGCGGGCAATGTCGACCTCGATCAACATATCAGCGAGTTGCGCCAGGCGTTGGCGGCGGAAGGACAGCGCGTCGCGACCTTCGACCCGGCCCGGCTGGCGCAGAACAACCGCCAGGGCCGCAAATTGATGCAGTCCTATTTCCGTAAGCGCGGCGTCGAGGTCGCCTTCGAGGGCTGAGGAAGCCGGCTGACCGGCTCTTGGACCCGCAGCAGCTCTTTCCGGCTGGGGCGCGGCCCCCACGGGCCGGCGCCCGGAAACCCCGTAGGTCATGCGGGGGGCTTCCGGCACGCCAGGCCCGGGTCGAGGGCAGGGTGCCCGGGCAGTTCCAGCCCGGATACTGCCCGAAAGGGGAGTGTCTCGGGATCGCGGGATGGACCATGTTGCTTTTGTTGCAGTTGGCCACAGTCGCGCCTATCTGTGCCTTTACGCGACTTTAAGACGTGCCGGTCGCAACTCGGTCGATTGGGCCGATTCGTTTTCCAGACAGGGGCAAGGGATGAGAGATCCTATCGACACCTATACAAACATGCTCGTGCCGATGGTGGTCGAGCAGACCAACCGCGGCGAGCGCGCCTTCGACATCTATTCGCGCCTGCTCAAGGAGCGGATCATCTTCGTGACCGGCGTCGTCGAGGACAACATGGCGCAGCTGATCGTGGCCCAGCTGCTCTTCCTCGAATCCGAGAACCCGAAGAAGGAAATCTCGCTTTACATCAATTCGCCCGGTGGCGTCGTGACGGCGGGCCTGGGCATCTACGATACAATGCAGTTCATCCGCCCCGCGGTGGCGACGCTCTGCGTCGGCCAGGCGGCCTCGATGGGCTCGCTCCTCCTTGCGGCTGGCGAAGCCGGCCAGCGCGCCGCCCTACCCAATTCGACTGTGATGGTGCATCAGCCTTCCGGTGGCTTCCAGGGGCAGGCGACCGATATCGCAATCCACGCCCGTTGGACGGAGAATCTCAAGCGCCGGCTCAACGAGATCTACGAGAAGCACACCGGTCGCAGCTATGACGAGATCGAAAAGGCGCTCGATCGCGACAATTTCCTCACCGCCGACGAAGCCAAGGCATTCGGCATCGTCGACAATGTCTTCGATAAGCGCGCTGCGCCCGAGGCCCTGTGAGGCAATTAACCTATGCCGCGAACGGCACGGGAGTGTGACGCCCGCGTAATTGCGCCCGGCCGAATCGACCGGTAAGGTCGGTTCGGCTTACAACTTGTTTATGTGTCGTGCGTTAGCTTCGTTAGACGCGCGGCTAATCGGGAGCCAGTCTCCCCGGGAGTGACAGCATGTCCAAGGACACGACCAGCGGCGAATCGAGCAAGAACACGCTCTATTGCTCGTTCTGCGGGAAATCCCAGCACGAAGTTCGCAAGCTGATTGCCGGCCCGACCGTGTTCATCTGCGATGAGTGCGTCGAGCTGTGCATGGACATCATCCGCGAGGAGAACAAGACCTCGATGGTGAAGTCGGCGGACGGCGTGCCGACCCCGGCCGAAATCTGCAAGATTCTCGATGATTACGTGATCGGCCAGTCGCGCGCCAAGAAGGTGCTGTCGGTGGCCGTCCACAACCACTACAAGCGTCTCCACCACGCGACCAAGAACCAGGACGTCGAGCTTTCCAAGTCCAACATCCTGCTCGTGGGCCCGACCGGTACTGGCAAGACGCTGCTCGCCCAGACGCTGGCCCGTATCCTCGACGTGCCGTTCACCATGGCCGATGCGACGACGCTCACCGAGGCCGGTTACGTCGGCGAGGACGTCGAGAACATCATCCTGAAGTTGCTTCAGGCCGCCGACTACAATGTCGAGAAGGCGCAGCGCGGCATCGTCTATATCGACGAAGTCGACAAGATTTCGCGCAAGTCCGACAACCCCTCGATCACCCGCGACGTCTCGGGCGAGGGCGTGCAGCAGGCGCTGCTGAAGATCATGGAAGGCACGGTCGCTTCGGTGCCCCCGCAGGGCGGCCGCAAGCATCCGCAGCAGGAATTCCTGCAGGTGGATACGACCAACATCCTCTTCATCTGCGGTGGCGCCTTTGCCGGCCTCGAACGCATTATCCAGTCGCGCTCGGAAGGCTCGGGCATCGGCTTCTCGGCCGTGGTCAAGGATCCGCATGATCGTCGCGTCGGGGACGTCTTGAAGGAAGTGGCGCCGGAAGATCTGGTGAAGTTCGGGCTGATCCCCGAATTCATTGGGCGTCTGCCGGTGATCGCTACCCTCGAAGACCTCGACGAGGCGGCGCTGATCCAGATTCTGACCGAGCCGAAGAACGCGCTGGTGCGCCAGTACCAGCGGCTGTTCCAGATGGAAGATGTCGAGCTGACCTTCCACGAGGACGCGCTCAAGGCGATCGCCAAGCACGCCATCGAGCGCAAGACCGGCGCCCGCGGCCTGCGCTCGATCATGGAAGGCATTCTGCTCGACACCATGTACGACCTGCCCGGCCTCGACGGCGTCGAGGAAGTGGTGATCAGCGCCGAGGTGGTAGAGGGCAAGGACGTGCGTCCGCTCTACATCTACGCCGAGCGCAAGAAGGAAGAGCTGACGACCTCGGCTTCTGCCTGAGACGGCTCGTTCACTCGTTAGGACGCCGGGGTTCGCCCCGGCGTTTTTGTTTGGCTGAAGGAAATGGATTCCCGCGTTCGCGGCAGGGACGGCGGGGATTTGGCACCGCCGTCCCTCCACCACGGGTCATTCCTGCGAAGGGGGAATCCATCTCCGATCCTCGGGCGCCGCACCGGGGGCCGGTGAAAGGACGAGCCTTACTATAATGACCAGCCTGCCGGACGACCTGCGCGCAGCAATAGACGACGTAGTAGCGGGGCGCGCTCCCGGATCGATTGGACAAGCTTCGGGCCGGCTTTCTGACGCCTATCGCGCCCGGCGACCGTCCAGCAGCGCCGTGGTCGCTGCCGATGATGTCTCCGCCTACCTGCTGACGCGGCTGCCGGCGACCTACGCGGCGATCGCCCGGGTCCTCGCCGAGGTAAATGCGCGGACCGATTTTGCGCCGCGCTCGCTGCTCGATGCGGGCGCCGGGCCTGGGACGGCGAGTTGGGCGGCGGCGGAGCAGTTCGAGGGCGTGGCCGAGATCGTCATGCTGGACGAAAATCGACGTTTTCTCGATGTCGCAGGCCGGCTGGCGGCGCAGAGCGCAACTGCGGCGCTGGCATCCGCAACGACCGTCAGCGGCAACCTTATGTCACCCCTTTCGGCTGACCGGCTGTTCGATCTGGTCCTCGCTGGCTATGCGCTCACAGAACTGGGCGACGCTGAAATCGTGCCGGCAGCAATGGCGCTCTGGCAGCGGTGCGGCGGCCTCTTGGCCATCGTCGAGCCCGGCCGGCCGCGCGACTATGCGCGTCTGATGGCGGTCCGGGCGGCCTTGCTCGAGGCCGGCGCGCAAATGGTCGCGCCGTGCCCGCATGAAGCCGCCTGTCCGCTGCCTGGCGGCGACTGGTGCCACTTCAGCGTGCGCCTGCTACGCAGCCGCGCACACCGCCAGGCGAAGGGGGCGAGCCTCGGCTACGAGGACGAAAAATTCAGCTACCTTGCCGTAGCGCGACAAGGCGTAGCCACCCAGTTACCGGTCGCCCGCGTGATCCGCCCACCGGTAGTCAGGAAATTCGAGGTCGAGCTCGCGCTATGCGCGGTGAGCGGGCTGGACCGGGCTCACATTTTGAGTCGCGAGGGCGGCCGTTTCAAGGCGGCGAAGAAACTCGATTGGGGCGACACCTTCGGCGG
>Ga0134126_10011417_pt1 | contig 11207 bp, 8 predicted proteins | sample KB31752_FD_96881 | JGI IMG/M metagenome (GOLD analysis project Ga0134126, IMG submission 96881) | Terrestrial soil microbial communities with excess Nitrogen fertilizer from Kellogg Biological Station, Michigan, USA - KB3-175-2 | ecosystem: Environmental > Terrestrial > Soil > Unclassified ... | reverse complement strand
GGATGGCGGGCGCTGGCGCTGCAGGTGTTGTATCCGGATTTCTTCAACGGCGCGTGGGTGTTTTGCCCGGACCCGATCGATTTCCGCGCGTACGCGATGGTGGACCTCTATAAAGACAAGAACGCGTTTTGGAGCGAAGGGCCGTGGAAGCGGGTGCCCGTTCCGATGATGCGCGAGGGCAGTGGAACCATCACCAGCGACATGGACGATGCGATTCGTTTCGAAGCGGCGATCGGCAGCCATGGGCGCAGCGGCGAGCAGTTCGATATCTGGCAGGCTGTGTACAGTCCAGTGGGCGAGGACGGGTATCCGGCGTTCATTCTGGATCCGGCGACGGGCACGATCGACCATAAGGTGGCGGAGTACTGGCGGGACCGCTACGACCTGGTCCACATTATGGAACGCGATTGGAAGACGCTGGGTCCGAAACTCGCCGGGAAACTGCACTTCGCCGTCGGCGAGGCGGACACTTATTACCTGGAGCGCGCGGTACATCTGGCGCAGAAGTTTTTGGAAGGAACGAAAGACCCGGGAAAGGGCCCGTACGCGGCGGCGACGTTCGATTTCGGTCCGGGGATGCCGCATGGATATACGGGTGGGTATCCGATGCCGATGGCGGAAGCGAACGGGACGATGATCCAGCGGCTGATGCCGGCGATGCAGGAATGGATGCTGAAGACCGCGCCGGCGGGAGCGGACGGGAAGAGTTGGCGCTATTAGACGGCCGGGGTTCCGTATAAAAAGGGACTGGTGGGGAAAAATTGCGGCGTCGCACCTCGCGGTTATGCCGAGGAATAACTTATTTGATTGCTATAAGAAACAGGTTATGTGCATTTTCTTAGGCTTATTGGTACTTGGCATGCTTAGACCAGCCCCATGAGACCGAACTGCCATATCTCGGAGCGGGTTAAAGGCTGTTGCGACGTATGCGGAAACTGGCCACAGCGGTTGCACATGCCGGAGGATCTGCATGGCTGGTATTGCGCGACCTGCTGCCCGGCTTGCAAGGCTCAGGCGATTCCGCAGCAACCGCCCGTAATGGAAACGGAGCCGGAGCCTCAGCCAGTAGAAACCGTTCAGGCGGCGTAACAGGCGAAAACGGTGCGTTGCACGCGGTTTTTCGGGACCGTTTCGCATTGTTTTCAATAACTTAGTTCTTTCAAAACGGTGCAACGCGCACGGTTTTCGCCGGTGGCGTCGGCTGAAACACCGGCGGCGGGCTGAGGACGGCCTCGCGTCGCACCTGACACTTCTACCCCGTCTTCAGAATACATGCGCCTTGTGACAAGCTGCCCGCATGTCGGCACATGTGGCTCTCTTGCAAGTGCGCGCACAGTCCGTATATTACTGATTCTTCGGACTTGGTATTCGGCATTTCGATTGCGCTAGATTGCCGCGGAATGCTCAAAATTACCCTTCACGATAGTTCCCGGGAGTTGCTTTTCCGGTTGGAAGGCCGGCTCGCCGGGTTATGGTCGGGTGAATTGCTGCAATGTTGGCGCACGGCGTCCTCGACGACAGAGGGACGGCGGACGGTTGTAGATCTGGCGGATGTCGATTTTGTGGACGCCGGCGGACGACAGGTGCTGCAAGAGATGCACGGGGCCGGAGTGGAATTCGTGGCCGCTACGCCTCTCATCCAGACGCTCGTGCAGGAGATCCGCGGGCACGGACTATCGGCGGCGTAGCGGCTACGCAGGATTCACTTGTATGCTGCGCGCTGGTGGCCGACACTGGTATCGACCGTGATGGTCTGGGCGCCGGTGGCGGCACCTTTGACCCTGGTCGCACAGTCTCCGGCAGCGATCGTGTACGAGTGGTTTCCGGCCGCGGCGCCGTGCTTCACGGTGTAGATTTCGCTGGTCGGGTTATTCGTATCCAACGTGACACAACCCGGGTTGTCGTGGAACATGCTGTTGGGCAGATCCACGGCGAACGGCCCGGCTACTCCAGTGTCCAACTGCCATTGAATCGTCTGGTCGGGGGCAACTCCAGGATTATCGGCGTCACCCGAAGCATCGATGTTTACAGTTACGTCTGGGCTTGGCAAAATTGTGCCTCCTTGCCCGGATAGTATTCACCTATTTCCGCAGCAATGCAAGAAATCTTGGATCGGAGCGGAGTTTCTGGAATTCCGGGTCGTGGTCGACGCGTTCGGCGGCGAGGCCTTTGGCGAATGCGAGCCGCAGCCCATCGAGAGCATCGTCGCGGCGTCCCATTTCCTCATACGCTTCGGAGGTCCAGAAGAGGACGTCGACATCGTCCGGAGCAAGCGCGCGGGCCTGCCGAAGGTGCGTGAGGGCAAGCTCCTGGTGGCCTAACTTGGCATTGTAAGTGGCGAGGTCGGCAAGCACGGCGACGTCGTTGGAACGGGCCAGGCGGGCTTTTTCGGCAAGGTCGGCCGCATGCTGCAGCGTGCTGCGGGCTTTGGCGTCCCAACCAGTGGTGTGCTCATAGGCGCCGGCGAGATTGGCCCACAAGTGGTAATCGAGGTCATTGAGCTTGAGAGCTTTTTCGAAGCTGGCGGCGGCTTCGGCGTAGCGCCCGTCTTCGAAATCAAGAACGCCCAAGTTGGAGTAACTCGGGTAATTGGGATTCAACTCAATGGACTTGCGGTACATGTTGCGAGCTTCGTCGCGCTTATTCAGGTTTTGCAGATTCGCGCCGAAGTTGATGTAGAGGATGTAGTTATCGGGCGCGTACTGAATCGCCTTGCGATATTGCGCATCGGCTTCGGTGTAGCGTCCGGTTTTGGCGTAGAAGGCGGCCAGCCGGTTATAAGCCTCCCAATTTTCGGGGCGCAGATCGATGCTTTTCCTGAAGAGTTTTTCGGCGTCCTGGGGGCGGCCGGCGTGATCGTAGGCGGTCCCGAGCGCGAGAGTAGCATCGGAATTCAGCGGTTCGAGAGTGAGCGCCTTGGTGAGCTCCTGGATCGCGAGATCGCTGTTGTTCGAAGCGTCGTGCAGGCGGCCGAGCGTGACATACGCCGGCGCAAGCTGGTTATTGAGATTGATCGCCTGGGTGGCGTTGTCCGTCGCGAGCTTGATCCACTTGGGATCCTTATCGATGCGGAATTTCAGGCGGCTGGCTTCGGCGAGACCGGCGTAGGCGAGCTCAAAGCGCGGGTCCTGGCTGATGGCGTTCTGAAATTCGCGGATGGCGCTGTCCAGGTTGCCCGGCTTGTCATAACGCGCGAGATAGCCCGTTCCTTTTATGTACGACTCCGAAGCGGCGGGCGTGGTGTTGGCGCCCGCGGGGCCGGTGCGGATGCTGACGAGTTCGGCAACGTGCTGGGTAGCCGTATCGGCGAGAGCGGCGAAGTCTCCGACCGGGTCCTTGAGCACGGCGGAGTCGAGCGTGGTGAGGTGCTCGGCATCGACAAGATTAACGGTCATCTGCAGCCCCTGGCCGGAGCGCATCACTACACCTTCCACCGCCAGAGCGGCGCCGAATTGCTTCCACGCATCGCTCGCGGAGGTGACGTTGCGGCGACGGATCTCTCCGGCCGGCACGACGATGATGGTGTTGCGCGCGCCTTTCGCGCCCGCGAGGCGGCTGCTGAGGATTTCCTGGAGTCCGTCGCATAGCGCGGCGTCGGCGGGGTCGTTGCCGATGTTGCGGAAGGGGAGCACGGCTAAGTGGCGAACAGCCGGGGGAAACCACTTGGCAGGAAGAAAGGGACGGACAAAACGGGCAGCGGAGGGAATGGCCACGGCGACCAGAATGGCTGCGAGGGCGATGGGCAGAATGCGGCGGCGCGCCGGCGCGGGCACGGGCGCTGTCGCGGTGACGGCGGTGCGGCTGCGGAGGCTGGCGGTATCGAGCACGAGCGTGCGGGTTTCAGAATCGATGGGAGTGCCGGAGATGGCGGCCTGCAGGTCGCGCAGCATTTCGGCGGCGGACAGGTAGCGGTCCGCGAGGCTCTTGGCCAGAGCGCGCGTGACGATGCGGCGGACGTCATCGGGGATGGACGGATCGAGAGGCTGCGGCGGCTCGTGAGCAATCTGATAGAGCATGCTCATCTGCGAGGGTCCGTTGAAGGGCAGGTGTCCGGAGAGCATCTGATAGAGGACGATGCCGGTGGACCAGATGTCGGACTGCGCGGTGGCTTCCTCGCCGAGGGCCTGTTCGGGCGACATGTAGGCGGCGGTACCAACCGTGGTGCCCGCACTCGTGAGGTGAACGCTTTCCGCTGTTTTGGCGAGGCCGAAGTCCAGAATTTTGATGTTGCCGTCAGGGGTGACGATGACGTTTGACGGCTTGATGTCGCGGTGGACGATGGCTTTGGCGTGGGCGGCGGCGAGGCCTCGGAGGATTTGCGAGGTGAAGAAGAGGGCGAGGCTGAGCGGAATCGGGCCGTGTTGCAGGCGCGCATTGAGGGTTTCGCCCTCGTAGTACGCCATGACGATGAAGACTTCACCCTCGGGAGTTTCCTCGATGCTATAGACGGCGCCGACGTTGGGATGATCGAGGGCGGACGCGGCTTTGGCTTCCTGAAGGAGGCGGCGCTTGAGGATCTCGTCGTGGGCGATGGCGGGAGAGAGGAATTTGAGTGCGACGTAGCGGTCGAGCTTTTCGTCGAGGGCTTTACAGACGACTCCCATGCCGCCGGCGCCGAGGCGTTCCGCGATGCGGTAGCGGAGAATTTGAGATCCGGGCTGTGGTCCTGTTGCGATACAGGGAGTTTACGCCATTCGCGGGTGGAAGGAAATGGTTGTGTGGGGGGAGGATGAATGGCCGCTTCGCTTAGCCGCGCACGCGCGGCACGACGGGAAGGGTTCCTGTCGTCACGTCTGCCTCGGTATATAATTCTGCGATGAACGCCGGCCGGGCGATCTTCGTGGGGAGTTTGGCGGTTTGGGTTGTGGGGGCTGCGACTCCGGCCATGCGGCTGTATTCTACTGCCGATGCATTGGTTCGCAATTCGATCAATCGCATCTTCAGCGACTCGCGGGGATTTCTTTGGTTTGCGACCTCCGAAGGGATTTCGCGCTTCGATGGGTTGACGTTCCGGAATTATGGGGTACGGGACGGGCTTCCGGATCGCGATGTTACCGACGTCATCGAAACGAAGGATGGATTGTGGTTCGCGACGGCGGCGGGGCTATCGCTCTTCCATCCGGATGCGAGCGCGCGCGGCGGTTCCCTGTTCACGAACTATGGGTTGAACGGCGGCGCCAACCTGCCGCATGTGAACCGGTGCGTGGTCCAGAAAGACGGCCGCTCAATGTGGTGCGCGACCGCGCGAGGGCTGTTCCGGTTTGGGCCATCGCAATCCGGCTTTTCGTTCTCGGCGGTTCCGCTGCCGCCTCAGGTCTCGGAACCGGATACTGGCGCCCTCTACCTCGATCGCAGCGGCAGTGTGTGGGTGCTGTTGAATGGGGGATTGGCTCGCGTCTCACCATCCGGCGCGACGCAATGGTTCGGTTCCGCGGAAGGTGTGCCGCCCGGCCGTCTGCCTTGTCTGGCGGCCGACCGGAACGGCAGGCTCTGGCTTGGCTCGGAGCAGGGACTCTATCGCATCGCAGCGAATGCCGTCCCCGGGCAGAGAATCGCGGAGCGCGTGTTCTCGCGGGAGAATGGTCTCACATCGAACCTGGTGAACGATTTGCTGCTGCGGCGCGACGGCGAGTTGGTTGTAGCGACGGGGCGCGGGTTGCATGTTCTCACGGAAACGAAAGGCGGGGAGGCGGCGCTTTCGACTTATGACGACCCCGGCCAATTGATTCTGCCTGCGACGATCGGCGAAGACAGCGCCGGCAGTCTGTGGCTGGGCACGTTTCGCGGCGCGCTGAGAATCGATGCGCGCGATTCCTTTTGTCCTTCGGAAGCGGCGACGGGTTGCACTTGGGAGATGTGAAATCGATCTTCGAAGATCGCGCCGGCGAACTGTGCACGGCAATTGGAGAGGAAACCAGCACGGAGCTGTATTGCCGAAGCGGCGAACACTTCGCGCGGGTAACGCCCGCCGCCGCTCCGCAGCCCGGCATTTTCGGGTGGGGGCAGATCCACCTGCAAGATCGCTTCGGCGAATGGTGGATTCCCTCCCGCGGCAACTTGTACCGGTTCACCGGAGTGAAGCGGGCGGCGGAACTGCCGAACGCGCGTCCCACAGCGATCTATCGAGCCGGCAAGGAACTGCCGCGCGGGGACGTGTTCCGCTTGTTCGAGGATTCGCGCGGCGATGTCTGGATGGGGCTGTGGCACGAAGATGCCCTGGTGCGATGGCATAGAACAACGGGTGAGTTCGAGCGGTTTCACGATATTGCCGGCTTGCCCACCGCGTTTGCGGAAGACCATAGCGGGAATATCTGGATCGGGTTCTACTGGCGGAACCTGGCGCGGTTCAAGGATGGGCACATACTCGTGCTGTCGCCCGCGAAGGGATTTCCGGACGGCTCGGTTTTCGCGCTTCACATTGATGGCGCCGGAAGGTTGTGGGCGGCCACGACACGCGGCGGTGTTGTACGCATCGACAATCCGGACGCGGGCGACATTCATTACCGCAGCTATGCGTCGGACGAGGGACTGGCAAGCGACGAAGCGACGGCGATCGCGGAAGACGGACGCGGGCGTATTTACGCCGCGACGGGGCGAGGCATCGACCGGCTGGACCCGGCAAACGGTGAGATCAGACACTTTGCGGTACCCGCCGGCGAGGCGGCATTCCGCGACCGCGAGGGACGCCTCTGGTTCGGCGCGAGCCGTGCGCTGTATATGCTGCGCCCGAACGATGACGAGGAAACCGCGCTTCCGAATGCGTTGATCTCGAGCATGCGGGTGCGCGGCAGGCCGTCGGCGATTTCGGAATTCGGGGAGAGCTCGGTGAGGGGCGTGCGGCTTGGGGCGGCCGACAATCAGATTCAGTTCGACTTCTTCAGCATCAATCTGGATCCGGGCCGAAAGCTTCTGTACCAATACCGGTTGGATGTCACGGGCAACGATTGGAGCCGTCCGGCTTCCACGCTGACGATCAATTACGCGAGCGTCGCGCCGGGGCGGCATCGCTACGAAGTGCGCACGGTGGATTCGGCGGGACGAACGGGGGCGGAGCCGGCGGTGGTGGAGTTCGAAATTTTCCCGCCGGTATGGCGGCGGGCCTGGTTTCTGTCGCTGGCGGGGGCGCTTGCACTGCTTCTGTTGGCGGCGGCGCACCACTATCGCGTACGGCAGCTGCTGGAAATGGCGCGCATTCGAACACGGATCGCGACGGATCTTCATGACGATATCGGCGCGAGTCTGTCGCAGATCGCGCTGCTCAGCGAAGTGGCGCGGCGCGAGAACGGCCGCGGCGATGTGCTCACGCGGATCGGCAACCTGTCGCGCGACCTGGTGGATTCGATGAGCGACGTGGTTTGGGCGATCGATCCGCGCTGGGACCGGTCGACGGACCTGGTGTCGCGGATGCGGCGGTTCTCGGGCGATCTGCTTTCGGCAAGCAACATCGAGTACCGGTTCGTTGGGGAGACGGGCGGTGAAGAGGTGGCACTGAACTCGGGGATTCGCCGCAACACGTTTTTGATTCTTAAGGAAACGCTGCACAACGTGGTGAAGCATGCGGAATGCACGCAGGTAACGATCACGTTCAGCCTGGAGGCGGACCATTTCTCGCTGGTGGTAGAAGATGACGGACGCGGGTTCGACTCCCCGGCGAGCGGCCGCGGCGGGCATGGGCTGCGCAACATGCGCGCGCGAGCCGCGGAAATGGGCGGTTCGCTGGAGATCTTACCCGCGCCGCGCGGCGGGACGCGTGTGGAACTGCACGTTCGCGTAAGGCGGCGGCGGAGCGCTTACCTGTAGAAACAGACAGGCTGGAAATCTCCGCAGGCGCGATATTCTTGAACGGTGCCGATCCGAGTGGCGGTGGTTGAAGACGATCGCGATATACGGGAGAGTTTGCGGCTGCTGATCCACGGTTCGCCGGGCTTCGAAGCGGCGGCGGTGTATGGGTCGATGGAAGAGGCGCTCGGCGGAGCGGACGCGAATCCTCCGGATGTCCTGCTGGTGGACATCGGTCTGCCGGGCATGTCGGGGACGGAGGGAATTCCGCTGCTGAGGCGGAAATATCCCGCGGCGGCGGCGCTGGTGCTGAGCGTTTACGAAGATGACGAGCGCATTTTCAAGGCGCTTTGCGCGGGCGCGGTGGGATACCTGCTCAAGAAGACTCCGCCCGCGACGCTGCTGGGATCGATTCAAGAAGCGGTGGACGGCGGCGCGCCCATGTCGCCGACCATCGCGCGGCGCGTGGTTTCGCTATTCCAGCGCGTGCGGCCGCCGGAGCGCGCGGAGTGGCGCTTGACGCCGAACGAGGGCCGGCTGTTGAAACTGCGGATCGACGGGGAGAGTTATAAGTCGGCAGCCGCCGCGATGGGGGTAAGTATGTCCACAATCAGCTTCCATACGCGGAATATTTACGAGAAGCTGCAGGTGCATTCTAAGTCGGAAGCGGTGGCGAAGGCTTTGCGCGGCGGGTTTATGTAAGCGGGCGCGCTTCGCACGCCTTGTACCGGTCTGGAGACCGGTACATACTGGGGAAACTGGCGGGGTGTTTGTTGGCGGCGGCAGAGTTACGCTGATTCGTGACTCGATTCGATTTTATTCAGATCGATGGCAGCCTGATTTACAGGTTTCCGAATAATCTGAGCGTGACGCCGACACCGGTACATACGAACCATCATGCGCTGCAGTACGAGCATGAGGTGTCCGCCATTCTGATTCAAATCAGGCGGCGGCTGACGGGGCGCATGCTGCTGGATGTTCTCAAGACGGCGGGCCGGGGTCTTACGATTGTGCCGACGAACTCGGCGACGAATGCCGGCGCGACGCCGATGTCGGGAACGGGCGCGGTGGCCGCGCGGCAGCAAGTCCTGGTGGGTGACAACGGCCAGGTGGTCCGCGACCGCGCGGGGAATGCACTCATACGAACGGGTCTGGGGAGCGACGTAGGGTTGCTGTTCACGCCGCGCAGCATCAATCCGGAGCAAGCTCGCACGGTGCCGCCAGGCGCTCAGGCGGACGAAGTGCTGGTGCACGAGCTTGTGCATACGCTGCGGCAGATGCATGGCGGGCAAACCAACCGGCCAACGGGATCGGCATTTGGCAACATCGACGAGTTCATGGCGATTGTCGTGGCCGACATGTATTCATCGGAAACGTGGACGGACGCCGGAGGACGGCAGCAAGGCGGTCTGGCGAGGCTGCGGGCGAGCCACGATCTGAATCCGGCGAGCTTGGCCAGCGTGCTGAGAAGCACGATGTGCGACACGCCGGACATACTGCGCGGGACCGGGCCGACCCTGTCGGCGACATTCGCCACGCGATTCGGCGCGCTGCTCGAGGAGTTTCGCCTGGGCGAGACGCTGCTCTTTCATCGATTGGCGGGGGTGCAGGCGCATTTCAATCCGCTGACGGAGCACTTAGTCAATCGGGGATTGCTGCGGCGGCCGGCACAAGCTCATTGATTGTGACTTAGAAGAATGGAGTAAGTCGATGCGGACTGGAAAAGCGATTCAAGCCGGGCGGGGAGGCCAGTGGTTACTTCGGACGGTGTCAGGGGGCATGCTGTTCGCCGGCTGCTGCGCGGCAGGCGTATTATCTTACGACGTGCAAATCATCCCGCCGCCTACGGGCATCACCAACCCCATATATCTGACATTGAATTCATCCGGGCAGGCGGCCGGATACGGCAACATGGCGAGTGGAAGTGGAACGCAAGCGATCATTGGAATGACGAGCGGCAGCGTCGCAGTGCCGATTCCGTTGAAGTTCCTGACGTCCAGTGCTCTCGGAATCAACGATGCCGCTGAAGTAAGCGGAGTGGCCTTTAACTCGACGGGGCGCGAGCCGTTCGCCGGGACCGCGTCCGGTAGTGCCGCACTCCCTTCGCCCCCCGGCGAAGCCTTCTGCAGCGCCCAATCGATCAACAACTCGGGACAAGCCGGGCTGGACTGCGGGGAGGCCGTCTATATAGGCACCGCGAGCGGCACCACACCGATTCCCTTTGCCGCAGGTGCGTCCGCAATGACGTTGCAGGGCATCAACGACACGGGAGAAGTGACGGGAACCGCGGTGTTCCCCGGCGGCATGCAGCAAGCATATATCGGAACAACCAGCGGCGTAACGCTCGTCCCGCTTCCAGCCGGGATTATTCGGACTCAAGGATTCGCGATCAATGCGTCGGGCGAAGTGGCCGGGCTAGCTTTCGATGCAGGAGGACACCAGGCGGTTTTCATCGGCAATACCACGAGCAGCATGGTGTTGCCGGAGCCGCCGGGAGCATCCTTCGCGACTGCGGATCAGGGATCGATCAATTCGGCAGGCACGGTGGTGGGCGGCAGCACTATGGGCGGATGGATCTGGGATGCGGCGGATGGCACGCAATTGCTGAACGGATTCGTGCCTGCCGGTTGGAACATCTCGCGGGCGTTCAGTATCAACGATAGCGGCCAGATTCTCGCGTTGGGGACGGAGGGTGGCATTTCGAATTGGGTTTTGCTTACTCCACAGGAGAGCACTCCGGAACCGGCGAGTTATTTGTTTGTGGGTGCGGCGTTGCTGCTTGGGATCAGCGCGCCGGTTCGACGGGGTAGTTCCGGTCGATCCAATCGGTCTTGAAGTTCGTGGGGATGTAGAGGGACCGCACGTGGGTGAAGCCGAGCTTGGCCAGGGCTTCGGCGGCGGGTTTGATGTTGGGGCAGCGGTCCCAGGGGCAGCAGCCGCAGTAGATGACGATTTGACGGTCGCGCGGGAGGTCTTTGACGGCTTCCGTGAGCAGATCGAGGCCTTCCTGTTTGGAAGCGGGTCCGGCGTAGAGCGCGCCGGCGATGTGGTGGCTTCGATAGAGGACGTTGGGCCCGACCTGAAGAATGACGGGCTTTGAGGAGCGACCGAGTTCAGCGGCCAGGTCTTTGGGCTGGACCAAGGCCAACTCCGCCGCGACGGCGGTCAGCAACAGGGTGGTCAGGGCAGCGAAGGGAGCTTTCACCTTTTCAGTTTATCGGGTTCAGGAACACACAGCGGTCGGCGAGCAGGTAATTGAGCGGAGCGCACAGGGCAATCGCGGCAGCTTCGGCGGGCAGCGGCGAAATGGTTTGGGTGAGGATGGCGACCAGAGCAGTGTTGCCGGCCAGGGAAACAAGGCCGTTGGCGGCGTGGAAACGGAGGAGGCGGCGCGCCCGGTTGCGGAGGCGGGGCGCGCCGCGATCCTT
>Ga0134126_10011416_pt1 | contig 11208 bp, 5 predicted proteins | sample KB31752_FD_96881 | JGI IMG/M metagenome (GOLD analysis project Ga0134126, IMG submission 96881) | Terrestrial soil microbial communities with excess Nitrogen fertilizer from Kellogg Biological Station, Michigan, USA - KB3-175-2 | ecosystem: Environmental > Terrestrial > Soil > Unclassified ... | reverse complement strand
GTGCTCGCGAGATTATCCGATTTTTCGCGGAATTCATCCCGGCGAGGCTCATAGACGTCGCAAACCGCAACAATCTGGCACCCCAGCGCTTTCTGGGCCGCGCCTGCCAGCGTCCGCATGCGCCCGCCGCATCCAATCAGGCCCAGGCGGATCATATCGCTGGCCCCGAATGCCCGGGTTGCGGCCGCGGCTGTCAATCCGCCGGCCATTAAGAAAGTGCGCCGATTTGTTCGCATGTGGTTTGACTGGTATGTTACAGCACCGACGCGGCTCGATCAGCTTACGGCGTGGTCACTTCAAACCGCTGATGGTAATTCGGATACGCTGGTTTCTTGTAACTGGCGGGCGGATTCTTCTTCATCAATTCCATTTCGACCGCCACCGCGCGCTCAAGCTGCGGATCATGACCTTCCCTAACCAGCTTGGGGTCTTGATCCACCTCGACATCCGGCGTGATGCCGTGATTCTCCACTTCCCATTCGCCCTTCAGTCCATAAAATGCCCAGCGGGGCGCGGTCACGTGCCCACCATCTATCAGTGTGGGGTAGCCGCCAATGCCGATCAATCCACCCCACGTCTTCATTCCAACTAAGGGTCCGAGCGCCGCCTTGCGGAAGTACCACGGCATCGCATCGCCGCCGGAGCCAGCGAATTGGTTAACAATCATCACCTTGGGCCCGTAGATCGCCTGCGTCGGATCCGTAATGTCCTCGCCTTCACGGGTGGCGATTCGTCCCATGGGCTTCCGGTTCAGATAGTCGATGATGTAATCGGCGATGTCGCCGCCGTGGTTATATCGTTCATCCAGAATGGCGCCTTCGCGTCCGATCTGTGCGAAGAAATAGCGGTTGAAGCTGGTGAATCCACCCAGCGCCGTGTCGGGCAGGTGAACATAAGCGACCTTGCCATTCGTCAGGGAATCCACCTTTCTGCGGTTGCCCTCAATCCAGGCGAGGTGGCGCAGTCCTTGCTCGTTATCCACCGGAACGACGGTTACTTCGCGTGAGCCGCTACCGTCCGGATTCGGACCCACCTTCATCACAACCTGTTGGCCTGCGGTTTCCTCGAAAAAGCTGTAGAGGTTATCACCCGCGTGCAGTTCGCGGCCGCGCACGGCCAGCAGATATTCGCCCGCCGCGACATTGACCCCTGGTTGCGTCAGTGGAGCCTGCAATTTGGGATTCCAGTTCTCCCCGTTGTAGACCTTTGCGAAGCGGTATCGCCCGTTTTCAATTTTGTAGTCCGCGCCAAGCAGACCCACTTTGATTTTGGGGACTTCCGGCTGGGTGCCCCCGCCTACGAACATGTGGCCCACTGTCATGTTGCCGAGCATCTCTTCGAACAGGTAATTCAAGTCGGAGCGCGAGGCGATGCTCGCCTCGTAGGGAGCGTAGAATTCCGCCGCCGCTTTCAGGTCCAGACCATGAAAATGCGGATCGTAAAAGAAGTCCCGCTCAATGCGCCAGACTTCCTGGTACATCTGCTTCCATTCGGCGCGAGGATCGACATACACTTCCATCCCGGCCAGCTTGAGCACGCCATCGCCCGGTTTAGGCGTCTTGTCCGCGGCCGCGATCGTCCACTGTTCGCCCTGCTTGAACAGCATCTTCTCGCCGTTTGCTGAGAGTTTGAACACGTTGACGTTTTCAAGTATCTTTTCCGTCTTTCGAGTCTTGAAATCAAACTTACTTACGATAAGCTGCGGCGGACCCGGCGCAACTTGAACCAAAGGATTCTCGACCGCGTAAAGAACGCCCTCTTTGCCCGCGACCACCTGCGAATAGTTTTTCTCGGGCAGAGGCACGGCTAGTATGCGCTGGCCGATATTATCGAAATCAATGCGAACTTCGGCGGGCGTCTTCTTCTCGTCTTTGGCTTCCGTCTTCTCTTTTGCCTTCGCTTTGTCGTCCTTAGAATCGGCAGCCGCCTTTTCGTCGTCGCTTTCCGGGCTGAGCGGCGAAGATTGATCCTTTCGGAGCACCATTACGTACACGTTGCTGGTTACCGGATGCGCGATGCTGGACATATCGATCCAACCGGCACTCAGAGCCACATCCGTGCTGGCCAAAAAATATAAGTATTTCCCGCTCTGGTCGAAAGCAGGCGACAGCGTATCGCTTAGACCATCGGTGACTTGGGTTGACTTTGCATCGGGCACTGAGTAGACAAACGCCGCGTGAAGGTGGTTATGAAGCTGCTTGGTGTAGGCGATCCAGCGGCTGTCCGGAGACCAGTTCGGATCGAAGCGATATCCCGGGCTGTCGTACAGGTCGGTGTCGATGCGGACGGGAGTCTTCTTGTCGAGATCCACATACCAGAGATTCAGCCGCTTGTCGGAAAATGCAATCTTCTTGCTATCGGGTGACCAGACAGGCGAGTAGAAAAACGAAGGCGGTTTGCCCAGATCGATCTTCTTGGCCTGGCCGAGACCATTTTGATCGCGAATGTGAAGTGCGTATTCGCCGGATTCATCGGAAAAGTAAGCGATCGACTTTCCATCGGGCGACCAGGACGGATCACGATCGGCAACCGAAGGACTATTGGTGAGATTTCGAATGTCTCCTTTTTCGGCGGGAATTGTCAGAATCTCGCCGTGCGCTTCGAACAGGGCCCGCTGGCCGGTGGGAGAAATGGTTGAATTTTCAATTTTCGCGACTGTTAGCTTCTCGAAATGAGGGCGAACCTCCGGCAGATCGGCAGAGATCCGGATATCAACATGGCGGCTCTTACCGGACTTCAGATCTACGAGAAATAGCGAACCGAACTGCTCATAAACAATAGCTCCGCCTCCGGCTGAAGCAGATTTGAAATCCAGGCCGTTGTTCTTGACAATTTCGGTTACCTTGCCGGATCCCGCATCATAAGCCCACAGACTCACCGGCCCGTTTCGGTCTGACAGAAAGTAAATTTTGCCGCCGGCCCACATGGGATTGAAGTCGTTGGAGTTTTCGCGTGGAATCTTAACCACGCTCGAATCGGAGAGATCGGCCACCCATATTTTTTCGGTCTGACCGCCGCGGTAGCGCTTCCACGCCGCCTGCCACTGGAACACCGGCGCGTAGGCAAGGTGCGTTCCATCGGGCGAGAACGATCCGTCTTCAGCGGTTGGCAGCGGAAGAACCTCCGGCAGTGCCCCGTCCAGCGCGATCGTGTAGAGCTGGCCGCTATCGGCATAGCTGTCGCGCCGGGAGTTGAACAGGATCCGTTTGCCATCTGGAGTCCAGCCAATGACCACGTCGGGCCCCGGATGATAGGTTACGCGGCGCGGAACACCACCAGCCGCCGGGATCACGTACACATCTACGTTGCCGTCGTATTCTCCCGTGAACGCAACCTGTGTGCCATCGGGCGAGAAATGAGGACCGCTTTCGTGCCCGACGCCATTGGTGAGGCGGCGTGCCTCTCCGCCTTCGCGGTCTACGATCCAGAGGTCATTTGCGTATTCGAACGCGATCTGGTTCTGGCTGACGGTTGGATTCCGGAGCAGGTTGTGGTTACTGCTCTGCGCGCCCGCGGGCGCTGCGGCGAGAACCAGCGAGCAAATGACAAGCGAAGCCTTGAGCATGAAAACTCCTTGCGTAGTTCAACGGGATGATCGCCATTATTACAAATTCTTGGCAATTCGATTGCACATGAACTTATCGGGAGACCGTACGCTCAAGGCAGAAGCAAAGCTTTTGGTTCTCGGGAGGTCGTCTAACGGCAGGACCGCAGACACTGTATCTGCGTATTAGGGTTCGAATCCCTGCCTCCCTGCCAACCCTGTTTTGCTTGTCTTGAGCGCTCGGCCTCAAATGAATCTGAGCCGCGCGCGTGAGCAAGCGGTTTGTTGACGCATATCAGCAAACTCACCCTGACAATTCACTAGCTCGCTTCGGCCAGCTTTCGCGCCCGCTGCCATTGCAGCTTATCGCGATATTCCTCGTACAGCGTAGTGAAACCTGCCCACCAGTAACCGCACACGAACAGCACCAGAAACGGAATGGCAAAGAAATTCAGGGTCTCGATGGCAAAATCGACCATGTACACGAAATACGCGCCAATCGCAATTTCGATGTAAGGTAGCCAACCACTCTTCCGCCGATACGCAGCGGAGTGTATTTTCACTTTCTGCGTTCCAATTGCATATTTTGCCGTACGGGCGAAGCTAGTCTGAATGCCGAACAGAGCCTCCAGCACGCCTTTGCTGTTGCTTACAGTGAGCGCAACGCCGGCCGCCATTAACATCGGAAGAAAAGCAATCGATTTCCACCAACTCTTCGGATAAAGCTCCTTCTGCGCGTACAGGTAGAACGCCGAGATGGACCAGAACGAGGCGATGATCAGGGGCAGATCGATGGTCACCATCTGAAACAGGCCCATATAAAATCGCACGATCATCACCGGCAATAGCAGTAGAGAGACGGCAATCATCAGCGGATACGAAATGTTAGGCGTCAGGTGGAGGAATGCCTCGGCCTTGACCCGAAACGGCAGATCGGCTTTGAAGATCCGCGGGAGAAGCTTCTTTGCTACTTGAGTCAAGCCTTTCGCCCAGCGCGCCTGCTGCACCTGAAAGCCGTAGGTCTCAATCGGCAGCTCAGAGGGGCATTCTAGGGCTGGCACGTAGACGAACCGCCAACCATTCAGTTGTGCGCGGTAGCTGAGATCTGAATCCTCTGTTAATGTCTCATGCTGCCAGCCGCCGGCATCATCAATCATTCTGCGCCGCAGAATTCCCGCGGTTCCGTTGAAGTTGAAAAAGAGTCCTGATCCACAGCGAGCCCCGTGTTCCAGCACAAAGTGGCCGTCCAGCAGCATCGCCTCCACCTGCGTCAGGATGCTGAATTCCTTATTCAGGTAGCTCCAGCGAGTCTGCACCACTCCCACCTGCGGATCGGTGAAGAAGTGCACGGTGCGCATCAGAAAATCGACTGGAGGCACAAAATCGGCATCGAAGATCGCGATGAACTCGCCGGTAGCCGTCTCCAAACCCTCCTGCAGCGCTCCTGCTTTGTAGCCGCGCCGGTTCATCCGATGCCGGTATTCAACCGGCTGCCCCGCGGCACGGTATTCATTGCACAGGCGTTCTGTGTAGGGATGGGTTTCATCGGTCGAATCATCCAAAACCTGAATCTGCAGCAACTCGCGGGGGTACTCGATTTTGCAGACTTCCTCCAGCAGCCGGTCGACGACGAAGCGTTCGTTGTACAGCGGCAATTGGATGGTCACTTGCGGCAATCGTTCGAAATTCCTGGATGCCGTCCGAGGCAGGTTCTTCCGGTACTTCCGGTACCGGCGCATCGTTTCGTAGCGGTGCAGGCCGTAGATCGACAGGATGACCAAAATGCCGAAATACGGAACCAGCAGGGCCCAATCGAAGAACGACAACTGGTAAATTCCCGAAAACGTGTCATCGAACAGCCCGTTCACGATGCGGGAACCGAGCGTTGGTTGGGCAAAAAGAAACGCGAGCAGCGGGCTCAATGGGATCATTAGCTGTTTTCGGACGTCACCTATGACTCAGTTTATCGTGTTTTCTACACTTTACACGAATGTAAAGCTGGCTCCTACTATCCGCACTGAACATCCCGCCCCGCTTTAGCGTATTATTCAACGTATGCGCAGTCTGTAAGAGGAGGAATCCCCAAATGCGGGAGCACATACGAATTCTCGGAATTCTGAACATTATCATGGGCGGCTTGGGTGCGCTTGTCGGCTGCATCATCTTACTGGTAATGGGCGGGATCGCCACCTTCATCAGTTCCGCCGTCCAGAGCGGTAACGCCGATGTTGGTGATGCTGCTGTAGCCGCTCCCATTGTCGCGACCATCGGAGTTGGCATCGCCATTTTCTTCTTCGTGCTCTCGCTCCCGTCCATTATTGGAGGCTGGGGCCTGCTGAATTACAAATCCTGGTCGCGCATTCTGATGATTGTGATCTCGGTGCTAAACCTGTTTCACATCCCGCTTGGTACGGCGCTGGGCGTCTACGGACTGTGGGTCTTATTCAGCGAAGATGCGCGGCGGATTCTGGAGACTGGCGGAGCGTACCAGGCAGTGCCTGCGCCCGTATACCCTACGTATTCGCGGCCGAGCTAGCTGGCAGCCTGCTCAGGACCAGATTACTTAGGACCAGCCGTCCACGACATACAGGCGCGATAGATCCCAGGCCGCTGAATAAGCGTAAGCGCCGATCTCGGGCACGGCTACCGCGTTGGCCAATCCTACAAAGCCGTTGACCTCCTTCGGCCCTAGCGATTTCCACAGCTCCGACCTGCCGGTCTCAATATCAGTTCGAAACACGTCTCCTGGAGAACTGCCGGGCGATAAGACAAAGAGACTCTTCCCATCCGAACTCCACGCGATCGGAACGGCAGGATTCTGTGCGGTGACGTTTCGAAGCGTACCGGTTGCGCGGTCAACGGCAACGCAGAGGCCTTTGGCGGTTACGCCGGCCAATCGCAATCCGTTCCGCGATACGGCAACGTGGTCCAGATACGGAATCCCTTGCAGCTTAACAGGTTTGCCGCTGCCGATGTTTTGTGTGGCGACAATCGGTGAATCACCCGGATAGGATCCGCCGACCAGCAGCGTTGTCCCATCCCGGCCCAGAAATCGGGCCCATTGGTATTGAAAGCCGTCACCGGAAATTCTTTTCGATTGCCCGGCGTCCACCCGCGCAAGAGTCAGTTCGCCGCGGTCTTCCGGATCAATCAATAACACGGATTTATTGTCCGGTGACAGCGCTACTCCACGGCCGGGACCCACCCGGACTGTTTTACGGGATAGCTGATTGTAAACAAAAGCAGTGTAGTGCCGCCCGCCGCCATCGCCCCCTTCGGTGAACAGGACAAGCTTTCCATCGCTCGATAGATCCTCAACCAAAGAGAAATCGAATTTGGACAGGTCTGCTTCCGCGGAATCGCCCGGAAGCGCGGCCATCATAGTGACCCGGTAGTTGTCCAGCGATACCAGCGTGCGGCCCGAAGCCGAAACATCAAGGACACGCAAAGAGAGAGGTGAATCTGAGATGCGGCGCAGTCGCGACCCTTCCGAAACCGCATACAACGCTCTTCCATCGCCGCTCTTGCTGGCGGTAAACCAGATCTCGTTTCCCGAAGGCGACCAGGCGAGCCCGTCGATTGAACTCCACTCACCTGTCATCTGCCTCGATGTCCCGTTTGAACGCGCAATTCGTAGGTATCCCGCGTCGTCATCGCTGACGGGATGATCGAGAAATGCGACGATGCTGCCGCAAGGCGCAATCCGCAGTTCGTTGATCCAGCCGTGCGATTTATAGATCACGTGACCGGGCGGAAATTCCACAACTGATGCAGACCCGTTCTGCCGCACGATGGCCAGGGTCCGGCCGCTTCGGTCGAAGTCCGCCGCCTCAGCTTGTTGAAAAATTACTTGCGGCTTGCCGCCTGTCATGGAGACACGAGACAGTGCGCCACCTGGATTTGCGTGTGCGGAATTCATGGACCCAAGTAAAAGATCGCCATGCGATGAAACCGCTTCCAGTGTGCCGGAGGCGAACGGGAGAATTCGCGAATTCGCATTCTTCAGATTGAGAAGATACGTGTCGCGCTCGCCTGGTCGCCATCTGGCCGTGTAAACAATAGCCGCGGGATCGGGCGAAAACCGGGCGTTGAGAATCTTCCCGGAGCGGAACGTCAGTTGATGGAATTCCGGCTGGGGATGATGCGGCGTATTTGCGTCCGGCCTGAGATATGCAAAAGAAACAATGGATATCGCGGCTATGCTGGCCACGGTTGCAACCGGCAGCGGTTTCAAGAACCGCCGCCGCGCGGAAAGGGCAGAACCGGATTCCGGCGCGGCGGGCGGCAGTGGAGCAGCGCGTGGCAAAACTCCCTGAATAGCAGGCGCTGGAACAGCCTCTGCGGCAAGGGGAATGGCCTCTTCTGTCAGTTCAACAGGAGAGAGAAAGCGATACCCAAGGCGCGGTAGAGTTTCGATGTAGCGCGGTGAATCCGCCGAATCGCCAAGGGCTCCACGGAGGCGGTTAACGGCCGTGTTCAAACCGCTTTCGAAATCAACGTAGGTTCCGGGCCATAGCCGGTTGCACAAGTCCTCGCGGCTTACCAGTTCGCCTGGGCGTTCGAGCAAGGCCTCTAAAACCTGCAGAGGTTTTGTCTGCAATCGGAGGTGGATTCCGCGCTTAGAGAGCTCCCCGGTTTCGGTCTTCAGCTCGAACGAGCCGAAACGATAAATGCGTCGGGGCTGCCTCCCGCGCGTTTGCAGCGTTTCCCGATTCTGGCCAGCCGGCCCGGAATCTCCCGTGTCTGACGCCCCACCCATGGTTTTTCCTGCCTTTTGAAGGAACGCATGTGCAACCCGGCTGCCACCGCGCCGAGACGCCAAACCTATGCTGGGCTAGACCCGGCTTACTGTCCCTCCATGCGAAATGAAGGTACGTTGTCTGCTTGTGGAATCGTGGTGTCCCAAAACGCGACGATCCGTGTTCAGGTTGAGGGTGTTGCAGAAGCAAATGCGCCCGGCGTCGCGCTGTTCGGCTTCGCTTCAATGGCGCGTCGCACCTGGATTCTCACAGCTTGCACGTCCGCCTGCTCTGCCTCTCCGAAACGCTTTTGATGCCGCAAAACTGTTGCGTATTCGCTCAACCATTGGGATAAGATCGCTCCCTCTCTCGCTTCCGATTTCTGGAACATAGGAATCGCCCGCCGGTACGAACGCTCTGCCCCATCGAAATCCTTTGAACGTAATTGGGCCACCGCAACGTTGTGGAGGGTCCTTGCTACTTCTACGCTCTCCGGCCCCAGCGTCTGTTCCTGTATGGCTTCAACGCGCCGGTACAGTTCTATGGCCTCTTCATCGTGCTTTTGAAAATAGTACTGCGCCGCGATGTTGGATAGATCGGTCGCGATCTGCGGATGCTGGGTGCCGTACCGGGCGGAGTCGATTCGTAGCGCCTGCTCATAATCCTGCTGAGCTTTTTTATAATGGCCTTTCCGGCTCTGGACTTGAGCGAGATTGGAAAGTGTGGCTGCGTATTTTGGGTCATCCGGTCCGACTGTCTTCAGCCAGACCGCGGCCGCTTTCTGATACAGTTCCGTCGCGCGGCGAAAGTCATGTTCGCTGGCAGCAATCAGGCCCTGGGTATTCAATAGCGTGGCAATCAGCGGATGCTCCAGGCCCAGTTCCTTCTCCGCGAGCTGTAATGCATGCTGGGTATCCTGCTCAGCCGCGCCGCCGCGGCCTGTCCGGCGCTCGAGGACCGCAATGTTATTCACTGTTTCGATTGCTTCTGAATCTATTCGCGACATCAATTTCGTGCGTATCGCGAGCGATTGCCGGAATGCATTCTCTGCCTCTGTGTATCGCCCAAGCTGGAAGTAGGTAAGCCCCAGGTTATTGAGGGTAACAGCGTTGTCCAGCGAAGGTGCGCCTGCAAGCGCGTTCAAGATGTGGAGCGCCTTGCCGTTCTTCGTCAATGCCTCCTCGAAATGCCCGGTCTCATAACTCAAGAGCGCCGCGTTGATCAGCGCCAGGGCGAAGGGTTTGCTGTTATCCCCGGAAGACTTCCTGAGCAGGGAGAATGCCTGGTCATAAAGCGATCGAGCTTCACGATACCTGCCCTGCTTTTGCACACTCACTGCCAGGTTACTGGTTATCTGCCCGAGCATCGGACTGTCCTGCACTTGCGCTCCTTCGAGAATCGAATAAGCTTGACGCAGGAGCTTTTCCGACTCTGCATACCGGCCGCGCTTTTCAGCAATCGTGCCGAGATTGTTGAGGGAGGTCGCCATATCCAGCGGCCGCGGCGATTTCTTGTTGATATCCAGTGCCCGCTGGTAATTTCCCTCGGCATCCGTCAATCGGGAATCGGCTTCATTGAGCTCTCCCAATTGGTTCAGCATTTCCACCTGATCGACCCCGTTCGGGTCGGGCATGCAGCCGATAGCAGAGGTGAGCAGAACGCGCGCCTTGTTTCGATCACCGGCCAATAGCGCTTCGGAGAGTTGCTTGTGAAGAACCGGCTGCGGCACACAAGTATTTGGCGGGTCGAATCCCCAGCAGGCGCCTGCAGGCAATAGTACGATAGTGCACAGGGACAGACAAAAACGACAAATCGACTCGCGCTGAAACACGATCTTGCGCTCCTCTGGATTCGAACCTAAACCTTCGCAGGCGAACAGTACAGTAGATTACGGCTAATTTGTGGGTTACCTAGTAACTCGCTGTAGCTGTAGCAGATGAATGCCCAACTCAGGTTCGGCTCCCAGGGGTCATTTACAAAAAAGGCAAGTATTTTACAGAACTCAATCGATTTGAAAGCGTCTTACTCAACAATCACTGCTCCCACTATGGACACACGAGGCATCGTAGAGGGAATTCCGGCATCCCTTAGCGGTGTTCGGTTCGGCTCGTTTTCACTGAATCTCCAGACCGGGGAGTTGCGAAAACATGGCGTACGGGTCCGATTGCAAGGGAAACCATTTCAAATTCTGCGCGCTCTTCTGGAACGGCCTGGGCACGTGGTGACACGGGAAGAGTTGCGGGAGCGGCTGTGGTCATCGGACACGGTCGTTGATTTCGAGAGCCGTTTGAACACTGCCATGAACCGGCTTCGAATCACGCTCGGCGATTCGGCGGAGAGTCCTATCTATATTGAAACGATTTCTCGGCTCGGATACCGGTTCGTAGCGCCGGTCGACCGGGCGCATGAGCAGGCCGGCGAGGCAGCACACCCTGAAGGAGACGGCGTCTCCGCCATTGCTGCCAACGATTCTTCACCGCGCGAAATCCGCAAACCCGCGCTCCGGTACTGGATTTCGGGCCTGCTGCTTCTGCTGTGCGCGATCGTGGTGATCGCCGGCCTGCGCGCGTACCGTTCATTGGAGCGCCCGGTATCGTTTCAGCAAGTGACGTTTCAGAAGGGCTTCTCTACATCCGCGCGATTCACCCGGGATGGAAAGAACATCCTCTATAGCGCCGGTTGGAACGGTGCGGCCAGCCGCCTCTATTTCAGTGGAGTCACTGAACCGAATGCGCGCGAGCTTGGCGGCACGGATGCGTGGCTTGCGGGCTTTCCCTCAGCCGGAGAAGTCGGCTTCTTTACCTTGAGCGGTAACCGTCAAAAGATGCTGCTCGAAACGGAGGCATACAACAACGGCACGCCGCACGTTATCTCCGAGCGAGCCAAGCAAGCGGACTGGAGCCGGGATGGCCGCCTCGCTATTGT
>Ga0134126_10011414_pt1 | contig 11209 bp, 9 predicted proteins | sample KB31752_FD_96881 | JGI IMG/M metagenome (GOLD analysis project Ga0134126, IMG submission 96881) | Terrestrial soil microbial communities with excess Nitrogen fertilizer from Kellogg Biological Station, Michigan, USA - KB3-175-2 | ecosystem: Environmental > Terrestrial > Soil > Unclassified ... | reverse complement strand
TGAGCCAGGAAATGTTCCCCGGCCACATTACGCCGGTGGCGGCGGCAGGCTTCGTCGGCCTGATGAGCCTGTTCAACATGGGCGGCCGCTTCTGCTGGGCATCGGTTTCCGATTATATCGGCCGCCGCAACACCTACTTCGTGTTCATGGTGCTCGGCTTCGTTCTCTACTGCACAGTGCCCTACACCGGCTCGATCGGCAGCGTGGTCGGGTTCGTCTGCTGCTTCCTGATCATCATCAGCATGTACGGCGGCGGGTTCTCCACCGTGCCGGCCTATCTGCGTGACATGTTCGGTACGCGCTACGTCGGCGCCATCCACGGCTTGCTGCTGACCGCATGGTCGATGGCAGGCATCTTCGGACCGGTGCTGGTGAACTACATCCGCGCCTACAACGTCAGTCACGGCGTGCCGAAGGCGCAGGCTTACAATACCACCATGTACATCATGGCTGGGTTGCTGGTGATCGGGTTCATCTGCAACTTCCTCGTCAAAGCGGTCGATGCCCGCTTCCACATGAAGGCCAACGACGCCCGCGGCACAGAGCCGGGAGCTTCTCCGGCCGGCGCTCACGCGTAAGGGAGAAAAAGAACATGGCGAACGGAACTCAAGAAGGCACGACGTCCCTCCAGCTCATTCTGGCGTGGGGCTTCGTCGGCATCCCGCTCATCCTGGGCGTGCTGCAGACACTGATTAACTCGATGAAGCTGTTCCAGTAACAACTGGAGCCTGAATAAAGCGCCGCTTCCTTCGAGCGAAGGAGGCGGCGCTCTCTTTTTGTGTGCATCTGCATCGCCGGACACACATGAAAACGGGCGGCCGAAGCCGCCCGTTTCCCATTTATTGCGGCTGCGCCCTCAGCTGACCTTTTCCGTCATGTGACGGAACATGGCGTTACGCGCTTCGTCATCCATCTCGGTCTTGAATTTGTGCTTGTCCTTGAGCGCGATGGCGCGCTTGGCGGCGTCGCGCGCACCGATCTCGTCGACCAGCCGCTTGAGGTTCGGAAACTTCGCCCACGCGCCTTCGCCGAGCACGTTCGGCATCAGCCGTGCCCAGCCCCAGACGTTCATGTCCACGATGGTGTAGGTGTTGCCCAACATATACTTGTGCTTGGCAAGGCGCGCGTCGAGGATTCCGAAATGACGTTGCGCCTCGAAGGCATAACGATTGACGGCGTAAGGAATCTTCTCCGGCGCGTAATTGCGGAAATGCACCGATTGCCCGGAATAAGGACCGACGCCCGAAGAGACGAAGAACATCCACGACAGTAACTCGCCGCGTCCCTTGTCGGATTTCTCCGGCAGGAACTTGCCGGTTTTGTCGGCGAGGTAGAGCAGGATTGCGCTCGAGTCGAACACGACCGCGTCGCCATCGACGATCGACGGCACCTTGGCGTTCGGGTTGATGGCCAGATAATCCGGCTTGTGCTGATCGCCCCTGCGGGTGTCGACCGGGATCGCGTCGTAAGGCAGGCCGGTTTCTTCGAGAAAGAGCGCGACCTTGGTCGGGTTCGGCGCGCCGCTGTAATAGAATTTCAACATCGAAAACCTCGCTGTGTCAGGGATCGTGTGTCTTCGTCACGTCTGTCTTGGTGGGCGCCTTTTGAAGACGGCCCGATGGTGGCGCACCTTCGTTCAAAACCTGCGCTCTTGTCACTATCCCGGCAGGGATTGCTCCTATGCGGCCCAGGATGCAACCGCCCAAAAGAAAACGGCCCCGTCTTGCACGGGGCCGTTTGATAGCGATAGCGAAGTGTCCTTAGAACAGACCGACGATCTTGCCATCCTTGACGTCGATTGAGTTGGCGGACGGCACGCTCGGCAAGCCCGGCATGGTCATGATCTCACCGCAGACCGCAACGACGAACTCGGCGCCCGCGGAGAGACGAACCTCGCGTACCGGAATGTTGAAGCCGGTCGGCGCGCCCTTGGCATCCGGGTTGGTCGAGAAGCTGTATTGCGTCTTGGCGATGCAGACCGGCAATTTGCCAAAGCCCATATCTTCCCAGGTCTTGAGCTGATCCTTGACCGACTTGTCGGCGGTCGCATCGTCGGCGCGATAGAGCTCCTTGACGATGGTACGGATCTTGTCGAACAGCGGCATCTCGTCGGGGTAGAGCAGCTTGAGATTCCCCTTGCCCTCATCCGTTACCCTGACGACGGCCTTGGCAACGTCGGCTGCGCCCTCGCCGCCCATCGCCCAGTGATCGGCCATCAGCGCCTCGACGCCGAGCGCCTTGCACTTCTCCCGCACCAGCGCGATTTCCGCGTCGGTATCGGCCGAGAACTTGTTGATCGAAACCAGGGCCGGGAGTCCGAATTTCTTCACGTTCTCGACGTGGCGCTGGAGATTGGTCATGCCGGCTTCGAGCGCTTTCAGATCCTCTTTCTTGAGATCCTCTTTCTTGACACCGCCGTGCATCTTGAGCGCGCGGATGGTGGCGACAATCACAACGCAGTCCGGCTTGAGGCCGGCCTTGCGGCACTTGATGTCGAGGAATTTCTCCATGCCGAGGTCGGCGCCGAAGCCGGCTTCGGTCACGACATAGTCGGCAAGCTTCAGCGCGGTCGTGGTGGCGACCACCGAGTTGCAGCCGTGCGCGATGTTGGCGAAGGGGCCGCCGTGGATGAAGGCGGGCGTGCCTTCCAGCGTCTGCACCAGGTTCGGCGCAATCGCCTCCTTCAGCAAGGCGGTCATGGCACCATGCGCCTTGAGGTCCTTGGCGCGGATCGGCTTACGCTCGCGCGTATAGGCGACGATGATGTTGCCGAGCCGCTCCTTGAGGTCGTCGAGGTTTCTGGCAAGGCAGAAAATCGCCATCACTTCCGAGGCGACCGTGATGTCGAAGCCGGCCTCGCGCGGATAGCCGTTGGCGACCCCGCCGAGCGAGCAAACGATCTCGCGCAGCGCGCGGTCGTTCATGTCCATGACGCGGCGCCACACAACGCGGCGCGAGTCGATGCCGAGCACGTTGCCCCAGTAGATGTGATTGTCCACCAGCGCGGAAAGCAGGTTGTGCGCCGAGGTGATGGCGTGGAAGTCGCCGGTAAAATGGAGATTGATGTCTTCCATCGGCACCACTTGCGCGTAGCCGCCGCCGGCAGCGCCACCCTTCATGCCGAACGACGGGCCGAGTGACGGCTCGCGCAGGCAGAGCATCGCTTTCTTGCCGATGAAGTTGAGCGCGTCGGTGAGGCCGACCGTCGTCGTGGTCTTGCCCTCGCCCGCCGTGGTCGGCGAGATGGCCGTGACCAGAATCAGCTTGCCGTCTTTCTTGCCTTTGAGGGAGTTGATGTACTCCATCGATACCTTGGCCTTGTAATGGCCATAGGGTTCGAGATTTTCGGCGGCGATGCCGAGCTTTTCCTTGGCGATGTCGAGAATCGGCCGCTTCTTGGCGGTCTGGGAAATTTCGATGTCGGATTTCGGATTCTGATGTTGCGAGGCGGGCATGAGGACCAATCCAATGAGAGTGAGATTATGACTTGGTCATTCCGGGGCGCGCTAAAGGCGCGTCTCGGAATGACGCCAAGCGGGTGGAGAGAACGCGATCACGAAAAGATTGCTTTCACGGCGAGGCCCGCGGACTTGGCCCATTCGCCGGCATCGATCTTCTTGCCGTCGGCGGGCTGAACGCGAGTGACTTTGAAGCGCCCGTCGGCGCACACGACGGTGAAGCCGTCCGCTTCCACCGCGACGATCTCGCCAAGCTTGCCGGCGATCCCCTTCGGGTCCTTGGCGGGCAGCGGCTTGGCGTCGAAAATCTTCAGCGTCTGGCCGTTGAGCGTGGTCCATGCGCCGGGCGCCGGATTGCAGCCGCGGATCAGGCGATCGATCTGCTCCCACGGCTTGCCCCAATCGATCCTGGCGTTGCCGGCACGGCACAGGCCTTCATAGGTGGCCTTGCTCTCGTCCTGCTTGATGCGCGGCGCCTTGCCGGCTTTCACGAGATCGACGCCTTCGAGCATCGCATCGACGCCCATCGGAAACAGGCGGTCGAAATAGACGGTGCCCAGCGTGTCGGTGCCGCTGATCGGCGTTTTCTTCTGCAACAGGACGTCGCCGGTATCGAGACCGTTGTCGGGCCAGAAAATGGAGAGCCCGGTTTCCTTCTCGCCCTTGATGATCGGCCAGTTGATCGCGCTGGCGCCGCGATAGGCCGGCAGCAGCGACGGGTGATATTGGATCGAGCCGTGGGTCGGAATGTTGAGGAATTCTTCCGGCACGAACAGCGTCACGAACGCCATCACCTGCAGGTCGGGCTTGAGCGCCTTGAACTCTTCCCAGACTTTCGGGTCCTTGTAGGACGCCGGCTGGTGGACCGGAAGCTTGGCCGCGAGCGCGGCCTCTTTCAGCGGATCGGCCTTGGCGCCTTCTTTTTCCGGCGCGACATAGACGGCAATCACGTCATCGCCGCGCTTGAGCAGCGCCTCGAGCACGGCCTTGCCGAAGGCCTGCTGGCCATGGACCACAATACGCATAAGCAACTCCTTCTTCTCCGCTCATGTCCGCGCAAGCGGGCATCCAGCGTTTGAAATTTCTGGGTCCCGCTTTCGCGGGGACGAGCGGGTGCTACGCCGCCTTTTCTTCTTTCTTCGGCGCGCTGAGTGCGCCCGAGTTTTTGATCTCGGCAATGACGTTTGCCTTCAGGCCGAGCACGTCCTTGAGGATTTCGTCGGTGTGCTCGCCGAGCAGCGGCGAACGCTTCACCTCCGAAATCGAATCCGACAGCTTGATCGGGTTGCCGACACTGAGATATTTGCCGCGCGTCGGGTGATCGACCTCGACCACCGTGCCGGTCTTGCGCAGCGACTCGTCCTCGGAAATTTCCCGCATCGACAGGATCGGGCCAACCGGGATGTCCTGCGCATTGCAGATTTCCATGACCTCGAACTTGGTCTTGGTCTTGGTCCATTCCTCGATGCGCGCGAAAATCGCCATCAGCTTCGGCAGCCGCGCCGGCGGCGTGGCGTATTCCGGATCGGTCTTCCAGGTCGGCTCACCGATGATGTCGCAGATCGGGCCCCACACCGGCGCCTGGGTGATGAAGTAAATGTAGGCGTTGGGATCGCTCTCCCAGCCCTTGCATTTCAGGATCCAGCCGGGCTGGCCGCCGCCGGAATCGTTGCCGGCACGCGGCGTCGCGTCGCCGAACGGAATGTTCTGGCCGAACTGGCTGTATTCCTTGAGCGGGCCGGCTTTGAGCCGCTGCTGGTCGCGCAGCTTGACGCGGCAGAGATTAAGCACGCCGTCCTGCATCGCGACATTGACCTTCTGGCCGCGGCCGGTGCGGGTGCGCTGGAACAGCGCGGTGACGATGCCGAGCGCCAAATGCAGGCCGGTGCCCGAATCGCCGATCTGCGCGCCGGTGACCAACGGCGGACCATCGCGAAAACCGGTGGTCGATGCCGACCCGCCGGTGCATTGCGCAACGTTCTCGTAAACTTTGCAGTCCTCATAGGGACCCGGCCCGAAGCCCTTGATCGAGGCGACGATCATGCGCGGATTGAGCTTATGGATGTGATCCCAGGTCAGGCCCATGCGATCGAGCGCGCCGGGAGCGAAATTCTCCACCAGCACGTCACAGGATTTGATCAACTCGTCGAGCACGCGCTTGCCCTGCGGATGCTTGGAATCGATCGTAATCGAGCGCTTGTTGTGGTTGAGCATCGTGAAGTAGAGCGAGTCCGCGCCCTTCACGTCGACAAGCTGTCCGCGCGTGATGTCGCCGATGCCGGGGCGCTCGACCTTGATTACGTCGGCGCCGAACCAGGCGAGCAATTGGGTGCAGGTCGGGCCCGATTGAACGTGCGTGAAGTCGAGGATGCGAACACCGGACAGTGCCTTGCCGTCCTTGCCGTAAGCCTTGCCCGATACCTTCGGGAGGCCGTTCGATTTGCCGTGGCTCTTCGCGGCGCCCTTGCGCGCGGCGAGCTTTACGACTTTGCGGGCAGGTTTCTTCGCTCCGGATTTTTTTCCGGCAGCTTTTGCCTTCTTCGATTTCTTCTGGGCCATTTCACTTCCTCCATCTCTTCCGCTGTTGCCGCGCGAGCGGTCATGCTGCGTTTGTTTAATTGTTGTCGTGCGCGCGCCTTATTTCTTCTTCAGCACGCTTTGCGGGTTCAGGTTGCCGATACGTCCACTCTCGCTGCCAGCCGCCGGGTCCAGCACCGCATTGATGAGTGTCGGCTTGCCGGAGTTCATGGCCTCGTTGACGGCGCGCTTGAGTTCGTCCGGAGACGTCACATTAGCGCCGACGCCGCCGAAGGCCTCGATCACCTTGTCATAGCGGGAGCCCTTGACGAACATCGTCGGGGCCGGGTCCGAGCCCGCCTTGTTGACGTCGGTTCCGCGATAAATGCCGTCGTTGTTGAAGATGACGATGCAGACCGGCAGCTTGTACCGGCAGATCGTCTCGACCTCCATGCCGGAGAAGCCGAACGCGCTGTCGCCTTCGACCGCGAGCACGGGCTTGCCGGTTTCGACAGCCGCTGCGATGGCATAGCCCATTCCGATGCCCATGATCCCCCAAGTGCCGACATCCAGACGCTTGCGCGGCTGATACATGTCGATGATGCCGCGCGTCAGATCGAGCGCATTGGCGCCTTCGTTGACCAGGATGGCGTCCGGCCGCTCCTTGATCACGGTGCGCAGCACGCCGAGCGCGCCGTGGTAATCCATCGGCGAATTGTTGTTCATCAGCCGCGGCGCCATCTTCGCAACGTTCTCCTCGCGCTTCTTGCTGACGGCGGCGGGCCAATCAGCCGGCGGCGCCGGCCAGTTGCCGCCCATGCCCTGCAGCAGCGCCGACACGCATGAACCGATATCGCCGACCACCGGCGCGACAATCTCGACGTTGGAGTCCATTTCCCTCGGCTCGATGTCGATCTGAATGAACTTCTTCGGCGCGTCGCCCCAGGCCTTGCCCTTGCCGTGCGACAAGAGCCAGTTGAGCCGAGCGCCGATCAGGAGAACAACGTCGCTATCCTTCAACACCGTCGAGCGCGCTGCGCCGGCGCACTGCGGATGCGTGTCAGGCAAAAGGCCCTTGCCCATGCTCATCGGCAGGAACGGCGCGCCGCTCTTTTCGACGAAGGAGCGAATCGTGTCATCGGCCTGCGCATAGGCCGCGCCCTTGCCAAGGATGATCAGCGGGCGCTTCGCGCTCTTGAGCACATCAAGCGCGCGCTTGATCGCTTCCGGTGCGGGAATCTGGGCCGGCGCCGCGTCGATCACCTTGACGAGCGACTGCCTGCCCTTCTCCGCATTCATTACCTGCCCGAACAACTTGGCCGGCAAGTCGAGATAGACGCCGCCGGGACGGCCCGACACCGCGGCACGGATCGCGCGCGCGAGCCCGATGCCTATATCCTGCGCATGCAGCACGCGGAACGCTGCCTTGCACAATGGTTTGGCAATGGCGAGCTGGTCCATCTCTTCATAGTCGCCCTGCTGCAGGTCGACGATCTCGCGCTCGGAGGAGCCCGAGATCAAAATCATCGGAAAGCAGTTGGTGGTGGCATGGGCGAGCGCGGTCAGGCCGTTGAGGAAGCCGGGCGCCGACACCGTGAGACAGACACCGGGTTTCTTGGTCAGGAAGCCGGCGATCGAGGCGGCATACCCGGCGCTTTGCTCGTGGCGAAACGAGAGGACGCGGATGCCTTCGGCCTGGGCCATACGGCCGAAATCGGTGATCGGGATGCCGGGCACGCCATAGATCGTGTTAAGGCCGTTGAGCTTGAGCGCGTCGATGACAAGGTGAAAGCCATCCGTCAGCTCTTGCTCCGCTCCGGCTGCGCCCGCGGTCATCTCTTTTGTCGCCGTATCGGCCATAGGAATTCTCCAGATATCTAGTTGACGTTGTCGCGCGTCACCGCGCGCATCGGATGAATTTCACAGGTGAAGCCGAGGCTGGACTTGATTGCCGGGTCGTTGCCGGCAAAATCCCGAGCGCTCGCCTCATCGTTTGCAGAAATAATGCCTACCCCATAGGAACCCTTGGGATCGAGGACCGGCCCGAACACGATGACCTCGCCGGCATCCTGACGGCTTTTCCAATACAGAAAATGCTCGTGCATCATTCTCTTCTCGCCGTCATTCATATCCATCGCGAATGACGGACGCGGCGCTATCAGCTTGAGAAAAAAGCTTGCCATCGTCAGTCCAGATAATCGGCGTATTTTTCGACGTGATCCGCAAGGCCCAGCGCGTGGTCGCGCACCAGTAGTTCCGCGCGCGCGGTGTCGCGCTTTTCCAGCGCCTCCACAATGCTCATGTGGTCGCGGATCGAACGGTCGATACGATCCTTTTCGACGATGGTCTTGCGGCGGATCATGCGCATGTGCGTAAATAGATTTTCCGCCATGTCGATCAGCACGCGGTTGCCGCTCATGCGGATGATCGACTGGTGAAATTCGATATTTGCCTCGGAATATTCGTCGACGTGAGCGCGCAATTCGCCGCTTTGGAAGGCTGCAAACATGCGGCGCAGCGCCGCGACTTCCTCGGTGCCGGCATTCAGCGTGATCAGGCGCGCCGCCATGCTTTCGAGCGCGGCCCAGGCAGTGATCAGCTCGATAACTTCGCGCTTGGTCTTGCGCACGACGTAGATGCCGCGGCGTGGCACCGAGCGCACGAACCCTTCGCTCTCGAGCTGCGCCATCGCTTCACGCACCGGCGTACGGCTGATGCCGAAATCCTGCGCGAGCTTGCGCTCATCGAGCCGGATGTCGCTGCGGCTGCGATAGATATCCATCGCCACGATGGCGTTTTTCAGCGCCAGGTAAGCCTTGTGCTTGAAGCTCGACGTGGCTTCGATCGGCTCAATGGCCGGCTGCGGCCCCGCGGCAGGACGGACAGGCAAGGCTCCGTTGCGCGCATGCAGTCTGGAACGGGCGGAAGACGGATTGGACTTACTCATGACTGGTATACAATATTCCACGCCCCTTCTACGCGCAATAACAAAGGCGCACCGAGAGCGTGCGGCGTAAAGGCAATCTCCCGATAAAATCAGCCGCCCGAGGGAGGCTGCGGGCGGCTGTGGGATCAGTCAGGCTTTTAGGCGGTCGCTTGGCCCGTCAGTTTAAGCCCGCAGCGTCCGCAGATCAGGCTTGGCTCATGGACTGCTTCATCGCCCGCTGCCGCATCGGCTTGAGCACGAACAAGGCCAGGGCCACCACCGCAAGATTCATGAGCGCGGTGAGCACGAAAACGGCATGCCAATTTCCGAAGTGCGACTTCATCAAATTGGCGATCGGCACGAGGAATGCCGAGGCGCCCTTCGCCGTATAGAGCAGGCTCAGGTTCACCGTCGCGAATTTTGGCCCGAACGTATCGGTGCAGGTCGATGGGAACAGGCTGAATATCTCGCCCCAGGTGAGGAAGATCATCGCGGCGAAGATCACGAACGCCCACGGGGCCGTGCCCAAGGTGCCCAGCATCCAATAGGCGACCGCGCCCAGACCGAAAGCGATCGCCATCGTATATTCGCGGCCGATGTTGTCGGATACCCAGCCGAACAGGGGGCGTGCTCCACCGTTGCACACGCCATCGACAATGAGCGCGACGGTCAGCGTGGATGCCGTGCCGAACAGGATCACATTTCCGACATTGAAGTCCTTCGCGATCGGCGCGATCTGCGCAGTCGCCATCAGGCCGCTGGCCGAAACCATCACGAACATGACGTAGAGCAGCCAGAAAACCGGCGACGACAACGCTTCCTTCGGAGAAAAGCTGCGCGTCGTCATGGTTACTTTTGCCGCGGGCGCCGAGGCCAACTCTCCCGGCTCGGGCGCGCGGATGAACCACGCCAGAACGAATACGACGGCGCCCTGCACGATACCGAACCACAGGAACGCTGCTTCATAGCCGTAAGTGCCGATAACGTAGCGAATCGGAATGACGGTCAGCACCGCTCCGGCGCCGTAGCCCGCGGCGGTAAGGCCGACTGCAAGTCCGCGCCGATCGGGGAACCATTTCACCGCCTGCCCGACGCTGGTCGCGTAGACCGCGCCGCCGCCTGTGCCGCCGATCACTGCGCCGAGATAAAGCATTTCCAGCGAGCCGGCATACGAATTGATCACCCAGCCTATGCCAACCATGATGCCGCCAAACGCGATCACGATCTTCGGTCCGATCATGTCGGCGATCCAGCCTTCGATCGGCGTGAGCCACGTTTCAAGCGCGATGAAGATGGCGAAGGCAACCTGGATCGAAGCGATCGACCAGCCGTGCGCCTTGCTGATCGGATTGACGAAGAGCGTCCAACCGTATTGCAGGTTGGCGATCATGATCATGCAGATGATGATGAAAATCAGATTGCGCCAACGCGTCGAATCCGTCGTGCGTGCCGCAGCGCCCGAGCTTGCAGCCATTGTCATTTTTTTCTCCCCAGTTTTCCGAGTGCTATTCGTCCCACTGATTGAGAAGAGAGTCAGAGTCATAGAGAAAGGACGGGCAGCGTCTGAGTAAAAAATATATAAACACGCGCGTAAATCCGCGCATTCGCGGAGCCGCGTAATCAGGTGCGTAAAATCTCCGTAAAATACGTGCGATTACACGCCGCTCATTCGGCGGGACGCAGTTCTTTCTTCACGCCGCGCAGCCGGTTCCATGTGTTCTGAATCACCGACCAGAACAGCGCGATGAGGCCGAGGATCATGATCGTGCTGACGAGACCGCTCGACCAGAACACGCTGAGGCCGCCTTGCGAGGCCAGCAGCGATTGGCGGAATGCTTCTTCCGCCTTGTCGCCGAGCACGATGGCGAGAACCATCGGCGCCATCGGATAATTCGTTTTCTTCATGAAGTAGCCGACGATGCCGAACACGACCATCATCACCACGTCGAACGTGTTGTTGTGCACTGTGTAGGCGCCGATAGCGCAGAACACCATGATGATTGGCGCGATCACGCTGAAGGGAATTTTCAGGATCGAGGCGAACAGCGGCACGCAGGTCAAGACGATAATCAGGCCGACGACGTTGCCCATGTACATGCTGGCGATCAGGCCCCAGACGAAATCCTTCTGCTCGGTGAACAGCAGCGGGCCGGGCTGCAAACCCCAGATCAGCAAGCCGCCGAGCAAAACCGCCGCCGTGGGCGAGCCGGGAACGCCGAGCGAAATCATCGGCAGCAGCGCCGACGTGCCGGCCGCGTGCGCCGCGGTTTCCGGCGCCACGACGCCTTCGATTTCGCCGGTGCCGAAC
>Ga0134126_10011413_pt1 | contig 11209 bp, 9 predicted proteins | sample KB31752_FD_96881 | JGI IMG/M metagenome (GOLD analysis project Ga0134126, IMG submission 96881) | Terrestrial soil microbial communities with excess Nitrogen fertilizer from Kellogg Biological Station, Michigan, USA - KB3-175-2 | ecosystem: Environmental > Terrestrial > Soil > Unclassified ... | reverse complement strand
TTCATAAAAAATTAAAGAGTATAGTTATTTTCAATAATGACCTAATATTGATAAATATTATTAATATTTTAAATAATCATTAGAATACAAAATAATATAAAAAATTAAAAAAGATAAATTACAATTAAACAAAACATATAATTTTAAACAATCTATTCCTTTGTCAATGTCAAAAACAGTAATCTCATCACAATTATTAATGATGTATTTTACTTTATCTTCCAGTATTTTCTATAATAATTAACCAATTAAGATTATTTTTAAAACATAGTAATATATTCTCATATATTAAACTAGATATATTTTGAAAACGATAAAATTCAAAATTTTAATTTCAATAAAATAATACTTAAAGGGTTGTCATTTAGGTATCACTAGAAAAGAAAGATATATCTCAAAAACTATCTAAATATCGATAAGAAACACTATGACTCAATTTCTTTTCAACTATTTTACTATACTATTTAAGAAAAATAATAATGAATAGTTCAATGGAAATATAGAATTCAAGGTTATCGAAAAAGGATTATAAAAAAATCAAATTTTAATAAATATAGGATTTCTCTATATATTTTAACTCTAATTTATTAATCATTTATTAGTTGTTAAAAGGACAATGGAAAATGTAATTATTAATTTATACATAATAGAATGAGAATCATTTGTTAAAGCAGCCGAATGGCAAAAAATTGGAAAAGATAATTCAGAAAATAAGAAGACATAAAGTATACCATATTTGATAGACTTATCAATTATTAGGTCTCCAAGACTAGTATTAATTATAAAAGATCAATATATCGGGATGGAAAATGGCCGAAATCAAAGTATAGAGCATTTTTCATATATAGAATTCCATCACAATATAGATAAAAATTTTTCGCGTTTTTGGCATCTATATTATTTCTGATTTATCTGCTGCTTGCTTATAACCTGTGATCTAACGGAATCAAGAGACTGGTCAATTTGATATACGGCTATCTTGTCTCGTCCAAGTAAATCAAACTTTTGGAGAATTGTTTGAAATAATGTTTCCTCTTCTATTTGTTCGCTTATAAACCACTGCAAGAATGAATAGGTAGAACGATCTTTTTCTTTTTCAGTCATATCAACTAGATCATAAATGGACTTAGTTACAGTTTGCTCACTCTTTAGTCCAAATTGGAAAGTAGATTCTAAGGATTCGAAATTACCAGGAGGTTTTTCAATTGCGGGAATTATTGCCTCTGCTCCAACACTATTGAGATAATGGATAAACTTTAGCATATGACCATTTTCTTCGGCAGCTTGTTCAAAGAAGAAGGTGGCACTTCCATCATATCCAGTTCTCTCACACCATGATCCAATTGCAATATATGCATTTGCAGATGATGCTTCATAAGATATTTGATCATTGATTGCTTTTGTCATTTCTGTTGAAATTCGCATTATAAGATCATTATTTTTTAACATCTATATCTTTTGCTTTTTGAAGCATCTAATTATGTATCACATATTAAGTTTAAACTCAAAACAAAAGAATATTTAAATCCTTAGAAAAAAGGCTTTTATAAAATAATCATTTATGATCAAAGGAACCATAAACTACTACAATAAAGAAAATCTGATTATAAAAATCTTGCGAGTAAGTTGGCAAAAAAGCATATTTTGATATAATCTTTAGTTAAGAAGACAACAAAGGAAACTGTAGGGAGTAAAATCATATTCCAATAATATTATTGTCTAAAGAAGAAAAATATCTTGACAGACTTCAATTTTGTATAAAAGTGTCAAGAAAAATTCAAATATTGTGGTTGTCTCTTCTTATGTAGGACCACATTATAGAGAAAACCTTTCTTCTACATATATCAAATTTGCGCATAAAATAATTGTTTTAGATGCTGGTATTTACTATGATCTAGTAATCATATTCCCTAAGGAATAGAGATTTATAAAAAATAAGATCATAATGTATAATTGTGGATATTTTATATATGATTATACTTTTGATCTGCTCTATAGAAATGATCTATCTTTTATCTTTATAGTATATTTTGATTATTCAAAAGATTGTAAATACAATGATAGCAACAGTAATGTATAGATAATGAAAGAAACAGACTAATTGCTACATTAATACATTGCCTTTAAGGCAAATATTGCTATACTGGATTATGCAGATATTGCAACAGACAGGATGATTAGAAGGTGTAACAGTATTAAAACCAATTGCTTTGTAGATAATAAAAGCAAAATATAAAGATTTAAACATTGTTTTGCCATATCAATTGTATTATCTTACTTTAAAATACCCTCTTGGCGTAATTCTGAAATTATCTTCATTAAGGTATCATAATCAATGTTAACTTCATTTAAAATAATTGAATTATCAACTTTTCCATGTTTTCTGACAAATTTTGCAACTATTTGCTTTTTCTTTTCATATATTCTATCCTGCAAAATAAAAGTAATAAAGATATATGTTACTTATATATTGTGCTAAAGTTATAGAATTTGAAATATTAATAATAATACAATTAAATGCAACTGTAGATTTATAATACCAATAAAAATTTATTAGAAAGATGAAAATTAATTGAACCCTTTATAACTTCTAGCACATCAAAGCAAATGAAGAAATAGAGTAAATTAAAAAGATACCAAGTCCGATATACTAATTAAATAAAATAAAAATAATAAATGTTATTCATATGTTTGATTTCAACGATCAAATACCTATAACCATAGTAAAATTATTAATTGAGACGGAAATAAATTCAACATATTTTATATAAAGTATTTAGATATTGTATATTCTATCAAACCCTTTTCACTTTTTTAATAAAAATATATTTGTAGAAACCATTAATAAATAATTAAAGATAAAGATATGTCAAATGTCAAGGATGTTTTGTAACACAAAAGATATAGCAAACAATACAATCAAACCTTTTAAAATTAATTCAAATACAGAGATTCTTGTTGGGAAAATAAACGATAACATATTTGCATGTAACAATTACTGTCCACATAGAGGAGCATTGCTATCTAAAAGCAAATTAAAACCAAATGAAAATAGAATAGTTTGTTATATGCATTATTTTGAATACAATCTTTCTACGGGAAAATTAGAACATATTCCTGACATGTGGAAAAATCAAAGTGTAGGATGGAAAGAATCTGCAGATCTAGAGTTATATAAAACAGATAAAGATAATCAAGGGAACGTTTTTGTCGAAGTATCTGATAGTTAATCAGCAAGGCCATATAATATCAAATTAATTAACAATTATATTTCTATTGGGTAATTACAACTTAGGTACATTTAATTATTTTCATTATTTGATAATCTAAGAATGTTTTTTGTAGAAAATGTACAATGACCAGTTCTATTAATATTATATAGTGCTTGACCTTCACTTTTTATTCTTTCAAAGCATGTATCACATAAAACTATATGTTTTTTGAAAAAATTAGCTTTATTTATTGAATTAAATGTATCCAATCCCGATTAAAGCAATAAATATTATCTAATTTATAAATTATAAACCAAGTATTATTTTTTGTTTTATTTACAATATAAAAAATTAAAGAACATATATTCATTCTTAAATGGAAAACTCTAGCCAATAAATAATAATCACCATATAAATACTAAACATCAAAAGAAAAAGATGTGGCCTCAAATCATATAAACAAACTCCTAGTGCAATAATAATGCTCAGTTATTATGGATGATCATTAAATAATATATTTTAATATATTAATTCCATTATTATAACAACCATTCATTTATTCTGTTTTTCTCAAAATCAACTTTCTTTTTATATGATTCTACATTTGGAGGATCAAGTCTTGTAATAGGGCCTTTTTCATTGTAAAAATCTGTATCTATATACCCTGCCTTATTATCTCCAATTTCCATAAAGCAAAAACCTTTTCCATTAAATTTAGGATTACTGGATTGCTTTTTAATATCATCGATTATTTGCTGGCAAACTACATTTGCTTGTCCTTCAGCAAATATACCTGCTTTTGGTATTGATACTTTCTGATTAACTTTTATTTCAGTTACATCACCTATTGCATAAACATTTTCATATCGAGTTTTTAAAGTAAATTTGTCAACTTCAATCCATTTCTGATTATTCTCATCTATAAATTGAGAATTTTTAATTACAGAGGGCAATGTATGAGAGGGTACAGCTATCAAAATATTGTAATTTACAATTTCTTTACTACTGCCTTTATCATCTTTAAAATTTAATTCGGTATCGGATAATGATTGGAGAGAGTAATGAGGATTAAAATGAATGTTATTTTTATTAAGCAAGTTAACAATATCCTGGCTTACCTTTGGCCCTGCAACAGGTAATGCAATAGGCGATGGTGTATATACACCAATATCCACATGCTCTCTTGTTTTATTTTTTATTAGAATATCATTAACAATTAAAGATGCTTCAAATGGTGCTGGTGGACATTTATAAGGCAAGCTTGTTATACAGATTGCTATCTTTCCTTCTTTCAATGAGAGGATTTTTTTTCTTAATTTTGGAATTTCTTCTGCATCATAAAGGTTGAATCCTCTATTTTCCATAAATCCATTAATTTGGTTGGTAGAATATTCAACACCTAATGCTATTATCAGATAATCATATTCAAGTTCATGGTTTTGTTTGGTTGTGGTGGAGGTTGTTGTTGTTGATGAGGATAACGAAGCAGTAGTAATAGTTTTCTTATCAGGATTTATTCTAATTACCTCATGTTGCAAAAATGATATTTTTTTATTTTTTAAATTACTTAATGAAATTTTGGATTCTCCTAACTTTCTATTTCCATTTAAAATCCACAAGTTTACAAAACCCATTAGAAAATAGTCTTTCTTATCGATAACAATAATTTGATGTTCATTGGAAAGATTTTTCCGCAAAAAGTTAGCAGAAGCCAATCCTCCAAACCCTGCACCAAGAATTACTATGCGCTTTCCATCTGACAATCTTTGTCCTCTTATATTACAAATATAATATAATAAATAATAATATAATTTCTAGTTTCATAGGTTAGAGTTAAAATCAATATTTTAGGGCTTTTTTATAAAAAAATAATATTTTAGAACATATTCAAAAATTGATAAAAGAAAGGATCTTGCGGAGTTATGATCTGATGTATCTATATGGTTACAGCATATCACACAAGGTCCTTTTTTCTTTCCTTCGCTCTTTTGGATGGATACTATATGGATAGAAGGAAATAGCCAAATACTTTTCTTCAGGCCTTTTTTTCAAATGAAACAAAAGAATTTCTTTGACAAATAAGTATATACAATATATTCTAATAAACTTATTGTTTTTCTAAAATATATGAATTTTAGTTCAAGATATTTTATATTTTTTTTAATGTAATACATCTTTTATTATAATTTTTTTATGGTAATAATTTATCAAATAAAGTAATAAAATTCTATTATTCGATAAATATCAATGTAAGCCATAAAGTTATATTAATTTATGTCATTTTAATTATAAAGACGATTAATATTTTAACATAATCTGTTTTCTTTACAAATATATTAAATAATAATAATAATTATTTTTAAAAATATGTTTAATTTATTAAATGTACTATTTTAACATCAAGAAATGAGTTATTTTTATAGTAATTTATTCACACCAAATTATTAATTTCCAATTAGAATATATAGTTATAGTAATTTGTTATATAAAATACTTATATTCTAAAGATTTTAAAAGAGTTCAATGACAAATAAAAAAGCTCTTTTAACTTTAAGCACAATTTTATTTGCTGCTTTACTGATTTCATTGATTGAATCAAACGCCTTTGCAATACATAAAATTGGATTTGCCAATTTTGGGATGAAAAAGATAATGACATTACCTAACTTTGGATTTGGAACCATCGCAAGCATAAACCAAGATTGGATTCTCTCAGGGCATTGGTCAGGATTTTACAATCAAACAAACCTTTCAGATTCAGGATTCTATAGCATATTTCGCATGGTAAAGGCAGATGGAACCGCACCCCATACTCATGAGATATATAATGCAACTGCAACCAACATAACTCAACAAGGAAATGCCACTATTATAACAGGAACTTCCTCTATTACTTTGAAAGATGGACCAGTAAATAATGTTCCAACAACATGGACCATAATAAATGGAAATATATTAACTATTTCAATGGATCCATCTAAAACAAACAATCATTTTGGAAATACACCGATATTTGGACTAGTTAGTAGCACTGGCAAAGATATGAAAATGATGATGTATAATTCTAATACTATGGGATCTGGTATGATGGGTCAAGGCAATAACAACGGTAGTAGTAGTAGTAGTAGCAATATCATGCAAGGAATGAAATAATATAAAGTATTCTAGAGGATAAAAGAAAAAACATTACACTCCAACCTTCTTTTTATCTTTATTTTTAATTTTTTTGAATATTAAATTAATAAAATAAAAAATATTCTAATTTATAAATTAATACAATTTCCATTAACCAGAATAATCTTAAATATACTATAATATTTATCTAAAAAAAAGATCCTTAAATTACCTCCTAACTTAACGCAATGTGTAGAATAAACTATGAAATGTAATATCTTTATCTATTTATCTTTTTAACTTTTATTTAATGAAAGTATTTACTTTAAAATCTGAATTCGATTTACCTTTAACTTGCTTATTCCAATGGCATTTAAGAAATGGTGCATTTGAAAGATTAAATCCACCCTGGCATCCACTTTATATTATTTTTAAAAACGGTTCTATAGATAATGAAGGAATTGTAATTGTAAAAATGCCAATTATAAAAAATTTAGGCTTTAAATGGAAAATAAATCATAAAGACTATATCCAAAATAAGTCTTTCAAAGATGTTCAAGTAAAAGGAATATTTTCTTATTGGGAACATCAACATATTTTTTCTACCTCTTCTCTCAATTCATTATCATCTTCTTCAGACGGTATTAACAAAAGTACTTTAGAAGACAATATAAAATACAGCCTTCCATTTGGGCCAATTGGCAATATTCTTTCACCTATAGTTGATAATAATTTATCAAGCATGTTCAAATACAGACACAGAATTACCAAAATTGATAATAATGCACATTTAAAATTTAAAAATCAGAATATAAATAGTATTTTAATTTCAGGCTCTAGCGGATTTATAGGCTCATCTTTAATTCCTTTTCTTAGTACAGGAGGATATAATATAACCAGATTATTACGTAATAAATTGAATTTAAACTACGATATTGCAAAGAGAATTTATTTGAATAAAGATGGATATATTGATAATAGTATCATTGACTATAATAACAAAAACAATAGTAGTAACACCATAAGTGATAGTATTGATACAAATAATAATTTTGATGCAATAATAAATCTAAATGGTGAAAGCATTTTTGGATTATGGACAAAGAATAAGAAGCAAAAAATTTTTAGCAGTAGAGTAAAATTCACACAATCATTATGCAAAGATTTAGCTAAAATGAATAAGCCTCCAAAGGTATTGATTTCTGCTTCTGCCATTGGAATTTATGGTAATGATCATTATAGAACATTTGATGATATTGATGAAAATAATAGAAATAAAAATAACAAAGATTTTCTATCTGATCTATGCTCTCAATGGGAAGAAGCTACTGATATTGCAAAAAGCGCGGGAATTAGAGTTATCAACTTGAGAACTGGTATTGTATTAGGAGCATCCGGAGGGCTTGTTAATCTATTGAGAAATATCAATAAATTTCAAATAAACATAAAAATGGAAAGTGATACCTGGTTAAGCTGGATAGCTTTAGATGATCTGTTACGATTGATTTTATTTTGCATCTGCAACAATAATATGAGAGGACCAGTAAATGCAGTTTCTCCAAATTATGTAAAACTAGATGATTTTGAAAAAACACTAGCAAAAATTTGGAATACAAAAATAAATTTCAAATTCCCAAAGAAAATAGTACAAAAAATTCTAGGCGAAATGTCAAAATATACCATATTTGCAGATAATAAAGTTACTCCAAGAAAATTGATTTTAAATAATTTTGATTTTATATTTGAGGATTTAGAATCAGCATTGAGGCATACTTTGGGAAAATTAAATAACCTTCAAGTTCAATAAAAATTTAAAAAAATATGTATTTTATAATTTAAGATCTTTGTCATGTTCTTTTTCTCTTTTCTTTGTCCATTTGCTTCTTGTATCATTTAAAGCCTCAAAGTTTTCGTATATAAAAGGCCTTCTTTCACGCATTCCATCTATTATTGGTTTTACCCTGTGCCAAAAAGGTCCAGGATTAAATATATCAAAGTAAATATCAGGATCCAATAATCCTTGGTTCATAAAGACACCAGATAGCTCAAAGAAACTACAAACAGCAGTAAAATGTGACCGCTCGGTAGTATGTCCTTTATATTTTTGTTGGAAGTCTTCATAGCTATCTACATCTAATTCATCTAAAATCCATAGTCTTGAGTCCCTATGACTATCGAAGATTTTGTACAATTCAAGAATAATATTTGCTTTATTATAGTCTGCAGGCATATGTTTTGATGACATAAAGTACTATAAATCAAAATAAGTTTGTATTGGCTACTTTAAAATTGTGGTTAAACATAGTTAAAATCAAAGCCATCGTTAAATTAGCAATTTTCTTTTATTAAATAGGGTAGATAAAATACATATAGATAAAGCGGTTTAAAATTTATCTATATATTTATTTTCAAAAATGAATATTGAAAAGCAATAATACTTGTAGAGATCAAGATAAAGACATTATGTTGTCATCTATTGATAATAGAGGAGAAAATGAATTTGCAGATGATGAATCAAATATTGTAGGAAAATCTGAAAATAATACAGAAGAAGAAGATCAAAAGATATTAAAAAGAATCAAAAAAGAAATTTCAAAACATGAAGGCATTAAAAGTGAATAAAACAATATACATATAAATGCTCATCAATATTATTACTACATATTTTCTTTATCATAATTTTTCTTTGGTTTTTCTACCAAAGTCATTGTTCTTAATATTTATATTGTTATTATAAACTAAAATAAGTAACAGAAGCATGCAAATACAAACCATATATTTATGTATATATACACAAATAAAAAAAGGAAATTATCAAAGATAGTTTTCTTTATTATCAAAAACTATCCAATGTTTGAGTATGTAGTTGTTTGCTTCGACTGTGTCTAATAAGCGACAAGTATTTGATCGCCTTACATAAAACTTTGGGCCTTTTTTTTGTATATATATAGGCGTTGAGCTTTTATTTACAATGATTTTTGCAATTGTTTTAGAGAGGTAATAAATTTTTTTTATTTGTAAATATTTGATATGTTCGATTCCTATTTGTTTTTCGACAATATTAAAAAGATGTCGCGACCAACCATTCCAGTTGGGGTTTTCTTCTAAAAAAGAATAATCATTTTCTATGCCACAAATTACACCATTATCTTGGACTCCAATAAGCAAAATTCCACCCTTAGAGTTTAAAAAAGATGATATAGTTTTAATGATAGAAAATAGCAATGCGTCTTTTATTATTCTCTCAATCACTATTATCCTATTTTCTATAGACTTTTTCTTATTTCCACTTGTAGTTTTAGTCATATCTTGTAATTTTTTAATTTCAAGGTCTTCTTCCATAATGGCTAACATAGACGATTTGAATTCTAATGCAGATGATTCACCAGATTTTATCAAATCGCCAATTGAAAAATCTTTTTTTTGTTCTATCGAATCTTCTATTTTATTTCGTATATAGTGCACTATTTCTTTTTTTTGTTGTATTGATGATGAGAATGATGGTGATGATTGTTTTAATGAGGATGTCAATAGAGTATATGTATAGTTACGAATAAAGATTATATATTGATTTATTATTTTTTATTTTATTTAGTATCTTTATAATAGTATCATAATCAATATCTAAATACCTTGTTCTTTTTTATAATACAATTTATAATATTAGAATTTTTTTTACTTTATTTTTTAGATCAAAGATTTCAAAAGTTAGTATAATTTTCACAATCTTTTTTCATTCTTTTATAAAGATTAAGTTACAATATACATAATTTTGATGCTATATCAAATTTAAAGCAAATATATGCCCGCTTTACTATGAACATTACCATTTTCTTTATTAATAATTTCATTTTTATTAGTTGCACTTTCTTTATATTATCAAAATAAAACACAAAAGTCAATTTAGTAAACCTTAACAAATTTTATCTGCGGCATTTGAATAGATAAAGACAAAAAATATTAAATCAGATAGACCAATTTTAAAATATTAAAAGTAGATAATAATATATATTCCTTCAAGGAAAAAATAAAAATATTTCCTAAAATACTGATAAATAGCCTCATCTCTTTTTATAACTGTAATTGCATTTCTGGGTAGGCTCTTTTTGTCGTAATATTAACAATAATAATGAGAGAATCAATTTTCCCAAAGGAGTAGTTGCAATATCTAATATTATTACCTTAACTTTAGACCTTGGAAATCAAATTCCTGAGAAATCATGGATGCTCTATTTACTAGAGCTTTTCAATAGACAAAACATTGCAGTTGAATTAAATCTTATTTGCTCATTTAATAATAATGGCAAATTTGATGCAATATTCAATGGCGTTAACCAAAATCAATTTAAAAATATTCAACCTTTAGTTGGCCATTCATACATGCGCCAGATAATTTTCAATAGTGAAAGAAAATCAATTAGTTATTTTTTAGAAGATAAAACTACACAACAAGTAGAAGAATTTAATTTAAGATTTAGTGACAACACAAATTTTAACTTTGAAATAGCAAACCAATTTACTGGAATTGAATGGTGGAATAAAATAGGCAATTTTTCTTATCCCATAAGATATCAAGTAGAAATATCTCAGCTTATATATGGTATAAAACAGAATGCAAATGATTCTCAGTCTATAATTTATCTTCCATATACTTCACTAATAGAGAATAGCGAAGAGAATACTTTCACTTATCCTATTTCTTTTTATAATACAAATATAAAAGACGGATGCATATGCTTTATGGTTTCTTTTGGAAATTGCAAAACTGGTTTAAAATATAATTGTTAATTTTATTTTACTTTGTTAGAAATATATCTGTTACTTCAAATTAAGCCTAGCTTTTTTATGATTCAAATAATAGTAAATTTTAAAATATCACAACA
>Ga0134126_10011410_pt1 | contig 11212 bp, 8 predicted proteins | sample KB31752_FD_96881 | JGI IMG/M metagenome (GOLD analysis project Ga0134126, IMG submission 96881) | Terrestrial soil microbial communities with excess Nitrogen fertilizer from Kellogg Biological Station, Michigan, USA - KB3-175-2 | ecosystem: Environmental > Terrestrial > Soil > Unclassified ... | reverse complement strand
CTTATTAGAAGGCGTTACTGTACTGGAGTAATCGAGGCATTCGCCTGACACTGTTCCAGCATCGATCGAATCTCAGGATCCGACGTGCTAATTTTGAGAGATTTGCGCAAAGGGACGACTGCCTGCGCACAGTCATGGGCTGCAAACGCCGCTCTGCCCCAATTAGCATCCACTCCGGGCAAGTCGGGATCCCACTTTGTTGCGAGTTGAAAATATCCCGCAGCTTTCGGGAAATCGTTCCGCAGGGCAGCGTGAACTCCCAGATTGTTGTAACTTCCTGCGATTAACGGCCCAACTTGTCTAACAAAGGTGTTTAATTCTTCCATTTGCCTCGGTGTCGCTACTTTGGTCCTTTCTAAAGGATTGTGTTCCACTTCTTTTCCGCTAAGCGGCGACGTAGATTCACGGTCTCGCTGGACCAATAATTCCTGGGAGATTTTAAGTTCCCGTTCGCCCTCGACTTTGTTGCCTTTGGCAATAAGCAGACGGCCCAAGCGGTAATGCGCCCGCTCGATTTCATAGAAATTATGCGCAGGATCAACGGTCAGCTCGATAGCTTTACGAAATGCGGCTTCGGCCTCGCCAGGGCGATTTATTTCCGTATAAAGCTTGCCCAATTGCGTGAAGTTATCAGCAACTAACGGATTTACTGCGATGGCGCGCTTAAAATCAGATTCAGCCGCGCGATAATTGTGGTTCATCAAAGCAATATGCCCAAGTTGCGGATAACTAAATATGTCATTGGGGTGTAGCGCCAGTTCGCGGCGAAACTCCGATTCCGCCGACCGATAATCCCTTTTGGAAGAAGTCATGTAAGCTGCCCCAAGCGAATAGTGCGCTCCGGGCATGACGGGATCTTCCGCGATGGCCTTTTTGAATTGTTCGAGAGCTATATCCGGATTTCCCGCTAAAGCGTAAATCCGCCCAATGCGCATGTGAACCGAGGCCGTATCTCCATATCGCGCAATAACTTTCGCGAATACAGCGGCCGCCTTTGCACTATCCGTAGTTAATAGGAAATCGCCCAGTGCGCAAAGGTTCTCGATATCAGGATTAAGCGCCGCAGCTTCCTGGAATTGTGCGGCAGCACCTTTCGGATCATTCAAAGCCCGAAGAGTGCCGCCAAATAGCCGGTGAACGTCGGCTTTTTGTTGCTCTGTGGTTCCCTCGAAGTCCAAACCAATTGTGGTTTGCAAAAGGACTTTTGCTTTTCTGGCATCATGCGCGTCCAAAGCTGCGCCTGCATAATCCATCAACAGACTAAAATCTGTTGGCGCCAGCGCTAGCGCCTCGTCATAGGCTGGGACGGCGTGCATATAGTCGCCAATGTTGGCATGAAAGTTTGCGGTATGGTCTAACGCAGTAACTAAAAAAAGTGTATGTTCGGTATCAGCCTGGCGAAAATCCCCGCGCATTTGGAAACGGTAAGCCGCATCATAGTGTTGATGCATCGCCGACTTATTGGCACGAGAAAACCCAGCCGTCTGGGCATAAAGTGCGAAGTGGAAACACGGCAAAAGCGCGAGGATCCGTAGCTTTCCTCTAATGGCACATTGCCTTCGTTTTTTTACGCAAACCGCCATTGCACCGCTATTCTGAATTTCCCCCCGGTCGTCAGAACAAAATCCCGGCGACTTGTTGGGAGATTTGTTCCGCTGTCTTTTGGAGATTCGCCTGATCAGCGTGGGGTACGTTGGAACTGACGTCCAATAGGAATATTCGATCTCGCACTCTCCCGACGACACGTTCCGCGACCACGTGATGTTTTTCTTTCCGGCTGCAAATCACGGCTTCATTGCCAATGGCTGTCATAGGTGCAGACTGGTGGCCGCAATGACCTGCATAAGTGGCGAATGCATCATGGGGCTGGGCGACTGTATCTACCTCGATACGCAACTTTGAAACTTGTTTGTCTTGTTGACGGACGAATTCACACGTTGCATCTCCGAATGGCTTGCTATCACCGGTGACTGTGATAGTGACCGGTCCACCGAGAAACCCTTCCGCCGTCGCCGCGTTCAGCCAGGAGCAGCTTTGCTGCGTTTCCGCAGCCGAGGGACAACACGCCAGCAATGCCAGCGCTAGAATTCCTACAGACGTGCGCTCTATGGTTCGAAACAGATTCACAGCCACAGCAGGCAACACTCCTATCGGTTTAGTCGTTCCGGATAATTTAAGAACGGAACTTTATTGTTTCTGTGACGCATCGGATGATCGCGTCAATCCCGCGCCGTAATCAGCTGAAATTTCGCGATGCTCCGGTGAATTGGCTTTCTTTGCGGAGTTCGTCTGTTTGCTATTGGGCTTGGACGGAGGCGCTGGTTGAGGCTGCGAATCCTTCGCCGACTGATCTTCCGAATATTGCGGTAAATCCGAGTGCATGTGCCAAGGGACACTTTCGGTGGAAATTTCCGGGTGCCGGGTCAGGAAACCGAGCGAATAACCGCGGGCCTCGGGATCAAGCTTCTTCGTCTCAAACAACTTTGCTTGCTGGGCCGCTTCTTTCTTCTTCCCCATGCGGCTATACAAAATAGCGAGGTTGTAATGCGCGGCCACATCGTCGGGATCGATCGCTTGCAAGGCTTCAAACTGCGTCCTGGCGTCTTCCAAACGGTGCTGCTGGTAGTAACTGACGCCCAATTCGCGGCGTGCATCGCGGGAGCGCGGAAACTTTGCAACGACTTCCTGGAGGTCTGCGATAGCGCGGTCTGGATGTGCTTCCCGTCGCTCTACCAGCGCCATGTAGTAGAGGCCGCGCGCGCTATCCGGATTTAGCGATAGCGCTTTCTCCAGGCTCATGCGTGCAGAACCATATTTTTCCCACAAGATATCGGCCAGTCCGATGTTGACGTAGCCGTCGGAATAGTCAGGACGGAGTTTTATGACCTCCGAGAAGGCGTTCACTGCGTCCGCGTATTGCAACTGATCCAGGCACGAGATGCCGTAGTTGTTCCAACGCATCCAGTCAGGATTGTCCTTCGGATCGGCTGTCGTTGCGGGATTGTCTCCAATGTTGATGGCGCGCGTACGCGAGGCCAATTCGATAACGGGATATGCGGGATGGTCTTTGCCGAAAATGTTATTCAGATAGCTTTGTCGCAGATGCCGGTAATTCACCCGTGCAGTAACAGTCAGCGGCCCCTTGGCGTTGGGCGGCACACGGAATTCATACCGGACCAATGTTGATCGGCCCGACTGAATCGTGTTGTCGTATGCGGCGGAATGGATGGTCCAAACTTTGTGGTTGTCCACAAACTCGCCGTTCATGTCCACCGGACGGTTGGTGAAGCTGTGGGCCCGTGGATCCAGCATAAGGTCCGGTTTTAAAAATCCGCTGTGGTAAATCTCAGCTCCGCTGGCATCTTTGGCTGTGAACTCCACCCATGCTTCATATAAATCGCGGACTTCGGGAATAAGCGAGTGCCCGATATTCTTGTTCTGTATCACGACCATGGTTTCGATCGTGTCTTTCGGCTTGATTTGAAAAGGGACTGTTCCCATGGGCGCGATCATAGGTTCGGAGGCGGAATCCATCTTCTGGATCGCGAACAGGTCCACATTCAGATAATTGCCGGATTGCAGGAATTGGATCGTCTTCTTCAATTGTTCATCGAAGCCATAGTAGAAAGGCACGGCTGTATTGCCTGCGAGCCAGCGGTGCGAGGCGAAGGTCCCATTCTTCGCGCCGAAGTCGAACGAAGCGACATCAGCGCGCTTCATGTGGCAGCCCTGGCAGGTGGTAAAGTCGCCGGTGTAAAAAGTCAGCGGATTCTGTTGCGAGAATTTTGAGTTCTGCCATTCATCGAACACGCTGAATGCGCGAACGAATTTGTATTCGTTCAATGGATTTGGAAGGTTGGCCTTGTGGCAAGCCGCGCAGAATTGCGGCGTGCGATAGAAACCCTTCATTACCGCCTGGGAATGGCGCTTTGGATATTTAAGTATCTCGCTATATGGCACTTCGCCAGGAATACGGTCCCCCTTTTCGTCCACCATCACCGATGGAACGCCCATCACAAAACCGCCATTGCCTACAGTGGACTCTACTTCCTGAATGGAATGGCAGGTCGCGCAGGTGAGGCCTTCTTCATCGAACCTGCGGTCCACTTTGGAATCTTCCGTGAGTCCTCCACTGATGACACCAATGGGATTGTGGCAGCTATCACAATGACGGGTAAATTCAATGCCCTTTGTCCGCAACAGAATGTTTACGCTGGTCCGGTAAAACGGAGTGCGGAAGGAATTGGAGTGCAGCGCCTGGCGCCATTGCCCGTAAGCTTCCGCGTGGCATTTGGCGCAATACTTGGCAGTGGGAAAAGCGCCGGGCTGGATAAAATCGTCGCCTGCAACTCTGGCATTTCCGGGCGTTGAAATATCATCCGCGCCAAAACGAAAGTTGTAATTTTCGCGAATCTTCTTCGCGTACGCTTTGCGGGCATCGCTCATGGTGGGATCAATAGGAACAACGAATTGCCCGGCTTGTTGCGCAATACTTAAATCAAGAGGTCGAATTTGGGTCGCAAAGGGCATTTGCCTCGAAGGTGGATTTGAAGAAGCTTGTCCTGAAGAAGACTGGTTCGAAATCTGGGCCTGAGTCTGGGCCTGAGTCTGAGTCTGAGTAGCGGTGGTAGCAGGAGTTCTGTACGGATCCGACTGCGCCAGAGATATCCGCGATCCCAAAAACAGACAGCCACATACCAGCGTTGCGACTGCAACGGAGCTCAGTTTCGAACGCAAGCTTATAGGCCTTCTTTGTACTTGCTTACTTGCCGGACTTTTGGGCAATGCTGTCATAGATACTAGGCACAATTCCTTTTCCTTGTTCAATCGTAAAGAGCCGATCCACGGTGGGAAGCGATACATGCTCCATCTCTCCACCGGGCCAGTGGATTTCCAGTTCATCTACCTTGGTGGAGTCACCGATCCCAAAATGAAGACGCTGATCATTGGAAGATTCATAACTTCCGCCGCTCATTACATCTCCACGCTGGCGCAGTCCGCCCGCTGTGAGATACACAACTGTTCCGACGGCATCGCGAGGGCTTTTTGGGCCTCCGATCAACTGCAAGCCCACCCAATGGTGCTTGTCGGGATTCACGTTCTCCAGGAGGACCGGCGTATGGTCCATGCAGTTAATAACGACATCAATTTTCCCGTTGTTAAATAAGTCTCCAAAAGCCGCGCCACGGCCAGGGATTACATCCGCCAAACCTGTTCCTTCCACGGGCGGAACGAGGTCAAACTTTTGTCCCTTGCCGACGTTGTGGAACAGGAATGGCCGTTGTGCAAACGTGGTGCCGAAGTTGTGCTCGTCTACTTGGGGATAGACATGGCCATTGACGGCGAAGATATCCTTCCACCCGTCATTGTCGTAATCAATGAATTCCGTGGCCCAGGTAAGAAACGGATAGGTTGGTTCAGCTATACCCATTTCAGGCGCGATTTCCGTGTAGTTGCCTCCGCCCTCATTGCGGAACAAGGGCTTGTAATCGTCAGAAAAAGTTCCTGTGTAGAAGTCCACCAATCCGTTATTTCGGTAGTCGCCGACTGCCATTCCCATGGAAGCCGTTTCCTCGCCGTCCTGATTCAGCGAGAAACCGGATTCGATGCTGGTATCCTCAAACGTGCCATCGCCTTTGTTGATGTAAAGATAGTTGGGAGTGGAATCGTCCGCCACCACCAGATCTTGTTTGCCGTCATTGTTCAAATCCACAAAAACGGCCGTAAACCCATAGCGGCGCGCCTTGTCCGACACTCCGGTTTTCTCGCTTACATCGGTGAAAGTTCCATCCCCATTGTTATGGAATAGGTGGTCGGGTTCGCCCACCAGACCCTTAGGACCACACATCACGCTTACGCCTCGATACTGGCAATAAGAAATTAATTTCCCGGTGCTGTTTGCGGGTGACGGAGGAAGGTGGTCCATGTCCCAGTGAATGTATCCAGGGACAAAGAGATCCAATTTGCCATCGCCGTCGTAATCACCAAAAGTCGCGCCGGTAGACCAGTTGCCAAGAGTTACACCGGCTGTCTCTGCAATGTCGGTGAATGTGCCGTCATGATTGTTGTGATAGAGGCGATTTTTTCCGTAGTTTGAAACATAGAGATCGGGCCATCCGTCATTGTCGTAGTCGCCGACCGCACAGCCAAAGCCCCACCGGTCATTTGTGACACCCGCGACATTGGCGGCATTGGTAAAAGTACCATCGTGATTATTGTGAAACAGGGCGGCATGCGGTGGTTCCGCTTTCCCACTCAAGGCGTCAAAAGTTGAGCCATTCACTAGAAAAATATCAAGCCACCCGTCATGGTCATAGTCGAGAAGGCACACTCCCGAGCCAGTGGTCTCAAGAATGTAGTTTTTTTGCGGGGTGCCCATGGTGTGATGCCATGTGCTGAGTCCGGCCTTTTTTGTGATGTCCTGAAAAATGCGTGGGCCGTCCTTCACGAACCCACCGGCGGTTATTGGGCGTTTTTCAGAATCGAGGACAGGAGCGAACACTCCATGGGTGGCCGACCCACCTTGAGGAGATTGATCAGCTACGACAGCCCCGGAAACTGAGTCGGGTCCAGCGCCACTGCCGACTGGATTTGGCATCTGCGCTGCCGCAAAGCCAGGCAAGCAAATAAGTAGGATTACAAAATATTTCATGACAAGTTAGGTATTTGGCTACGGTTTTGTACAGGTGCAGAAGGGCAAAAACAATATGCGAAATCAATTACCGGCGCGGCTTTTGGTGAATATTTGACAAAAACTTTACGAACATTTACGTACGTGAATGGAGTCGGTTGAAAATATGGAGTCGGCTGAAAATTTCGAGTGTGCGGAGTTATGAGGGCTGTCCATTCACCCGGTGATCGTTTTTTCGGGCTGTGCAGAGGGAATGTTTGTACTTCAGATTTACGAAGGCGTTAACGGACTTGCCAAAAAAGCACAGTCGTTTATCCGATGTTGATAAGTCCTCGTCCAATCGCATAGAGCGTCAGCTTGGCTGTATTGCCAAGCGCCAGCGCTTGCATAATATTTGCGCGATGAACAGCCACCGTCCCCGAGCTGATGCAGAGTACATCTGCGATCTCTTTATTTGATTTTCCTTCGCCAATCAATCGCAAAACCTCCAGTTCGCGGGGGGTCGGCGGCCGAGTGGCGGAAGCAGTCAGAAAGCTGGGCATCATGATGCGTGAATCAATTACTGTTCGCCCGTCTGCAACTTTGCGAACAGCTTCAATGAAATCGAGATCAAGCGCGGTTTTCAGCAAATATCCACGTGCGCCAGCGTCCAGGGACGCGCGCACATAACTCGGTTCCGAATGCATGCTAAGTATCAGCACCGCGGTCGTGGGATTTGTCTGAAGAATTTGTTGAATGACCGCCCCGCCCATTAAGCGCGGTAACGCAAAATCCGATATCACTACATCCGGGCGCAATTTGTTGGCGGCTTTTACGGCTCCCAAGCCATCGCTCGCCTCACCCACAACTTTGAAATCAGATTCATCTTCCAGCATGCGGCGGAAAGCACGGCGCACCATGTTGTGGTCTTCCACAAGCAAAACTTTAATAACGCGGTGCGACTTTGGCATTGAATGGCGATTTATGTCTAGTTTTCAGTCGGTCTCAGAGGTGATTTGCCTTTAAAAAACAAGGCTGTGCCAATATAGGCCGCATCATTCGAAACGCACCATATATAGAATGTATTACTAACTACAGAGAACCGTTCGACCTAATCTTCGCGCGCGGGCAAAAACACAAGGAATGGTGGGACGTTTCTGCTGTACAGCGCAGGTGTGGGAACTGATTGTTTGAAAGGTAAGGTATGGCACCCTTGCGAGCATCTGCAAACTTCCGTCTCGACACTGAGGCCAGTTGGAGCACGTTGGCGCAATCCTCGTCAACTCCGAGGAGCATAACCTTTTTCCGCGATTACTCGCCCATGAGAACGATGGCTCTCGTCAGAAACGGGATGGACTCCGGCAGCAGTTATCCAACGATTGTAAAAGTTGAATAGGGCACAAACTGAAATCGCATAGTAAATCGCTTCATCGTTCCACCCGGCGGCTCGGACGATTCGAATATGCTCTTCAGTAACTTCAGGCAATTGTTGTGTGACCTTGCGAACAAAACGAAATAGGACTTTTTCCGCTTCTTTCAGAGAAGAGTTTTCCAGATCACGAAGTACATTCCAGACCATGTCCTCGCTACCTAGCAACGCCGCAGCCACTGCGATGTGGGCCTTAGTACAAAATGCGCATTCATTATTGTAGGAAGTAAAGGCAGCGATCAATTCTCGAAACCCTGCACTCAATGGGGAAGGCCCGCGCATAACTTCTTCGGTAAAACGCGCCAAATGGACTGTCGCTTCCGGACGGAAGGCAAACAAATACCATATATTCCAGGTTTCGCGTCCTGCGCTCTGAGCGGAACGAATGAGGTCAAGATAACGGCCGGGTTGCGGATTGTTTTGCACGTCCTGTAGATAAATCGGTTTCTGTTCCACGGTTTGCATATGAGCCTCGACAGAGCATCGTAAGGCTTCGGGCAAAGCTACGTCACTAATGTTTTCCTACTATTGCTATCTCCCCATGGCTGTCTAAAAATTGAACGCCGCAATATTCGTTTGCGCGGTTCCCACAGGAGTAGCTATGGCTCACATCAAATTACAGGAAGGGCTGCCGGGTATTCGCGGCTTGCTGGTTTACAGCCCGGAGACGGCAAAACCGATGGGCGCTCTCGCTCAGGTTTTGCTTCGCGACGATCACACACTGACGCGCGCAGAACGCGAAATGATCGGCGCGTACGTTTCCTCGGAGAATGATTGCCACTATTGCCAGCATTGTCATGGATCCACCGCAGCACAACTTTTGGGTGGAAGCAAGGAAGATTACGAGCTGATTGGCCGGATTAAATGCGACTTCGAATCTACTTCCATTTCCGAAAGAATGAAAGCTCTGCTCGCGATCGCCGGCAAAGTGCAAAAGAGCGGAAAAAATGTGACCACCGCCGATGTTGAACGGGCGCGCAACCAGGGCGCAACCGACAAGGAAATCCACGACACAGTACTGATCTCGGCATCCTTTTGCATGTTCAATCGCTATGTGGACGGACTGGGGACTTGGCAGCCGCATGATGAAGAAATGTATTTAGAGATTGGGAAGCAGACCGCCGCGCAAGGCTATGTGAACCGCGACTTAAGTAAACCACTGGCATCACTTGCCACAAAATAGAGGAGCAGCGTATGGCGCACATTCGTTTGCCTGAAGGCGTCCCTGGAATTCTTGGACCAATGGCATTCAGTCCTGACACTGCGAAACCTCTAAATGCTCTTGCAGAGGTCCTGTTGCGCGGGCCGAATAGTTTATCCTCCGCCGACCGGGAGATGATCGCGACTTACATCTCTTCGCAGAATGATTGCTATTTTTGCCAGCATGCGCACGGGGCTGTCGCGGCCTATCGCCTGCAAGGAAATGAAAAACTCATTGAAGATGTAAAAGTAAATTTCGAAGGCGCTGCCATTTCCGGCAAATTGAAATCACTTCTAGCCATTGCCGGCAAAGTGCAAAAAGGCGGCAAGCAGGTTACATCCTCTGATGTTGAACGTGCACGGCAGCAGGGCGCAACCGACAAGGAAATCCACGATACCGTATTGATCGCAGCTGCATTCTGCATGTTCAATCGCTATGTGGATGGATTGGCAACCTGGGCGCCTACTGATCAGACGATGTATCGCGAGAACGGAAAGCGTCTTGCTGAGATCGGATACGTGCATTCCACGGATAGTTTGCTCTCTACACGCGATTAACTTGAAACTTCTCCCTACGCATCACGTGTAGGTGCGAACTTTATTGTTCGCATGTCCAACAAGATTCATTGCGCAACGTATTGTCTGGTTCGCCGAAATGGATTTGCTTGACTAGTACTTTCATATGATTGTCCTTATCCTGGGAAACCTTTATTAATTCCCAAACGCAATTTTCCATTTTCGCCCGATAGGTGCGTCTGTAGCCGGAAAAATATCTTTTTAAAAAAAACAAGAGGGGACTTATGTGGAACTTGACGAAATTTTTGGGTCTATCTGCCGTGCTGCTGGCAGCGTGGAGCGTAAGCGCTCAGCAGATTACGGGCAGTATTCGTGGCACCGTAACTGATCCCAGCGGTGCAACAGTGCAAGGAGCAAGTGTCAGCGCCAGACAACTCGAAACTGGCCTGACGCGCAAGGCGATTACAGAAGCTAATGGCGAATACGTTTTGCTGGAGTTGCCCGTTGGAAATTACAGAATACAAGTGGAGGCGAAAGATTTCCGGCAATACATTCAAGAAGGAATCACGTTGCACGTGAATGAAACGGCGACCATCCCCGTGCATCTTGTGGTCGGCTCTGAAAGCCAACAAGTTGAAGTAAGGGCGGACGCTCAAATCATTCAGAACACCGTCACCAGTCTTGGCACCGTGGTGCACGAGCGCGAAATAGTGGATCTTCCGTTGGACGGCCGCAATTTTTCGCAGTTGGGAACATTGCAGCCAGGGGTTGTTCCTCTGACGCCGGGGCTGCAGGAAGCGGGGTCATCTTTGCGAGAAGGCCAGGCGTACGCGGTCAATGGACAGCGCCCGGAATCCAACAACTTTTTGATTGATGGAGCAAATAACTTCAACGGCATTGATGCTGGATTCGTACTTAAACCGCCGATTGATGCGATCAGCGAATTCAGGATCCTTACGCACAATTCCAGCGCCGAGTTCGGCAACAGTTTGGGCTCCACAACGAACATAATTACGAAATCTGGCACAAATTCCTTTCATGGCGCGGCATGGGAATTCCTGCGCAACGACGCTTTAGACGCCACGAATTATTTCGCGACTACCACCGAACCACTCAAGCAGAATCAGTTCGGCGCCACACTCGGCGGTCCTATTCGTAAAGACAAAACCTTTTTCTTCGCTTTTTATGAGGGATTCCGCAATCACCAGGGAGAAACGGAAGGCACCACTGTTCCGTCGCTGAAGGAACGTACAGGCGATTTCTCGGAACTCTGCCCCGAAGGGTTCACAGCCGGCTTTTGCAACAATCCTGGGCATCAGCTAATGTTGCTGGTCACAAATCCCCCGACAATGTTCCCTAACAATCAACTTCCGCCGCCGTTCATCAGCACATTTGCGCAGGGGCTTTTAGGGTTATTCCCCAACCCCAATAGCGGATTGAACACTTTTATTTCGACG
>Ga0134126_10011409_pt1 | contig 11212 bp, 6 predicted proteins | sample KB31752_FD_96881 | JGI IMG/M metagenome (GOLD analysis project Ga0134126, IMG submission 96881) | Terrestrial soil microbial communities with excess Nitrogen fertilizer from Kellogg Biological Station, Michigan, USA - KB3-175-2 | ecosystem: Environmental > Terrestrial > Soil > Unclassified ... | reverse complement strand
AGCCATAAAAGATGACTTTAAAGAGAAGTATATAAAGCTGGCGGCAGAACGGTTAAATTTTCTAAAAATGAGTTTGGAAGAGCAAGCTTATTATATGCGCTACAAAATAGAGATGATTGATGTACGGGAAGAATTTCACACACAATATATTAAAGGTGAAGCAAAAGGAAAAGTTGAAGGAAAAGTTGAAGGTAAAATGGAAATGGCAGAAGCCCTGCTTTTACGGGGTATATCGTTAGATGTGGTTGCAAACGTCTCGGGTTTATCGCAAGAAACTCTGGCAAAATTAGCCAGCAAAAAATAGAAGATGGTGACTGTTTTAGCATCATCGTCAAGATAGCCACAATAATTGTAACTGTATTTATAAAATAAGTTCCAACTCTTGAATGAAGCCGGGTGATAGTATTACTTGTGGCATTTCGGAGCAGATGCTTTTTTTCCGACAGCTAAGCGTCCCAGCCAAACAGACATTTCACTTCTATTACAATGCAAGCCAGTATTGTTATAATGTTTTACAGATTCATTCATCACTGAATTCGAGAACTTCCTTAGCTAATTCAAAAGTTTGCTTTTTCTGATTTTTTACACCAGTCTTTTGATTCATCATACACCTTATTAGTATAATTTTCTACTTTTTCTCAATTAATTTGGCCAGAGTTTCCCGTGGCAAACCAGAGACATTTGCAGCTATATCTACTGAGATACCCTGTAAAAGCATAGCTTTTGCCATTTCTATAGTCCGTTGTTCAATTCCCTCAGCTCTGCCCTTAGCTTCACCCTCAGCATATCTGCCCTCCATCAAGGTCTTTTCTGTTCTGACAGCATCCCAGTAAGTCTCATAGGCATTCAATTCCCCGGGAGTATAGGCGGCTCCTTCGGCCAGAACAATAGCTTCTGATATCTCTGGTACATCAAGAAGTTCCTGGGAAACATTAATTGTTTTCTCATCAATTTCACGCAAGAATCGTAGCCATAATAATCTAAGCCTCTTCTCTTCTGGTGACTGAACTGGGAATTTAGGTAGTTCAATAAAAACCAACTGCAAATGTTCAATAACATCACATCCTGAATTACCGTTTTTAACCAATTGATAATGATGGTACCATTCTGGATTTGTCTTATCAAAAATATCCGCAACTATTCCTAATCCATAAACTGGTTGTAAAAGACGATATGATTCACCCTTCTCCAACTGCTTTACGACAGCTTGGCTGGTACTAAACAATAAACGCTGCTTAAAGCCATCAGTCCAGTCAATTTGCATTTCGACAATAAATACGCGCCCATTGATATCTTTGCATTTAACATCGGCAATGGTCCGCTTAAAGGCGGGTATATGCGGAACTTGTTCATTAGGTAAATATTCTAATTCGACAATTTGCCCCTCCGTAGATAATGGCAATACTGCATTTAAAAAGCTTTTCAACAGGTGAGGATGATCACCAAATATTTTTTTAAAGACCACATCTGCTTTTGGGTCAAGATAACGTGACATGATTTTTTCCGTTCTGTACTAATTCAATAGGGTCTCTTTTTAGCGAGTCCCTGTTTGGTTGATTATAAGTATATATTTTCTCATACTTTTAGACTTACTTGCTGAGTGAATTTACAATAAGAGCTAAAAATTCACATTTTAGGTTAAATTTGGTTCGCAATTGATAGGGAGATACGTTCTATTACAACAACCATTCATGCATAAATTTATTTACAATCTCTGGCTGCTCTAAAGTCATAAAATGACCAGAATTCGGAACTATTTGCAAAGAAGAGTTAGCAATTAATTCATGCAATTGGCGGTGTCCTGAAATGGGGGTAGCTTTGTCCAATTCGGCAGCTAAAATTAAAACTTTGCTTTTAATCTGTTTAAGTGAATCAAGACATCCATCCCATGTTATACAAGCTTCAGAATGATTAATACACTGCTCTTGACCTAAATTCTGGGGAATTTGTATTACTGTGGCAACTAGATCTGACTTATTTAGAAATGAGTTATCAGATAGCATATCTTTAGCATATAAATGGCAAATCTCTTCCAATCCATTGCTTTTAACTTGATTAATCAACTGTCTAAAGAATATTTTAGCTTCGTCAAATTGTGCATGGGCAAAACTTCCCATTATTACTGCTTTTGATGAAAATGTAGGTTGTTTAGTTAGGATGTCTTGTACAATAAACCCACCCATGGATAAACCAACTACTGCATGAACATCATTATAGCTTCGTAGTACATAGTCTGACATTTTAGTTACGGTATCAAATTGGTGAATGTTGGGACAGATAACGTCATAACCTGGCAACTTTTTGAAATACTCAATTTGTGGGGCTAACGAATCCTCAGCTTTGCTCCATCCGCCAGGGAAAAATAAAATCTTTTTATTCATAAAATAACCTTAGTAAAATTTCATTCACTTAATTTTTAAAAAGCAAGATAAATATAACAAAATTCATATGTTGCTGTTGAATAATCAAATTTGCTATATCAAAGAAACTATTATACTATATTTTTTAGAATTTTAACAGGTCGGCTGTAAATTTAGTTGACTATTGGAATTTATGTGATAGAATCGCAAAATTTAACCATACACGTCATTGCGAGAAATTCGAAGGATGCAGATGTCGTCGCTAAAGACTAGGAGAGCGCTGCTGTCATCGCGAGCGCAGCACCACTGGTCATCGCGAGCGCAGCACCACTGGTCATCGCGAGCGCAGCACCACTGGTCATCGCGAGCGCAGCGTGGCGATCTACTGCTGAAGAAAACAGTCTATTATTGACCATGAATTACATTAAGCATGGCTACTGCAATTATGTTAAATCAAATACCCTTCTTATTAGATAACTCAAGTGATTAACTCTGCACAGCAACTAATTCTCAACAGCCAAATTTAAAGTTGTACCAAAACTTGGTATATCAATTTTTTCTAAGTTTCTCTACAATTGATTCCTGAGACAAGATTGGCCAAACTCATTACAAATTAGTGATTTCCCCCCCAGCCTTATTTCACCTTTGGAGTTCGTGGCTTTATTCTAAAGTCTTGAAATAAATAATGATAACTGTCAAGTAATAGGTGCAGCTAATTTTCCGCCACCTAGCAGAAGATGCTCTATTGGAGTAACTTGTTTGTTTGTACCCATCTGGAAAAAATCCGGTACAAAGCTATATACAGGCTGTTTTACAAGGAGTTCAAAGTATAGATTATGGTACAATAACCCATAATTAATTATCTATGTGAAAGAATGTACAAATTACAATTTTTGTATTTTAATATGCATCTTTTTTATCATATCAATCAGGATGGAGAAGCTACTGTGATATGCGATCCTGAAAGTAATGTATTTATTATAAAATTATGGAGTAAATTTAATGTTTAAAAAATGTATGTTTATTTTTTTGATTTGTCTATTTGCTATTGTATATGCGGATAGTGGTATCGGTAATGTTGGCAGCGTCGTTGCAATTCCAAGCTCTAAAAATATGGAAGGAGCATCATTAGCGCCAGCAATGGATGTTAAATATGCTGTATATAATTACCAGATGAAGCCAGCAGAATTTGCTAAATTTTTAGAAATAAATAACCTATCTAAAACAGCCAACCTAACATCATCAATAAATATTGTTTCCCTTACTGCACTTCAAAAAGGAGAACTTGATACTCTTAGTCAGAAATTAGCCAAGGAATTTTCTAATAAATTCTCTGGAGGATCTACATGTAGAGTTAATAATGATTTATGCGCTGGAGGTAGTATGGGAATTTCAGATATTCCTGACTCCAAAACGGGAAAGCCTGCAACGGCAAGCAAAATATCGATTTTTTTTAAAATATTTAATAAAAATAAGGAATTTTCAGCTAAAGTTATTTCCGATAACATCATAGATAATCACGCCACCACCCTTAATTTGATTTCCCTTAAATCTGAAGCCATGCTTTCAGACATAAAAAATAAAAATTATGTTATGATTTCGCAAATTTCAAAAAATGACATCTTATACGGGCAAATTATCCAAATTTCATTTAGTAGCAAATAACAATCAATAACTTCCCAATTGTCATCGCGAGCGCAGCGTGGCGATCTGAAGCCGAATTAAACAGTCTATTATTGATTATGTATTACATTAAGCATGACTGCTGCTGAAATAACAAACCATTTTCAGGAGATAATAAATGGGAGAGAAGGAGTCGATATTTGAATATTTGGAAACTATTGCTGAATTAATTCCAGCTGCGTTTTTTTGGCTGGATCCGAAGGGGCGTGCTATGGGCTGTAATACGCTATCCATGAAAGGTGTAGGGGCGTTAAATAAAGCAGATATTATTGGTCAAACCCCGTATGAAATGTATAAAGATAAATTTATTGCAGATAGGTTGTTAAAAATTGTTAATGAAGTAATTCAAACTGGGAAAATCTTACAAACGGAAGATACTACCATTGATGTGGTTACTGGAAAAGTGAAGCACTTTGCAGCTACCAGAGCACCATTAAGAAACAAGCATGGTAAGATAATTGGCGTAGTTGGCACTTCAATTGAAATTACTGCACACAAAGAAGCCGAACGATTAAGGCTTGAAAATATAAAGCTGGAAGCGCAAAATAAACTAAATCAAGTATTTCTTGAAAAGTTAGCAGCAGAAACAGAAGCAGAACATCTCAGGCTTGAGAATGAAGCATATTTAGTTCAGAAAAAAGAGCAAGCAAAATTTTTGACATTTATTGATAAGATACAACGTGATATTCAAAATTATAAAATAGAAGCATTAACTGAACAAATTGGTATTAAACCAAACATATCTAGTTCTGACAGACAAATACGCCTTACAAAAAGAGAGTTAGATGTACTTTATTATCTATCATTAAATAAATCACCAAAGGATATAGCGCAAATTATAACTATAATAGAAGACAAGCCTGTTTCTGATAGTACAATAAATGCAATCATCAATAAAAAGCTTTATCCAAAATTTGAGGTTTTTAATATTGGTCAGTTGGTTGAAAAAGCAATTATGTTAAATCAAATTCCTTTTCTATTGGATGACTCGAGTAGCTGAAGCTACATCGAATTTAGTTTTATAAATCAAATAACTCTTTGAAATTACAAGTAGTATAATTTAGCATTAGATAGTAAGGACATAGTAAATGCAGGAAAATAATCATATTGAATTTAAGCGTGAGTTAAGCGATTCGTTAGAAAAAGAGGTAATTGCTTTTCTCAATTATAAAGATGGCGGTATTATTTACGTTGGTATTGATAAAACTGGTACAATTGTTGGAGTAATTAACCCTGATGACACACAGCTTAAGATTAAAGATCGGATTAAAAATAATATCAGTCCATCTACTATGGGGTTATTTGACGTTGTTACTGAAATGCAAGAAGGTAAATATGTCGTTAAGGTTATTGTAGCTAGCGGCTCAGAAAAACCATATTACTTATCTAAAATGGGCATGTCAACAAGAGGGTGTTATATTCGAATTGGAAGTGCTGCAGAACCAATGACGGAGAGAATGATTGAAGATTTATTTGCCAGAAGGATTCGTAATTCAATTGGTACAATAAGATCACGCTACCAGGATTTAACTTTTGAGCAATTAAGAATTTACTATAGTGAAGCTAAACTAGATCTCAATGGTCAATTTGCAAAGAATTTAGAGCTATTGACTGAAGATGGTAAATACAATTATGCAGCTTATATGCTATCAGACATGAATGGGGTATCAATAAAAGTTGCCAAATATTCTGGGTTAAACAGGGTTGACCTAATTGAAAATGAAGAATACGGTATGTGCTGTCTGATAAAGGCTACCAAGTCTGTATTGGAGAAACTTAAGGTTGAAAATAAAACCTTTGCTAAAATTACAGATACTGTGAGGAAGGAGCGTAAGCTCTTAGACCCTACGGCGTTACGTGAAGCAATTATTAACGCTATTATCCATAACGATTATAGCAATGAGATACCACCAAAATTTGAACTATTTGCGGATCGCCTGGAAATTACCTCAGCCGGAACGCTGCCTCCGGGGTTCAATGAAGAAGATTTTTTCCTGGGATATTCTGTGCCTCAGAATAAAGAGCTTATGCGGGTATTTAAAGACCTGGATTTGGTTGAACATATGGGGTCAGGAGTGCCAAGAATTTTAGAATCGTATCCTACAACAGTTTTCCATTTTTCGCGAAACTTTATTAGAGTTACACTGCCATTTGATAAAGGGTTTAGACAAGCTAGTGACCAAGCTAGTGACCAAGCTAGTGACCAAGCTAGTGACCAAGCTAGTGACCAAGCTAGCAAGAATGAAGCATCTATTTTACAGTTTTGCAAAATCCCACGTTCAGCACAAGAAATAATGCAATATCTGGGGTTAAAGCATAAAACTTTTTTCCGTAATACTATATTATCGCCACTTATTGCTGAAGGCAAACTAGCACTAACTACACCGGAGATACCTAAAAGCCCGAAACAAAAATATGTTACAGTAAAAAATAAATAGCTACAGTTTTTTAGATATTTTAAGTTTATGGCTTTTATTTTGCCTAGTGGCGCAAGCATTATTTAGATAATTTTTCATAAATTTTACTTTTCGAGTTCAATTTAGTTTAAAATATATACTGGGCAAAGACTGTTGCTTATTATACTTTTGATTACAATGGAACATCATTAGCCACGATCAATATTTCAAATAAAAAGTCTAATATTAAACTGTTTGGTAAATGGCGCATACAATTTGCCTCCGTATGCCTACAAAATTTGCGAAGCTTTCTTAATAATTAATTAAATTTTACAAAACAAACAATGGTCATAAATTTATGCGTCACATATAAGGCTGCTCATAACATTAAAATTATATAACAAGTAATGATCACAGGACTTTATGTGTTACGTATATGCCTACGCGTAAAATATTAAGATATATTACAAAGTAATGATCACGGTACTTATGTGTCACATATATGCCTGTGCGTAAAACATTAAGAATTTAATAAAATTTTTTGTAGATTGGAATTGATATGAATGGTATCATTATATTTTTTATAGCAACATCTTCAACTGTTTTTAGTCAAATATGCTGGAAAATTTCTTCCAGGCAGGTCCTGCAATTGTCTGATGGGCATAGTTTATTATTAAAACAATTCACAAATTTATGGTTTATTGTTGGCTGGGTGTTTTATTTGCTAGCAACATTTCTCTGGGTTTATTTACTTAGCAAATATGAATATTCGAAAATATACCCTATCTATGTTGGAGTGTGTATTGTTTTATCTTTAATGGTAGGTTTTATATTCTTTAAAGAAAATACAGGTATGTTCTATAAGACCGTTGGTTCAGCTCTTATAATTTGTGGAATTACGCTTATAACAAGATCTTAATTCATTTCAATAGCTCGATTTTTACATTATTTAGGTATACTTGATGTTAGTTAGTAAAAATGCAGTCATCTTTGGTGAGACTGGCTTAACAATTAGCTGCATAGAGCACTTGCTACATAATAACTGGAATATTAATGCCGTATTGACACAGGATGACTCTGTGAGTAATTGGTGTAAAGAGCGGTCTATACGGTGTTTAAATATGGAACAATCTTTTGAATTAACAAGTGGTTCAAAGGGCTGTTTTGTATTTAGTATCATTAATCCGTATATTTTATCGACTAAACTAATCTCACATATCGATCCGATAAAAGCAATTAATTATCACGATAGCTTATTACCTAAATATGCTGGGGTTAATAGTACTACATGGGCAATTTTAGGGAATGAGCAATTTCACGGCATTACTTGGCATGAAATAATTGCTGGCATCGATGAAGGCGATATTTATTACCAAGCAAAAATTCCTATCGGTGATGTTGAAACAGCATTTTCTCTAAATCTCAAGTGTACTGATGCTGCATTAATAGGATTTAAACAATTAATAGCTGATATTGAACACGATAAATTAATTGGGATAAAACAAGATTTATCTAAAAAGACTTATTTTGGACGAGATTATCTACCAGATAACTATGCTTATTTAAATACTACTGATAGCATATTCTGTATAAATAAGTTGCTTAATGGCCTAAATTTTGGAGATGGTTATGTCAATCCAGTTACTATTGTTAAGGTAAAAATTAATGGTTTATCGTATATCTTGGAAAAGAAAATACAACAAGAAAATATTGATGTTATTGATTCATCAACTTGTATTTTAAGAAATATGTATGGTGAAAAAGTACAAAAAAGTTTCAAGATTACTCAAATCCAGCAGTGTGTATTAAGCGTTGCTGATATTTCTAATTGTAGAAAACTTAAACGAGAAGAGTTTAACATACACAATAGAGTATCTGAATTACTTAAAGAGTCTCAAGCTCAAACAGGATTACTTTCATATTCTATGCTGTCTAACAGTAGACAAGACATTAAGCTTGACATTAAATTATCTATTGACATGTTAAGTTTGTTTTTATCAATTATTTTAAGTAGGCTGAATTCTAATGAGACTTTTATAAAAATCTACCATAAAAATATTAATTATAGAAGTAATCTTACAAAAAAAATTACTGAAAACATAAGTATATTGAAGCTCTGCCAAGATAATTTAGAGTTGCGCTATATTGAAATGACTCAGAAAATTAATGAGGCAATTGATAATAGTATTCATATTTTTAAAGACTTTGGCTACAGATATAAGCAAAATCTATGTAGTGAGTTGGCAATCACTGATAATTATTCAGGGGAGATAGATAATCATAAAGTAGTATTCGTAATTAATCGAAAGGAAATATCGGTAAAGTGTTACAAAAAAGATATGGATTTTATAAAAATGCTTATAAAAACTATTGATATGCTTTTTGCTGGGCATAAAGAAGCGCAAAGGGCAGATATATTAGTTAAAAACCTACCATTATTATCCAAGGAGGATTATCAAAAAGTAGTTTATGACTGGAATAAGACGGAGAAAGAATACCCGCAAGAAAAAACAATACACCAATTATTTGAGGAACAAGTAGCTAAAACTTCAAATAATATAGCAATAGTGTATGAAGATATAAAATTAACATACAAAGAATTAAACGAAAGATCAAATCAATTAGCAAATTACTTAAGAGAAACCTATCAAATCAAAGGTGATGATTTAATTGCTTTGTGCTTAAATAGAAGCGAATACATGTTAATTGCAATATTAGGAGTATTAAAGTCAGGGGCAGCGTATGTGCCAATTGACCCTGATTTTCCAATTGAACGAATTGATTACATTCTAAAAGATACACGCGCTAAAATTCTAATTACTGATACTAAGGCGGCGAGTGTGGTACAGAAGTCGTTGCAAGCATTGCGTAGCAATGTAAGGCAATCTAAAAACAATAGATCACCAAGTATTATTTGTGATGATGTGATAATAGATGATAAAGAATTTGCTCAAGGTTTAAAAAAATATCCAATATCCGATCCAAAACTAAATATAACAAGTAAAAACTTAGCATATGTAATTTATACAAGTGGAACTACTGGAGTACCGAAAGGGGTCATGCTGCAGCATCAAGGGGTTGTAAATAGAATTCAATGGATGAATGATAAATATCCATTAGTTAAGTATGACAAAATGTTACAAAAAACACCATATATATTTGACGTATCAGTCTGGGAATTATTTTGGGGTAATTGGTATGGTGCGACAATTATATTCGCAAAACCTGATGGTCATAAAAGCCCTGAATATCTTGTAAAACTAGTTGAGCAAAACGAAATAACTATACTGCATTTTGTGCCATCAATGCTTAGGATCTTTACGCAAACTTTGGAAGCCATGTTAAACAGTAGCAACATTAATTTGAATATGCTACGTCATGTTTTTTGCAGTGGTGAGAGCCTACCATTGTCTTATGCGAAGGATCTTCATAGGCAATTACCTGCGGTGAGAATACATAATTTGTATGGTCCGACAGAAGCTACTGTTGATATACTATATTATGATTTTAGTGCTAATGGTATAGATATGGTTCCTATTGGAAGACCAATTTCAAATACTACTTGCTATATTTTGGACAATAACTTAAAACCATTACCCATAGGTAGTACCGGAGAGATCTACGCTGGAGGAGTGGGGTTAGCACTTGGTTACCTTAATCTTCCAGACTTAACTAATGAGAGCTTCATATCGAATCCATTTCAAACAGAAAAAGAAAGACAGCTTGGCATAAATGCCAGAATTTACAAAACTGGTGACTTAGCCCGTTATTTACTGGATGGTAACATTGAATTTATTGGTAGGAACGATTTTCAAATTAAAGTACGTGGATTTAGAATTGAATTAGGTGAAATAGAAAATATATTGCTCTCTTACCCCCAAATAGAGCATTGTGTTGTTTTAAGTAAAAAACCTTCAGATATTAACGACAACCAATTATCAGAGAATATGCATTTGATGGCATACTATATCGCAGATAAAGAGTTAGATAAAACTGAAATATTAGCATATATGTCTAAAAAATTACCTGATTATATGTTACCGGATATGTTTATAAGAATTGAAAGATTACCATTGACGGTAAATGGTAAATTGGATATAAATGCTCTTCCATATCCGGAATTTGTAACAAAAGGTGAATATATAGCTCCACGAAATGAATTAGAGCAAAAGATTTGTATGATATATGCGGATGTTCTGAAGCTACCACTTGATAAAGTCGGAATAACGAATGATTTTTTTAGACTAGGTGGTAATAGTCTTTTAGTTATCAAATTGGCTAATAAATTATCATCTAACTTAAAAATAAACGTTACTATGGTAACATTGTTGAAGTGCAAAACTATATTTGCAATATTAAATCAAATAAAATTTGGTAATACAACGCCTCCCAAAATTCCTAAGCTAAAAGTACAAAATAATTCACGCTATCCATTATCTTTTGCTCAGGAACGCCTATGGTTTATTGATAGATATGAGAATGGAAGTAATGTATATAATATTCCATTAGTAGTTGAAATTAATAGTAAAGTTGATTTAGCTATCTTAAAACAAGCGATTAATTCTATTATTAAACGTCATGAAATATTACATAGTTTAATTAAAACCGACGAGTTTGGTGATAGTTACCAAAAAATATGTAATTTGAAAGAAAGACCATTAATATTTGATGAACAAACTGTATCAAGTAAACTGAAATTAAACCAACTAATTAACCAATCTGTAAACCATGTTTATAACTTAAATGAAGAATATCCAATAAAAATATCCATCT
>Ga0134126_10011407_pt1 | contig 11213 bp, 14 predicted proteins | sample KB31752_FD_96881 | JGI IMG/M metagenome (GOLD analysis project Ga0134126, IMG submission 96881) | Terrestrial soil microbial communities with excess Nitrogen fertilizer from Kellogg Biological Station, Michigan, USA - KB3-175-2 | ecosystem: Environmental > Terrestrial > Soil > Unclassified ... | reverse complement strand
TCAACGCGGTCAAGTTGACCGAAGAACGCTACGGCGTCGACGTCTACACCGTCACCAGCTGGACGCCCTACGAGATCAGCTTCGTTTCCGTGCCCGCCGACACGTCCGTCGGCGTCGGTCGTGCCGCGAACATTTCTGCAATGGGCGACTGCCACGACGCACCCGAAACTCCGAACGTACCGCCTGCGCGGTCCGCAGCCCAACCCGAGGAAATCAAGCCACGTATGAAAGTGAAGAATGTACGCGACGCGCAGGGCAATCTCGTCCGCGCCAAGGTGGATGACGACGGCAGCATCGTCGAAGTTCTCGAAATCATCGAGGAAGCCGGAGCCGGCGAGCGCAGCGCGCGCAAGGCCGGCGGCAACGCCGAGCGCACCCGTGTGCGCGAGCTGACCGAGCTTGCCAACCAGTACGGCAGCAACATCGAAGGCGCTGAAACCATGCTGCGCGATGCGCTGGCCGGCGGCACCGACGCAGCCGCGTTCCAGCGCGAGTTGCTGGTGAAGCTCAACGAGCGCGCGTCCCGTCCGCTGTCCGATCAGCTGAAGTCCGGCAATGTCGGCCTGACCGACGTCGAGCAGCGCGGCTATTCGATCCTGAAGGTGGTCCGCGCCCTGATCGACCCGTCGAACAAGCAGGCGCAGCGCGAAGCGGCTTTCGAGTTCGAAGTTTCCGAGGCGGCCCGCGAGAAGTCCGGCAAGGAGAGCGAGCATTTCTTCGTGCCGACCGACGTTCTGACCCGCAGCGTGTACCCCACCGGCAACGGTGAGCGCGTGTGGTCTTCCGGCAAGTCCGGCGGCGCCGATACCGGCGGCTACGGCATTGCGACCAACCTGTACGCGGCGAGTTTCATCGAAGTGCTGCGCAACCGTTCGACCCTGCTCGCGATGGCTCGCCCGCTTGGCGGGCTGGTGGGCAACGTCGACATCCCGCGGCAGGTGTCCGCCGCACAGTCGTTCTGGCTTGGAGCGGAAGACGACGACCTGCAGGAAACCGGCATCGGCCTGTCCGACATCACGTTGTCGCCGAAGACCATCGGCGCGTTCTCGGAAATCACCCGCAAGCTGCTGATGCAGTCGAGCTTGGACGCCGAGGCGCTGGTGCGCCACGACCTTGCCATCGCCGCCGCGCTGGGCATCGACTATGCCGGTTACTACGGCACCGGCACGAACGGCACGCCGCTCGGCCTCGCGAACACCACGGGCTTGAACGCCGTGCACTTCGCCACCGCCAGCAAGCCGACCTTCGCCGAACTGGTCGACATGGAAACGCAGATCGCGTCGCAGAACGCAGACGTCGCTGGCATGGCCTACGTCGCCAATGCGAAGTTCCGCGGCTACGCGAAGACCGCACAGAAGTTCCCCGGCACGCCGACCGGCGCGACCCTGTGGGAACCGGGCAACACCGTCAACGGCTACCGGACTGAAATCACGAACCAGATCGCCGACGGCGACGTGTTCTTCGGCAACTACAGCGACATCATCGTCGGCATGTGGGGCGGGCTGGAACTGATGGTGGACCCGTACAGCAACAGCAAGAAGGGTCGCATCCGCATCACCAGCTTCCAAGACGTCGACTTCGCGGTTCGCCGCAGCCAGTCGTTCACGCTGGGCCGCTACGTCGCCCCCTGATCCACGGGTGACATGAACCAAGAGACGGCCGCTTCGGCGGCCGTCTTCACAAGAGTCAAGGAAAACGCATGAAGACGAAGGCACTGAAAATCACCGAGCCGACCATCGTCGGCGGCAAGATCGCCCGCAAGGGTGAACTGGTGGAAGTCACCACGCGCGAGGCGCACGACCTGATCGCGCGCGGCCGGGCCGTGGAGCACGGCGACGACACCGCGCCCGAGGGCGAGCAGCGCCCGGCCCGCAAGCCCAAGGCCAAGGCGAAGGGCGAGGGCGGCGCCGATGGCGATGGCGGCGCCGAGGGCGGCGAGTAAGTCATGCCCGCCCTGTCGTGGGAGAACCCTGCCGACTTCCTGTCGACGGACGAGTTCGCGGTAACCGCCACGTTCAAGCGTGGCGGCTCCGTCATTGCGCAGGACGTGCCGGGCATCTTCGACGATCCGACGATGAACGTCGAAGCCGGCGAATACGACATGAACAGCAGCGCGCCGCGCTTCCTGTGTGAGCTGGCGCGCGTGCGCACGCTGAAGAAGAACGACGAGTGCGTCATCGGCGGCACCGTCTATCTGCTGGACCACGACCCGCACGCCGACGGCACAGGCTGGGCAACGCTGACCATGTCCGTCGACTTCGACGCCTGAAGCATGGCGCGCAGCGGCCTTTCCATCGACATCAACGACGCCGGCATCCGGGGGCTTATCAACCTCTTCGGCGCGACGGAAGAGCAGGTCGAGGCTGCCTTGCGTTCGACGTATGGGAAGGTGGCGAGGATGCTGCGCACGCGAGCCGTTCGCGGCCTGTCGCCGCGGCTTGGCATCAAGCAAAAAATCCTGCGCGGCCGAATCAAGACGTTCCGCCTGCAGCACGGCGTCACGGCCCGCGGGCAGGGCGCAAAAGTGTGGTTCGGCCTTCGGCCTATCTCCCTTATCCGTTTAAACGCCAAGAAAACAGCCGATGGCGTGCGCGCGGACGGCGACAGGTTCATCAAGGGCGCCTTCATCGCCACCGTACACGGCCGCCAAGCCGTCCTGAAGCGCGCCGGCAAGGCACGGCTTCCGGTGGTGGTGCAGTCCGCCGACATCGCCGACAAGGCGATCACGTACGTTGAAGACGGCCTGATCGGCACGGCCGAGTTCGACGCGCTTTTCTTCAAGACCTTTGAGCATGAGCTGAAATGGCGAACCCGGACGACATCCCGACACTAAGCCTTGACGAGCTGCAGGCGGCCATCGCCGCGGCGGTGCAGTCGGCGTTCCCGGCCTTCAAGACCGTGGAGTTCGACCGCGACGACGAAGACGAAACCTTCGCGTCGCCCGCATGCCTGATGGAGCTTACCGAGGCCGAGCCGGCGCCATCGAACGACGACGGGTCGGGCCAGTGGCCGGCGCTGGCGCGGTTCGACGCACGCATCCTGCTGCCGGCGCGCAAGACCGCGCGTGCCGAGGTCAAAAAAGCCGCCATCGCCTTCGCGACGTGGATCAACCAGCGGCGATTCCCCGGCATCTACACCGACTCGTGCGCGGTCATCGCGTGCGAGCCGGACGAGTTCTCGCCGCAGGTGGAGCGCTTCCGCGTGTGGCGCGTGGAGTGGGTCATGCCGGTGTTCTTCGGCGACAGCGTGTGGAATGACGGCGACGCGGCAGCGCCGACGGCGGTGTTCGCCGGCTGCGCGCCGGATATCGGCGCGGATCACGTCGCCGACTATGTTCAGGTAGCGGGCGAGGGCGCATGAGCACGGACGAACTGCAGCGCCTGTTGGCGAACATGGTCATGATCGGCGTCGTCGACCAGCTGGACGAAGCGAATGGGCTGGTCCGCGTTTCCGTGGACGGCATGCTGACCGAATGGATTCCGTGGGGCGAGCGACGGGCCGGGCCGCTCAAACGCACGTGGTCGCCGCCCGGCATCGGCGAGCAGGTCGTGGTGCTGTCGCCCTACGGTGACCCGGCGCAGGGCGTCGCGGTGTGCTCCATCCCGCAGGATGCGTTCCCTGCGCCAGCGAACAGCAAGACCGTCGACCGGACCACGTATTCCGATGGAACCGTCGTCGACTACGACACCAGCACTGAAACGCTCACCGTCAACGTCGGCGCCGGCAAGGTGGTCGTGAACTGCAAGACGGCCGAGGTGCATGCGACCGATTCTGTCCTGCTGGACACGCCAACCACGAAGACGACGGGTGACCTGCAGGTCGGCGGCGGCATTACCGCGCAGGACGACATCACGACGCAGGCCGACGTGAAGGCCGGAAGCATCAGCCTGAAGACGCACAAGACGACTGGCGTCACGCCGGGCGGCGGCATCAGTAGCGTCCCGCAGTAGCGAACATTTCTGCAATGGGGCGCGACCGGGGCGTTACGCACACTCCGGTCATGCTTGGCACCGACGCGAAAACCGGAAAGGCACTGACCGGCATTGCCCACTTGCGGCAATCCGTCGCCGACATCCTGTCGACGCCCATCGGCTCGCGCGTACTGCGCCGCACGTACGGAAGCCAGCTGTTTCAGCTGATCGACAGCCCGATGAATCGTTCGACCGTGATGGACCTTATCGCGGCAACGGCTGACGCGCTGCAGCGCTGGGAAACGCGCATCAACCTGACGCAAGTCACTGTCGCATCGTCGCGGCCGGGCGCCGTCACTCTGGACATTACCGGCGTGTACCTGCCCGAAGGGCGGGTCATCACACTGAACGGCATCGAGGTTAAGTGATGGCTGGTATCAACGCCGTCGATCTTTCGCAGATCCCGCCGCCGCCAGTCGTCGAGGTCATCGACTACGAAACCATCCTCGCGGACATGCTCGCCGACCTGCAGTCGCGCATGTCGGCGGCAGGCGTCGACTTTACGGCCCTTGTCGAGTCTGACCCCACCTACAAGGCGCTGGAAGTCGCCGCGTATCGCGAGTTCATCATCCGCCAGCGCGTCAACGACGCCGCAAAGGCCGTCATGCTGGCGTACGCCATCGACGGCGACTTGGACAACTTGGGCGCGCTGCTGAATGTGCCGCGCCTGACGCTTGATCCGGGCGACCCGTCGAAGGGTATCGCGCCGACGATGGAGTCGAACGACGACTATCGTCGCCGCATCCGGCTGGCGCCCGAGGGATTCAGCGTTGCCGGCCCGGCCGGCGCCTACGTGTTCCACGCGTTGAGCGCCGACGCTGACGTGCTGGACGCATCCGCCACAAGCCCGACGCCCGACGACATCCGCGCCATCATTTCTGCCGTGCTGGCGGCGCACAGCGCCGATGCGGCGCTCGTCGCCGACATGAACGCGCAGCTGGACGCCGCAGCGTGGCCGGGAGAGGTCTTCGTCACCGTGCTGTCGCGCACCGCCGACGGAACCGCGCCCGAATCGCTGCTGCAGACCGTTGGCGACATCGTCAACGCCGAAGACGTGCGGCCGATGACGGATGCGGTCACCGTGCGCAGCGCGGAAATCGTGCCCTACACGGTCAAGGCGACGATCTACACGTACAGCGGCCCCGACAGCTCCGTCGTGATGGCCGATGCGTTGACGCGCCTGAAGGCATATCAGGCCGGCGTCCACAAAATCGGCATGGACGTTGCGATGTCGGGCCTTGCCGGCGCGCTCCACACGGCCGGCGTGCAGCGCGTCGAGTTCACCGAGCCGTCGGCGAACATCATCATCGGCGAGACGCAGGCGTCCTACTGCGACCCTGTCGCCGGCATCGAAATCACGTACGGCGGTATCGATGAGTGACACCGCATCGCTGCTGCCGCCGAACGCATCGCCGACCGAGCGCGCAATCGAGCAGTCCACCGCGCGACTAGGGAGCGTCGCGACGCCGCTGCGGAAGCTGTGGAATCCGGCGACGTGCCCGGTCGAATGGTTGCCGTGGCTGGCGTGGGCGCTGGCCGTCGACAACTGGCGACCGGAGTGGCCCGAATACATCAAGCGCGCGCGCATCGCCGCGGCAATCGAGATTCAGCGCCACAAGGGCACGGTGAAGTCCGTCAAGGACACCGTCGCAAGCTTCGGCGGGTCAATCGATGTCGTCGAGTGGTGGCAGAAATCGCCGCGCGGCATCCCGCACACGTTCGACGTGTCGGTCGCGCTGTCCGGCTTCGACGGCGAGCCGGCGACGGCGCAGTTCACCGACGACGTTATGTCGGGCATCGACAGGGTGAAGCCCGTGCGCTCGCACTACACCGTCACGCAAGGCTTTGCGATGAGCGGCGCCGTTGGAGTCACCACTTATGCGCGCGCCGCAGTGCTGGTGCGCCTTGAACTAACCGAGGAAACGAGCTGATGTCCGCCCTAAAGCTGACCATTACCAGCGCCGGCTATGCGGCCCTGCGAAACGCCGAAGCGAACGGCACGAACGCCGTCGTGATCGCGCAAGCCGGCATGACGCCGACCGCATTCACCCCGGACGCCAGCATGACCAGCGTTCCCGGCGAGCTGAAGCGCGTTTCGACGATCAGCGGCGGCGCCACGGCCGCCGATACGATGCACGTCACGATTCGCGACGGCAGCACGGACACCTATTCGCTGTTCGGCATCGGGCTATACCTCAACGACGGCACGCTGTTCGCCGTGTACTCGCAACCGACGCTGATCGGCCAGAAATCGGCGCAAGCTGCGCTGCTGATCGCGATGGACACGAAGTTCGCGGACATCAACGCGGCAAGCCTGACCTTCGGCGACACGAATTTCCAGCTCAACATGGCGACGACGGACACCCCCGGAGTCGTGCGACTCGCCCTGAATGCCGACGTCATCGCCGGAACCGATGCCGTAAAGGTGGTGACGTCGGCCGGCGTGCGCGCCGCGATGGATGATCGGCTGGGCGCTGGCGCGCCGACGTCGTTCGTCAAGGGCCTGTTGTCGGCCGCCACCGCGCTCGCCTTCCGCGCCGCGCTCGCCATCAAGGGCGCCGCGCTGTACGACCCCGGCGCCAACAACGGGCTGGACGCCGACCTGTTGGACGGCCAGCAAGGTGTCTACTATCGCGACTTCAGCAACCTGCAGAACGTGCCGGCGACTGCCACACGCTGGCCGGCGGTGGCCGAGGTCACCGGACTGCAGGGAGCGCTTGACGCGAAACAGGCGTCGCTTGGATTCACGCCAGTTCAGCAGGGCACTGGCGTCGGGCAGAACGCGAACACCGTCAAAATCGGATGGGCGAATGCCGCCGGAAAACTCAAGGCAACTGTCGATGCAACCGACCAAGGCAACTTCGCCTTCGAGTCATGGGTGGTTTCCTTTTTCGCCCCGATTAATGTCCCGACCTTCACGGGCGGGGCGATGGGCCTCACGATGGGCGACCCGAAGAAGCAGCTGACTATCGCAACCAGCGACTTCGTTTCGTTCAACTGTGCGAACGGATACAACACTGGCAACTTTCAGTGGATGTTCGCTGGCGTCACCGGGATGACGCTGTCGAAAGACAACAAGCTCGCTGTTGGTGGTGCGCACACGCCAGTCGGTGCGATCGATGCCTACACCGGAGGCGGGCGTATCCTGCTTCGAGTGGATGGCGCCAATCACAACACGCTTGATTCGGTGACGTATGACAACGTCGCCTATGCGCCGCTCAACATCAGCTCCAACGGCAGCCTCACACACAACGGCAACACAGTGTGGGATGCGGCCAACTTCGACCCAAACAGCAAGCTGAACATCAATCCGGGCTATCTCGGCAGCGACGCCAATGCCGTGGCGGTCGCTAAGGTTGGCATCGGCGCCCTTACCCAGCCGTCGACAAACACGCCTGATGGTGGCTGGACCGACATTGTCAACGTGTGCGACGCGAACTGGGGCTTTCAGATCGCGCACCCGTGGTTCGGCACAGACGTTTACACCCGCTGTAGGCAGAGCGGCGCGTTCTCCGCATGGCGCAAGTTCGTCACCAGCGACATGGCGGGATCAGTGTCCATCGCTGAGCTTATCGCCAGCGGCGCCATCACGGGCGGCTCCATCCGCTCCACCGGCACCATCATGGCCGCTGGCGGCTTCCAGATCGGCTAACACAGAGAACCCGCAGACATGACCGACACCCCGAACGCCCGCATTCGCAACATCGCCACTGGCGTCACCGCCGAGATGATCGCCGAGCAAACCCACCTGTTCTACGAGCCGCAGACCGGCGGCGGCTACGTGAGCTTTCAGGCCCGCGAACACCTGATCGTCGGCACCGACGTGCAAGCGCCGATGGGCGACTACAACATCCTGCAGGTGCAGGTGCCCGACCTGCTGCCGCATTGCTTCGGCACGGGCCTGACCGACCCGGTTACCGGCGCCGACCTGTCGCAGGTGAGTGCGGGCGGCCTCATGCTCGTCATCAAGGCCGCCTACGACCAGCTCTACAACGCCAAGGCCGCGGCGGATGCCGCCGCTGCCGCCGCCGCGGCATCGGCCGATACGCAGCCGGAGCCGGCGGCGTAATGGCGAGCGGCTACCGAAACAGCGCCGGGCAGGACACCGACGATCTTTTCGACCCCGACACCGTCGGCGATGGCCCGCAAGGCACCGGCTACCGTCGCAGCGACGGCAGCGTGCTGCGCTACGCCGCAGCGAAATACGGCCAGCCGGGCGCCGCCGTGGGCTACCGCATGTCCAATGGCGTCGACATCGGCACGCTGTGGGCGCGCAAGGGAACGGCCGTCTACACGTTCCCGTTCAACGGCCAGCGCTACACCGGCACATCGGGCCGCGGCACCGCTTCCGTATCCATGTCTTTCTCGTCGAACGGCACGTGGTCGATTTCCGCAACCACCGGAAGCCCGACGAGCGGGACGTGGCTTAGCTACGGCGGCACGGCGGCTGACTATTCCGTGCAGTTCGTCATGACAGGTTTCGCATCGGGTGCCGACCCGGACGGCGGCAGTAACGGCTACAGCAACGGCGCGGCATCGCCCGTGTCGCTTTCGTCTGGCGCAACGTGCGGCTGCACCTCGAGCGCCACCGTCACGAATTCGAGTGCAGGCAACTACGGCACGGTAACCGTCAAGCTGTTCAAGTCGGGCGCGCTGGTCAACACGTCGACCTGCACATTCAGCACGGAAGCGGCCGGATAAGGCGAACATTTCTGCAATGGGCTGACGGCCATCAATTTCCGAGGATTCGGGTGTCACTTCACCCGCAACCACACGGAAACCCGCATGCCCGATTCGTTCTTGCACGGCATCGAGGTTGTGGACGTCGACGACGGCGTCCGCACCATCACTGTCGCATCGTCTAGCGTGATCGGCATCGTCGGCACCGCGCCGAAAGCCGACCCCGCCGTCTTCCCCCTGAACACCCCCGTCGTCGTGTCCGGTTCCGCGACGCAGCTCGCGGCGCTGCTGAATCAGACCGTCACGGCGTCCACCACCGGCACCCTGCCGAGCGCGCTGGACGATATCTACGCGCAGGCAAAGCCCATCGTGATCGTCGTCCGCGTGGATGCCGGCGCCGATGATGCAACCACGATGGCGAATGTCGTCGGTGGCGTCGATGCCACGACCGGCAAGTTCACTGGCGTGCATGCGCTGCTGGCCGCCGAAAGCATCGTCGGCGCCAAGCCGCGCATTCTGATCGCGCCCGGCTTCACGCATCAGGCCGGCGGCGACGACCCCAACAACCCGACCGCGAACCCCGTCGTCGCCGAGCTGGCAGGCATCGCGAAGCGTCTGCGCGCGACCATCGTGCAGGACGGCCCGAGCACGACCGATGCCGCGGCGCTGGCAGGCGCCGCGCACTCCGTCGGCGGCGAGCGCGTGTATTTCGTCGACCCGCGCATCCTGAAGACCGACGCGACCGGCGCCACTGTCGCCGCAAACGCATCCGCGGCCGTGGCCGGCGTGATCGCCTACAAGGACAACGCCGTCGGCTGGTGGGCCTCGCCGTCGAATACGCCCGTGAACGGCATCGTCGGCACCGAGCGCGCCATTCCGTTCGCGCTGGGCGACGAAACCAGCAACGCCAACCTGCTGAACGAGGGCAACGTGGCGACCATCGTGCGCACCAGCGGCAACTTCCTGCTGTGGGGCAACCGCACGCTGTCGACCGATCCAAAATGGCAGTTCCTGTGCGTGGTGCGCACGAACGACATCATCGCCGACAGCATTCAGGCCGCGCACCTGTGGGCCGTGGATCGCGGCATCACGAAGACGTACGCCGAAGACGTGCGCGAGGCAGTGCGCGCCTTCCTGCGCGACCTGAAGAACAAGGGCGCCATCGTCGATGGCGACTGCTGGCTGGACCCGGACTTGAACACCCCGGATCAGATCGCGCAGGGGCACGTGTATTGGGACTATGACTTCGCCCCGTCGTACCCGGCCGAGCGCATGACCTTCCGCGCCCACATCAACAACAACTACCTGACCGAGGTCGTCGCCAGTGCGTAACGTACGGAAGAATTTCAACGTCTTCGTCGACGGCCGCGGCTACGCGGGGCAGACCGAAGAGTTCAACGCGCCGAAGCTCACCCTGAAGACCGAAGAGTTCCAAGGCGGCGGCATGTTCGCCCCGATGGAAATCACGATGGGCAGCGACAAGCTGGAAAGCGACTTCACGCTGCTGTCGTCCGATGCCTATGTGCTTTCGCGCTTCAACGTCGCCGAGGGTGCGCAGACGCAGTTCACGATTCGCGAAGTGCTGGAATCGCAGGACGGCACCGTCTTGCCGCAGGTGCACGTGATCCGCGGCAAGGTGAAGGAAGTCGATCCCGGCACGTCGAAGGCCGGCGAGAAGACGTCCACCAAGATCGGCATCGCCGCGTCGTACTACAAGCTGACGCAGGGCGCGCAGGTCATCCACGAAATCGACGTGCCGAACATGGTGTGGATCAGGGACGGCGTCGACGTGCTCGCCGGCTTCCGCGCAGCGCTTGGCGTGTGATGCGAGAACGCGCCTCCATCTGACCTAACTGCAACACGGGCGGCGCAACGCCGCCCGCTTTCAACGACTATCGAGACAACCACATGAGCGACAAGAAAGAGACTCCCGAGTACATCGAAGAGCGCGACGGCTTCATGTATGTGACGCTGGCGTCGCCCGCCACCATCGAAGGCACAAAGCTGGACGTCATGAAGATGCGCGAGCCGACCGTCGGCGACATGCGCCGCATGCAGAAGATCAAGGACGAAGCCGAGCGCGAAATCGTCGGCATGTCCGACCTGTGCGAAATCTCGCCGAAGGATGTCGAGGGCTTGAGCCTGCGCAATTACGGCCGCCTGCAGGAAGCGTTCGCGCTTTTTACTTCCTAAGCGAGGACACCATCTGCACCGGGATGCTCTCGCTTGCATCGCATACCGGCTGGCAACCTTCCGAGCTTTACGCCATGACGGGTTCGGACTTCCTTTCGTTCATCGACGGACTACCGCGCAACCGTGTCTAGCTCCAAGATTCTGAAAGCGTCGATCATCATCGGCGGCAGCATGGCAAGTTCGCTGCGAACCGCCTTCGGTTCTACCGAGGGCGGTTTGAAGCGCATCGGCGGGCAGGTGGCCGCCCTGTCACGAAAGCAAAAGACGCTTGGCGAGAGGATCCAGAAAGTCGGCCGCGCTGGCGGCGCCGTGGAGCGTCTGCGCCGGGTCTACGCGTCCGTGCCCGCGCAGGTAACGCGCCTGCAGGCG
>Ga0134126_10011405_pt1 | contig 11215 bp, 10 predicted proteins | sample KB31752_FD_96881 | JGI IMG/M metagenome (GOLD analysis project Ga0134126, IMG submission 96881) | Terrestrial soil microbial communities with excess Nitrogen fertilizer from Kellogg Biological Station, Michigan, USA - KB3-175-2 | ecosystem: Environmental > Terrestrial > Soil > Unclassified ... | reverse complement strand
GGTCGAGCGCAAGGGTGCCGGCGACGACACGCGAGGCTGGGGTCCCCCCTTCGTCGAGGGAGCGGACGATCAGCACATCGGCTCGGCCTATTTCCACGCCGCCAATCGCGGCAAGCGCTCGATCGAAATCGATTTCGAGAGCGACGAAGGCAAGCGGCTGGTGAAGAAGCTCGCGGCGCGCTCGGATGTGCTGATCGAAAATTTCAAAGTCGGTGGACTAGCAAAATTCGGACTCGACTACAAAAGCCTCGCCCCGGAATGTCCCCGCCTGATCTATTGCTCGGTCACTGGCTTCGGCCAGGACGGACCTTACGCCAAGCGCGCGGGCTACGACCTGATGGCGCAAGGCATGGGCGGCATCATGGATCTGACCGGCATGGCCGACGGCGAGCCGACGCGCATCGGCATTCCGGTCTCCGACATCTTCACCGGCGTCTATTCGGTCGTCGGTATTCTTGCGGCGCTCAACGAGCGCGAGCGCACCGGCAAAGGCACGCATGTCGACACCGCGCTGGTCGATTCCACCGTCGGCGTTCTGTCAAACCAGGCGTTGAACTTCCTTGTCTCCGGCAAGGTGCCAAAGCGCATCGGCAACGCGCACGCCAACATCGTTCCCTATCAAGTGTTCGAGGTGGCCGACGGCTACATTATCATCGCGACCGGCAATGATAATCAGTTCGTGAAGTTGTGCGCGGCGATGGGCGCGGAGGAGATTTCCAAAAATCCCGCTTACAAGGACAATGTCGGCCGTCTCGCCAATCGCGACAAGATCATCGGCGAGCTCACCGCCTACACCCGAAAATTCAAGCGCGACGAACTGCTCGCCAAGCTCGAGGCCGTGCAGGTGCCGGCGGGACCGATCAACAATCTCGAGCAGGTGTTCAACGATCCGCAGGTCGAATATCGCGGCATGAAGATCGAGCGCGCGAGCAAGGCCGCCAAAAGCGGGAAAATCCCGGGCGTGCGCACGCCGATCGTGCTCGGCGGCTGGCGCGCCGCTTCCGACAATCCGGCGCCGTTGCTTGGCGAACACACCGACGAAATTCTGCGCGAGATCGGCGAAGCCTGAAGTTTCCGCTTCGGCCCGCCGCTGCTGAAGCCTATTTTAACGCGCCTGCCTCGCCGATGAACCCAGCAACGCCACCGTATTAGCTCACCGCGGTCGGCGCCAGCGCATCGAGATCGGTGGCAACGTCGATGACGACGGGACGGCCGGCTGCCAATGCCCGCTTCAGCGCGGGTGCAATATCCGCGGGCTTTTCCACGCGAATGCCGAGCGCGCCCATGTCCTCGGCGAGCTTGGCGAAGTTCATCTTGTTGTAGGTCCACAACTCGCGCGCTTGTTCGGTTTGCGTGCCACCATAGGCGCGATCGAAGCCGCGCTTCGACTGGTTGCCGCCGCCGTTATTATTGACGACCGTCACCGAATTGATCTTCCAGCGCACCGCCGTCTCGATTTCCGCGATGTGATACCAGAAGCCGGCATCGCCGGTGAAAACCACGACCGGGCGATCCGGACACGCGGCCTTGGCGCCGATGCCGGCCGGAAAGGCCCAGCCGAGATGACCTGCGCTGCGGATGTAGTTTTGCGTGGATTTGCGCAGATCATATAAGCCGCCCATCCACATGCCAGCGTGACCGGTATCGACGACGACGATGGCATCGTCCGGCACGTTCTCGCTCAATTCATGGCAGATGCGCGCCGGGTTGATCGGCACCGCATCCGATTCCAGCATCGGCTTATGCTTCGCGTACCACTCGGCGCGTAGTTTCGCGACTTCGCCGATCCATGCCTGTCGTTTCTTCGCGCTGACGTTGTCGGCTTGCGCGTACATGCGCGCGAGCACCGCTTTGGCGTCGCCCAGCACGCTCGCCTGCAACGGATAGTTACGGCCAAGCGCTTCCGGGTCGATATCGATCTGGATGACCGGCGTGCCGATTTTCGGCACCGCCCAGAAATGCGTGGTCATGCCGCCGGTTTCGCTGCCGATGTAGCAGACGAGATCGGCGCGGTTGACTACACGGTTTGCGGTCTCGCGCGAATAACTGCCGACGACGCCGACCGCGAGAGGGTGAATGCCCGGAATGCTGTCTTTGCCGTTGAGCGAGGTCGCGACCGGAATTTGCAGGGCTTCGGCAAGCGCAACAAGCTCGGCTGCGGCGCCCGAGGCGCGCACGCCGCCGCCGGCGACGATCACCGGCCGCTCCGCCTTTTGCAACAGATCGAGCGCGGCCTTCACTTGCGCGGCTTCCGGCTCCGGCCGGAACGGCGGCACGTGGGCGAATTGATCCTCGACCAGCCCATCCATTTCGGCTTCCTCGAGATCGAGTTGCCCTTCGTTGCCGCGGAATTGCAGATGCACGGGGCCGGGTGTGCCCGACGTGGCAACACGAAACGCCTGCCGCACCATGTCTGGGATGCGCGCCACGTCGTCGATGGTCGCGTTGAACTTGGTCACCGGCTCGAACGCCGGCACGTCGTCGATTTCCTGATAGACCTTGCGGAATTTGGTCTTCGGGTCACGCCCGCCGGTGAAGGCGATTACCGGCGAATGCGCCAGCCACGCATCGCGCAAACCCGCGGCGAGATTGAGCGCGCCGATCACCTGCGCCATGCAGATGCCGGGCTTGCCGGATGCGCGCGCGTAACCGTCGGCCATGTAGGCGGCGGATTTTTCGCCATGGCAGTGGACACGCGCGATCTTGGTGCGCCGCTCCATCTCGGCGAAAGTCCGGCGCAACACCGCCGGCACCATGAAAACATGCGTAACGCCGTAGCCGGCGAGCATGTCGGCGAGCACTTCGGCCCCGATGCGTTTGGCGTTGTGGCCCAGCATTTCTTGCTCCTTTTTTTCCGCTCCCGACCGGCCCGCGGGACGGGCAAACGAGGAGCGCAACACCCATATCGACTCCACGCGCCGGAGTCAGCTATCGCTGGAGATGAAATAGCGATTGTCTTGCAGGCCTCGGCGCGTCTGAGGAATATCGGGTCCATAGCAAGACGTTCCTCTGCTGGAAGCACTTTGAGGGTTGCCGTGGCTTACGCCATCAAGGAAATATTTCTGACGCTGCAAGGCGAAGGCGCTCAGACCGGCCGCCGCGCCGTGTTCTGCCGATTTTCCGGCTGCAATTTATGGTCGGGCCGCGAGGCGGATCGCGCATCGGCGCAATGCCAATTCTGCGATACCGATTTTGTCGGAATAGATGGAACGCGCGGCGGACGCTACGCGACCGCGCGGGAATTGACGGACGCGGTTGCCGAGGAATGGGGACCCGACCGGACTCGGCGGTTTGTAGTGCTGACCGGCGGCGAACCGCTGCTTCAGGTCGACCGTGACCTGATTGACGCTCTGCATCGGGAGGGCTTTCAGATCGCCGTGGAAACCAACGGAACGATCGAGCCGCCGAACGGGCTCGACTGGATTTGCGTCAGCCCCAAGGCAAATTCCGAACTGCGCGTCCATTCCGGTCACGAACTCAAGTTGGTCTATCCGCAACAAAACGCCCCACCCGAGGCGTTTCAGTCGCTGGCATTCGAGCACTTCTCCCTCCAGCCGATGGACGGTCCGGAGCTCGCCGGCAATATCGAACGGGCCGTGAAATATTGTTTGCGGCATCCGCAATGGCGCTTGAGCCTTCAGACGCACAAAATACTGGACATCCGCTGATGTGGGAGCTGACCAAATCCTTCCGTTTCGAAGCGGCACATGCGCTGGCGGGAACGCTGGGGGTGACCGGAGATGAAATTCACGGCCACTCGTTTCGCGCGGAAGTCGCCGTTGGCGGCACGCCGGATTCCGCGACAGGAATGATTACCGATCTTGGTTTGCTCGAACGCAGCCTCGAACACGTTCGCAGTTCGCTGGATCACAAGATGCTTAACCGAATTGCCGGCCTTGAGCGGCCGACGCTGGAGAATCTGGCCCGCTTCATCTTTGAGCGGCTGCCACGCGACATCGGCGTGACGCGCGTCACGGTCCATCGCGACAGCTGTGGCGAGTCGTGCAGTTATTTCGCGCAAAGATGAGATGGATCGCCGGTCGTCTTCGCTGTCCGGAACGACCGCTGCGCGGTCACTTGATCGCCAGCGGGTTGACCGGCGAGCCGACAGCGCCGGTGATCGGGATCGCGGGCGCGACGAACATGAATTCATAAATCTTGTCGGCGGCGCAATCGTCCGCGAGTTCCTTGAGGTTGAATATCTCGCCCATGGTCATGCCCATGATCGGGATCGTGATCCAGTGCCAGGGCTGGTTGATGCCCTCCTCGCTTTCGTTCGGACGCACCTCGCAGCCCCAGGTGTCGCTGGCGAGCGCCGCAAGCTCGGTCTTCTGCACGAAGTCCAGCGTCTCAAACGAAAATCCGGGCGCGTCGCCGCCCGGATAACCGTCCCAGCTTCCGGCTTTCTGGCAGCGCTCCATCATGCCGGTGCGCACGATGATGTAATCGCCGCGCTTGAGCGCGACGTTCTGCTTCTTCGCCGTGCCGTAAAGATCGTCATTGGTGATGCCGTAGCCGTCGTCGAGCGACTCGACGCCCTTGTAGCGCGCGACGTCGAGCAGCACGCCACGGCCGACCATCTTGTTCCTGGTTTTCTCGATGCCGCACTTCTGCGCGCCGGCGCTCGTCACTTCACGGCAATCGTAGCCGTTCCACATATAGTTTTCATAGAATACGTGACCGAGGCCGTCCCATTGCGTGCCGCATTGCAGCGGCATCGTCACCATGTCGTCGGCGGCGCGGATGCCGCGCTTGTCGAGCACGCCGGAATAGGCGTCGGTGCCGGTACGCAGCATGGTGTGGATCGGATTGGTGCGGCCCATCGACGGGTATTTGCTTTTCGCGCCTTGCGGCCCGAGATGATCGAAGTTGAGCGCCAGCGAAATCACCTTGCCTTTCTTCACCAATCTGGTTGCGGCAACGATGTCCTCCGGCGAGGTAAAGTTCAGCGTGCCGATTTCGTCGTTCGGCCCCCATTTGCCCCAGTTTTTGTATTTCTCGGCGGCTGCGGTCATGTCCTGACGCGTGACTTTACGAGGCGGCATCGGATTTCCTTGTTTGCGGGCGGGGGATCGTCGAAGCCAAGGAATACACCTGTCCCATCACGCAAATGCAAGGCCTACTGGCGTCGTTCCTTGGGCAAGGCTACGATGCAAAAAACTTGAGGGAGGAACGTGATGCGCCTGATCGTCAAAGCCTTGGCCGCATGCGTTGCACTGTGCGCGGCTCACTTGCCTGCTTTTGCCGCGTGGCCGGACCATCCGGTCAAGATCATCGTGCCGTTTGCGGCTGGCGGCCCGACCGACGTGATGGCGCGTTTGCTTGCGGCCAAAATGTCCGAAAAATTCGGCAAGCAGTTCTTTGTCGAAGATCAGCCCGGCGCCGGCGGCAATATCGGGACGGCCACCGTCGCGCGCTCGGCGGGCGACGGCTACACGATCCTGGTTGCGTCCTCGAGCTTCGTGGTCAATCCGAGCTTTTACAAGAATTGCCCGTACGACCCTTACAAGGATTTCATCCCGGTTTCGCTCGCTGCCATCACGCCGAATATTTTGATCGTCAATCCGAGTGTTCCGGCAAAGACGGCGAAGGAATTCATCGACCTGATCAAGAAAAAGCCGAACACCGTCACCTTCGCCTCGCCCGGGCTTGGCACGACGCCGCATCTCGCCACCGAATTATTCAAGACCGTCTACCATCTCGATTTCGCGATTGCGGCATACCGTGGCGGCGGTCCCGCGGCGCAGGCCGTTCTCGCCAATGAAGCACCGGCAAGCTTCGTCGCGCTGACGCCGACGACGCAGTTCGTGAAAACCGGCAAGCTGCGCGCACTCGCCGTCACCACCAAGAAACGTTCGCTCGCGTTGCCTGACGTGCCGACGCTGGCCGAGGCCGGCATCACCGGACAGGATTCCGAGACAATGCAGGGCGTGTTCGTGCCGAAAGGAACGCCGAAGGAGATCGTGGATGCGCTCCAGAAAGAGATCGCCGCGATCGTCACCATGCCGGACGTCAAGGAGAAAATGATTCCGCTCGGCTTCGACCCCGTCGGCAGCACGTCGGCGGATTTTGCCGAATACGTAAAGTCCGAGATCGCGAAGTGGAAGAAAGTCATCGTGGACGCGCATATTAAGCAGATCTGACACACGAGCTTACCGTTTGTCATGCGCGGGCTTGACCCGCGCATCCCGCTTAGGATGGTTTAGTACCCAATTATCGGGATGGCCGGAACATAGGCGAGCGAAGCGACGCCGTCCTTCGGATGGCTATGCCCGACCATGACAGATTGTTGACATGCGCATTACCGATATTCGCGAAACGGCGGTCCCGCTCAAATCGACGCTCGCCAATTCGAGCTTTAATTTCTCCGAAATGACGACGTCGGTGGTCGCAGCGATCACCGATGTTATGCGCGACGGCAAAAAAGTTTGCGGGTTCGCCTTCAATTCAACCGGACGCTACGCCTGCGGCGCGCAGATGCGCGCGCGGTTCATCCCGCGCATTCTCAAGGCCGACCCGGATTCATTGCTGAACGAAGCCGGCGATAACTTCGACCCGGAGAAAATTCTCGGCGTCATGATGCGCAACGAGAAATCCGGCGGGCATAGCGAGCGCTCGGTCGGCATCGGCACGATCGAGGTCGCAATATGGGACGCGGTCGCCAAGATCGAGGGCAAGCCGCTGCATCGCGTCCTCGCCGAGCGCTACAACGGCGGCAAGATTGCCGACAAGGTCTTTTGTTACGTCGGTGGTGGCTGGTACGCACCGGGCAAGACCACGAAGGACTTGGCCGACGAGATGCGCCGCCATCTCGACGCCGGCTACACGATGGTGAAGATGAAAGTCGGCGGCGCGCCGCTCACCGAGGACATGCTCCGCATCGAGGCAGTGAAGGCGACAATCGGCAATCGCAGCCAGCTCGCGGTCGATGCCAATTCCAAATTCGGACGCGACGAAGCGATCGCTTACGCCAAGGCGATGTCGCCGTACAAATTGCGCTGGTACGAGGAGCCATGCGATCCGCTCGACTTCGCCTCGCTCGCAGCCGTGTCCGATGCCTACGGCGGCGCGCTCTCGACCGGCGAAAACCTGTTCTCGACGCAGGACGTTGAAAACCTGGTGCGCTTCGGCGGGTTGAAGCCTGAGCGCGGCGACGTCATCCACATCGACCCGCCGCAGGCTTACGGCATCGTGCAATATGCGCGCACGCTCGACATGCTTGCGAAGCACGGCTGGCCGCGTTCCGGCCTCTTCCCGCACGGCGGCAACCAGATGTCGCTGCACATCGCCGGCGGTTTCGGGCTCGGCGGCGCGGAATCCTATCCCGGCGTGTTCGGCCCGTTCGCGGGTTTCGCCGACGACGCCAGACTCGAGGACGGCTATCTCACCTTGCCTGACCGTCCGGGCATTGGCTTCGAGGGCCAGACCGCGCTTTACGCGATCATGCGGGAACTGGCAGGCCTGTAAGGCTCAATCGATAAACGTCAGCGGCCTTGCGATCGCTTCCAGCGGCTTGCGCTCGGCATCGGTACCCCAGCGCCCCGCCACGCAGCCGCCCACAATCATCAGCACCGCGCCGAGCAGATAACCACCGAAAACGCTTACGCGCGAATGCGTGTCGATCAGCGCGCCGAACAGCAAAGGCCCCGCGACGCCGCCGATGCCGGTGCCGACGGCGTAGAAAAACGCGATGGCAAGCGCGCGGATTTCCAGCGGGAATGTTTCGCTCACGGTAAGATAGGCCGAACTTGCCGCCGCGGACGCGAAGAAAAAGATAATCATCCAGCCGATCGTTTGTGTTTCGGCGGTAATCAAATCGCGCATGAACAGATATCCGACCGCGGCGAGAAGCAAGCCGGAAACGACATAAGTGGACGCGATCATCACTCGGCGGCCAAGCGTATCGAACAGCCGGCCGATCAGCACCGGCCCCATGAAATTTCCAACCGCGAACGGCAGCAAATACCAGCCGACATGATCGACCGGGATCGAATAGAAGTCGGTAAGGATGAGCGCGTAGGTAAAAAAAATCGCGTTGTAGAAAAACGCCTGCGACGCCATCAACGCGAGGCCAACCAGCGCCCGTTGCCGATGCACGACAAACAGCGTGCGTGCGACTTCGGACAGCGGTGTCGACTTGCGCGCGCGCAGATGGACGCGCGGCAGGTCTTCCGCCGGCGGCAGGAAATCGAAGCGCGCCTCGATGCCGGCGACGACGCGCTTTGCTTCCTCCGCGCGGCCGTGCGTCATCAGCCAGCGCGGGCTTTCCGGAATCCAGAGCCGCATGAAGAAGATCGCCAGCGCCAGCGTCGCGCCGATCAGGAAAGCGAGCCGCCAGCCGAGTTCGGGATCGATCACCGCCGGATCCAACAGCACGAGCGAACCGAGGGCTCCGAGCGCCGCGCCGACCCAGAAACTGCCGTTGATGACGAGATCGGTCCAGCCGCGCACGCGCGCCGGCACCAACTCCTGAATAGTAGAATTGATGGCGGCGTATTCGCCGCCGATACCGGCGCCGGTCAAAAACCGGAACAGCGCAAAGCTCGCCAGATTCCACGAGGCCGCGGTGGCCGCGGTCGCGAGCAGATAGACGGAGAGCGTGATGAAAAACAGCTTCTTGCGGCCGAGCCGGTCGGTGAGCCAGCCGAAGAACAACGCGCCGGCCACCGCGCCTGCAAGGTAGACGCTGCTCACGATTCCGATATCGGTGTTGGAAAAGTGCAGCGCCGGGCTTGCCTTCAACGCACCCGAGAGCGCGCCGGCGAGCGTCACCTCAAGGCCGTCCAGAATCCAGGTGATGCCGAGCGCGGCGACCACGAGCGTGTGAAAGCGGCCCCACGGCAGCCGGTCGAGCCGCGCCGGAATGTCGCTCTCAATGATGATTTGCTCTGCCGGGACCACGCAATTCCCTGCCCGCTGCATGCCTCACGAAAGGCCTAACGCCGCCGGAGCAGCGATGTTCAGGACAGCCGCGCCTCCTGTTACAGAAATGCAACATAGGCTGCGAATTTTTGAAGTGCGGTTATCCACAGCCGCACAGGAGTCCGCGACTCAGTTAGGTCTGCGAAACAAGAATCGGGTCAAGGGGCATTTCGACATGAGCATGGACGCTGTGGATTATCGTTCCTCACACGAAGATGAGCCGAAGCGGGACGACGACGCCCAGACCAGCCAGATGACGCCCGTGCGCCGCGCCGCGCTCGACGCGTTGGAGCGCGAATTCAGCGAATTGCTGAAACGCCGCCCACGCTAGCCTTCGCCACCGCGGCCACGTCTCGCTCGCGCTTCGCGGGCGGCTGATGATCGGTTATGGTCGGCGGGCCATGGATAACGACGCCCTCCGCCGATTGCACTACGCCGCCGCCATTGCCTGCGGCGTCTTCGCCGCGCTGGTGATACACATCGTGCTTACCGTTCTCGGCGTAGGCCTCGATACGGTGCTGCGCGGCGCCGCCAGCACCAAATTGCAATTCGCCTCGGCGCTGGCCTGGTGGGCCATCGGAGGCGCCGCCTTCGTCGCAGGCTGGGCGGCCGGCGCATACCTGATCGCCGCCGCACGGGAACGACAATTCATTTTCCGGCTGGCGCAGCGCTTCCTGGTCGCGGTGGTATTCGTCGCGGCGACCGCCGGCGGCATCCTGAGCAAGACTGAAACGCTCGGCGGCACCGTGGACGTGATCGCGGGCCTGACCGCGCTTGGGCTCGGCCTCGTGTGCGGCTTCTGCGGCGCGCGGCTTGCGTATCTCAACGCCGAGCAGCTCTAATGCCCCACTTCCGAAGTTCGTGATACATCACAGCACCTTCTGACACGAACTTCGGAAGCAAAGCGGCACTGGCCCTACTCCTTAACCGCGCCGGTCATCGCCGACACATAATACTCGACGAAGAACGCGTAGAGGATGACGAGCGGCAGCGAGCCGATCATCGCGCCCGCCATCAACGATCCCCAGCGGTAAACATCGCCGTCCACCAGCGCGGTCACGATCGCGACCGGCACCGTTTTGTACTGGGTGGAAGAAATAAAGGTGAGCGCGTAGATGAATTCATTCCAGCAAAGCGTGAAGCAGAAAATGAAAGCCGAGATCAGGCCCGGCACCGCCAGCGGCAGCACGATCCTGATCAGGATCTGCCAGCGGCTGGCGCCGTCGATCAACGCGCATTCCTCAAGCTCGAACGGAATCGTCTTGAAATAACCCATCAGCAGCCAGGTCGAGAACGGGATGAGGATCGTCGGATAGGTCAGGATGAGCGCGAACGGCGTGTCGAACAGTCCGTACTGGAATACGACGGTCGAAAGCGGAATGAACAGGATCGACGGCGGCACGAGGTACGCAAGAAAAATCGCCCCGCCGACCCATTGCGCGCCCTTGTAGCGCAGCCGCACGATCGCATAGGCGGCGAGCACGCTGGCGATGATCGACAGCGTGGTCGCGCAGACCGCGACCAGCATCGTGTTCCAAAGCCAGATCGGATAATCGGTCTCGAATAGCAGCTTGTAGATATGCTTGAACGTCGGATTCCACGTCCAGAACGGGCTGTACGTGTCGAGATCGAGCAATTGACTGTCCGGCTTGATCGACGTCAAAGCCATCCAATAAAACGGGAACAGCAGCACAAACAGGATGATCGACAGCGGCAGATAGAGCGTCACCAGCCGCCGCGGCAATGAGTGCAGATAGCTCATGCCTTCCGTGGCGTCGGCAAGCGGCGAAGAGCCGGTCAGCACGGCTTTCGGATCGGCGGCCCTGCCGGCGAGAGCGTCAGTCATAGCTCTCTCCCTGCTGCCACTTTCGCCACCCGCGCGTGGCGCTTGCGCTCCTCGCGACAGCTAAAAATGCAGCGGCGGCCCGGTCAATCATTGGCTTCACCCTGCTGCCACTTCCGCCGCTGCAAGCCGAACCACGAAACCAGGATCGCCGCGAGCAGGAACGGAATCATGGCGGTCGAGATCGCCGCGCCCTCGCCCAACTGACCGCCAAGGATCGCGCGCTGGTAGGACAGCGTCGCCATAAGCTGCGTGGCGTTGACCGGTCCGCCGCGCGTCATCACCCAGATGAGCTGAAAGTCGGTGAACGTGAACAGCACGGAAAATGTCATTACCACCGCGATGATCGGGGTGAGCAGCGGATAAGTGATGAAGCGGAAGCGCTGCCACGGCGTCGCCCCGTCGATGGTAGCGGCTTCGTAGAGCGACGGCGAAACCGTCTGCAAGCCG
>Ga0134126_10011404_pt1 | contig 11215 bp, 11 predicted proteins | sample KB31752_FD_96881 | JGI IMG/M metagenome (GOLD analysis project Ga0134126, IMG submission 96881) | Terrestrial soil microbial communities with excess Nitrogen fertilizer from Kellogg Biological Station, Michigan, USA - KB3-175-2 | ecosystem: Environmental > Terrestrial > Soil > Unclassified ... | reverse complement strand
ATTGCAGGTCGTCCAGCCAGAACCGTTTGTTCGATTTTGCTTTCTGCATGGTCATGCAACGCCTCCCTCGTTGGCACAACCATTGACTCATCAACGGCGTGTCAACTCAATAATTGAGCTTGGCCCCTAGTAGGACTAATGCCCAGAGCCAGCGCGACATCTGGTGGGGACCCTGCATCTCCTGCGAAGTTGTCAACAAGCACAGAAGCGATCTTTTGAGCCTGCTGCAGTGTAGCTTGAGGGAAATCCGATTGCCTGAAATAGACCCGCTTGTCTTCGCTTGAGGTCGCAATCCTCTTGGAGGCCTTTGTAGATCGCCCACCACTCTTTGTTTTGCTTTGGGTCATTCTGTGTCTCCCTTGAGCAAGTTTCTGTGTATTGCCCACAGCCTAAGTGAAGCGGTCTCGTTGGTCGTCGCCGACGATCGAGATATAGGTATAAGCAGACCATTGAATAAATCAAAATAAGCCTGTAGGAGTTAGGTTTTCTTTCTTCGCGGGGCAGATTCTCCGCCAAATCGTTGGTTCCGTCAAACACACACGATCGGTAGTACTTTCAATACTGTTATTTCGTCGTACAACAAAATTGAATCAGGCATGCGTATTGATTCATTGGCACGCTTTGCCTGGTTGTGCGCGTATCACCTATACGCACGACAATGCCAATCGCGCATGCAAGTGCAACAAGGCATCAGAACCGGCGTCATTGGCAATGACGATACAGGCCAACGAACCAGCGAGACCTTTCCGAATGCTGATTGTCTGAGGAAGAAGTGCGGGCACTTGCAGCTACGCTCGAGATCACTGCTTAGGGCTATCCGGCGTCAGCGCACTTCGGGTCGTGGATCAACGATGAACCCGTTTCGGTTGGACATCTGGATCAGGGGAAGAGTGCGGGCGTCGAGGACGGCGTTCTCTGCGACAATGCCGTTTTGCTGCAGCAACTACGCGGTGAGTGCGTGGATTTCATCAGGAGTGAGAGACTGAGGTGCGTTGAAGGGCACGGCTTGGCGGAGATAGTCGTACAACGTCGTCACATAGGGCCCGTCCGGCGAGACATCGATGTTCCAAGCTTGGATCTCCGTGTCCATGGCAGGGCGATCTATCCCATAGTCCTCTTCATGAGGATCCACCGACCGCACCGCCGGTGCGATCGAGAACGGGACGCCCATGAAGACTGCAGAAAAGACCGGCAGAGATTTAGATATGGACGTTCTTCACAATACCGTTCCGTTCGATCTTCCAGCTCTGAATCCCGTTGTAATGGTAGCTCGAATGGATGCCGCGTACCTTAATGAGCGATTCGCGGGTCGGCTGCCGGTATCCTGTGTCATCGGTGCAGCGACTTTGAATGATGGTCTCTTGACCATCCCATCTCCATGGGAGACGAAAGCGCGTATGACACTTAGGTAACACAGGTTCTTGTAGCCGTGCTGCTTGCCAGGTTCGACCAGCGTCAACCGTGACGTCCACTGCCGTGATGTATCCTCGCCCGCTCCAGGCAAGTCCCTGAATCTCGTGGAAACCCGGGCGGAGCTGTTGTTGCCCGGAAGGTTTCGTGATAACGGACTTGGCCTCCATGACGAGACTGAATTGATAGGCTTTCCCGTCCGGCATGAGATCGGTGTACGTCGCGGTCTCCCATCTTGTCATGAACGGCGCCGATCCCAGCTTCAACCGCCTCAGCCATTTCACATTGATATTGCCCTCGAAGCCGGGCAACAGCAGCCGCAGCGGGTAGCCCTGCTCAGGCCGGAGCGCTTCGCCGTTTTGCCCATAACACACCATCGCTTCGTTCAGGACTTCATCGGTCAACGGGACACTGCGGGTTAGTGCGGCTGCATCTCCCCCCTCAGCCAACATCCATGTCGCCTCTCGGCTGATCTCTACTGCTTCCAATAATGTCGAGAGTTTGATACCGGTCCACTCACTGGTGCTCGTCAGGCCATGCAGGTGCTGGACAGTCAAATCCTGTGCTTCATCCCACCCATCTCGGCTGTTGCCCGAACATTCAATGAAGGCAAAGCGGGAGACCGATGGAAATCGTTTCAGCTCCTCGACCGTGAACATCATCGGCCGACCCACCAGTCCATGCACCAGCAAGCGATGGCGGGATGGACTGATGGCCGGCACACCGTTATGGTGACGTTCGAAATGGAGGGCGGAGGGTGTCATGATCCCCTGCAGGTCTTGGAGCGGGGTGGTCGAAGAGGCGCTGGCGACTAGTCGCGTCTGTTTTTCAAAAGACGACCGCTCACCATAAGGGCCAGGCGAAGCACCAGGCACGCGCGTGGGATCGATCGGTTCGTTTGGTCCTTCAGCTTGCGCGCTGAACAACGTCGGCGACGTGCTGATCGCCAGCCACGAGGCACTGCCGGCCAAGAACTGACGCCGGTTTAACGATGAAGAGGCCGGTGCGTGATCCGATGTCTCGCTGTCACCTCGCCCGTCCTCGTCCATCAACCATTGCTCCATGATCTCTCAACACAGGGTACCAACGTCGCTGCTAAACCAGATCGAACAAGAACGTCAACACGTCAAAATCGGAACGAGCGGTCACGATGCTCAACGTTCCAGCTTGGCATCCATCGTAATCGTTGTGTTCAAGAGCCGAGAAATGGGGCAACCAGTTTTGGCCGCTTGAGTGGCTTTATCCCACGCCGCCTCATCGGCTTTCGGCACCTTGCCTCTGACATTCAGAGTGATGTTCGTCACAGTCCATCCAGCCTCTGTTTTATCGAAGGTGACGGTCGCCGTCGTTTCCAGTTTCTCAGGAGTCAGACCGGCTTCGCCCAACTGGGCTGACAGTGCCATTGAGAAACAACCGGCATGGGCGGCGGCGACGAGTTCTTCGGGATTCGTCCCTTTGCCGTTCTCGAACCTGGTTGAAAACGAGTATTGGGTTTGCGACAAGACCCCGCTCTCCGTAGAAACGGTCCCCTTGCCGGTCTTCAAATCGCCTTGCCATATCGCAGATCCGGTGCGTTTCATAATACCCCCATAAGAGAATTTAGATGATGACGATACATAGACATATCACCCACCATACAGATCCTAAGCAGATGAAGGTTCTGTATCGGCGATTCGTCATTATGTGTTGCCGGTAAGCTCAACTGAGCTAGGGCTTACCCGAGTCCAAAGCTGAGATTCACGAAGTGTTAGGGGAAGACTTGGACCATCTGCTCAAGTTGGGCAAGAAACGGACGCTAACCAAGAAGGATCTTTCGATGCGCGGTGGAGAGGTCAAACCATTCCGCGCGATCGATCTCCGGAAATTCTTGAAACTTTCCCGACTTCAGAGTCACAATTCCGATGAAAAAATTGAAGCAAGACAGCGGATCTTATGCAGCCGCCTGGGCAGGCTGTGAATGATCGTGTGCCTGACGTGTTCGCAAGCGCCAACTCAAGGCGATCATCACGATGCCGAACACAACGGCATACGCGCCGAGATACCAGACCAACCCGATCGCGCCTGCTTCAGGAAAGAAGACCAGGAGGAAGCCGAGGACCATCGACAAGAGACCGGAAAGGGCCAACAACCATTCACCCTCGATTTCTTTGCGCAGCTTCACCGCAGCGGCAATTTCTAATCCCCCAGTAATGAGCGCCCAGGCCGAAACCACATACACCAACGCAAACGCGGTGATGTCGGGCCATATAAAACTGATCGCAGCCGCACCGATTCCAGCGATGCCCGACAGCAGCAGAGCCCACCACGGCTTCTGCCGATTGGTGTGTCGCCATGCAGCCATGAGGTTGAAGACTCCGTCAAAGAAGACATAAGCCCCGAATAGATAGACCAGCGCGAGCAAGGTGGCAACCGGCATGAAGAACGCAATGATGCCAAGGAGGACACCAAGTAATCCCCGGAACATGATCGCCCACCAGCGCATAGGAAGTTTATCCAGCTCAGCTTTATGTAGAATGGCATTGGTCATGAAGAAAGCATACCGTCCCTACTTCCGTAATGAGACTGGTGAATGCCCCAGTTGTTCTGTGCTTCCTTATGTAACCAGATGTGTGAGAGATACGCGCTGTACCGGTCTTCTCCCTGGATCGTCCACACTGATCCCCATACAGCACAGCGACCATTCGCAATCCTCTGGAATAAATGATAGAGGCCCTTCCTCTCACCAGAGCCTGTGCAGCCGCTTGCTTGAGCGGAGAATCTTAGCCTAGTACATTCATTATCAAATGTGGTACCGTGCCGCGTCGCACTCCAGTATTCACATTATCCACAGTGAGCTGATCTCATGAGGCGTGCGGGGATTCTCACCGGCGGTGTCGTTGTGTTGATACTTCTTGCCGTGGTGTGCATCTCACCTCCCGCCGAACCTATCACGCTGTACATAACCAGTCACAGGTTCACGAATCCGGTGATCACAATGAGCAATGGTTTGACAGGTCCCCCTCATAATATGGGAGACATCGAACAAGCCTTCAACGGAACTACCGCATTGAATTGCTGATGTAAGGACTGAATACGCTATGAGCACACTAAGCAGATGGTTACAGCCTCCCCCAAAGGATTCTCTCGAGCAACGATATCAGGATCTTGCCAATTTATTGCGGACCAAGGAACGGGCGTTGGAGACGACATCACACGATTTGAAAGTGAAGACCGCAGCCTTGCAGGTGCTCGAACAGAAGATCATGTCGTCCGAGACACAGTTCTCTTCAGCTCAACGAGAGCTGATCGCCCGCGGCGAGCAACTAAAGGCGCTCGAAGCAGAATCGGCTGTACGGTCGAAACGACTGACGGACGTGGAAGCTGAAGGCGTTGCGGCCCGCCAACGCGTGAGTGAGCTCAATTCGACTATTACTGCCCTGGTCAACGAACTTCGCGGGGCTCAACAGACTTGTCAGGCCACCGAACACACTCACGAGGTCTTGAAGGAGGAAATCCGGACCCTGCGAGACCATATCGGCCAACTCAATGAGAGCCTGGCCGACCGGGACCAATTACGAGCCCGCATGGAGAAACTGGAGTCAGTGCAAGACCGCGTCCATCGGCTGGAAGTGGAGCTGAGTGATCGGGAAGCCGCCCATCGGGGCACGCTCCAACAGTTCGAAGAGGCCATCGCGGAGCGCGACCGGCGGCTCAGTGAGGTCGATGCGACTGCGGCCGCCCAGATGGACGAACTTCGCGGGGCGCAGCAGGCCTGTCAGGCCACCGAACACACCCACGAGGCCTTGAAGGAGGAAATCCGGACCCTGCGAGACCATATCGGCCAACTCAACAAAGATCTCGCTGATCGGGATCGCCTCCGTGCTCATCTGGAGAAACTGGAGTCAGTGCAAGTCCGTGTCCATCAGCTGGAAGTGGAGCTGAGTGATCGGGAAGCCGTCCATCGAAGCACGCTTCAGCAGTTCGAAGGGGTCATTGCGGAGCGCGACCGGCGGATCAGCGAGTTTGATGCGACTGCGGTTGCCCAGATGGACGAACTTCGCGGGGCGCAACAGGCTTATCGAGCCGCCGAACAGACGCACGAGGTTTTGAAGGAAGAAATCCGCGTCCTACGCGAGCATATCGCCCAACTCAACGAGGGACTCGCCGATCGAGACCAACTCCGCGCCCAGGTAAAGAAGTTGGCGTCGATGCAAGACCGCGTCCATCGGCTGGAAGTCGAGCTGAGTGATCGGGAAGCCGCCCATCGGGGCACGCTTCAGCAGTTCGAAGGGGTCATTGCGGAGCGCGACCGGCGGATTAGTGAGGTCGATGCGAATGCAGCCGCTCAGGCTGACGCGCTTTGCGGGGCGCAGCGGGCTTGTCGGGCCGCCGAACAGACGCACGAGGTTTTGAAAGAGGAAATCCGCGTCCTACGAGACCATATCAGCCAACTCAACAAAGATCTCGCCGATCGAGATCGCCTCCGTGTTCACCTGGAAAAACTAGAGTCAGTGCAAGGCCGCGTCCATCAGCTGGAAGTCGAGCTGAGTGATCGGGAAGCCGCCCATCGGGGCACGCTTCAGCAGTTCGAACGATCCATCGCCGAGCGCGACCGCCGAATTGAAGAACTGGTGCCGGTCACCCACCTCCTTCGCGAGAAGGGAGCAGAGCTCAAGGAATGGGATAAGAAGTACGCGCGCACTGTTCAAGAACACAAGACCGAAATGACAAAACTCCAAGAGCAATGTGGGGCTCAGGAACAACTTCGTGAGCAACTTCTGCTCAATGAGCAACAGCTACATGAACGAGACGAGCAGATTGTGAGTCTCCATCGTCAGCTACAGGATCTTCAAACAGAACGTCACGATCTCTTACAGGCAGTCCAGAGCATTCCCGGGAAAGATGAGCAGCTCGATCGCCTGCAAAAGCGGCTCAGAGAGCTGCGATCGGCACATCGTGCGAACGCCGCTCCGGCAACCGCAGGGCCTCGCCAGTCAAGCCAGAATGGAGCTGGATCGAATGCTCAAGTCAGACAGTCCAAAGCCGGTAAGAACGTTCAGGAAGACGATCTGAAAAAGATCTACGGGATCGGACCGGCCTTCGCGGACACCCTCAATAAGATGGGCACCTGCACGTTTATTCAAATCGCTCGCTGGAAACCGGAAGATATCGAAAAAATCGCAAAGAAGCTCGATGCCGATCCTGAGCGCATTAAACGAGAGAATTGGATCGCTGACGCCAAGAAACAACACTACCGAAAATACGGGGAACGGGTATAGCCACCTCACAAGACACGGTTGTTTTGCCGGCGTCTCTATGAAATGACTCCCCTGCCGGTCCGCCGAATCAAATCCGTCAACCGGCCGGCCGTGGCAATGACCGGCCAAGGCAACCGGTTCTGTGTGAATAGCTTCATGGTCTAACAGCTCCACGGATCAGCCCTGATCGAGCAGCCAACAGAGTGTGTCGCCGCCTGCTTCAGTGACAAATCTCGCCCCAGCCCGCATGATTCATGAACACTTCTGCTGCAATCGCGGATTCGCTGCTGCGACAAGCCTCCGGCGGGCAGGCTCGCCCCTCGCAGCCTCGACATACTGTTTCAAGTATGCCTCGGTTCCTCGGGGCTCCACGTGCCTGTCTCGCTATGCGACTGCGCGATTTCGCCACGAACTGTCATGAATCATGCAGGCTAGTACATTTATTGTCAAATGTGGTACCGTGCCGCGTCGCACCCCAATAGGCACATCATCTACAGCGGGCTGATCTCATGAGGCGTGCGGGGATTTTTACCGGCGGTGTCGTTGCGTTGATACTTCTCGCCGTGGTGTGCATCCCGAGGCATCTGTCCACCCAGTCACGGCCAACAGTTGTGACGCATGCCACCTTTCACGCCAGCGTCGAACAGGGCGGCTTGGTGCTGCGCGGTTCGTTGCCCAACGAACGCAGTAGGGCCACGATTCTTGAACAAGCTCATGCATTCTCCGCGAAAACGCGAATGCGTGTGATCGACCAGTTTATCGTCGAGAAGCAGGTCAAAGCGGCTGCGTGGATGGAGACGGTTCCGCAACTCTTGCCGATCCTGGGCTTGATGGTTGAACGTGGTTCAATCATCGTCGACGGACGTTCTTTGGTTGTCAGCGGTCAGGTTGCCGGTCATCGCGAGAAGGCTGAGGTATTACAGGCCGCGTCTCCGGCGATACGGGCGGGCTTACGAATTGAAGACCGTGTGGTGGTGATGCCGACGACATCATCTCCTCCCGCCGCCGTTCCTCTGTCGGCACTCCAGCTGTTGCTGAACCAGGTCCTTGCGAAGTCCTCGATCGAGTTTGATCACAAGGGCGCCACGATCACGGCCAAAGGGCAGGCGGTGTTGGATCAAATCATCGTTCTCTTACGAAGAGCTCCTGATACGCCGATTGAAATCGCGGGCCATACCGATACCGTCGGTGAGGCGGAGTACAATATGCAGTTGAGACGGCGCCGTGCCGAAGCGGTCAAACAGTACCTGACCAGTCACGGGCTCACGAATTCGTTTACCCCAATCGGCTATGGTTCGACACGCCCCCTCTCCCATGGGAAACAACAACCAGGCTTCCAACAGAATGAACGGATCGAATTACTGATGTAAGGACGGAATGACGTATGATCACACTGATGACCCAGATGGTCGGATGTTTCCTCATCGCGGCAGGAATCGGTGTCGCGGTCGGCTGGTTGTTACGGGGACTCCCAAAGAATTCGATCGGGCAACCATACGAGGATGTCGTCAATCAGTTGCGAACCAAGGAACAAACGCTGGAGACGACGTCGCATGATTTGAAGGTGAAGACTTCGGGGATGCAGATTCTCGAACAAAAGCTCATGTCGTCCGAAACACTGTACTCCTCAGCCCAACGAGAGTTGATCGCACGCGGCGAACGGGTGAAGGTGCTTGAAGCAGAATTGGCTGTACGATCGAAACGAATGACGGACTTGGAAGCTGAAGGAGTCGCGACACGCAGACGCGTGAGTGAGTTCGATGCGATCGCCGCCGCCCAGGCTGAAGCACTCCGTGCGGCCCAACAGGCCTGTCTGACCGCCGACCAAGCCCGCGAGGTCATGGAGCAAGAAATCCGGGTGCTGCGCGAGCATATCACCCAACTCAACGAAGGCCTCGCCGACCGAGACCGACTCCGTGCTCAGGTGGAGAAGCTGGGGTCGGCACAAGACCGCATCCATCAGCTGGAAGTGGAACTGAGCGATCGTGAAGCCAGCCATCGAGGCACGATTCAGCAGCTTGAACGATCCATGGGTGAGCGAGACCGTCGAATCAGTGAGATCGATGCGAGCACCGCCGCTCAGGCTGAAGCACTCCGTGCGGCCCAACAGGCCTGTCGGACCACCGATCAAGCCCGCGAGGTCATGGAGCAAGAAATCCGGGTGCTGCGCGAGCATATCACCCAACTCAACGAAGGCCTCGCCGACCGAGACCGACTCCGTGCTCAGGTGGAGAAGCTGGGGTCGGCGCAAGACCGCATCCATCAGCTGGAAGTGGAACTGAGCGATCGTGAAGCCAGCCATCGAGGCACGATTCAGCAGCTTGAACGGTCCATCGCGGAGCGAGACCGTCGAATTGAAGAGCTTGTGCCGGTGACCCACCTCCTTCGCGAGAAAGAATCAGAGCTCAAAGAATGGGAAAGAAATTATTCGTGCACTGTTCAAGAACACGAGGTGGAGGTGGCGAAGCTCCAAGACCAATGCGCGGTGCAGGAACAACTCCGCGCGCAACATCTCCTCGACGAGCAACAGTTGCATGAACGAGACGAACAGATCGCGGGCTTCGCCCGTCAGGTGCATGACCTTCAAGCGGAGCGTGAAAGCCTATTAGGAGAGGTGCAGTCTATTCCAGGGAAAGATGAGCAGATCGAACGCCTGCAACAACGCCTCAAGGAAACGCGCGCGGCGCTTCGCGCTAACGCAGCTCCAACAACTGGAGTGTCTCGTCAGAGCCGACAGAATGGAGCCAAGCCGAGTTCCTCGGTAGGACAGTCAAAGGTTAGTAAGGACGGTCAGGAAGACGATCTCAAAAAGATCTTCGGGATCGGGCCTGCCGTCGCACAAACTCTCAATAAGATGGGCACCCGCACGTTTATCCAAATTGCTCGTTGGAAACCGGAAGATATCGCGAAGATCGCAAAGAAGCTCGATACCGATCCGGAACGCATTAAACGAGATAACTGGATTGCTGACGCCAAGAAGCAACATTACCGCAAGTACGGGGAACGACTCTAACAGGATGCTGAAAGACTCGATTTGTGCGTGTTGAGATCGGGCCGCCGAATCTCACCCCTCAGTATTCGGGCTACGCCCAACTATCCTCTGACAGGCCTTCCTCGGCAAGCGTCTTTTCGAAGACGGGATCGAGTTTCGCACAGCCCCTGGCCAAGCGGCCTCGGTCCAGCCGGGCGAGTTTTTCCTCAGCTGCCTCCTGAATGGCCTGACTCCGACTGGGGAACGCGGGGTTCTCCACAAGCGTATCGAGGCGTTCCAGGATGGTCTCATCGAAGGAGATCGCAATTTGGACCGTGCCATGTCGTATCTCCGAGTATGCCCATATGTCATACCTCTGCCAGGGTCAAGCACCGAATCTGAATCACGTCGGAGCAGAACGCTCACGTTATCTGGATCATTGCTGTCGCCGCAGATACGGCGATGGGACCGACCGCTTGATCGAGTCGGCGAATCCGCGAAAGAGGGAGTCATTCGCCCAAGGACAGAGCCAAATGAATTTTCCCCGCTCGCTGTTCAGTGCTCCTTCATCATGGCGCTGAGGGACCCGACTGCCCAAGAACAGGATGAAGGTGATTCCCGGAATGCAGAACTTGTGGCGTCTCTCGCTGTCGACGCGCAAAGTACAAGGAGCGATCGTCGTGAAGTCGATCGCCTGGTCACTCCAGATGTGGACCAGCAAGCGCCCATTCCGGGGGAACGCGGCGCTTCCAAGGAGGTAGAGGCGGAACTCCTCTTGGTACGCGTCACCGAGGGAGAATCGCTGGCGGTCCGCATATGGAGGTAACCATGCTCGGGCAGATGCTCGCCAGAAAACGCTTGCTGCGAAGTACAGATAGTAATCAGTGTGGGATCGCAGAAGCGCCGCGGCATCGTAGACGCGGGAGTTCTTGTCCTCGAAAGATGGAGAAGCCCTCCGCAGGAGTTCGCGTATCTTGAACTCTCCGTTTGGCCTTGCGCATTGACCCAAAACGTAACGTTCGCCGGCGCTGGAGAGCCGCCCTTCGCAGTCAACGCAAAGGAAACGAGCTGCAACTTGATGGGAAGTGGCCGATGCTCGCCCTCCGATGATCATGACCGGATTCGGGTTCCTTCGCGTCGGGTCCCGAGCGAGCCTGTACAACGCGGCAGGCATCAGGTGGCTCTCCTGCAGCGTCCGCTGCTCGCGACACAAGCCGCACTGACCTGTTTCGCCTCTCATGACGTCCATCGTCCATCCAGATAACGCCCGCGCTGAGCGGCCGCGGCGAGCGAATGCGAGCCAGAGGTCTGCTCCACCGAGAAGTTCAGCGAACTCAGACGCTACTGACGGCACCTTGGTCGAGGAACTTTTCAAGAGGCTGGTCCGAGGCGAATAAGCTCAACGCTGGCTTGGCATACGCTGCCTACCGTGCACATTTCGCATACTTCGCGTATTTCGCGAACTTTGCAGGCTCCGCTGACCTTCCCCCATTTGTTACACCACCGCCAACGAAGTTGACTTCTGTGCCACGCGAGCCCCGTCCTGATAGGTGTTGATGAACTCCTGGGGTGTCACATCCCCAATGGAGCTGTGCGT
>Ga0134126_10011402_pt1 | contig 11217 bp, 10 predicted proteins | sample KB31752_FD_96881 | JGI IMG/M metagenome (GOLD analysis project Ga0134126, IMG submission 96881) | Terrestrial soil microbial communities with excess Nitrogen fertilizer from Kellogg Biological Station, Michigan, USA - KB3-175-2 | ecosystem: Environmental > Terrestrial > Soil > Unclassified ... | reverse complement strand
GACCACGCCCAGCTTGTCGAGCGTGGCGTAGCTGATCATGGCGGCGTTGTCCCAGGAAAGATTCGTGATGGGACGGGGAATCTCCTGGAGCCAGCCCACGTTGGCGTAACGTCCGTCGTAGACGTGCGGATCAGGCCGGAAGTTGATCTCCAGCGTATCCGCTGGGACCTGCGGCTGCAGAGCCGGAATGGTAGCTTTGCCTCCACCAGTCTTCGGCGCAAAGGCGGAGCTGGCGAGGAAGCCGTCATGAAGCAGCTTGCGCCAGCCGAAGTCGGCGTCCACGCCGGCGCCGCTGGTGGCCGTCTGCGCGCTCCAGTTTTCGCGGACCGCGGAGTAGGCGGAGACGTCGGGATTGTCGAGCAGCGACTGCACAATTTCGTGCGCCGAGTGGCCGCCATAGAGCGGATCGATCATCGGCTGGACGACCGAAACGGTGCCGTCGTAAGCGCGCGCGTCCGTCCACGATTCCAGATAATGCGCCGCGTTGATGTGCCAGTGCGCTTCGAGGCCGGTTTCGTCGCGGTGATTGCCAAGGTGGACCACAGTTCCCACCTTGTTGAAGGCGGAGGCGAAGTCAAGATCGGCAGGCGCGGTATAGATGGGGTTGGCGTTCAGGATGACCAGCCAGTCCACCTTGCCGGCGTTCATGTCGGCGACCAGCGACTTGAGATCGTCGTTCTGGATGGACGGCATGGGGTTGACCGTCTCGGTGTAAACAACGGTTTTACCCACATTGCCGAGCGCGTCATTGATGGCCATGGCCGCCAGATGCACGCTGGAGGGCTGATGCTCACCCGGAATTACGGCGCACTTGCCGCCGCTGGCCTTCAGGTCTTTGACCACCGCGGCCAGGAACTTTTGAGCGTCGTCCGCCCAGGTATAGCCAGATGGAGCGGAACCCGCGCCGACCGCCGCCGCCAGAGTCGCGGCGAAAGCCGGAATGTCTGTGGCGCGCAGGGCCAGCCGGTGCTCGGCCTTCATGCCGGTGGTGCTGGGCATGCACTCGATGGTGTAGAGCCGGTTCATGGAGTAGCTGCCGGGCTTTTGGTTTTCGAGCTTGCGGCGGCTGGCGTAATCCTTCGCCAAGCGGTGGAAGCCTGGATGCGCCGCGCCGGAGAGAAAATCAGCATCGAGCGAGACGATGATATCGGCGTTGGTCAGCCGGTACTGCGCATCGGCATAGTCGCCGAAAGCCGCCTTGGAAGCCGCATAGGCGGAGTCGCGGTTTACAGGGTCATACTGAATGAACTTCGCGTTGGGATATTTGGCCTGGCCCTTCTTCCACTGTGCTGCCAGTGTGGGCGAAGTCACGGTGCTGCTGAGGAAATAGAGGCCCTGGCCGCCGGTTGTCTTCTTGTCCGCCAGCATGGCGCGGAACGACGCAAGAAAGGCCGCCCACTGACGGGTTTCACCGCGATAGTAGCAGTGCTGGGACCGGTCCGGATCGTACATATCGAGCAGCGTGCCCTGCGCGATGGGGTCAGAGCCGCCCTGGTTGTAGGGATGGTTGGGATTGCCGTCGATCTTGATGGGGCGGAAAGCGTCGCTCTTGACCAGCAACGGCACCGATCCGGTTGTGAAAGGAAGCGCCGTTGCGAAATAAACCGGGCGGCCAAGCACGAGATCTTCGGGGGCCTTGACGTAAGGATAGATCGCCTCTTCGGGCTGCTTGGTGCAGCCGGCGAGCCCGGCCAGGGCCATGGACGCGCCCATCAGCTTAAGAAAGCCGCGGCGCGAAACCGGATCGATCCACTCGGACGAGTGCTGCGGGAACTCCTCGCGCACCGCCGTATCGAACTCCGGGGTTCCGGCCAGCTCGTCGATGGAGCGCCAGTACTTCTTGCCTGTCTGCCCTGCCAGCTTTGCGCGAACCTCGGCCAGCGTCAGCTTTGTGTGCGTCGTTTCCATGTCTTCTTTCACGCTGTCTCTCACCGGTGGCAGATTTCGCAGTTGGAAAGCTCGCGGGCCGGGCGGATGTTGTAGTGCTTGAAAAGGAAGCTGCCGAGCTCTTCCTGGGTTGTGAACTTTTGGTAATTCGCTGGAAGGGCTGCGAGCACTCCCTTAGGCGCATCGGTGACCTGCGCGCCTGCGGCCTGCGCATTCGCCAGCTCCGTCAGGTTGAGCGAAGCCAGCTCCGGATTCGGCGACCGGCTTGGATCAGTCGTGGTGCAATTCACCGATTCGGCTGTTGGGGTGCCGGGCTTTACATCCGTGCCGGTACACCAGACCGGATTCAGTTCCGACGGCTTCTTCCAGTCCATGTTGTAGATTTCGCTGGTGGGCCGCAGATTCTCAGCGGGATTGCGGTGACAGTTGAGACACCACTCCATCTGCAGCGTGTTCTGCTGATACATGATGGGCATCTCGTTGACCTGGCCGTGACAACTTTCGCAGCCGATGCCCTTGTTGACGTGGATTTCGTGATTGAAGTAGACGAAATCCGGAAGGTCATGCACCTTGGTCCAAACAATTGACTGGCCGGTAGCCCAGCTATGGCGGACCGGCTCCAGGAGGGCGGCGTCGGTCCAGATCTGCGCGTGGCAGTTCATGCAGGTGCGGGTGGGGGGAATGCCGGCATAGCTCGACTCTTCCACCGAGGTATGGCAATACTGGCACTGCAGGCCCAGGCCCTCAACATGATGTTTATGACTGAACGGAACGGGCTGATCGGCGCGCTGTCCCTGCCGGGTGACCCATGGCGACCGTTGAAGCTCGTTGAGCGTGACTCCCAGAGCGATGACGATTAATCCCGTTAAGACCAGACTCATCCGTGCCAGCGCGTTCGAGCTGCGGTCAAAAATCTGCGCCATGAATGCTTCCTGCTCCCCTAAACTTCACTGGTGGTTAAACGGCTACCGCGCTGCGTTTGCCCGCAGCTCTTACCCGGGGAAATATTTCGCGCCCCGAATCCATAGGCTCAAAATTGAAAAAACAATATACCGGTCAGAATCGCCACTAGCAAGCCCCTTGAAAAGCGCGCCGATTTTTTTTAATCCCATTTCGGATGCGCGCCGATTTTCCGCGAGAAAAATGCTGGATTTACGGGCGATTTCGTTCCGCTTTGCCAAGACCGCTGCTCGCGGATACGATCTTCGAGGAAGCTGGGGCGCGCGATTGCGGAGCGGCTTTGCTTACTACTCTGGTTCGTTGATGATTGACGTGCGATGACGGATGGACGCCGGGTTCCCCGCTACAACATCGAGCAAGCCTGCGAAGAGTTGGCCGCGGCGGATCCCATTCTGGGCAGACTGATCGAGCGCGCCGGACCTTTTACGCTACGACTCAAGAGCCAGCACTCACCGTTTGAAGCGCTGCTGGAGTCGATTATTTATCAGCAACTCCACGGCAAGGCGGCGGCGGCGATTCTCAAGCGGCTGCTGACGTTCTTTAGCGAACTGCACCCCGCGCCCGAGCTTTTGCTAGCATCGCCCGAGGACCGGCTGCGCGGCTGCGGACTTTCCGCAGGCAAGCTGCTTGCGCTGCGCGACCTGGCGGCCAAGACCATGGATGGAACGGTTCCCTCGATGGCGCAGATCCGGCGCATGAGCGACGCCGAGATCGTCGAGCGGCTGACAACGGTGCGCGGCATCGGGCCGTGGACGGTCGAGATGCTGTTGATCTTCAGACTGGGGCGTCCCGATGTGCTGCCGCTGACCGATTACGGCGTGCGAAAGGGGTTTGCGTTGACATTTGGGCGCCTCCCAAAGCGCAAGCCGTTTGACGCTTCCATGCTGGCCAAACCCGCCGACATGACGCGTCGAGGCGAGCGCTGGAAGCCATGGCGGTCGGTAGCAAGCTGGTATTTGTGGAGGGCCTGCGACCTGGCGGGCAAAGCATCGCCTCCCCCGGATTAGAGCATCCCGCATGCTCTTTAGATAGGGACGCGGTTTCTGCCGCGCCCGAGTTCTTCGGTGATCGAAGAGCGGTCTTGACATCAACCATTTATGTGCATATACATATATTTAGAATGATGACGGTTCGTAAAAACGAAACAGCGATGCCGGCGATGCCCTGCGTGTGCGCCAATGTCCGCCGTGCCGCGCGCGCGATTACGCGGCTCTACAATCATGAGCTTCGGTCAGAAAAAATCGAGGTTACACAATTCACGCTTCTCATGGCTCTCGACCGCACGGGAGATATTTCGCAAGGGAAGCTCGGCAAGTTTTTGGCCTTGGATTCAACCACCCTTACCCGAGTGCTGAAGCCCCTGAGTAGACAGGGCTGGATACAGGAACAGGAGGGCGACGACCGGCGCGTCCGGATCGTCCGCCTGACCGCATCGGGACGCGCCAAACTACAGCACGGACTGCCCCACTGGAAACGGGCACAAGCCCATATTGAGGACACGCTGGGCGAATCATCCATGAGAAACCTTGAAATGCTGATGACCCGCGTTGCGGCAGCCTCGAAAAGCAAATAATTTTTTCGATTTATATATGTATATACATCTATATTGCCTGCATTCGGGCAGACGGAGAAAACGAAATGAACGTGCAAATACTATTCGGAATGAGCGTGCTAGCCAGCCTTACCAGTTCCGCGATAATCGCGGTGCTGTACGTATGGCCGTGGCTTCAGACCAGGAACCGCGGCACTGCACTGACACTGCTGGTAGCTCCGCATATGTTTCTTCGCTTTCTTGGATTGAGCTTCCTGGTTCCCGGCGTGGTCTCTCCTCTTCTCTCTCACAGCTTCGCCGCCCCTGCCGCCTACGGAGATTTCATCGCCGGACTACTGGCAATCGTGGCAACGGTTGCCCTGAAAAGGCGCGCCTCCTGGGCGACGGGCGCTGTTTGGGTCTTTAATCTGTGGGGAACAGCTGATCTTTTCTTCGCGTTCTACAATGAGGCGCGAGCGGGGCTCCACCCTGGCATGTTTGGGGCGGCATTTTATCTTCCAACCGCGATCGTGCCGCCGGTGCTTATGACCCATTTCCTTATCTTTGGAGTGCTTTTGGGCAGGCGGCAGCGCGAAGGCCGGAACAGCAAACTCCAAATGCCGCTGGACGCGAACTCCCCGGTATAATGGAGTGTTCGCCACTCGAACACATGTTTAAGGAGCACTCGATGCCTCTGCAGACCACCGGCAAGATCTGGCACAACGGCAACCTCATCCCCTGGGAAAAAGCGAACATCCATGTGATGAGCCACGTGGTTCACTACGGCTCTTCCGTTTTTGAAGGGATTCGCTGCTACGCGCAGCCTTCGGGAGCGGCGGTTTTCCGGCTGCCCGAGCACATGCAGCGCCTGCTGGACTCTGCCAAAATCTACCGGATGCCGCTGCCCTATTCCCTGGAGCAGCTGTCCAACGCCGTCGTCGAGCTCATTGAGGCGAACGAAGTGGCTCCTTGCTACATTCGTCCCATCGCGTTTCGCGGATACGGCGAGATGGGCGTGAATCCGAAGAACGCGCCGGTCGAGGTCTACATGGCGAACTTCCCGTGGGGCAAGTACGTTGCGGGCGATGCCGCCGATGTTTGCGTCTCGTCGTGGAACCGTTCAGCCCCGAACACGACACCTTCGCTGGCCAAAGCGGGCGGGAATTATCTGAACTCGCAGCTTATTCGCATGGAAGCCGACGTGAACGGCTACGTCGAGGGCATTGCGCTGGATGTAAATGGATATCTCTCGGAAGGCTCGGGCGAGAACCTGTTTATCGTCCGCAACGGCGTGCTGTATACGACGCCGCTGGCGAATTCGGTGCTCTCCGGCATTACACGCGATTCAGTGCTGACGCTGGCCCGGCATATGGGAATTCCCGTGGTCGAGCAGGCGATGCCGCGCGAGCTGCTCTACATCGCCGATGAAGTTTTCTTCACCGGAACAGCGGCGGAGGTCACACCCATCCGCAGCGTGGACCGCATCACGGTGGCAGACGGCAACCCCGGCGCGATCACGCAGCAGCTTGCGGATGAGTTCTTCGGAATCGCCAACGGGTTGCGTCCAGATCGTTTTGGATGGCTCACTCCGGTGAACGTGCATGTGGAGCAGGCAGTCACGGCCTAAGAATCGTTGCAGAATTAAAAAGCCCGGCATCGAGCCGGGCTTTTTGCTGCGCGAATTCCTGGACTTACTTCTCTAGTCCGCTGTCGAGCTTGAACTGATACGCGACGATCTCCTTCAGCACCTCATACGGAAGCTGCTGGTCGGCGACTTCGCCCACGGGAATCTGGCGTCCGTTGACGAAGAGCATTGGCGTTTCGTTGATGTTGAGGTCCTGAGCCAACTTGACGGAAGCCTTGACGGCGTTCTTCGCGGCGTCCGTGTAGGAGCAGGCGCCCACCTTGGCGGCGTTCAATCCAACTTTGGTCGCGGCATCGCCGAGGGCCGCATCGGAACTATCGGGAGTGAGCTGCCCCTGATTCTCAAACACGGCGTCTGCAAATTTGAAAAATGTGGCGTCGCCAGCCTGCTGCGCCACACAGACGCTGTAGGCCGCGGCCTTGAAGGCTTCCGTGTGAATGCTGGTGAGTGGGAAGTTCTCAAAGACGAAATGCGCCTGCGGGAAATCCGTGAGCAGCCGCTGAATCACCGGCTGCGCAGCCTTGCAATGCGGACACTCAAAGTCGGCGAACTCCACGATCTCGTACTTTTTGCTCGCGGCCCCGCGGCTTGGCCCGTTGGCGCGCTGCGCCAGAATTTCGCGCGTCTCGGCATAGGGATGCGCTCCAAAGGGCAGCATGCTGAGGTTGGGGGCGATGAGGTGTTTGCCGTCCGGCGTGACCAGAAAAGTCGCGGACGCGATGCGATGCTGCGGATCGTTCTTCTGCATGGCCTGCACGACCACGCGGATGACGCCGGGAGCGGGCGTCTTTTCAATGGCCCACACCTGCCATTCGCGGTCTGTGTCATAGCCCCAGGCTTCTTTCAGAAAAGCCTCCACGGTCGCGCGCGAGGGAGAAGCGGCGCTGAAGTTTGCGGGGCTGGGCTGGGGAAATTTGGCGGGCGACGCGCTGGGCGCGGACGGCGCTTGCTGCTGCGCCGCGGCCAGAACTGGCGCGGCGGCGACCACTGCGGCAAGCATGATGGCGAGAGGAATGTGCTTCAGGCTTCTGCGAGCGTGCATGGAACTTCCTTGAGAGAAATTTGGGGCGGGCGTGCGAATACCAGTGTACCGGTGGGACGGGCGGCGCGCGGTTTTGTCATTCCACCTGCACCCGCGCGGCGATGGGAAAGCGGCGTCCCATTCCAAACGCCTTGGCCGTGACCTTGAGCACCGGCGCGGCCTGCTGGCGCTTGTACTCGCTGCGCTCCACCAGCTTCACCACGCGGCGGACCAGATCGAGGTCGAATCCGCGTTCTTTTGCAATGAGCTCGGGCGTCTCGTAGCGTTCGACGTAGGCCTCGAGAATCGGATCGAGGACATTGTAGGGCGGCAGCGAGTCGGTGTCCTTTTGGTCAGGGCGCAGCTCGGCGGAGGGCGGTTTGTCGAGTATGGCGGCAGGAATGACTTCGCGCTCGCGGTTGAGGTGGCGACAGAGCGCGTAGACCTGGGTCTTGAACACGTCGCCGATGACGGCCAGCGCGCCCACCATGTCTCCGTAAAGCGTGCAGTAGCCGGTGGACATTTCGCTTTTATTCCCGGTGGTGAGCACCAGAGAATTGAATTTGTTGGAGGCGGCCATGAGCAGCGCGCCGCGGATGCGCGACTGAATGTTTTCCTCGGTGATGTCGGCCTTGCGTCCGGCAAAGAGCGGTGCGAGCGCCTGGTTGTACTGCTCAAAGAGCGCGCTGATGGGCAGAATCTCAAATCGCACGCCAAGGTTTTCCGCGAGACGCCGGCTATCGTCGATGGAGCCTTGTGAGGAATAGGGGCTGGGCATGCCGAGCGTGAGGACATTTTCCCGGCCCACGGCTTCGGCGGCAATGGCCGCGACCAGCGCCGAGTCGATGCCCCCGCTGAGCCCGACGAGGACGTTTGAGAAGCCGCATTTCCGCACGTAGTCGCGCGTGCCCAATACCAGCGCGCGGTATATGGCTTCGTCCTCGCTTTCCGTCTGAGGGTGAAGGTCGCCGGTGAGCGATTCGGTGTCCACAAAAATAAGGTCTTCTTCAAACGACTTTGCCTGCGCGATCACCTCTCCATTGCGCCCAAGCGCAAGGCTGGACCCGTCGAAAACCAGCGAGTCGTTGCCGCCGACCTGATTGACCATGAGCACGGGCACGCCATGGCGGCGGGCGATGGCGGAGAGCATCTCGCGGCGTGTCTCACGCTTGCCGCGCCAGTAGGGCGAGGCGGAAATATTCAGCACGAGCGAGCCTCCGGCGCGCATCAACTCTTCCACGGGATCGATGCTGTAGAGCCGGTTCTCCCAAAAGCTTTTGTCATTCCATGCGTCTTCACAGATCGTAACGGCGACCGGCTCGCCTTCCACGGCGATGAGCCGCTGATGGGGCGCGGGTGCAAAATAACGCTGCTCGTCGAAAACATCGTAGAAGGGCAGCAGCATCTTCGATTGCACGAACTCCACGCGCCCGTTGCGCAGCAGGGCGGCAGAGTTCATGACGTGCTTGCCGGTTCCGCGATGCGCGGGCGTGACGTAGCCACAGACGATAGCGGTCTTTCCATCCGCCGTGCGCGCAGCAATCTCCTCAATGGCTTGTCCAGCGCGAGCGACAAAGGCGGGCTTCTCCAGCAGGTCGGCGGGCGGGTAGCCGCAGACGGCGAGTTCAGGAAAGAGCACGAGACCGGCTCCGCCCTGCGCGGCCCGCTCAGTGAATTCAAGAATCTTGCGGGTGTTCCCGTCGAAGTCGCCGACGGTGGGATTGATCTGGGCGAGCGCGATCTTCACAGTTATAAGTTTAGCAATTGACGGCTAGCTCACGCGCTCCCAGACTAGCTGCGCGACGATGGTGTCTCTTCCAGCCTGAACAGGGCCGGTGCGGAGCGTGAGGGTGTTGCCCTCGAACTGAAAATACCGGACTTCAGGCCGGCCCACCCAGTTTGGGAACAAACTGGCTTCAACGTGATGCGTGATGGTGTCTTGGTCGACGGTGTAGCGGCCGGTGTAGGCGATGTAGTCCCTGCGCCCCGCGCTGCGGGCCATGCGCAGCGCGCCCGCGCCGTCGTGGGCCTTGAGGACGGCGGCAAGCCGCGCGCGCCGGGAGGGCCAATCGTTGGCCGGACCCAGATTGCCGCTCATGTAGCCTTCGGCGGAGTAGAGCAGGTAGCCGCGCACCGCCGTTCCCCACGGGTGCTCGACCGTCCCGTCCTGGTGGATGAAGGAGTAATCGAGCAGGCGCCACGTTCCCACGAAATCCTCTGCTGTCACTTGCGTCGTCGGCATCAGACCTCGGGGAGCACCAGCGTATCCATATCCAAAAACTGCCGCAGCACCGGATCTTTGGTGGCCTGCATCTCTTCCAGGGTTCCGAAGAAATGGGCTTTTCCCTGATGCAAAAACAGCACGCGGTCGGCGAGCCGCTGGGCGAAGCGCATGTCGTGCGTGACGACGATGCTGGTGAGGTGGAGCTGGCGTTTGAGCTTTTGAATGAGGTCGCCGAGAAGGTGGGCGATCAGCGGATCGACCATCGTCGTGGGCTCGTCGTAGAGAATGGCCTGCGGTTCGGCGGAAAGCGCGCGGGCAATCGCGACCGAGCGCTTCATTCCAGTGGAGAGATCAGAGGGAAGCAGGTCGGACATTCCCGCTACTCCAACCATATCCAGCAGCCCATTCACAATCTGCTGAATCTGGTCTTCGGCTAGCTGCTTGCGTTCGCGCAGTGGAAAGGCCACGTTCTCGCCGACGCTGAGCGAATCAAACAGCGCGCCGTTCTGGAAAACCATCGTGACCTTGCGGCGGATGGGCTGCAACTGTTTTTCATCGAAGCCGGTGATGTCTTCGCCCGCAACCAGAATTCTGCCCGAGTCGGGCTTGAGGAAGCCCATGATGTGCTGGAGCGCGACGGATTTGCCGACTCCGCTGCGACCGAGAATGCAGAGAGTTTCACCGGGATTGACGAAGAAGCTTACGTCATCGAGCACCACCAGGTCTCCAAATGATTTATAGACATGCTCGAATGCGATGTAAGGTTCAGACTCGCGCGTGGCGGAATCCTCGACAACAACCGGAATTTCAGCGCTGCTAACCAGTGGAATGCTCCCCGAAGCTGCCGTGCAAAAAATGCGATGCAGCCCGTGACTTCAGCTTAGTGGATAGGCGGCAATTGCTCCAGCGCAACGTGGTTGAAGTCGGCAGGCGTATTGAGGTTGTGGAACCAGAGGTAGAGCGGCTGCGGCCAGCCCTGCGCGGCGGCAACGGATTCCACATCGAAGCCGTCCACGCGCAGTCCGGTGGCGACTGAGGCTCGTTCGACAGCACGCGTCACCTTGGTATCCTCTTCCGCAAGGGCGGCCCGGATGTGAGGCAGCATGGCCCGGCTGTAGACGGCACAGAGCGGCTGCGGCAGTCCCTGAAGGCGCGGCACTGTGGCGAGCGCACAGGTTTGGCCTGCGCGGTCCATCATCCATCGCAAAAATTCGACCGGCAACCGGGGCAAATCCACGGGCAGAAAGAGATTCTGCTCCGCGTCGCTGGCGACGAGAGCGGCCTCGATTCCGCTGAGCGGCCCCTGCTGGAAATAATTGTCCGCAACGACCGGCGCAAACCACGCCAGGTCGGGACGGGAGCCTGCGACGCGCGGCGAGAAGCCGAGCGCGCGCAGCTTCTCAAGCGCGTGCTCGATCAGAGGCGAGCCGCCCAGTTCAAGCAGCGCCTTGTCGCGGCCCATGCGCGTGCTTTGCCCCCCGGCAAGAACAAACGCATTCACCGGCCCACTTCTTCAAAGAACGTGATGATCGATTCGATGCCGCGATAGAAGTTCGCCAGATGAAACTTCTCATTGGGTGCGTGCAGGTTGTCGTCAGGCAGGCCAAAGCCCATCATGACGGAGGGAATCTTCAGGTTGCGCTCGAAATCGCCAACAATCGGGATCGAGCCGCCAGAGCGGATGAACACCGTATCCTTGTTCCATACCTGCTTGAGCGCGCGGGTCGCGGCCTGGATGTACGGATTATCCGTCCCGATGACGATCGCTTCTCCCGAATGGATGAGGCGCACTTCCACCGTCACTCCGGCGGGCGCAATCGATTCTACATAGCTCTTGTAAGCGGCAAAGATCTTCTCCGGTTCCATGTCCGGCACAAGGCGCATGGACACTTTGGCCATGGCTTTGGCGGGAATTACCGTCTTTGCGCCAGCCCCGGTAAAGCCTCCGG
>Ga0134126_10011401_pt1 | contig 11217 bp, 10 predicted proteins | sample KB31752_FD_96881 | JGI IMG/M metagenome (GOLD analysis project Ga0134126, IMG submission 96881) | Terrestrial soil microbial communities with excess Nitrogen fertilizer from Kellogg Biological Station, Michigan, USA - KB3-175-2 | ecosystem: Environmental > Terrestrial > Soil > Unclassified ... | reverse complement strand
CCCGATCTCTTTGTCCCTGCGTTTCATCCGTGTTCCATCCGTGGCTGAAGTCGCCCTTTGCAGATCATCACCAGGGCCAAATCCGCCAGCCGCGGACCCAGGCATAGGCCAGCAGGCAACACAGCGGGAACAGCACGAAGATCGTGCCGTAGGTGAAGATCCAAGTCCAGCGGCTATAGGGCCAGCGTGCCATAAGCGGCCGGTCAATGCCGAAGTTCGCCGCGACGCAGCTTGCGGTACATGTCGAGCGCTTCTTCGATGATCCGGATGGCGTCGGCCGGTCCGACGAAATCGTCGATCACGACCTCCTTGTTCTCGAGTTGCTTGTAGTCTTGGAAGAACCGCTTGACCTCGCGGAGGGTGTGCTCGGGCAGTTCCTTGTGGTCGCGATATTGCGTCACGGCCGGATCGTGGATGCTGACCGCGATGATCTTGTCGTCGATCCCCTTGTCGTCGCGCATCCGCATCACGCCGATCGCCCGCGAGTCGACGATCGTCAGCGGATGCACCGGCTCCTGGCCCAGCACCAAGGCGTCGAGCGGGTCGCCGTCGTCGCAGAAGGTGCGCGGGATGAAGCCGTAGTTGGCAGGGTAGTGGACCGAACTGTAGAGCACGCGGTCGAGTCGCAAGAAGCCGGTGTTCTTGTCGAGTTCGTATTTGTTCTTGCTGCCCGAGGGCACCTCGATGACCACCGGAAAAGAAGTTTCGACGACCTCGTCGTCAAGATAGATATCGTGCCAAGCGTGCATGAAGGGTTCCTGGGAGTAAAAATCGCCTGTTATTTCGCCGTGTTCCAACCGAGCATCAGCTTAAAACCCGAGCCGAGGAGGCAAACGCCCAACACAATCACCCTTACGGGCCGCCGTGCGCCGTGCTCGTCGTTTTGCAATGCGTATAAACCGAAGATGGCAAGCCCTACGCCCAAGCACATCAGCGCAGCGCCGCCGAGAATTCGCAACACCACCGCCGCTTGACCGCCTTCGCCCGACTTGCGCTGCACCTTCTTCTTGCCGCCAACCTGCGCCGGCGTTCTGACTGCTGGCCGAGCGATGCCCAACTCTTGGGCGCCGAAGGGCGAAACGGCGCCGGGCGTGCTCGCCTCGTCGAACAGATCGGGCATCTCCCCCGGCGGCCCTAACGGGATCGCTTCGAGCGGGATCGCGGCCGGCGGCGCCGCGGCGCGATCGAGTGGAATAGCAACCAATGGTTCGACTGGCTTTGCGATCAACGACTCGACGGGCATGGCGATCAACGGTCCGACGGGGTTCACCGTTCGCGGCGCCGTTCGGGCCTGCCGGGGTTGAACCTGAGGCGCGATCTTCGGCGGTGCGGGCGGCGGGACGACGGGCGAAAGCTGGCCGCACTGTTTGCACTTGAACTGCATGCCCGCGGCCTGCGGCTTTAGCTTGTACTGCTTGCCGCAGTGGAGGCACTGGGTTTCGACCAGTGCCGCTCCGCCCTTGGCAGGAGCCAACGGCGCCGTCGCGGCGGGCCGCGCTACTTCCGGGGCCGCCGCGACGATTGACGAAATCTTGCCGCAGCTTCGGCACTTGAACTGTGTGCCTGCATTCTCGTCGCGCAGCGAGTACCGCTTGCTGCAATGTACGCATTCGACTTGCATCGGCGCACCCTCGCCTACAGGGACCGTCGTAGACCGGTGTTTTTCGAAATGCCTTAATAATCGCGCCGGTTGATTCTACCCTGCACGCGGCCGGGAAGCCCCTGGATGCGCAAAAAGCCCTCGGCGTCGGTCTGGTTGTAGGAGCCGCCCCCTTCCATGCTGGCGATGCCTTCGTCGTACAGGCTGCGCGGGCTGCTGCGGCTGGCGACCATCAAGTTGCCCTTGTAGAGATTCAACGTGACTTCGCCGGTCACGGGCCGCTGGGCCTCGCGGATGAAGGCCAGCAGGGCGTCCATCTTGGCATGATACCAGAAGCCGTAATAAACCATCTCGGCGACTTCGGGCGCCAGGCGATCGCGCAGGTGGGTCAGGTCGCGGTCGAGCGTGAGTTGCTCGACGACGCGGTGGGCATCGTAGAGGATGGTCATGCCGGGCGCCTCGTAAACGCCCCGGCTCTTCATGCCGACGAAGCGGTTCTCGACCACGTCCACGCGGCCTATGCCGTTGCGGCCGCCGATCTTGTTCAGCTCTTTGACGATTTCGATGGCGCCCAGCCGCCGGCCGTTGACGCTCACGGGCGCGCCCGACTCGAAGCCGATCGTGACCGGCTCGACACGATCGGGCGCCTGCTGCGGCGAAACGGTCATGCCGAAATCGACCAACTCGACGCCGTTGACCGAGAGGTCTTCGAGCTTGCCGGCCTCGTAGCTGATGTGCAGGCAGTTTTCGTCGGAGCTATAGGGCTTGGCGACCGAAGCCTTCACGGGAATCTTCCGCTCTTCGCAATAGGCGATCATCTCGCTGCGGCCGGGGAACAGTTTGCGGTATTTCTCGATCCGCCAAGGGGCGATCACGCGCACCGACGGCTCCAGCGCCTCGGCGGCCAGCTGGAAGCGGCATTGGTCGTTGCCCTTGCCGGTGGCGCCGTGAGCGAAGGCGTCGGCCCCGACTTCGCGGCCGACTTGCAAGCAGGCCTTGGCGATCAGCGGCCGGGCGATCGACGTGCCGAGCAGGTAGATGCCTTCATACTTGGCCTGCCATTGCAGCACCGGAAAGGCGAAGTCGCGGCACAATTCGTCCTGCACGTCGACGATCCGCGCGCTCTTGGCGCCGCACTGCTTGGCCTTGTTGAGGATCGCCGGACGGTCCTCGCAGGGCTGCCCCAAATCGACGTAGACCGCATGCACTTCGTAGCCTTCGTCCTGGAGCCAGCCCAGAATGACCGAAGTATCGAGACCGCCCGAATAGGCAAGAACGCAGCTAGGCATGGGAGATTCAGAGAGTTAAAGGCCGGGGAAGAACGGGGATATACGATCGCCTAGGCGATTTACGACACGCTTGAGTTTATTAGCTTCCGCCAATGAAATCGTTGTAGTCCTCGTGCGTGCCGATCCAGTACCAAACATTCGTGTCGCCGTCGACGATGTAAAGCGCTCGATATCGAAACGTGACGGACACCGCCCGCGTTCCCTTCCTGTGGCGGCCTTGTTGGTTGTCGCCGATCGAATGATTTCTCAGCATGGGATGAAACGGGTTTTCCAAAAACAGGCGGAAGGCTTGGTCCGCGAGAAGGCGGATAGCCAGCGGCAGTTTGTCAAGCTGCTTTTTGTAACCGGAGGTTCTACGGTTCTTTTGCCCGGTGCAGATACGGCTATCCGTTCATTTCCAACGTTTCTTGGCGGCGATGTTGCTCCAAGGCGGATCGACCAAGCTCGAACAACTTTTCATGCGAAAAGAATTCAGCGTCTTTCGTAAGAATGCCAGCAGCCTCGCGGCAGTACCGGCGCAACGTCTCGACCCCCGCGGCATCGAATCCGCGTCGCTGGTATTCGCCGTCGAACTGCTCGTAGATCGTGATTGCCTGCAACGAGGTTTGCAGCCAATCGCGATACAAGTTTTCGATTCGCAGCTCGAACGCTGGACAAAACTCGATTTCCTTTTTCAGGACGAGCATCCTCCAATCTTCATCGAGTTGCGTGACGCTCCTGTAGATGTCGCAGCCTTGGATGACGACGTCCGCGAAGTCAAAGCAGAGCATCGCCATGTCGCGCAAATCGTTGAGCGCACCGGCATCCTTGGCGACCGTCGTCCGGTAGAGGACGGCGCGCTGTTCGACATAGACAAATCGAGCTTCGGCGGTTGCCATGGTCTCAGGATATCTCCGCGAAGAAAGGCGCCTTTGATGGATTATATCACACGAGGGAACGGGTAGCATAACTCATTTCCCCACCACCTCATGCACCACCAGCATGTTGTGCCCCATCGCCACCAGGCCGATGCCGCTGACCAGCACCATGTGGTCGCCGGGCGATAGGCAGCCGTCGCGCAAGCCCCAGCCCTCGATGAACTTGATCAATTGATCGCTTTGCCGGGTCGGGGCGCCGATCAGCGGCGTAACTCCCCAATACAGGCACATTTGCTGCGAGACAGTCTCCGACTCGCACACCGCGACGATCGACACGTGGCTGCGCAGCTTCGACAGGGCCAGCGCCGTGGCGCCGCTGTGCGTGGCCACGACGACAATCCGCGCATCGAGCTGCCCGGCGATGAACTGCACGCCGTACACGACGGCTTGCGTCACGCGGTGCAGGTCTTCGATTTGCTGCACGTCGTCGAGCGGTTGTGGGGGACGGGCGCGCAGTAGCGGCTCGGTGGCCAGCGCAATGCGGTTCATCATCTCGACGGCCTGCACCGGGAACTCGCCGACGGCTGTTTCGCCCGAAAGCATGCAGGCGTCGCAGCCGTCCAGAATGGCGTTGGCCACGTCGGTCACTTCGGCCCGCGTCGGGTGTCGCGAGTGCTGCATGCTGTCGAGCATTTGCGTGGCGATGATCACCGGTTTTTGAAAGCGATGGCAGGTGGCCACGATCTGCTTCTGGGCCACCGGCATGTAGGCCACGTCGATCTCGACGCCCAAGTCGCCGCGGGCCACCATCACGCCGTCGCTGGCCGCGACGATCTCGTCGAGCCGATCGAGCGCCTCCTGCTTTTCGATTTTCGCGATGACCATCGCTTTGGAATCATGAGAGCGCAACAGGGCTTTGAGTTCGCGCACTTCGTCGGGCGCCCGGACGAAGCTCAAGCCGACGAAATCGACGCCGTTTTCCGCCGCCCAGACGGCGTGCAGGCGGTCTTCGACGCTCATCGCCGGCAGCCCGACTTTGACGCCCGGCAGATTGATGCCCTGGCGGCTGCGGATCGTGCCCGATTGCACGACTCGAAAGCGGACGAACTCGTCGCCGCGTTCTTCGACGGTCAGGCTGACCGCGCCGTCGGCCAGCACCACGCGGTCGCCGCGCGAGAGTTCGTCGATCAGCCGATCGTAATTGCTGACGATTTGCCCCGCGACGGCGCAGGTTTCGCCGCGCACGAGGCGCAATTCGGCGCCTTCGACGCATTCTTGCTGGCCGCCGTGCAATTCGCCCAGGCGAATCTTCGGGCCGGCCAGGTCGGCCAATACTCCGATCGGCCGCCACAGCTTGCGGCTGACGCGGCGGATGGCTTGGAGCGTCGCCAGGTGTTCGTCCAACTCGCCATGCGCCATGTTCAGTCGGAACACGTCGACGCCGGCTTCGACCAGCGCCGCGAGTTGGCTTTCTTCGCGGCAGGCCGGGCCGACCGTGGCCACGGTTTTCGTGCGGACGCGGTTGGGCGCCATTCTTGAACTGAAACTTGCCATCGAGGATTATGTTCGCAGTCGGTTGACGAAAGCTTGCTCGGGCGGCGACAATACCGCCGGAAAAGTCCAGTGCGCCGCCCGGCGCGATCGTATCGCCCGCAATCAATTGCTGCGATCGTATCGCCCGCAGCGAACTGCCGTGATCGTGTCAGCCGCGCCTGAAGCCGCGATTTCCGAGTCACCAATGTACTTTTGCCGCGAAAGACTGAATAGGGGGCCGGCGCCGGCTCACCTAATCCTCACTGTTGCGGAGTTTTGGCAACAACGCCGGGCCGCCCCATGACCAAGACGGATGCCTCATCGCCTAGCGCATCCGGAAATGGCCATGCGCGGCGGATCGAGATCGGGCCGCCGCCGAACAGCGGCCCGACTCGGCCGGCGCGACGGCCCCCCCGGCTCAGCGCGATCCTGGGCGGCATGTTGTTAGGCGGCGGCGCGGCCCTGGCGATCGCCATCGCAGCGATGTCGTTCTTCGTGCGCGGCGTGTTGCCGCCATTGACCGCGGCCGATCTGAAGCGCGCCGAAGAGCGCTGGCAAGCCGCCGGACCGCGCGACTACGACATGTTCGTGCGCGTCACGGGCCGGCAGCCGAGCGAATTTCGTGTCGAAGTCCGCAGCGGCCAGCCGGCCTTGCTCTCTCGCAACGGCAATGCCACGCCGCGTCGGATGTGGGACGTCTGGACCGTCCCCGGCCTGTTTAACACGATTCATGAGGAAATCGACCAGGCCGCAAAGCCGGCGGGGCCTTTCGGTTCTCCGCCCGGAGCGCAGGTCATCCAGCGCGTGGCGTTCGACGAGCGTTACGGCTATCCCGCGCGCTACGAGCGGGTCGTGATGGGCACGCCATTGGAAGTCGCCTGGGAGGTCGTCGAGTTCCGGCCCGTCGCGCCGGCAGTTGCGTCCGACGGAGATCGGGGGAAATCAGCGCCCTGATCTTTGGCGAAACACACCCTTCCCTCGCCTCACGCATCTGGAAGCGCGTAGGTCAACACCAGACGGTCGGCGACGACTTCTTCTTCCAGAGTTTGTCCGGCCATCTGAAAGCGACGCAGCATCGACCGGCCGCAGTTGACGAAAGCTTCGGTCTCAAAGAGCCCGTCGGGAATCGGCACGTTGCACAGCTTTTCGCCCGAGCGCTTGGTTCCATCGATCGACAGCGCGACGAACACGCCTCGCGACTTGCAAGCCGCGATCGCCGCGAAAAGCTTGGCGAGACTGAAATCTTGGGCGCCGTAGAGAATCGCTTGCGTGTCGAGATACGGCGGATCGCAGTAAACCAAGTCGCCCGCCTTGGCTCGCTGCATCGCGTCGGCGTAGTCCGCATGGATGAATTCGACGTTTTGGCAGCGGCGGCGCCATTCTTCGGCCCGCTTGGCGAACGAAGCGGGGGAAATCGGCTCGTGAACTCCGCAAGGCGTGGACATGTAGCCGTCCGCCTTGCGGAACCGAACCACGCCGCCGTAACACGAACGGCAGAGATAGAGCAAATCCGGCCCATTAGGCCGCGCATTGTAAGAAGCCTTCACTTCCTCGTAGACGATTTCTTTGGCCGCGTCTTTCATCCGCCCCCAACGTTCGGCATACCAATGCTTCAGTTGTTCGGGCTGATCCTTAAGCGCCTGCCAGATCTCGACGAGCGGCTGGAACACATCCGAGCCGACCGCTGCACGCGGCGCTAATGTTCCAAGCACGGCCCCGCTGCCCAAGAAGGGCTCGTAGTAGGCGCCAAAGTTGCCAGGAAAGTAGGAAACGATTTCATGCGCGAACCGCTGCTTGTTGCCGATCCATTTGAGAAGTTGCGTCCGGAAGGGCTTCACCTCCCAGCGCTGGACTTCCGAAAAGGGCAAAAGGGGCTGCATGTTCCCGATAACCTTGCGACTACTAATCATTTGTTCACGCCAAGCTTATGCCCTCGCCGCTCGACAGGTCAAGAGTGTTGCCCGCATGGGTTGATCGACAAACGCCCGATGCGATACGTCGCTTAAGCCTTGTTCCGCAACAGCGGAATAGGCAGAATGCCGCCATTCATGGACAACTCCGAATGGCTTCAAATGGCATCAAGAATCGAATGAGCTATTGGCAAGGCAAAGTCGCGGTGGTGACGGGCGGTTCGGGCGGCTTGGGCCGCGCGATCGCTGAGGCCTTCGCCGCCGCGGGCGCGCGGGTGGTTGTCGCGGCGCGCGGCGCCGAAGCGCTGGAGCGGATCGCCGAGCAACTTTCGCAAAGCGGTCGCGAAGTCGCGCCGATCGCCGCCGATCTGACGCGACAGGAAGACGTCGAGCGCTTGTTCGCGAGTACGATCGATCGATTCGGCCGGCTCGACGTGCTGGTGAACAACGCGGGCCGCTCGATGCGCCGCGCGGTCCTCGACACGACGGCCGAGGATTTTCAACAATTGATGGAGCTGAACCTGATCGGCCTGGTTCGCTGCACGCGGGCCGCGGCGCCGCACCTGCTCGCCCAGCGCGGGCATGTAGTCAACATCGGCTCGCTGGCCGGCAAATCGGCGGCCCGCTGGATCGGCGCCTACCCGGCGACCAAGTTCGCCGTATCGGCTTATTCGCAGCAATTGCGGCTCGAATTGGGTCCGCAAGGGCTGCACGTGCTGCTGGTCTGCCCTGGACCGATCGCCCGCGACGAGCCGCGCGATGACAACTCTCGCGAAGCCCGCGGCGATGCCGAGGCCGGCTTGCCCGACAGCGCCCTGAAACCCGGCGCCGGTGTGCGCACTAAGGCGGTCCGGCCCGAGAAATTGGCCGCCGCAATTCTCAAAGCCTGCGAGCGTCGCCAGAGCGAATTGATCGTTCCCTCGGCGGCACGGCTGCTGTTCGCGCTCATGCAGCTATCCCCGCATCTGGCCGATTGGATCGTGCGGAAGACGACATGAGGGAGATGTAGGGTAATTCCTTAATTTGGCTCCTCAGCCCAATCCGTGGGTGGCTTCAAGCTATGAGACGGGGTTACGGTGCGTTTTCGTAGGCATGGCCGGGCAGTGAATGGCGCGAGGGCGCAAAGGACGAAGGAGCAGCGCAAGTGTTCGACGAATCGTGGTTGCATTCATTGCCCGGCAATTCCTCAGAAAACGCATCGTGGAGATGCTCGCCGGCGAACGACCGCCCAGGGATCCCGCCGAGGAACCGTTAATTTCGCGGCGAAAGAGCAATGAATCTCCCGTTCCCCTTACCTGGCACTCGCATCAGTCCCGTAGGGACGAAAGATTGTAGCCAGCGGCGCGAGCCCCTGGAGGCGCCTTACGATCCACGGCATCTATGGAGCTGAGCCGGTATGTCGCCCCTGAAGGGGCTGACGAAGGTTTTCTTCTCGGCGTTGGATTCAGGGGCTCGCGCCCCTGGCTACATTCTGTCGCCGCTCCGCGGCTGCGGCGCGCCGAGCACCTTCCAGCGGTGCTCCGTTCCATCGTAGTCGGTGCTGCCGCGCAAACTCCCGTGACCGGTTGTGATCCTGCCGGCGGCTACTCCGAGCGATTCCGCCATCGCCGGGCGCCCGTCCGAATACACGACGCTCTCTTGATGCCAGCGATAGAACGGGTGGTCGTCGTTTACCACCAGCACGCCGCTAGGGGGAATCTCGAACAGCCACGCTCCATTTTGCCATTTCAAGTCTTGCCCCTGTTGTCGCTCCTTAATGATCGAAAACTCACCAATAAAGGCATCAGGAAGCACAATTTTGATCGGTTTGCCTGGCCTATCGAAATACTCCGCCAGTGCGAATGGGCCGATGGTTGCGGTCAGACACAGAAACAAGCCGACACGCATAGCTAATTCTTTCCCCGCTTCCGGCGACTTGCGGCAGCCGATAAACACGCACCCTAGCCCGACCAACAACGGCACGAAGAAAAAGATGTTGAGGCTCAAGAACAGGAAACTCGCCGGCAGCACCGCGGTTGCCGCCCCAATCAGAATGAGCAATGGGTTCCGCGTCATACGATCTCTCCTGATCCACTCAAGCACTCCAGATGGCGCTTGAAAGTCGCCTGCCGATCTGGCACGATGCCGGTTTCAAGCCGCCAATCCGATGCGGCCGTTCAATCTTGGCAACGCTCAGGCGAATAACCGACGATCCGAGAGACCATTAACATGCCCGCCTTCCCTGATATCCAAAAGATCCCGTTCGAAGGCCCCAAGAGCAAGAACCTGCTGGCCTTTCATCATTACAACCCCGACGAAGTGGTCGAGGGCAAGGCGATGAAGGACCATCTCCGCTTCAGCGTGGCCTATTGGCACTCGTTCCGCGGCACGGGCAGCGACCCGTTCGGCCCCGGCACGATGCACCGTCCCTGGGAGGCGGCCCACGATTCGGTCGAGAACGCCAAGAACCGCGTCAAGGTGGCCTTCGAGTTCATGGAGAAGCTGGGCGCCGGCTTTTATTGTTTTCACGATCGCGACGTCGCCCCCGAGGGCGCCACACTGGCCGAGAGCAACAAAAACCTCGACGCGATCGTCAAGGCGCTCAAAGAGGAACAGCAGCGCACCGGCATCAAGCTGCTGTGGGGCACCGCCAACATGTTCAGCAACCCGCGATACATGCACGGCGCCGCGACCAGTTGCAATGCCGACGCCTTCGCCTACGCCGCGGCCCAGGTCAAAAAGGCCCTTGAGGTCACCAAGGAGCTCGGCGGCGAGAACTACGTGTTCTGGGGAGGGCGCGAAGGGTACATGAATCTGTGGAATACTGACATGAAGCGCGAGCTGGACCACCTGGCCCGCTTCATGCACATGGCGGTCGATTACGCCAAGCAAATCGGCTTCACCGGGCAGTTCCTCTTCGAGCCGAAGCCCAAGGAGCCGACCAAGCACCAGTACGATTTCGACTGCGCGGCGTGCATCAACTTCCTGCGGGCCAACGGCCTGGCCGACAAGGTGAAGATGAACATCGAAACCAACCATGCCACGTTGGCAGGCCACACGATGCAGCACGAGCTGGAATACGCCGGCGCCCAGGGGTTTTTGGGTTCGATCGACGCCAATACCGGCGACCTGCTGTTGGGCTGGGACACCGACCAATTTCCAACCGACATTTATCTGACCACGCAGTGCATGCTCTCGATTCTCAAGTACGGCGGCCTGGCGCCGGGCGGGGTGAACTTCGACGCCAAGGTGCGCCGCGAGAGTTTCGAGCCAGTCGATCTCTTCCATGCCCACGTCGGCGGCATGGACGCCTTCGCTCGCGGGTTGAAGATCGCCGCCGCAATCCGCGCCGACGGAAAGCTGGCCCAGATCGTCAAGGACCGCTATAGCTCGTGGGACACGGGCATCGGGGTCGAAATCGAGTCGGGCAAAGCCAGTTTCGCCTCGCTCGAAAAATACATGCTCGACAAGGGCGAAATCACGCCCAACAAGAGCGGGCGGCAGGAGATGCTGGAGAATTTGATCAATATGTATTTGTAGGTCGGAAGTCGGGGATCACAGAAGGCGGGCGGGAGGCGTTAGCCTCCTGGTTGGCAGCGGGCGGACCGTAAAACGTCACAAGGGGAGACCGGCGCCGATGTTCGGCTTGAGCCCGTTGGAGTTGATGATTGTAGGCCTCGTGTGCCCCGGCCTGCTTGGCGCCGGAGTGATCGTTGCTGTACTGTTTGCAGTGCGGCGAAACCCGGCGCCATCGAATCCGAATCTGTTGCCTTGCCCCGACTGCGGCCGGCTTCTGTCTCGCCAGGCAATTACTTGCCCGCAGTGCGGCCGGCCGATGAATTCGCCGCCGGGCTGATGATGCTCGCAAATACTTGAAACGAAGCCGCGCCAGCGGCGAAGGAGAACCGATGGCGATGTTCGGCATCAACCCGATGGAGTTGTTGATCGTCGGCGTCGTAGCGATTCTGATGCTGGGGGGCGTCGTCGTTCCTGTGGTATTGATCCTATCTTCTGCGCGAAAGCGGGCCCCCGCGCCGAATCCTAACCTG
>Ga0134126_10011396_pt1 | contig 11220 bp, 11 predicted proteins | sample KB31752_FD_96881 | JGI IMG/M metagenome (GOLD analysis project Ga0134126, IMG submission 96881) | Terrestrial soil microbial communities with excess Nitrogen fertilizer from Kellogg Biological Station, Michigan, USA - KB3-175-2 | ecosystem: Environmental > Terrestrial > Soil > Unclassified ... | reverse complement strand
ATTCCGTTGATCAAGCGCGCCGATATTCTGATGGAGCAATTCCGTCCTGGTGTCATGGCGCGTCTTAATCTCGGATATGACGACGTGCATGCGATCAACCCACGGCTGATCTACTGCTCGATCAGCGGTTATGGCCAGAGCGGCCCGCGTGTCAATGAGGCCGGCCACGACATCAACTATATCGGCAACACCGGCCTGCTTGATCTGCAGCCGGGACCGTTGGACCGGCCGGTGGTACCCCCGGTATTGGTGGCCGACATCGCAGGCGGCAGTTTCCCGGCGGTGATCAACATTCTGCTGGCGCTGCGTGCGCGCGACCAAAGCGGCCAGGGCTGCCACCTCGACATCGCCATGACCGACGCCATGTTCACCTTCGGCTGGGCGGCGCTGGCGATCGGCGCGGCAACCGGGAGGTTTCCGAAATCGGGCGAAATGTGGCTGGTTGGCGGCTCGCCGCGCTATCAGCTTTACCCCGCCAAGGACGGCAAGCTGATCGCCTGCGGCGCGATCGAGCAGAAATTTTGGGTAGCCTTCACCAAGACAATCGGGTTGACGGCGGAATTCACAGACGACAAACGCGATCCCAAGGCGGCGCGTGAAGCGGTGGCGAAACTGATTGCGGCGCGAACGTCGGACGAATGGCGGCCGATCTTCGCCGCCGCCGATTGCTGCACGACCGTTCTGGTGCCGCTGGAGGACGCGCTGCGCGATCCGCATTTCATCGCACGCGGGCTATTCGATCACACGGTCGCAAGCGCATCTGGCAAAATGATTCCGGCGCTGCCGCTGCCGATCGCGCCGGAGTTTCGGGATAAACCCGGCACGAAAAAAGCGCCGCCGCGCGATAAAAACTAAAGCACCTCGCCGCGCATCAGCCGCGGCTGCACGGCGGCAGGCGCGACGCCTTCACGCATAACCGCGCGACGCAGCGGCCCGATACGGTCGATCATGTAGAGACCGAGCCCGCGCAGGCCCTGGACGGGCAGAAAATCAGTCAGCAGCGTGCGGTTGAGCAGATCGATGGCGAACGTGCGGCTGCCCACGTCGGTGCGGCGCATTTTGTCGTAAGCGGCGAGCACGTCAGAACCGCCGATATCGTGACCCAAGCGCTGCGCGGCAATGGCGAGCTCGCCGATGGTGGCGGCGTCGCGCAAACCGAGATTGAGACCCTGCGCGCCGATCGGCGGGATGATATGGGCCGCTTCGCCTACCAGCGCGATGCGTTCGCTGGCAAAACCGCGGGCGGTCGCGACAACGAGCGGAAACATTCCGCGCCACGGCTCGACCTCAATCTTGCCGAGAATCGAATGCGAGGCGCGCTCAACCTCCGCCGACAGTTCCACGTCGCTGAGCGTAGCGATAACGTCGGCATCGATCGGGTCGAACACCCAAACCACGCTCGATCGCTGGCCTGGCAACGGCACCAGCGTGAATGGGCCGCTTGGCGTGTGAAATTCGGTCGACGTATCGCGGTGCGGACGCGAATGTTTCACGCAAACGGTCAGCGCGACCTGTTTATACGCGCGCTCGTCGATCTCGATGCCGGCGGCGGCCCGGCACAGCGAGCGGCGGCCGTCGGCGGCGATTACCAGCGGCGCTTGCAGTGTGCCGCCGGTTCTAAGCGTTACTGTGACGGCGACCTCACCCGGCACGACAGATAAGACTTCGTCTTCGATCAGGCGCAACAACGGCAATGCGCGGGCACGCCGCTCAAGCGCGGCGACCAGATTCTGGTTCTCGATATTGTAGCCGAAGGCGTCGAGATCGATTTCTTTGGCAGCGAATTTCACTTGCGGTGCGCGCCATAGCCGTCCGGTGTCGTCGACGATACGCATTACCCTGAGCGGCGCGGCTTGCGCCGCGCACATCGGCCAGACTCCCAAAATTTCCAGCGCGGTAACGGAACCGCTAAGCAGAGCCGTGGTGCGATTGTCGGCTTTGGCAGGGCGTTTGCCGATCAGCACGGTGGCAAGGCCGGCGCCGGCCAAGGCGATCGCTGCGGTCAGTCCCGCAGGTCCGCCGCCCACCACGATGGCCGAAGACTTTTGGCCTTGTTTGTCCGACATCAAAAACGTCCGCCTGTTGCGTGTTAACCGATTAGCACGAGCCGTGAGAGGGCGGAAACCACGCCAGCAGCTTTTGGTATTCGCCCCCGACACAATGCGCTATTTACTGATCTCAATGACCGAGATTGTTCACCAACAGCTTTCCCATCTCTCGCCCGCCGCCGACCGGCTGGGCGCGGCTTTTGCACGGCCAAAACTACTGGCCGCGATTTGCGTGATCGCCCTCGCGGGCCTGGGCTGGCTTTCGCTCGGTCTGATGGCTCCCGGAACAAGCACGGTCGGCGCGTTGTGCCGGTCGCTGACAATTAGTGCCTGGAGCGTAACAAGTTTTGCAATCATTGCGGCGATGTGGGGCGCGATGACACTCGCCATGATGCTGCCGAGCGCCGCGCCGATGATACTGACCTACGCCGAAATCGCCGACACCGCCGCGCGCAAGGGCGAGCGCATCGTCTCGCCGTTCGTTCTGGCCGCCGGCTACTCCGCGGTGTGGCTCGGCTTTGCCGCCGCCGCCACGCTGGGGCAATTCGTGTTCACGCGCGCGGCGTGGCTCGATGCCGTCATGGCCCCAGCGAACGAATTATTCTCAGGCGTAATCTTCATCGCCGCCGGTGCGTACCAATTCACCGCACTCAAGCACGCCTGCCTGACGCAGTGCCAGCGTCCGTTCCCGTTCTTCTTCACCAACTGGGCAAGTACGTCGCGCGGCGTGTTCCGACTTGGCTTCATACAAGGTCTCTATTGTCTTGGCTGTTGCTGGGCGATGATGCTGCTGATGTTCGCGGTCGGCGTCATGAACGTGATCTGGATGGCGGCCCTCGGTGTGGTGATGACATTCGAGAAGATCGGTAGCGGCAAGCGATTCACCTATGTCGTCGGGGCGGCGCTGATTGCCGGCGGCGTCGCCTTCATCGTATCGGCGTTCGCGGGCCATTGGCCGGTTCACGTGAGTTGAGCTAGAACAACGAAAGACCGGGGTGAGCCAGTGACCGAAGCGTGGACCCTGAAGGGCGAAATGGCGTTGTCGTGCAGCTGCACGGTATTCTGCCCCTGCGTGCTTTCGCTCGGCGACCATCCGCCGACCGAAGAACGCTGCCAGACATGGGCCGGCATTCGCATCGACGATGGCCATATCGACAACCAAGATTTGTCGGGGCTCAAGGTCGGTTTGATGATGGATCTGCCGGGCATCATGTCGCGCGGCAACTGGACCGCTGCGTTATTCGTTGACGACAAGGCCCCGGCGCTCGCGGTCAAAGGGCTCACCCGTATTTTCACCGGCCGCGTTGGCGGCACTACGCACCTGTTGTCGATTTTGGTGGGGCAATTCCTCGGCGTGCGGCAGGTGCCGATCAGCTACGAGACGCAGGGCGAGACCAGAATCGTGAGGATCGAGAAATATGTCGACGGCGCTATCACGCCAGTGCGCGGCAAGGAACCTGGCAACGTCGTGATCCGCAACAGCGAATATTGGATCGGGCCGGACATCATCGTCTCGCGCGCCGACAAATCGCGCTTCCGCGGCTTCGGACGCAACTGGAATCTGGCCGGCCGTTCGGCGGAAATCGTCAAACTCGATTGGGGCAATCAGTAGCGCTCTTTTTTCGCCCATCACAGAGAATGCGGGAATTCAGAGCAAGCATTGCTGGCCGTTGTGAGGAGGCGCTGGATTCCAGCTTACGCGGGAATGAGCGGTACTAGGCCCGGCCAACTGGGAGACGCCTTACGTGTCTAGCTTCAAAACATTTCGCGCTTTCGCGGTTCACATTTTCACCGCCTGCGGCGCGGCACTGGCGCTGTTGGCGCTGATATTGGGCATTGGCGGACATTGGGCGGCGATGTTTTTCTGTCTCGGCCTGGCGCTGGTGGTAGACGGCGTCGACGGACCGCTGGCGCGCGAATTCAAGGTGGCCGATGTTCTGCCACGCTGGTCGGGCGAGACGCTCGACCTGATCGTCGATTTCACGACTTACGTGTTCGTTCCGGCTTACGCCATCGCCGCCAGCGGTCAACTGCCGAACGCATTGGCGATTCCAGCCGGGGTTCTAGTTGTCGTGACCGGCGCGCTCTACTTCGCCGACCGGCAGATGAAGACCACCGACAATTATTTCCGCGGCTTTCCCGCGGTATGGAATCTGGCCGCATTCTATCTCTATTTGCTGGAGCCACCACCGTGGCTGGCGGCCGTCATGATCGTGGCACTAGCCGCCTTGAGTTTTGCGCCGGTCAAATTTCTGCATCCGCTCCGCGTGAGGCACCTGCGCGCGCTCAATATCGCGCTGCTGGCCGTGTGGGGCATGTTGGCGGCGCTAACCGTGATCTACGATCTTGACCCGGGCCCTTACGTGACCTGGTCGCTGGTCGCGATCGCGGTTTATTTTTTCAGCGCGGGCCTGTTGCGCCGGCCAGCCTGATCGTGCTGCTTTTGTCCGAACCGTCCGGGAGTTTTCCATGCCACGACCCGTGCTTCTGATCGCCGGCGGCAGCCGCGGCATCGGCGCCGCCACCTGCAGGCTCGCCGGCGCGCGAGGCTATGACGTCGCGGTCAACTACAAAAGCAACGCCAAGCGCGCCGCCGAGGTGGCCGATGCAGTGAAAGCCGGCGGCGGCAAGGCGGTCGCGCTGCAAGGCGACATGGCGATCGAAGGCGACATCGAGCGCGTCTTCGACGCGACCGTTGCGCAGCTTGGCCCGCTCACTCATTTCGTGCACAGCGCCGGCATCGGCGGCAAGAATTCTCGGCTCGATGCCTCGACCGCCGCCAATATCCGCGAGGTGATCGACGTCAATCTTTACGGTGGGCTGCTCTGCGCGCGGGCGGCGGTGCGCCGCATGTCCACCGCCAAAGGTGGGCCGGGTGGGTCAATCGTGCTGATGTCATCGATTGCCAGCGTGACCGGCGGCGCCGGCGAATACGTGTTTTACGCCGCCGCCAAAGGCGGCATTGACGCGCTGACAAATGGGCTCGCGCGTGAAGTGGTGAAAGAAGGCATCCGCGTCAATGCCATCCGTCCGGGCCCAATCGACACCGAAATTCATGAGCCTGGCCGTCTGGAGCGCATCACGCCATTGCTGCCGATGGGCCGGCCTGGTCAACCGGACGAGGTTGCCGAGACGATCCTGTTTCTGCTCTCGGATGCGGCGTCTTACATAACAGGCGCGGTACTGAATGTGTCGGGCGGGCGCTAGCCACCTTGTCTTCGCCGCCTGACTGCCTATGATCGCCGCCGAAACTTATCAGCCCAACACAAACCAGCCCAACAAACCAAGTCTATTGAGGGAGTGAAACTATGGTCGCGGCAGTGCGCGTACACAAACACGGCGGCCCGGACGTCCTGACACTTGACGATATTCAGGTTCCGGCGCCCGGCCAGGGTCAGGTCAAGATCAAACAGCACGCCTGTGGCGTGAACTTCATCGACACGTATTTCCGGATCGGCATGTATCCCTCGCCGGTCGGCATGCCGTTCGTCTCCGGTAATGAGGGCGCCGGTGAGGTGACCGCGGTCGGTCCGGGCGTGACCGATCTCAAGGTTGGCGATCGAGTTGGCTATGTGGTGCCGCTCGGCGGCTATTCGGCCGAGCGCCTGCTGCCAGCCGAGCGTGCCGTAAAGCTGCCCGACAACATCAGCTATGAACAGGCCACCGCCATGATGCTCAAGGGCATGACCGTGCAGTATCTTCTCAACCGCACCTACAAGGTTGGCAAAGGCACCATCATCCTCGTGCACGCCGCGGCGGGCGGCGTCGGCCTGATCGCTTGCCAATGGGCGAACCATCTTGGCGCCACCGTGATTGGCACCGTGGGCTCCAAGGACAAGGCCGAGCTCGCCAAGAAAAACGGCGCGCATCACACCATCCTCTACCGCGACGAAGATTTCGTGGCGAAGGTGAAGGAGATCACCAGCGGCAAGCTGTGCGACGTGGTCTATGACGGCATCGGCAAGGACACGTTCCCGGCCTCTCTCGATTGCTTGCGGCCAATGGGGTATTTCGTCAGCTTCGGCAGCGCATCCGGCCCGATCGAGGCGTTCAACATCAATCTGCTGCAGGCCAAGGGTTCGCTGTTCGCCACACGTCCGACGCTCAATCACTATGCGGCCAAGCGCGAGGACCTGCTCGCTACCGCCAAGGATCTTTTCGAGAAGGTCGGTTCCGGCGCGGTAAAGATTCCGGCGAGCCATAAATATGCGCTCAAAGACGCCGCCCAGGCGCACAAGGACCTGGAAGGCCGCAAAACGACGGGTTCGGTCGTATTGATCCCGTAGAGCCGATGACAGACGCGATGAAACCGTGGGGGCGGTTCACAACCTTCGCCCTTGCGGCTATCGCCTTGCTGGCCGGCCAATTGGTGGCGCTGGTTGCGCTGACCTACTGGTACGACCGGGGCATCGGTCATTTGCCGAATTTCAGCGGCGACGGCGCCGCCATCACCGTGATCATCGCGGTATCGACACCGGTTGAGGTCGCACTGTTGGCGCTGTTTGCCAGGCGTGCCGCTGCCAGCGCTACGGACTATCTTGGCTTGGTCTGGCCGCGCCGCGGCGAAGTGATTTTCGGCGTTGCCGGCATGGTCGTCTTGATGATAACCGGCGATTTCGTGAGCTGGCTGCTCGGACGCAGTTTCATCACGCCGTTCCAGACGGATATTTACACGACCGCCAGCGCCGGTGACTGGCTGTTGTGGCTGTGGCTGGTCATTGTGGTGGCAACGCCAATCGGCGAGGAGATCATATTCCGCGGCTTTCTTTTTCGCGGCTGGTTGAAAGCGCCGCGCGATGTCTGGCCCGTCATTCTCGCCACGGCATCTCTCTGGGCGATCATCCATCTGCAATATGATTGGTACGTGATCGGTCAGATTTTCGCGTTCGGCGTGTTCCTCGGTTGGATTCGATGGAGCACCGGCTCGACCATCCTAACCATTTTGCTGCACGCGCTGATCAACACCGAAGGCATGATCGAGACTTTCGTGAGCCTGAAATGGCTGAGCTGAAGTCGGATTTATAAATTCGCGGCAATTTTCGCAAAGGCCGGATGCTGGTTGAGGCCGCCAGGCAGCCGCGGCATGCCGACCACGCCGACGCCATGTGCGAAGCGCGCTATACTTGCGACAGTGTCATCAAGCTCGACTGGATTGCGTTCGCTCTCACTCACCACGATAGCCGCGACCTTCAGGTGCCGCCCCGCCAGCACGTCGAGCGCGGTGAGGGTGTGGCTGATGGTGCCGAGATAACCGCCCACCACCAGCAGCAGCGGGATTTGCAACGCCGCCATCCAGTCGAGTACCGTGCGCCCGTCATCGAGCGGCACCATGATGCCGCCGACACCCTCGATAAAAAGGATGCCGTTCGCCGCGTCGATTTCCTTGCGGCTGAATGCGATGAGTTGATCAAAATCAACGTTGCGGCCTTCACGCGCGGCGGCGAGATCGGGCGATAGCGGAGCGTGGAACCGCCACGGCGCGATACGTTCGATGGCTTGGGCGTCGATCGGCCGTCCAAGCGCGCTGAGCAACACCGCCGGATCGCTGGTTTCGACTACGGAGGAATTGTAACCGCTGACCACGGGCTTGAGCGCGTGTACGGCTTGACCTGCCTCGCGCAGATAACGAATGAGCCCGGCGGTGACAAAAGTTTTGCCGATGTCGGTGCCGGTCGAGGTGACGAAATAAGCGGCCACGGTTTATTGCGCCATCACTTTGTCGCGGATGATATCCGCAAGGCGTGCGACATGATCGTCGGGATGCTGCGCGGTGAACGTCAGCCGCAAGCGTGAGGTGTCGGCGGGCACAGACGGCGGGCGGATGGCGGCGGCGAGATAACCTTCATCGGCGAGCAAACGCGAGGCGGCGAGCGCCGCTTCTTCTCCGCCGACGACAACCGGCACGATCGGGCTCTGCGCCTCGGGCAACCCGGCTGCGCGTGTGAAGGTTTTTGCTTTTTGGACCGGCAAAGCGGCGTAGCCCGGTTCGCGTTCGATCAGGTCGAGTGCCGCGATGCTGGCGGCGACGCAGGCCGGCGGCAGGCCGGTCGAATAGATCAGCGTGCGCGCACGATTGCGGACCAAGTCGATTGCCGCCGCCGACGCGCACAAGTAACCGCCATACGCGCCGACCGCCTTCGACAGCGTGCCCATTTGCAGCGGTACGGGAATATGCGTGTTGCCAGTAAAACTGGAACCTCGGCCGCCGCCGACAACGCCGAGTCCGTGGGCGTCGTCCGACATCAGCCATGCGTCATATTCATTGGCAACCGCCAGTAAATCGCCGAGCGGCGCCAGATCACCGTCCATCGAGAACACGCCATCCGTCACTATGAGTGCGTGATCGTGCGCGGCGCGATGGCGTTCCAGCAATTCGTGTGCGTGGGCAACGTCGTTGTGGCGGAACGTCATCAGCATGCCGCGCGACAATTGCGCACCGGCGAACAGACAAGCATGCGACAGCTCGTCCGCGAGCACCAGACCGTCGCGTCCGATCAGCACCGGAAGAATGCCGGCATTGGCGAGATAGCCGGAGCCGAACACGCAAGCCGCTTCGGTTTGCTTGATGCGGGCAAGTCGCTTTTCCAGTTGCGCATAAAGCGGATGATTGCCGGTGACCAGCCGCGAGGCGCCGGAGCCGGCGCCGTATTGCTCGATTGCGGCTATCGCAGCCTGCTTGACGGCGGGATTCTGGCTCAAATTGAGATAGTCGTTGCACGAGAACGATAATAGCTTCCGTCCGTCGCGCTCGATCCAGATGCCGTCCTCGCGCGCGGTCTCGGCCAGCGCGCGGCGCAAGTGGCGGCGCTGCAGGTCGTCGAGCTTTGCTTGCGCGAAGGCGTCCAGCGAATGCATGGTGACCTTCACTACCACATAAGGCTAAATGCGCGCCAAGGTCTCAATCGAGGACACGCCAAATGGCGGGTGACACCGGCAAAAACAACGAGTCGCCCGGCTGGTATACGCAAGGCCTCGATCATATCTGGTTGCCTTACGCTCAGATGAAAACGCTTGCGCCGCCCTTGCCGGTGGTCCGCACGCAAGGCTCGCGCATCGTGCTGGCCGACGGTCGCGAGTTGATCGACGGTATCGCCAGTTGGTGGACCGCCTGCCACGGCTACAACCAACCGCAGATCCGGCACGCGGTGGCCAAACAGCTCAAGCAGATGCCGCATGTGATGTTCGGCGGGTTGACGCACGAGCCGGCGCTCACCTTAGCGCAGCGGTTAGCGGAGCGGCTGCCCGGCGACTTGACGCGCGTGTTCTTTTCGGATTCTGGTTCGGTCGCGGTTGAGGTTGCGCTCAAGATGGCGGTGCAATACTGGATCAACCATGGTGCGCACGGACGCAGCCAATTCGTCGCCTTCAAGGGCGGCTATCATGGCGACACCACGGGGGCGATGGCCGTCAGCGATACGGAAGCGGGCATGCACGCTCTGTTCGCAGGGTTGCTACCGGAACATCACATCGCCGATTTGCCGGATAACGAGGAGGGTGTGACGGCGCTGGACAAACTTCTTTCGCAGCGCGCCAGCACCATCGCCGGCATCATCCTCGAACCGCTGGTACAGGGCGCCGGCGGCATGAAATTCCACGATGCGGACGTGCTCAAACGCTTGCGCACATTAGCCGACAAATATGACGTGCTGCTGATCTTTGACGAGGTATTTACCGGCTTCGGCCGCACCGGAACGATGTTCGCCTGCGAGGCTGCCGGCGTCACACCGGATATCATCGCGCTGTCCAAGGCGCTTACCGGCGGCACGTTGCCGCTCGCAGCAACCGTCGCGACGCGGAAAGTGTTCGACGCGTTTTGGTCTGACGATCCCAAAAAAGCGCTGATGCACGGACCGAGCTACATGGCCAATGCGCTGGCTTGCGCCGCCGCCAATGCGTCGCTCGATTTGTTCGAGCAAGAGCCCAGGTTGCAACAAGTGCCGGCCATTGCTTCCGCGTTATTGTCGGGCCTCGAACCCTGCCGCGGCATGCGTGACGTCAAGGACGTCCGCGTGAAGGGCGCCATCGGCGTGGTTGAGCTCGACGCAATCGATAATCTCAATGCCATGCGCGTCCGCTTTGTGGAGGAAGGCGCATTCATCCGCCCGTTCGGCAACATCATTTACCTCACGCCCGCCTTCACTATTGCCACTGACGAACTCAAGATATTGACCGATGCTGTGGTGAAGGTCGTGCGCTCGATGAAGACTTAGCGGAAAGACTATGACGCTCTACAATGGACCTGTAATCGACACTCACCACCATATCTGGCTGCGCAAGGACGTGGCTTGGCTAGACGATCCACCTATCCCACGCATGTTCGGCGACTATTTCGGCCTGCGCCGCGATTATCCGGTCGAGGAATGGATCAACGACGTGGTGCCGCTGGGCGTCACCAAGTCGGTGCACGTCACCGCGATGTGGGGTCCTACGCGCGCGCTCGACGAAACACGCTGGCTGCAAACCATCGCCGATAAGCATGGCTTTCCGCATGGCATCATCTGCAATGTCAATTTGGCCGATCCCGATGTTGAATCCGCGATCAAGGCGCAAAAGAATTTCTCCAATTTGCGCGGGCTGCGGCAAATGCTTTATTGGGACGCCGACCCGGTGCGCCAGGCGACAAGCCGGTCGGACTATTGCAACGATCCCGATTTCCGCCGAGGCTTCGCGTTCTTGGAAAAACACGATCTGCATTTTGAATTGCAGGTTTATGCCGGGCAGGCGAAGTTCGCGGTCGATTTGATTAAGGCGTTCCCGAATGTGCGCATGATCTTGGTGCACGCCGGCATGCTGACCGCGCACACGCCGGAAGCAATCGCTGAATGGCGCGCGGCGATCGCGGCGATGGCCGCGTTCCCCAATCTGCATGTCAAGATTTCCGGACCCGGCATGTTCACCAACGGCCTGACGTTCGCACACGCCCGTCAATGGATCCGCGACGTCATTCAGATTTTCGGCGTCGATCGCACCATCTACGGCAGCAATTTTCCACTGGAGAAACTACACGCCAGTTATGCCGACTTTTTTGGCCACTACCGCAAGGTACTTTCCGAATATCCGGCAGCCGATCAACGCAAGGTCTTTCACGACAATGCGATGAAATTTTATCGGTTGTAAGTCTTAAAATCCAACTGCCGTACCGTGCAAATCATATTCATCGGCGCGCTCGATT
>Ga0134126_10011395_pt1 | contig 11220 bp, 9 predicted proteins | sample KB31752_FD_96881 | JGI IMG/M metagenome (GOLD analysis project Ga0134126, IMG submission 96881) | Terrestrial soil microbial communities with excess Nitrogen fertilizer from Kellogg Biological Station, Michigan, USA - KB3-175-2 | ecosystem: Environmental > Terrestrial > Soil > Unclassified ... | reverse complement strand
CTTCTCTTTCCCGCGGAAGCTTCGGCCAAGCTGAAGACCACCACCGAGGAACGTCGTCGCTCATTGTTCAAAGTGCCGGTTTTCCAGGCAGACCTGAAATTTGATGCCAGCTTCGATCTCACTAGCGTGCCCAGCACCCTTCCACCAACCGCCCAACTCGACTGGAGCCGCGCGGAAATTCTCGTAGGCGTTACGGACGCGCGCGGCGCACTGGCCGACGCCACCACCACGATCGATGGCAAGACCTCCACCCTCGTTCCCGCCGAATCGGCGCAGAACATGTCCTTCAATGCAGACCAGGGCGCGCAGCTGAAGTTGACGCTATTTGGATCGAAGTTGGACGGAGCCGCGAAACCGAATACCCACTTCAATGTCACGTCGAATCTGAAATTCTCGGGAGCCCAGCGCATAGCGGTGCTGGCATACGGCAAAACCACGCATGTGACCAGTCAAGGCGATTGGCCTAGTCCAGGATTCGATGGCGGATTCCTGCCGGTCAATCGAACCATCTCGCCAAGCGGTTTTACCGCCGAATGGACGGTTCCGTTTATTGCTCGCGGAGTTCGCGCCGAAGGAGAGGCTGGCACAATCACCGGCCTCGGTGCGACTGCGCTCGGCGTCTCTTTCATTGAAGTCGCCGATCCCTACCAATCCGTAAATCGCGCGCTGAAATATGTGCCGCTTTTTCTTGGCTGGGTGTTCATCTCGTATTTCATCTTCGAAGTGACGACTGGAAAGCGCGTTCACCTCGCTCAATACGTTCTGATCGGGATCGCCCAAGTCATCTTCTATCTACTGCTGCTGTCATTCGCTGAGCGCATCGGATTCGATCTCGGCTTTCTCCTTGCGAGCGCCGCAACCGTGACCCTGCTCGCTTTGAACGCGGCGTGGATCTTCGAGAGCCGAATACAAGGAGTTCGCGCCTTCGCGACCTTTGGCTGCCTTTATGGACTGATCTACCTCCTGCTCCGCCTTGAGGACAATGCACTGCTGGTTGGCGCAATCGCCAGTTTCCTGGCCGTCGCTGCTGCCATGTACTTCACTCGCAGAATCGATTGGTACGGTTCTCTCCCGCCGGCCGGCGGGAAAGTGGCACCCTTATCGGTCACACCGGGAACAGGCTCGTAGGTCGGAATGGAGGTGTTCTGTCATACGACTTCTTAGGAGCAATAAGCGAACCATGCACAACTCACCACAAAACGGACTTCACGTCGCCATCATTATGGACGGCAACGGCCGCTGGGCCACACGCCGCGGCCTGCCGCGAGTCGCCGGTCATCGCGCCGGTGTCGCGACCGTGCGCGAAGTTATTGAGCACGCGCCTGATCTGGGCATTCGCCGTCTCACGCTATACGCCTTCTCCTCGGACAACTGGAATCGCCCCGCTCCGGAGGTGCAAAGCATTTTTTGGCTAATGCGAGCTTACCTGCGCTTGGAAACGGATCGCCTGCGACAGCGTGGCGCGCGACTTCAGGCGATTGGTCGGCGTGACCGCATTCCTGCGGCCCTCTTGCGTGAGATCGAGAAGGCTGAATTCGCCACGGCGGATTGCAAACTCCTAGACGTTCGCGTAGCGGTCGACTACTCCTCGCGAGACTCCATCACCCGCACCGTTTCGGCGTTGAAGGAAACGGTTTCAGGCTCTGTGGCCGAATCGCCCGATTTCTTCCGAGGCGTTTTGACAAAAGTACTGACTGCCGAGAGCGGGAATGTTGACTTGCTCATTCGCACCGGCGGCGAGAAGCGGCTTTCCGATTTTCTGCTGTGGGAGTCTGCGTACGCCGAACTTTATTTCACCGAGCGCATGTGGCCCGACTTCGGCGCCATTGATCTGGAAGCCGCGGTGAGCGAATTCAGCCGGCGCCAACGTCGATTCGGCGGACTGCGCAACCCAGCCTCTCAGCCAACTACCTCAAGTACAGATGGTGCGCGATGATCGCACCCGGCAATCGGCCGCTGAGAGCGAAGTTCATCCTTCCCGCACTGACGGAGGCCACCGATCCCTACTGGCGTCCGATTAAGTACTCGTTGTTTCCGCCGCTTGGACTTGCAACCCTTGCTGCGTATTTGTCTCAAGACGACTGCGCCGTCATCGAGGACGAGCACGTACAACCACTCACTTTCGACGACACGCCAGACGTCGTCATCATTCAGGTCTACATCACCAATGCATACCGCACCTATAAACTCGCCGACCATTATCGAAAGCGTGGGGCATTCGTTTGCCTCGGGGGCCTGCACGTCACGTCACTTCCGGAAGAAGCAATCGCTCATGCGGACACCATCTTTCTCGGCCCTGGCGAGCAAACATTCCCGCAATTCCTTCGAGACTTCCGCGCCGGCGCTCCGCAACGCACATACATTTCAACCTCAGGCCGTACGCTGGAGCGCATTCCGCCGATCAGGCGCGATCTTATTCAGCGCCGGCTTTACCTGGTGCCAAATTCCGTCGTCGTCACTCGCGGCTGTCCGCAGCATTGCGACTTCTGCTACAAGGACGCCTTCTTCCAAGGCGGCCGCGGCTTCTACACGCAGCGCGTGGACGACGCGCTCGCCGAGATCAATCGCCTTCCCGGACGTCACCTCTATTTTCTCGACGACCATCTGCTGGGCGATCGCCGCTTCGCCGAAGCTCTATTTGAAGGCATGAAAGGCATGGGGCGCCTGTTTCAAGGCGCCGCCACCGTGGATTCCATCTTGCGGGGCGATCTGATCGAACGGGCTGCCGAAGCAGGACTGCGCAGCATCTTCGTGGGATTCGAGACGCTCGCGCCGGAGAATTTGCGGCGCAGCAACAAGCGCCAGAACCTGGGCCGCGACTACAAGGCGGTGGCCGATCGTCTGCATTCGCTCGGCATCATGATCAATGGCAGCTTCGTCTTCGGCATGGACGACGACCGCGAAGACGTCTTCCGACGCACCGTCGATTGGGCGGTCGAGCACGGTATCACCACCGCTACATTCCACATCCAGACACCGTATCCGGGCACTGCCCTCTATGCGCGCATGCAGCGCGAAGGACGCATGCTCACTCGCGACTGGAATCTCTTCGATACTCGCCACGTGGTATATCGGCCCGCACAACTCAAGCCGGAAGTTCTGAAAGAGGGATACGACTGGGCTTACCAGGAGTTCTACCGCTGGTCATCAATCGCGCGGGCTTCACTCCATCACGGAACACTGAAGCACCAGGCGAAGCATTTCTTCTACGCGTCCGGGTGGAAGAAATTCGAGCCGGTATGGGATCTCATGATCCGTATGCGTCAACTGACACATGTGACGCCGCTGCTGGAAGGCGTGCTGTCGAAGGTGACGAGCGCGTCGGCAAAATCAAAATTGCCTGTTACGGAAAAAGCTGACGAAATCCTGAAGGTCGCGGTATAAGCAAAAAGCCGCAGCATCATGGCTGCGGCTTTGTATCCCTCGAGAACGCTTCCTACTTCTTCTTCCTCGCGGACTTCTTGGCAGGCTTCTTGGCCTTTTTTGCCGCCTTCTTTGCAGGCTTCTTGGCAGCTTTCTTGGCGGGCTTCTTAGCCTTCTTCGCCGCCTTCTTGGGCGCCTTTTTCTTTGCGGTCTTCTTGGCCGCTTTCTTCTTCGCCGGAGCTTTACGCGCCGGTCGCGACGAACCTCCTCCGCCTCCGCCGGCAGTTGGCGCGGGCGCGGCGGGTTCTGGTTCCGCTGCAGGCTCAGGCTCATCCTCCATAGCGGAAGGAAGCTCGCTTTCTTCTTCCTCTTCTTCTTCGTCGTAATCTTCTTCGAGCGTGTCGCCGTAAGCGCCAGAGTCGCCGAACTCGTCGGCTTCATCGTCACGCAGGTAGAGGGTTTCCTCGAACATCATTCTGTCCTCCTCGAATCTTGGGCGCCTCGGCGCCGATTGTGCGACGCGGGAAGCCATCACGGGCGGCCCAGGTCGCGAGAGAAATTTAAAAAAGACAAAACTGCGACGGCGCCGGATTATAACGGGTCAAGGTCGCACTCGCAACCACATTCGCGCGGCGAAGAAAAGACGGGAGTTCTTACTGTTGTGGCGGGATGATTAGCACCATGCCGGGACGCAGCGTAGCCACATCGGCATTGGTTTGTTTGATTGCTTTAACCGTGGTGTTGTAACTGTTCGCGATGGAATACAGCGTTTCGCCGCGCCGGACTGTGTGGCGGCGGGTGGAAGCCGTCTTAGTTGCCGGTTTCCCCGCCGCTGGCTCGGCGGTCCCCGTAGTTCCAGCGCTGGTCTTAGCTAAATGACTGCTCCGTTTCGATTTAGTCGAAACGGATCGAGCCGCAGCAGCAGCACCTGGGCTGATTGGCAGATGGACATACAGCACCCTGCGCCCGGCTAGGCTGTCCCCTTTCAACCGGTTCCAGCGACGGATTACTGTAGGCGGAATGCCCAGGTTATCGGCAACGCGCTGCACCGTGTCACCCTTGCGCACGTGATATACCGTCAATCGTTTGGCGTAGGTTTGCGCGTCGCCGGTTGCATGACGTCCGGGGGCAACTGGAACTATCAGTTTGCCTCCTGGCTCAAGATCCGCGCTGAGATCAAGCTGGTTGTTCTGAGCGATCGCTCGCGCTGTCGTGTGGTAGTGGCGTGCGACAGACATCAGTGTGTCGCCGCTTTCCACCTTGTGCAAACGCCACCAGACCCGCATATCAGGAGGAATGGCGGCAATCGCACTCTGATATTTCTGCGAGGTTCCAGCGGGCAAATGCAGGTCGTAGTGCCCCTTCGGCGTGACCATCCGAAGAAGGCTGGGGTTCAGATCCTGCAGGTGGTCAACCGTTGTGTTCACAGCTTCGGCGACCAGGCGCAAATCAACCGGATAGTTAATCTTGACAGTGTCGTAGGTGATTGCGTGGTCCGGAACGATGGACTCGAGATCATACTGCCCCGGGTTCTTGGCCATGATCGTAACGGCTAAAATGATCGGCACATAATTACGAGTTTCTTTGGGAAGCACGTTCCGCTTCCACAGCTCCCAATAGTCCGCATAGCCGGTGCGCTTCACCGCGCTCTGAACCGTTCCCGGACCGGAGTTGTAGGCCGCCATGGCCAGGTACCAATCACCGAACTGGTTATAGAGATCCTTCAGGTGGCGAGCCGCGGCGCGAGTGGACTTCTCCGGGTCCTGGCGCTCGTCGACCCAGGAGTCGCGGTGCAAATCGTAGGCGCGGGCACGGCTTCCCATGAACTGCCAAATGCCTCGAGCTCCGGCACGCGAGACCGCATACGGATGAAATCCTGACTCGGCCTGCGCAAGATAGATCAAATCCTGCGGAACACCTTCTTCCTTCAGCGTGCGCTCGATCATGTCGCGATAGCGTCCGCTGCGTTCGAGAGCATGCTCCAGGGTCCCGCGGCCCCGGTTTGAGAAGTAGTTGATGTAACTGGCGACCTGGTCGGTGAGCATCAGCGGCAAATCGGAGTGCGTGGCCTTGATCTCAGCGGCGGCCTTGGCCTTCACGTTGGGGTCGACCGGATAGTTCGAGACCTCGTTGGCTTCGTCAATCGGGGCGGGCTCAGACTTCTGCTGAGCTTCCGCCGGTGGCGGTTCTGTCTGTAGGGCTGACAATTCGATATTGTTCATGCCCTCCAGCACGCGGTCCATCTCACGCTGAAACCGCTGATCGGAACGGACATTGACCGGACTCCCCTGCAGCAGGTTGAACGCCTGAGAAAAGTGCTGCTTGGCTATGTCGTTGTGCCCGTTGGTGTATTCCTGCTGGCCGGACTGGTATTCCTTCTCGACCTTGGCAATCAGATCGGCAACGGGATCGGCGGGTGGCGCAGGTTTGGCCTCCGCATGAACTGGAGCAGGCTCTTGAGCCTTTGCCGCAGGCGCAGGATCCTTGGAGGCCGCAACATTCGATTGGGGCGACTTTTGGGCTTGTCTGGTGGCTTGGATCGGCGGTGGCGGGGTCTTCTGAACGGCAGGAGCAGCCGCACTGGGCTTCTTCCCAGAACAGGCGCAACCGGCCAGTAATGCCACCGAGATTGCGATCAGCGCAAACCTGTTGATCTTCATTTCCATCTATAACTTACCGCCAATTCCCATTGCGGATTTTATGATCGTACTCCCCTCACTTTTCAGGGTCAACGCCGAAGGTACCCAGGGGTGGTTACTTACGGAATAGCCGGGCACCTCCATTCTCCGGGACGGCATCGAAAGGTGTTCCATTTTGATACCGATTCCAGTCTGAAGGAGCCCGTCATGCCAGAAGCTACCCAGGAACGTTGCGCCCACCCGAATTGCACCTGTCCCGTATCCGCCGGAGAAAAGTATTGCAGCCAAGCCTGCTCCGATGCCGCCGAAGGCAGCGGACGCAATGACCGCTGCGCCTGTCCGCACCCGCAGTGCTCCAGTGCCATGGCAGCGTAGAAGATTGAGTCATTGAATCATTGAGGGATTGAATCACTGCAGACGCTTTGGGCGGTGAGCAGTGAGCAATGAGCGATCCTGGCATTGAAATATTCGCTCACGGCTCGTTGCTCATCGCTCACTGCTGTTCAATGATTCAATCCTCCGACGATTCAATGATTCAATCCCCTGCTTCAATCCTGTTAATGTCTCTAAGCGGCACTGCTGTCCCCGCGAGCGGATGAACGCCAACGGCAATCGCAAAACTCAGCTTTTGGTACTCATCGTTGTCATCAGCAACGTAATTGGAAACGTGTCGCTGAGCCATGGCATGCATCAGGTTGGGCGGATCGTCTCAGCCTCGCCATTGGACTACGTGAAGGCCTTTGCCAATCCCTGGACTATTATCGGCATCTGCATCCTTGCCGTCTGGATGCTCTCCGACTTGGCCCTTCTCAGCCGCGCGGACCTCAGCTTCGTCTTGCCCGTAACCGCCAGCGCGTATGTTCTGGTTGCGCTGTTCGGGAAATTCCTCCTCCACGACCACATTTCGTGGGAACGATGGATGGGCATTTTGTTAATCACCGGTGGCGTAATTCTCGCCGAAGAGACCCCAAGCCGCACCACCAAAGGCCCACCGGAGCACCTGCGATGAGATGGATCCTGGTGGGAATCATTGCGATCTGCAACACCCTTGGCGATGTTCTCAACACCGCCGGCATGAAGCGGCAGGGTGAAGTCGAGGACCTCCGTCCGCGAAGCCTTTTCTGGATGGTTCGCCGGGCCGCGGTTAATCCCTACGTTATCGCTGGGATTGCCGCGATGGCGGTGTCGTTCTTCGCGTTGTTATCACTGCTCTCCATCGCAAATGTCAGCTTCGCAGTCCCGGCGACCGCGGCGAGCTACTTATTGGAGACGCTCCTTGCCAAGTACATCCTCGGCGAAGACGTCCGTTCTCGCCGCTGGGCCGCCGCCACGCTGGTAGCGATGGGTGTGGTCCTGCTGCAGTTCTGAAATAGCATGCGATCGATCACTGGAACTTTCTGGTCTAAAGAAGTCTTATTCTGGCGGTAGTTTTCGCACTCCGGCCGCTAAACACTGGCTGTCGTTAGGGGTTATTGAATCGAACTTCGTATCGGGGCATGTCTTCACCTGCCGTTCAGTAACCAGGTCGAGGCGGGGCTTTAGCCCCTGCTCAAGCGAGTTCATTTGCTAGCCAGACAGAACTTCCGAACCATCGCCTAAAAAGGCACATCAGTTCTGGCGAGCTTTATGGCACGCATGAATGCGTGCCCCGATACAAATCGTCCCGCCGCAAGTCTTTCGCAAAACGGCATCTACGGTTTCGCTGCCGGTTTCGCCTCCTCAGTCTTCGCCGGCTTCGGAGCGTGAGCTTTCCAGAACTCCGGATCCGCCTTTACCCACTCGTCCCGCGGATAGCTCATGGCCGGACTGAACTGGAACAGGTTGGTTTGCGTAAACTCCACCGCCGCTGACTCTAACTCCGCCAACTTCTTCATCCCTTCTTCACCCATGGCGTCGACAAACTGTTTCTCGTTCATCATGTCGTGGTCGATCTCCGTGGCCGACTTCCTCGGGATGAACACCACGTAGGTGAGATCTTCCTGCCCAAACATCGCCTGGTACATCGCCCAATGAACGTCCGGAAGCTTTTCGTACGCCGCTTTCACCAGCTTGACTAGATCATTCCATTCACCGCGATGTCCCGCACGCACGCGGTAGAGGGAGATTTCGAAATACCGCATGTGGGCGATATCGACCGCAGCGCGCAGACTCTGCTCTTCGTTAAAGGTCAGGACCGACGTATCCGTATCGCTCAACAAGTCGCCATCGTTTGCCGAAGCGCGGTCAAGCGCCGTGGACAGAGCCGCATTCTTCTGCGTAGCCAGGCTGTCTTTCTCCCAAGCCTCAAATGAATCGTAGCCAACGAAGAACAGTGCCCGCGATCGTCCGGTCACCGCAGTCGCCGCAAAGTAATGAGTCGGCCACTTGGCTCGCGCAAATGCCTGCACAAATGCGCTTTCCCCTTTCTCGTGTGCCGCGCCGCCTTTTCCTGGTTTCACAAACTCGCGGATAACCTGCAGGACTTTTGGCGGAGGAGTCGTGGCTGGCGCTTCCTGTGCCATAACAATTCCCAAGCCTCCCCATAAGAACAACGCTCCCAACACACCGCTGAATATCTTGTTCATGGATTGACCCTCCTGGGTCATTGAAGTGGCTTCAGACCGAACTTGGATGAGATTGGAAGCCCGGGAGCCCCAATCCCAGAGCAGGGCGGAGCCTACGCCCCACAAGCAGAGAAGTCAAGGGCAGGAACTTAGCGCACCTGCCCCTGTGACCGTCATCACAGACCCCACCTGTTTTTGCAGCCCATCATGGCTGTTCTGAGTTGCGGCGCTTCCCTGCACCTAGAGCAACGCCTGCCAAGGACTGCCCATGAGCGAAATCGAAACCAAATCACTGCCAGAGAATGCATACCGTGCATTGAGCCAAGGAGAGACGTATCCGCCGATCATTGCGCCGGATCAAAAGGCACCGGAACTGACTTGGCGCTCGCTTCTCTGGGGCACCGCCTTCTGCGTGATCTTCACGGTGGCGGCGGCCTACTCCGGGCTGAAAGTCGGCCAGGTGATGGAAGCGGCAATTCCGGTTTCGATCCTCACTATCGGTGTGGCGAGAATGTACCGCCGACGCTCGAGCCTGCTGGAAAACGTGATCGTCACCGGAATCAGCGGGGCTGCGGGCGCAGTAGTCGCCGGCGCGATCTTCACACTGCCGGCGCTATACATTCTGAAGCTGGATCCGCACCCGGTGCAGACTATCTTCATTTGTTTGGCCGGCGGATGTCTGGGCGTGTTGTTTCTCATCCCTCTGCGCCGTTACTTCGTGCGCGACATGCACGGCCTGCTTCCCTATCCCGAGGCCACCGCGATCACCGAAGTGCTGGTCACCGGAGAGAAGGGCGGCTCGCAAGCCAAGCTGCTGTTGCAGGCCACCGCGATTGCCGGCATCTACGACCTGTTCGTGACTACGTTTCAAGTCTGGAAGGAATACGTAGATTTTCAATTTCTCCCAGTGATGCGAAATCTCACCGTCCGCGCCCGCATGGCCTTCAACTTTGACGCGATCGGATTCATTCTCGGGCTCGGCTATGTAATGGGTTTGCGCAGTTCCCTCATTCTCTGCGCGGGCGGATTTCTCGCCAATTTTGTCCTCGTGCCGCTGATCTGGTTTATCGGGAGCCACATTGATGCGGCCATTTACCCGGCGGTAGTCCCGATTTCGAAGATGACCGCGGCTCAGATCTTCAGAAACTATGTGCGCTTCGTCGGCGTAGGCGCGATCGCCACAGCCGGAATTTTCGGCATCATCAAATCCCTGCGAGTGGTTGCGCGATCGTTTGGCATTGCCCTGCGGACGTTTGGCAGTGCAGGCGCCGATGCCGAGCGCGAGCGCACCGACCGCGACATCCCGATGATCACGATCCTCGCCGGCGTCGTAATCAGCGCGATTGCAGTAGCGCTGTTTCTCGGAAGATTGCCGGTCTCGTGGTCGGTGGTCTTGATCGGATTGCTGCTGACTCTGGTGTTCTCGTTCTTCTTCACTTCTGTCGCCGCGAACGCAATAGCGACCATCGCTCGTAATCCGGTTTCCGGGATGACCATGCTGACCATCATCATTTCTTCCGTCGTGCTGCTGCGCTTTGGTGTGTCGGGTACAAGCGGCATGTTTTTCGTGATGGCAATCGCTGGAATGGTTTGTACTGCGCTCTCGGTTTCAGGACAGACGATCACCGACTTAAAAGCCGGCTATTGGTTAGGCTCAACGCCAGCGGCACAGGAGAAGGTGAAATTCCTCGGCGTGATCGCATCGGCCATTGCGGTTGGTCTGACGATCGGCATGCTGGCCAAAACTTTCCAATTTGGCGAAGCCGTGGCCGGCGACGTGCGGCCGGTATTGGCATCTCCGCAGGCTTCAATTATGAAAGCATTGGTCGAAGGCTTCATGAGCCACCAGCCGGTCACATATCTTCTGTTCGGCGTTGGCGCCGTGGTGACGATCGTTTTGGAAATGCTCGGCCAGCCTTCATTAATATTTGCGCTTGGCATGTATCTCCCGCTTGAACTGAACACTCCCGCACTAGTCGGCGGCTTCATCTCGCATTTCTTGAACCAGCGCTCAGTGAAAACGGGAGGCGAGCCCGGCAAACGCATTCGCGAACGCGGGGTGATCATTGCATCAGGATTAATGGCGGGCGGCGCAATCGGCGGCGTGATCGGCGCAGCGTTGCGTCTGATCCCCAGCTTCCGCGAGGATTGGATCAAGTTGCCGATCTATTCCAACGAGCCTGTATCGCAGACGGTATCTGCGGTAGCCTTTATTGGCTTGTGCCTGTACATATGGTTCGGGTCGGAAGGCGTAATGGAATTCTGAACATCTTGTGAAATTCCTGATAAGCATATTTCTGAGGGAGTCGGATTAGGGTGGAGCAGGCCTTCCAGGCCTGCATAAGGATCAGCAAAAAAGATATGGGCTTCAGCCCCTGAGGGATACTTGTTGCGCTCACATAAGTTCCATCAGCGGCTAAAGCCGGGTTTTCGAGAGTGCTTGAACGCAGGGCTGCAAGCGCTGCTCCATCCAAAACACATCTCTAGCCCAAGCATCGCGTTCGAGCGCCTCTGATGCGGCTAGTCTTTTCATAAAAGAAAGAGAAGGCATGATGGATCAAGTCGGAAAGTATGTTGCGGATGCGGTGCTCGGCATCGACACGTTATGGGGTGGAGATGTGATGTGCCCGTCGGGCACCGGGAGGTTCATCGCGGATTCGTGGTTTTCGGATGAG
>Ga0134126_10011394_pt1 | contig 11221 bp, 11 predicted proteins | sample KB31752_FD_96881 | JGI IMG/M metagenome (GOLD analysis project Ga0134126, IMG submission 96881) | Terrestrial soil microbial communities with excess Nitrogen fertilizer from Kellogg Biological Station, Michigan, USA - KB3-175-2 | ecosystem: Environmental > Terrestrial > Soil > Unclassified ... | reverse complement strand
CTCTTCCTGGTGAGCCTCATCGGCCGCGAGATCACCGGCAAGGAGGCCGACGCCGCGCTGGGGAAATCCAATATCACGGTGAACAAGAACGCCGTCCCGAACGATCCGCGTCCGCCCGCGATCTCCAGCGGCCTGCGCCTCGGCACTCCGGCCGCGACCACGCGCGGCTTCAAGGAGCGCGAGGTGGAGCAGGTGGCTGATCTCATCGGCGATGTGTTGGATGCGGGCGGGGCGGAGCCGGTCGTGGCGCGGGTGAAGGCGCAGGTGCTCGAGCTCTGCGGGCGCTTTCCCGTGTACGGCGCGTAGGATCGGTGTCCGCGCAGGGCTGCGGGCCGGGCGGGTAATTGCGTGTACTGCCCGTTCTGCGGCCACATCGAGACGAAGGTAACCGACTCCCGGCTGGCCGGCGAAGGGCGTCAGATCCGTCGCCGCCGCGAGTGCCTCGCCTGTGGCGAGCGGTTCACCACCTTCGAGACCGCGGAGCTGGTCATGCCCATGATCGTCAAGGGCGACCGCACACGCGAGCCCTTCGACGAAGGCAAGCTCCGCTCCGGCATGGAGAAGGCACTGGAGAAGCGTCCCGTGCCCCGGGCGCAGGTGGATGAGGCGTTGAGCCGCATCGCGCACAAGGTGCGCTCGCAGGGCGATCGCGAAGTGCCCTCTCGCGTGGTCGGTGAGCTCGTCATGGAGGAGCTGCGGCGGCTCGATGAAGTGGCGTATGTGCGCTTCGCGTCCGTGTACCGGCATTTCGAGGATGTCGAGGCGTTTCACGAGGAGATCCGCAAGCTCCGTGACCAGCGCGACATCAGCCCGCCCGCCCGGGAGGCGAAGCGCGCCGCGAAACGCCAGCCCGCGCAGGACCGCGACCAGCTCTCGCTGTTGCCGCCGGACTCGCCGCCGCCGGCCGACCCCGGTGCGGGGGGGGAGGAGCAGAAATGAGGCGCGCGGCCAGGGTGCCGAGGCGTCAGCACGCAATGGAGAAAGGAGCCTAGCGAATGTTTACGGGCATCGTTCAAGACGTCGGCCGGGTCGTGAGCCGCGAAACGCGCGGTGGCGACGTTCGTCTACTCATTGCCTTCGAGCTACTCGACCCGTCTGGGATCAAGGTGGGCGACAGCATTTGCGTACAAGGCTGTTGTCTCACTGCCGTCGAGCTTCGCGACCGCTCATTCGCCGCCGATGTGTCGCGTGAGAGCCTCTCGCTGACGACGCTGGGCGAGCTGACGGCGGGCTCCCGGGTCAACCTCGAGCCCTCGCTCAAAGCCGGTGATGCGCTCGGCGGTCATCTGGTCTCCGGGCACGTGGACGGCATCGGTGAGATTGCGGCCCTGAGCGGCGATGCGCGCTCGACCCGGATCGAGATCTCGGTCCCGTCCGCCCTGACCCGTTACATCGCGCGCAAGGGCTCGGTCACGATCGACGGCGTGAGTCTCACGGTCAATGAAGTGCAGGGTGACAGGTTCGGCATCAACCTCATCCCCCACACCCAGGCGGTGACGACCCTCGGCGCCTTACGCACCGGAACCCGCGTGAACGTGGAGGTCGATCAGATCGCGCGCTACGTCGAGCGGATCATTGCCGGCTCCCCGAACCCTGGCGAGTAGATTCAGAGCCGCATCACGGATGCAGCAGCAGCGCGGCGTAGATGTCGATGCCGTTCCACAGATTTCCGAGACGCAGGTTCTCGTTGGCCGCGTGTTGGTTGTCGTCGTAGTTCGCGATCGACACGACCATTGAGGGCGTGCCGAGCGCGTCTTTGATCACCGACAGCGGCAGGCTGCCGCCGGAGCTCGGCATCTCGAGCGGCGGCTGGCTCGTTGCCGAGCGGACTCCCGCGGCGATGGCCAGCGCGAACGGATCGCTCATCGGCATGCGCGCGGCGGCGTAGATGCCCGGCCTCAGCGTCAGGGTCGCGATCAGCGGGTGGGCCAGACGCTCCTGCTGCGTCGGCTCGCGGTCGATCACATAGTAGCCTTGCGAGCGGACGTAGTCGCGCAGCCTGGTGAACTGCTTCTGCGGGTCATTGCCGACGACCAGACGCATATCCAACACCGCCGTTGCGGTGGCCGGGATGACGTTGGCAGCCTCCGCCCCTATGTTCGCGCTGCGCATGCCGTTGATGTTCAGCGACGGGAGCATCACTGCCTGCGGCAGCGACCAGTCGGATTCGGAAGCGGCGAGTCCCAGCTCGCGGCGGATCGTCCCATCGTACTGGGCTGCCTCCGTCAGGGCGCGCTGCTCCCTGTCCCCGAGAGGCGCAATGCCTTCGTACCACCCGGGTATCGTGACATGACCCCGGACGTCCTTCATTGAGGCCAGCAGGCGTGCCAGCCGTAAAGCGGGGTTTGGCGCCCAATTACCATAGTGACCACTATGCAGCGGCCGGATGGCTCCGTACACCGTCAGATCGGCGTTCATGTCGCCACGCGCGCCGTAGGTGATCTCCACGCGTCCCGACGGATGCACGGGGCCATCGCAGATGACCCACAACTGGGCATCGAAGAGCGCACGGTGATCGCGCAGGATCTGTCCCAGGTGCGGTGAGCCGGCTTCCTCCTCGCCCTCGAACGCGATGATCAGATTATCCGTCGGGTCTCGATGCAGCGCTCGCAGCGCTTCGAGCGCGCTCAGGATCACCATGACTCCCGCTTTGTCGTCCCCGGCGCCCCGGGCATACAGCCGCATCTGATCATGGGTCGCGTCCGGCGAGCTGAGGGGAACGACCGCGCCGCCCTGGTTCGCCGGGCCCGTGCGCAGGGTCGGTGTAAAGGGCGGCGTCACCCACTCAGCCGGATTGACAGGCTGACCGTCATAGTGGGCGTAAAGGACGAGCGTGCGCTTCGCACCGGGTACCTTCCATTGGGCATATACGAGCGGCGGCACATCGGGCGCGCCGGCCGGCTCCAGTAGCTGAGGCTGCAGACCCAACCGCCGCAACATGAGCGAGATCGCCTCGGCATTGCGCCGGATGTTGCCGCGATCACGGGCGACGTTCGGGATGGCCAGGAGGTGCGCGAACTCGTTCAGGATCGCCCGCTCGTGAGCGGCGCGGAATGCCCGGATCTGCCCCAACGGCTCGCCGGCTGATGCGGCGGGAGCAGCTGTCGGAGTGAGCGCCAGGCAGCACGCGAGAGCGCCGCCAAGCAAAGACTTCAGCATCGAAGATGATCTGCAAACCACGCGATTCGCCGCCAGCATCATTCTGTCTACCTCCACCTGCGCATCCGGCTGAGCTTGCCACGGTTGCGCCTTCTGCCGTGCAACTTCCGCACGAGAAACTCCTCGCCCCGTCGCATCTCGACTTGCGCCGACGCCGCCCTGTGGCAGCATGGCGGCGATCCCATTGCCGGAGCTCCCCCGATGCCGCAGCCCCCATCAAGGCCACTCCCGACACTGCCGCTGTGGCGGTTGCTGTTGGCCACCGCGTTGCTGGCTGCTGCGCCGTCCGCGCTCCTGGCTGCGCCGCCCACCGTCGGACAGCCCGCTCCGCAGCTCGTCGTGCCGCAGCTGGACGGTCATGAATTCGACCTCGCGAAGCTGCGCGGCAAGGTGGTTCTGGTGAACGTGTGGGCCACCTGGTGCTCGCCTTGCCGTGGCGAGATGCCGACCCTCAACGAGTTCTACCGCCGCTATCACTCGCGCGGAGTCGATCTCCTCGGGCTCAGTATCGACGAGGCACCGGACGCCGCCAGCGTCCAGAAGGTGATGCAGCAATTCAGCTATCCGGCGGCGCTTGCGAGCAAGGCGCGGGTCAATGGCTTCGGCGACCCCATTGCGGTCCCGATCACCTATGTGATCGATACGCAGGGTGTGATCCGCGCACAGCTGCAGGCCGAAGGGCCGTCCGGTGTTTCGGCGCAGGCCCTGGCGCAGGCGGTATTACCCCTGCTGAAGGGGCATTAGAGCGGGGAGGGGAAACCGCGCAGGTATAATCGGGATACCTACGTCGAGGCGTCCCTATGTCCAAAGTCCTGCCCCTTTCCGGCAAGCCCGCGCCGACGACCGGCGCTCCGGGCCTCCATTCCGTAGAGGAAATCGTCGCGGACTTCAGGGCCGGGCGCATGGTCCTCATCATGGACGACGAAGACCGCGAGAACGAGGGCGATCTCATCATGGCGGCGGAGCTCGCGACGCCCGATGCGGTGGCGTTCATGATCCGCCACGGCAGCGGCATCATCTGCGTCCCCATGGAGGAGGATCGGCTGGCGCGCCTCGAGCTGCCGCAAATGGTGGCCAGCAACAGCGAGTCGCACCGCACCGCCTTCACGGTATCCGTGGATGCTCGCGCCGGGACGACGACCGGCGTCTCCTCGGGCGACCGGGCCGCCACCATCCATGCGCTGGCGGACATCCACTCGAAGCCGCAGGACTTCGCGCGTCCGGGTCATATTTTTCCACTGCGCGCCCGCCGCGGTGGCGTGCTCGTGCGGACGGGCCACACTGAAGCCGCCGCGGACCTCTGTCGCCTGGCCGGCCTGCAGCCGGTGGGCGTCATCTGCGAGGTGATGAACGATGACGGTACGATGGCGCGTCGGCCGCAGCTCGAGGCATTTGCGCAGCGCCACGGCGTGAAGATCGGCACCATCGCCGATCTCATCCGGTACCGGCTGCGTAACGAGCGTTCCGTCGAGCGGGTGAAGGCGCAAGCCGTACAGACCGAGCTCGGTGAGTTCACGCTCTACGCCTACGAAGACCGTGTCAGCCAGGAGGTGCATCTCGCCCTGACTCGCGGACAGCTGCGGGGCGAGGAGCCTCCGCTCGTTCGCGTCCATGTGGTGGATCCGCTGCGTGACCTTCTTGGCATCCGGGCTGATCCCCTGGCGTGGACGCTGCGGGCGGCCATGGAGCGGATCGCGCGCGCCGGCGGTGGCGTGATCGTGATCCTGAGGGACCGCGAGTCATCGGGCGACCTGCTGGAGTCAGTCCGCTCACTGACTGCGGGCGCCCCCGATGCCCACCCCGATCCCGGATCCGGCGGTGCTGCGGCCCGGGGCGCGCGCCGTGACGGCGAGGTGCTGCGTACCTTTGGCGTCGGCGCGCAGATCCTCAAGGATCTCGGGGTGCGCCGGATGCGGGTGCTGTCGGCGCCGAAGCAGATCCACGGCATCTCCGGATTCGGCCTGGAGATCGACAGCTACGTTGGAGAGGACGTTTGAACGCACCGCGCGTTCTCGAGGGGGAGATCGTCGCGCAAGGCCGCAAGGTGGCCATCATCGCGGCGCGGTTCAACGATTTCATCGTCGCGAGTCTCCTCAAGGGCGCGACAGCGGCCTGGCTGGAGCGCGGCGGTCCCCCGGAGGACCTGCTGATTGCGCGGGTGCCGGGTGCATTCGAGCTGCCCGTAGTCGCGCGCAAGCTGGCGCTGTCGGGGCGCTATGACGCCGTCGTGGCGCTCGGCTGCGTCATCCGCGGTGATACGCCGCACTTCGAGTATGTCTCGGGTGAATGCGCCAGGGGACTTCAGCTGGCGAGTCTGGAGACCGGCGTGCCCGTCATCTTCGGGGTGCTGACGGTCGAGACGGTGGAGCAGGCGCTGGAGCGCGCGGCCACGGCCGAAGGCAACAAGGGCGGTGAATCCATGGTGGCGGCCCTGGAGATGGCGAGCCTCATGGCGCATCTGTCCGCGTGAGCCCGGCGGACACGGACCCGACGATGCCCACAGAGCGCTCAGCACGCACGCTCTCCAGCCAGCGCTCGGTCGCGCGCAAGCTCGCGTTGCAGGCGCTGTATCGCTGGCAGCTCAACGAGTGCCCCTGGCAGGACCTCATCCAGGAATTTCGTGACGCGCAGGACATGGCGCGCGCGGATCACGAGTATTTCCGCGGGCTCGTGGAGGGTGTCTGGCGCTCGCGCGAGGCGCTCGATACGCAGCTCTCCTCGTGGCTCGATCGCGCGCCCGCGCTGCTCGATCCCATAGAGCACGCGGTCCTGCTGATCGGAGTGTATGAGTTGCGTGATCGGCAGGACGTGCCCTATCGCGTTGCCATCAACGAGGCGGTGACCCTGGCGAAACGCTTTGGCGCCACCGATGGCCACAAATACGTCAACGCGGTGTTGGATCGGGCTGCGCGCACCCTGCGTCCCGACGAGCATTGAGCGCGTGTCGCTGTCGGAATTCGAGCTCATCGACCGGTACTTCCGCGGCTGCGGCGCGAAGCGCGCCGATGTGCGTCTGGGCGTGGGGGATGACGCGGCGCTTCTCGAGTGTCCCGCCGGCGCCGACCTGGTCGCCGCCGTCGACACACTGGTCGATGGCGTGCATTTTCCGCACGGCTCGCCGCCCGCCTCGATCGGTCATCGTGCGCTCGCCGTCAACCTGAGCGATCTGGCGGCGATGGGCGCCCGACCCGCCTGGGTTCTCCTCGCGCTGACACTGCCGCGAGTCGACGAGTCCTGGCTGTCGGAGTTTGCCGCCGGCATGGCCACGCTGGCGCGGGCTCATGACGTCGCGCTCGTCGGCGGCGACACGACCTCCGGGCCGCTGTGCATCACGGTGCAGGCACTGGGGCACGTGCCGCGCTCATCCGCGCTGGTCCGCTCGGGCGGCGCGGCCGGCGATGCACTCTTCGTGTCGGGAACACCGGGCGATGCGGCCGCCGGCCTGGGCGTGGAGCAGGGCAGGGTAGCTGCCGCGGGGGAGGCGGCGGCGTATCTGCGCGAGCGGTTTCTCTATCCCGCGCCGCGCGTGGCCCTGGGGGAACGCCTGCGTGGTTACGCCAGCGCCTGCATCGACGTCTCCGACGGCTTGCTGGGCGATGCCGGCAAGCTGGCGCGCGCCAGCGGCTGCGGCGTCGAGATCAGCTACGACGCGGTGCCGGTTTCGGATGCCCTGGTGAGCACGGTCGGTGCGCAGCGCGCTCGCGAGCTCGCGCTGACCGGCGGCGATGACTACGAGCTCTGTTTCAGCGTGCGGCCGGCGCACATCGGCAGACTCCTGGCGGAGCTGCCGCCGCAGCGATGGAGCTACACGCGAATCGGTACGGTACGCGCGGCCGCCGGCGCCGAGGTTCTTCGCGATGGCGCCGTGATCAGCTTCTCGCATTCCGGCTACGATCACTTCCTGACTCCGACCTGAGCGTCGGTTATGTCAAGTCGCCGGGAAGCGGGGCGATCCGGCGGCGAGGGATCGTTGGCCCGAAGGTAAATGCATCACAGTCGCGCGCGGCTTCTGTCCGTATCCTTTCGTGCGTTCCACGATCTGTCGCGACACATGCCCGCATCCGCCAAAGGATCCACCCCCTTGCCCAAGGCCGCTCCGCGCGGCGTCCCGGAGAGGATCGGCAAGTACATGGTGATCAAGGAAGTGGGCCGCGGCAGCACCGGGGTGGTGTACCTCTCGCACGACGCCTACTATGGGCGCGACGTCGCGATCAAGGTTTACAACATGGATCCGGGCGCGGATGTCGAGCGCGCCCGCGTCGCGCGCAAGATGTTCCTCTCCGAGGCGCACCTGGTCGGAATGCTGCAGCACCCGCACATTCTGCCCATCTACGATGCGGGCGAAGAGAACGGGCACTGTTACATCGTCACGGAGCACGTGCACGGCGCGCGGACCCTGGCGGCGTATTGCCGTCCGGACAACCTCCTGCGGATCGACGATACCGTGGAGATCATCTTCAAGTGCGCCAAGGCGCTGCACTACGCGCATACGCGCGGCGTGATCCACCGCGACGTCAAGCCGTCCAACATCATGCTCACGCAGGACAGCGACGTGCGCATCATCGATTTCGGCATCGCGCTGGTGTCGGACTCGGAGATTTCGCGCATCGAGGGCATCGCGGGCAGCCCCTCCTACATGTCTCCGGAGCAGGTGCAGAGCCTCGAGCTGACCAACCGCTCCGACCTCTACTCGCTCGGCGCGGTGATGTACGAGCTGCTGACGGGCTCGCGCCCGTTCCGCGCCGGCAACCTGCAGAAGCTGCTGCACCAGATCGTGTATGCGACGCCGCCGCCCATCCACACCCTGCGCAAGGACATGCCGGAGGAGCTGGAGAACGTGGTGGCGACCGCCCTGCAGAAGGATCCGGCGAAGCGGCACAAGAGCGGCGTCGACTTTGCCGCGGAGCTGACCCGCGTGCATCAGCGGCTGCGCGAGGCCAATGCGCGCATCGACCGCCAGGAGCAGTTCGGCGTCCTGCGCCGGCTGAAATTCTTCCACGAGTTCTCCCACGCCGAGATCTGGGAGGTGCTGCGGGCGAGCAGCTGGCAGGACTACTCCCAGGGCGAGGAGATCGTCAAGGAAGGCGAGATGGACGATCGCTTCTACATCCTCGTCTCGGGCGGCTGCGCGGTCGAGCGGCACGGAAGACGCATCGGCGCCCTCGACACCGGCGACTGCTTCGGCGAGGCGAGCTACGTGCCCGGCGCCAAGCGGACCGCGACCATCCGCGCCGCCAGCGAGGTGACCGTGCTCAAGGTCAGCTCCACCCTTCTCGAGCAGGTCTCCGCCTCCTGCCAGCTGCGCTTCAACCGGGTATTCCTGCGCACGCTGATCGGCCGCCTGCAGGGCGTCGAGCAGACCACCTCTCCCGCCACCGGCTGAACTCCCCGGATCACGGGGGATGCTGCGGCAGGTTCCGGCCTGCTGTACATTCCCGGCCGTGCACATCCTGCTCATCGAGGACGATACGGAGGCCGCGCGGGTCCTCGTCAAGGGACTGAGCGAGAGCGGCTACACCGTCGATCACGCCGCCGATGGTCGTGAGGGGCTTGCCCGCGCCCTCGCCGGCAGGTTCGACCTGATCGTCACCGACCGGATGCTGCCGCACATCGACGGCCTCGGCATCATCCAACAGCTGCGGCGGGCGCGGCTCGCCACGCCGGTGCTGGTCCTCAGCGCTCTCGGCACCGTCGACGATCGCATCCGCGGCCTCAAGGCGGGGGGTGACGATTACCTCACGAAGCCGTTCGCGTTCGCGGAGCTGCTGGCGCGCATCGAGGCCCTGCTGCGTCGCCGCCCGAGCGCCACCGAGTCGACGGTGCTGCGCGTGGCGGACCTGGAGTTCGACCTCCTGGCGCGCAAGGTCACGCGCGCCGGACAGGAGATCGAGCTCACCGCGCGCGAGCAGAAGCTGCTCGAGTTCCTGATGCGGCGGGAGGGGCAGGTGGTCACGCGCACCATGCTGCTCGAGGGAGTCTGGGACCTGCACTTCGACCCGCAGAGCAATCTGGTCGACGTGCACATCAGCCGTCTGCGTCAGGCCATCGACCGCGGCGCGGAGCGGCTCCTCATTCACACCGTGCGTGGCTCGGGATACGTGCTGCGCGAGGAGGAAGAATGAAGGAGGGGCGCCGCTGGGGCGGTCTCTTCAACACTTCGGCCTTTCGGATGTCGATGGGGTACACGCTCCTCGTCACGCTCGCCGTGTGCGTCACCCTCGGCAGCACCTTTCTCCTGACGCAGAGCATCATCCAGGGGGATGTCGACCTGATCCTGGACACGGAGCTGAAGAGCCTGGAGAACGAGTATGTGCGCAGCGGCATTCCGGGGGTGACCGAAGAGATCAACCTGCGCATCGACAGCTGGGGGCGGATCGGCGCGGTCTACATGCTGGCGGGACCGAAATTCGACCGCCTCGCCGGCAATGTGACCAACTGGCCGTTCGATGGCGCGCCGACCGAGCCGTGGCCGGAATTCCGCATCGAGTCCATCGAGCCGGGACAGCGCTCAGTCCATCCCGTGCGCACGGCGGTGCGCAAGCTCCCGAATGGCGATTGGCTGCTCGTCGGCACCGACATGTCGCAGGATCGCCGCTATGTCCGGACCTTTCAGATCGCGACGCTGTGGGGCATCGGCCTGTCGATCCTGGCGGCGGCAATCGCGGGCTTCTCGTTCAGCTTCCGCCTCGCGCGCCGGGTCGGGGACGTCACCGTGACCTGCGTGCGGATCATGTCGGGCGAGCAGGGACACCGGCTTCCCGTCGCCGGCAACAGCGATGAGTTCGATGCCCTGGCGACCTCCGTGAACCGTGTGCTCGATCGTCTGGAGGAACAGACACGAACGCTGCGCGCAACCTTCGACAGCGTAGCTCACGATCTGCGCGCACCCCTGCATCGCCTGCGGACGCGGATGGATGCGGTGCTGCGCCTGCCCGCGCTGGAGCCGGGGATCCGGGAGCCCGTGGAGTCGGCGCTGCGGGAAGTCGACCGGCTGCAACGCACGCTGGCGACGCTGCTGCAGATTGCGCTGGCCGAATCCGGAGCGCCCCTGGCTTCGCCGGCGCCGGTGGATGTGGGCGAGCTGGCCGACGAGCTCGTCGAGCTCTTCGAGCCGGTGGCGCGTGAGCGCGGCCTGACCCTGACGGGCCGCGCGGATCACGGCGTGATCGTCGAAGGCAACCGGCAGCTGCTCGCGCAGCTCATCACCAACCTGCTGGAGAACGCGCTGAAGTACGTGCCGGCGGGCGGCCGGATCGAAGTGGCCGTGAAACGCCTGGCCGACCGGGCGGATCTCGTCATCAGCGACAACGGGCCTGGCATGCAGAGCGAGGAGCGGCAGCGGGCCGGACAGCCGTTCGCGCGGGTGGGTCAGCACTCGGGGCTGGAGAGCAGCGGGCTGGGCCTCTCCCTGGTGTCGGCGATCGCGCGCCTGCATCGGGCGCGCCTCACGCTCGAGGACAACGCTCCCGGGCTGCGGGCGATCGTCAGCCTGCCCGCCGTCGAAGCTCAGCTCTCCCCGGAGTCCTCGTCGCGCTCGATCAGCGCGTAAGCGGAGTGATTGTGAATGGACTCGAAGTTCTCCGACTCCACCACATAGGCGGCGATCCGCTCGTCCGCGTTGAGCCGCGTGGCGACGTCGCGCACCATGTCTTCGACGAACTTCGGGTTGTCGTAGGCACGCTCGGTGACGTACTTCTCGTCGGGGCGCTTGAGGATTCCGTAGAGCTCGCAGGACGCCTCGCTCTCGGCGATCTCGATCAGCTCCTCGATCCACATGTGATTGCGCAGCCGCGCGGTGATGGTCACGTGCGAGCGCTGGTTGTGGGCGCCGTAGGCCGAGATCCGCTTCGAGCACGGGCAGAGGCTGGTCACGGGCACGACCACCTTGATCCACATCTCGGTATGGCCGCCGCGGCGCTCACCGATCAGCCCGGCGTGGTAGTCCATGAGACTCTCCACGCCCGAGACGGGCGCACGCTTCATCACGAAGAAAGGGAAACTCATCTCGATGTGGCCGACGTCGGCCTCGAGACGCTCGGTCATGGTGGCGAGCATGGTCCGG
>Ga0134126_10011393_pt1 | contig 11221 bp, 7 predicted proteins | sample KB31752_FD_96881 | JGI IMG/M metagenome (GOLD analysis project Ga0134126, IMG submission 96881) | Terrestrial soil microbial communities with excess Nitrogen fertilizer from Kellogg Biological Station, Michigan, USA - KB3-175-2 | ecosystem: Environmental > Terrestrial > Soil > Unclassified ... | reverse complement strand
GTCTTCTCGATGTTATAGGGCGGGTAATTGTCACCGAGATCGGCCTCTGCCGTATTCTGCAGCAGGTCCATCAAGCGGTCGAAGCCGATCGCGGTCCTATAAAGTGGGCTGAAGTCAAACTCACGCATAGCCACATCCTCCGTTGAGCAACATGGATATACCGGACCTCATCTGAGCGTCCGGCCACCGATTTAGGATCGGCCACTTGGCGGTTCAAGAGCTGAGCTCGCCCGTCAGACAAGAAGATTGAGGGCTGTCGGCCGGGTCGGGGCACCGCGAGCGACGGCGAACACTCTTGAGGCCTCCCGTGATCAGCTTGGCCAGGTTCCGAAGGTTCTGGGCGGTGGCGGCGAGGAGGAACTTGTCGTGTGCGCCGCAGGGTCCTCGTAATCGCAGCCGGTCGAGCTTGAGGATGCGCTTCAGTCCCGGGCCACAGCGAAGCATCGCGGATCGGTTAGGCCACAGTCTTGAAGGTGGTGCCCCACCCTATTTCAGATAGTGAAGGCGGCGAGGCTCCATGCTTTCAGTGCTGCGAAGCCTGGCAGGTCGGGCAGCGTCTGGATCTCGTCGTGCGGCGCGATGGCGCCGGGGTCGGCGTCTATGGCAGCGCGGAAGAAATAGGCGGCGACCGCCGGCAGGCCGGCCTCGCGAAAGCATAACCCCGCCATGTGTCGCGCGATGGCGGTTGCTGGCGCACCGAGCGTCGCCGCGACGAGATAGGCCTCGGCAGCGAGAGTCGGCTCGTCGCGTCGCCGCCGCACCTGGCCCAGCTCGAGCCAGATTTTGGAGTCATAAGGGTCGATCTCAACGAGGTGCTGCGCGCGCGCCAGGGCGAGATCCAGGTCCCCGAGCCACAGCGCCTCCTTGGTGCGACTTTCGAAGAGCGCGTGGCGGTTCTCGCGCTCAGCCAACGCCTCAGAATCGTCCTTAGGTGCGAGCGCCAGCGCATGCGCTTCGGCGAGATCCATGAGGCGGACGGTCTCGGCACGGTCGCCGCGGCGCTGCGGCACGAAGGCGGCGGCGCGATAGAAGCGGCTGAGGAAGAGCCCGTGCGTGAACGGATCGGCCGCGGCCGTGACCGCCGCAAGAATGGGCTCCACGTGCGCCAATGCGGTTGCCAGCGCGGTCGCCGGCGCGCCGATCTTGGCCTTGTGCACGAGCAGCTTAAGCGCGGCATTGAGCGTCGCGGGCGCATCGCGCGGTGCATGCTCGGCAATGGCGGCGAAGGCGGCGAGATCCGCATGCTCATATTCGCCGATGCGATCCGGTCGGCCCAGCACGTAGCAGGCCGAGGCGCGCCAATAGGCGAGTTCAGCGCCGTCGGCGCAATCAAGCCGCACGCTGTCGCCGCGCTCGGGGACGATATCCGCGATGAAACGGTAGAGGCAAAGGGCGTGGAGGAGTAACACCAGCCGGCAACGCTCCGCCGCCTTCTGCCGGGGCCAGGCATCGATGGCGTCGCAGAGCGCGCGCCAGCGCTCGCTGCGCAGTGGCAGGGCCAGCTCGCGCGGGTCCTGGACGTCGTAGTCGGTGAGCCGCGCCTCGGCGAGGAATTGCGCGCGGAAGCGCCGCGGCAAGGCGCGTTGCAGCGCGAAGCGCGGCAGCCGCGGATCGGCGAAGGCGTTCCAGTAGTGCTCGAGCGAGCGGGCATAAATCGGCGCCGGCCCTTCGCTGGTCGCGAGGTCGACGAAGGGCCGCAGGAGAAATGTGGCGAGCGCTGGCTGGTCAGCGGCAACGCGGCGCGCCGGATCAGGTCGCGGCGGGGCGGCGGCGCTCTTCTTGCGATCGCGGCGCGGCCGCGTCGGCATCGTCAGCCGAAATCGGCGCAAACCGCCTGCTGCGCCTCGGTGCGGTAGTCCTTGCCGTCGGCGGTCTTGAGCCACTTCTCGTATTTGCCGGCGAGATCCTCCAGCTGCCACGCATAGTTCTTGTGCACGGGCTCGGCAACGTCCTCCGCATAGCGGATCACCTCGATCCCCGGCTTCAGCACCTTCCAGGTCAAGGCGATGGGGTGGCAGTGGAAGAAGCGCTGGCGCTGTTTGGCGTTGAAGGCTTCGGCGAAGATGGCGATGCGGTTCCAGGTGCCGACGAGCAGGCGCAGTGCCGCATACTCGGGCGAGTCCTGCGGCGCCCGCGCCATGATGGCGGCGCCTTCGGGCCCCAGTTGCCGTCGCCGCATCTCGGCTTGGCGGTAGGTGGAGTTGGCGCGAAGCTGGGCAATCTGGATGATTACCAGCAGGACTTCGGTGTCCGTCATCTGCGACCTCCGACGCGAAGCGATGCCCCCTCTTTCGAGCGTGAGCCTCCGACGCGCCGATTGCAATAGCGGGCTGCAACACCACGCATGCGCTGGTATTGCGGTCGCGTAGCCGCGGCTACGCAGCGCTGCTGCCGAGCTGCCAGTCGCTCCAGAAGCGCAGCTGCATGTCCTCGGCAAGCGCGGTCGCGGCACTTCGATGCGCGGCCGCGTCGGTGGAGCGGCCCAAGGCGTCCAGGATTTCGCCCATGCCGCGATGGCAATGCGCCTGCAGCGGGCGCATGCCGAGCGCGTCGGAGAGAGCGAGCGCCGCGGAGAAATGGGTCTGGGCCTCGCCGAGCCGGCCGGTGCGCGCTGCAACCTCGCCGAGAACGCGCAGCGCATAGGCTTCATTGGCGCGCTCGTCATGCTCGCGCGCAAGCGCCAAAGCGCGGGCCGCCGTGGGCTCGGCCTCGCCGCCGCGCCCGCCCAGCAGCTGCGCCTCGCCGAGATAGGCGAGGCGCAGCGCATGGCGCGCAACGAAGCCTTTACACTCGGCGACGCGGACCGTCTTCTCGAGAATGGCGATGCCTTCGAGCGCGCGGCCGGCCAGCGCCTGCGCATAGCCCAGATGGAAGGCGACATAGGCGAAGCCGACAGGACTGTTGGTGAAAGCATCGGTGCCGAGGGCGCGCTCGAGCGAGCGGAGCGCGCGGCGCGGATCGCCCTGGCGCAGAAAGAGCACGCCCAAGCCGCAATGCGCATAGCCCAGGCTATAGGGGTGCTCGGCCGCCTCGGCGATGCGCAGCGCCTCGTCGCCAGCGGCAAAGGCCTCGGCAAAATCACCGAGCTCGGCGCAGGACCAGGCCATGAAGCTCCGCGCGAAGGCTGACGGCAGCACGAACAGGCCGAAGCGCTGATGAATGTGCTCGCCCTCGAGCCGCGTCGCTGTCGATCGGAAATAGTGCATTGCCTTGCGATAGTCGCCACGCGTGTGATGCGCGAGGCCTAAAGGCAGGTCGGTGGTGACGCGCAGCGGCAGGTCATCGAGCGTCTCGGCGATGGCGAGCGCGCGCTCGCCCGCCATCGCCGCCTCCTGATAACGCCCGAGCATCCAGAACTGCTCGGTCAGATAGGACTGCACCAGGCCGAGGCGCCTGATGTCGCCGAGGCGCGTTGCCAATGGCTCGACCTCGCCGAGCAGGGCGGCGATGCGCTGGCGTTCGCCCAACGGCTGCAGCACGTTGCGCAGGTCGAAGCGCAGATCGATCGCCTGCTCCTGCGTGGCGCGGCTGTCGGCCAGGCGGCCCAATGCCGACAGGGCCTGCTCGAACAGCGTGACAGCCTCGCGATAGGCTTGACGGTCTGCCGCCTTCGTTCCGGCCTGGCGGTAATAGGCGACCGCCTTCCCCCAGAGCTGGCCCTGCAAGGCATGATCGGCCAGGCGCTCGACCTGCTCGCCCAGGCGATCGGCATAGAGCAGCTCCATCGCGTCAACGATCTGCGCGTGAACATCCCGGCAGCGTTCATGCAACAGGCCGGCATAGGCGACATGATGGGTGAGAGCATGTTTGAATCTGTAATGCAGGTCGGGGAAAAGCTGCGTCGCGTAGAGGAACTCAGCCGCCTGGAGATTGGCGAGGAGGCCGCGCAGATCGTCCTCGGCGAGGCCGGCGATCGCCTGCAACAGGGCGAAGGGGACGTCCTGGCCAATGACCGCTGCGGCCTGCAGCAAATGCTTTTCCGTCGCCGGCAGGGCATCAATGCGCGCCCCGAGGACGCCCTGGACGGTGGGCGGCACCTCGGCGCTGGCATAGGGCTTGACCAGCCGGTAATCGCCGCGGCCACCGTCGAGGACGCCGGTGTCGCTCAGTGCGCGCACGAGCTCTTCGGCGAAGAAGGGGTTGCCGCTGGCCCGATCCAGCAGCAGCTTCTTCACGAACGGCAGGCTGTTGTGCGTGCCGAGAAGGGCTTCGAGGAGCTCGGCCACGCTCTCGCTCGCAAGCGGGTCAAGCCGCAGCTGCCGGTAATGCGCTCCGCCCTTCCAGCTGTCCTTGTATTCGGGCCGGTAGCTCGCGAGCAACAGGATGCGCGCCTCGCGTGCGGCGGCGACGAGCTCGTTGAGCAGGCCGAGCGTCAGCGAATCGCTCCAATGCAGATCCTCGAACACGGCGATGACGGGTTGTGCGCGGCTCTCGCTCAGCAACAGGCGGATCACCGCTTGATAGGTGAGCAGGCGATGCTGCAGCGGATCGAGCGAGCGGAAAGGGTGCTCGCCATATTGCGCATCGAGGAGGTCGAGGATCGCCGGGATCGCATCCTGCAGCGAGGCGTCGAGCGCGAGGATCCGATCGGCCACCTTGTCGCGGATCGCCCGCGTCGTGTCGCGGGCGTCGATCTTGAGATAGCTCTTGAGCAGCTCGATGATGGGCAGATAGGGCGTGGCGTGGCCGTAGGAGGCGGCGCTCGACTCCAAGATCAGGCAGCCGGCGCTGCGGGGTGAGTGCAGGAACTCGTGGACGAGGCGCGACTTGCCGAGGCCGGGATCGCCGACCATTGCGACGACTTGTCCATGCCCGCCGCGCACCAAATCCAGCGCCTCGCGCAGCTGGCCCATCTCGTCGTCACGGCCGACGAAGCGGGTCAGCCCGCGCCGCGCCGCCGCCTGCAGCTTGGTGCGCGCCGGGCCGCCGCCGACGATCTCATAGACCTCAATGGGATAGGCGAGGCCCTTGACCGGTACCAGGCCAATGGCGTTGACGGCGACATAGCCTTCGGCGAGGCGCAGCGTGTCGGCGGTGGCGAGCACCGATCCCGGCTGCGCCATCTGCTCCATGCGGGCGGCGAGATGCACCGTCTGGCCGACGATGGTGTATTCCATGTGCAAGTCGTTGCCGATGGCGCGGATGGCAATCTCGCCGGAATTGAGGCCGACGCGGATCGTGACGGGGACGCCGTGCGAGCGCTGGATCTCGTTGGCGTAAAGGCCCACCGTCTCCTGCATGCGCAGCGAGGCGTAGCAGGCGCGCACCGCGTGGTCCTCATGCGCCAGCGGCGCGCCGAACAGTGCCATGATGCCGTCGCCCATGACACGATGGACGGTGCCTTCGTAGCGATGCACCGCCTCCATCATGCGCTCGAGGACGGGGTCGAGCAGCTTCTGAGCTTCCTCGGGATCGCGGTCGGCGAGCAACTCTAGCGACCCCTTGATATCCGCAAACAGCACCGTGACGTATTTTCGCTCGCCCTCGAGCGTGCTGCGTGTCCGCAGGATGCGGTTGGCGAGGTGCTTGGGCGTGTAGCTCTGCGGCGACACGAAGCGCGACGCCGCCCGGCCGTCAGGTGCGAGGCCGATGGGATGGGCGCATTCCGAGCAGAATTTAGCGGTGGCCGAGACCTGATGGCCGCAATTCGGGCAGGCCCGCCCGAGCGGCGCCGCACACTCCGCGCAGAACTCGGCGTCAGCCGGATTTTCGTGCTGGCACCTTGAACACTTCATCAGGAACCGCACGCCGTTAAGGTCGGCCGAGCAAAATTAGCGCGGCGGCACGGCTGATGCTAGGTTTGTCCCCAAGACTCCTCAGTGGCCGACTACGGCCCCCGGATTGTCGATGGCTGGGCGGATACCGGCGGAAGCGTGAACGCCACGCTCATGGCGATGAACATCGCCAAAGCAGCGGCGGCACAGACCACAAAGACGCCGGGATAGCGCGGGCCCGGATCTTATCTTTCGCGGCGGCTTGATCGCTTCATGCGGCGCGAACCCTTGCCCCACAACGCGGCTCGGGGGGCCACCGTCTCGCGCCCGTCGTGCGTTGAGCCCAATTCCAGTGCGAGCTCGCCGAAGGTCACAACCGACTTCCGCTTATGGCACGAAGCCGCCCTCGTTCAGTTCCGTGTTCGGAGCTCATCAAGGCTCGCTTGTTCCGGGAACCCGGCGATTACAATCGCCCCAGTCGTTCGGCCAGCGGCGCTGGCCTCCAGTCGGCAGCGAGGCTGAGATCCGACAACACCACTTGCGCGGCGTTGTAGGCGGGCAGGCCGGTGACGTTGCCGCCGGGATGGCTGCTTGCGCCGCAGAGATAGAGGCCGGGCAGATGCGTGCGGTATTGCCCAGCGCCGGCGAAGGGTCGGTGATACCCGACCTGGCCGTGGTCGAAAGCGCCGACCAATAGATCGCCCTCGCGCATATTGGGCAGGCTGCGCTCGACGTCGAGCGGCGAGCGCGCGAAGCTGTCGATGAGGGCGTCAGCGAGATTGGGCGCATGCGCCTGCCAAAGCCGCAGCAGGGCGCGGCCATGCTCGTCGCGCGCTGCATCCCAATTGGCCGCGTCGCCGTGCAAGCGATAGGGCGCCTTCTCCCACATGAAGGCGGTGTGCCGGCCGGGCGGCGCCTGGCTGGCATCGAAGAGCGTCGGGCAGGCGCCCCACATGATCGGGGGCGGAACCGTGCCTTGCTCGTGATGCCGGATCATCGCGGGGAACTGGTCGAGGTGCTCGAGGCCCATGATCACCATGAAGGCGCGATCGAGCTCCGGATGATGCGTGGCTGCCGCGTAGCGCGGCGGCTCCGTCAACATGGCATTCAGCGCGAAGAGCGGCGCCACGAGGTTGTAGGCGAAGGCGGCGGCCCTGTCGCGCAGGAGCGGCGGCAGAAACGCGGCATCGAGCAGCTCGAGGAAGGTCTGGTGCGGGTTGAGCGACGATGCCACCAGGTGCCGCGCCCGCAAATCCTCGCCCGCACTCAACTCGACGCCGACGACGCGGCCATTCTCGACGAGGAGCCGCGTAGGTGTCGCCATGGTGCGGATCTCGCCGCCCGCCTCGCGCACCGCCGCTTCGAGCGCGCGCGCCAGCGCGGCCGAGCCGCCCTGCGCCATCTGCGCCTTGGCCGGGGATGCGAGCAGTGCCGGGATGTGATGGCCGAAGCCGCTGAGGCGGAGATCGACCTCGCGCAGCCCGTTGAAGAACAGCAGCCCGGCCTGGATCGTCGGGTGCTCGAATTCGCGCTGGACAAAGTCGAGCGGCGACAGGGCGCTCACCTCGAGGAGGCGGCGGCCGCGCGCGCTGCGCGTGAGCAGCGCGCGGCGCTCCTCCGGTGGCAGCGGCGGCGCCTCGGCCTCGGGGCGCAGCACGCCCTCGACGATCGGCACGAACTCGTCATGCCAGCGGCGGAGCGCGTCGGCGTCGCGCCGGCTGAAGCGGGCAAAGGATTCGTAGGTGCGCGGGAAGTCCGTCCACCATTCGAGCGCGCGCCCCTCGCGCGTCAAGAGCACCACGTTCAGTTCCGGCTCGATGAGCTCAGCGCCATGCCGCTCGAGCTCGAGATCGCGGTACCACGGCATGGCCGTGATGGCGCGCAGGAAGAAGGCGTGGGTGTTGTGCAGGAACCCGGGATGACCCGGGTCTTCGAGCGTGCTGAGGCCGCCGCCGGCCACCGCCTTGCGCTCGAGCACCAGGACTTTAAGCCCAGCCTTGCCGAGATAGGCCGCGAGGATGAGCCCGTTATGGCCGGCGCCGAGAATAATCGCGTCGTAGGTTGCGGCCATGCGCGTCCCTTGTCATCTCGCCAGCGCTGACGTAAGTATCCAACCGGTTACTTTAGGCGCTGGCGACGCCGTCGGCTACATGCCGGAGCTGCGGTGCTGATCGCCGCGATGTTGTGAGGCACTGAAGCGTGACAGTTCCCACCGCTCCTTGGCCCGACCGGTTTGCCGACGAGGACGCGCTCGAAGATTTCATGACCTTGCCGTCGCCCGCGCTCGCCGCAGAGCTGACGGCGGTGCCCGGCGACGTCATGCTGCTCGGCGTCGGCGGAAAGATGGGGCCGACGATGGCCCGGCTCGCGCGCCGTGCGGCACCGGGCAAGCGCATCATCGGTGTGGCGCGCTTCAGCGAGGCCGGCCTGCGCCAGAAGCTCGAGAGCCTGGGCGTCGAGTGCATTGCCGCCGATCTCCTCGACCGCGACGCGATCGCCCGCCTGCCCAAGCCGGCCAATATCGTCTTCATGGCCGGCCGCAAATTCGGCACCACCGGCCGCGAAGATTTGACCTGGGCGATGAACACGCTGGTGCCGGCGATGGTCGCCGAGGCGTTCAGGGCGGCGCGCATCGTCGCTTTCTCGACCGGCAACGTCTATCCCCATGTCGACATCCTCCATGGCGGCGCGACCGAGGCGACGCCGCCCGATGCCCGCGGCAGCTATGCCAATTCCTGCATCGGGCGCGAGCGGATGTTCGAGTATTTCTCGCGACGGGACGGCACGCCCGGCCGCCTCATCCGGCTCAACTACGCGATCGACATGCGCTACGGCGTGCTCCACGACGTGGCGCAAAAGGTGCGGGCCGGCGAGCCCATCGATCTCACCGCCGGGCACGTCAACGTGATCTGGCAGGGCGACGCCAACAGCATGGTGCTGCGCGCCCTCGGTCAATGCACGCAGCCGACCTCGCCGCTCAATGTCAGCGGTCCGGAGGCGGTGAGCATCCGCGCGCTCGCCACCGCCTTTGGCGAACGCCTCGACAAACCACCGCACTTCACCGGGAGCGAGGCGTCGACCGGCTGGCTCGTCAATTGCGCCGAGGCACATCGCCTGTTCGGCTATCCCAGCGTTCCGCTTTCGCGCATGATCGACTGGGTCGCCGACTGGGTCGGACGCGGCATGCGCAGCATCGGCAAGGCGACGCATTACGACAGCCGCGATGGCGCCTTCTGAGGCGAGCGCCGGACTGCCCGACGGGCTGCGTCTGCGCCATTTGCGCGAGGCGGATATCCCGCACGCGCTGTCGCTGTCTGAGGAGGCCGGCTGGAATCAGGTTGCGGCGGATTGGCGGATCTTCCTCGAGCTCGGTGAGGCCTATGTCCTCGCGGTCGATGGCGACGCCAAGCGTCTGATCGCGACCGCGGCGATCCTGCCGCATGGCGATCGCTGCGGCTGGATCAGCATGGTGCTGGTGACCGCCGCGCACCGGCGGCGCGGCCTGGCGCGCTGGTTGCTGCAGCACTGCATGGCGGCGCTGTCGGCGCGCCGGCTGGTGCCGCTGCTCGATGCGACGCCGGCCGGCCGCGCCGTCTATCTCGGTCTCGGCTTTGCGGATTGCTGGAGTCTCCGCCGGCTGGTGCTGCGGCAGCCGCCGAACGGCCGCGCCGACGCGGTGGCCGAGGGCGTCATGGTGCGCCCGCTCAAAGCCGACGATTGGCCTGCGGTTGCCGCCTATGACCGCGCGGTCTTCGGTGCCGAGCGTTGCGCGCTATTGCGCCGGCTCGCCGAGCGTCTGCCGTCGGCGGCGCTCATCGCTGAGCGTAGCGGAGACATGGTCGGGATGCTGCTCGGGCGCGACGGGCGCGTCATGAGCCAGCTCGGCCCGCTCGTTGCCGAGGACGACGCGGTCGCCCGCGCGTTGCTGCGCCGCGCCGTGCCGATGGTGGGCGCGCCGCTCGCCATCGACGTCGCCGATCGCCATGCCCGGCTCGGCGACTGGCTCGGCGGGCTCGGTTTCACCAGCGAGCGGCCGCTCACGCGCATGATCTGCGGGCGCGACGCCGCCTTCGACGACGCGGCGCGCCTCTTCGCCATCGCCGGCCCCGAGCTCGGTTGAGCGCCGCCTCAGCCTTCGAACTTCACCGGTTTCATCTTGATGGATTTGTCGAGGAACTCGTTGGTGTAGTGCGTGGTGACGTCGAACGGCTTTTCGATGCCGATATAGTCCTTCACCAACTCGTAGTCGTTCTTCATGCGCTGGTCGTCGAACCAGCCGAGAGCGACGCTCTGCGAGGTCTTGTCGCTCATCAGCTGCTCGACCTCGCCCCAATTGACCAGCTGATCGTCGAGCGTGAGCCCGGAATTGGCGTCGACCAGCGCCTGAACGCAGGGCTTCGGCTCGGCGACGCAGGCGGCGAACGCCTTCTGCGTCACCTTGACAAAGGCGGCGACGGTATCGCGGTGTTCCTTGAGGTAGGCGCCGTTGACGACGATCGAATTGCCGTAGGGGTCGAGGCCCGCATCCTTCCAGGCGAGATATCCGAGATCGCTGCCGATCTCGCGCTTATAGCCGTGATGCAGATTGTAGAACTCGGTGACGGCATCGATGCTCCCCGCCTTGAGCGCCGGGAGCTTGCCATTGGGACTGAGATTGACCCAGGTGACCGATTTGGGATCCATCTGGTTCGCCTTGGCGAGTGCCGGCCACAGCGCGCGCGCTGCATCGCCCGGCGGATTGCCGATCTTCTTGCCGGCGAGATCCTTGATCGTCTTGATCCCGGAGCTCTTCAGCCAATAGAAGCCGCCGGGATAGTTCGCATAGACATTCATGATGGCGGTCTCATCGGCGCCCTTGCCGATCGCGACCATCACCGTTGTCATGTCGGCGAGGCCGAACTGGTTGACACCGGCGCCGGCGCGCTGCGCCGCGACGGAGGAGCCGCTGCCCTGGATGAGATCGACGTCGAGCCCGGCGTCGGCGTACCAGCCCTTGGCGCGCGCGTAGTAATAGGGGGCGTGGTCGCCGCCGGCGACCCAGTTGAGGATGAAGCTGACCTTCTCGGCGGCATCGGCGGGAGCCGCGAAGCAGAGGGCGGCGAGGGCCACGGCAGCAAGCCTTGTCGTATGTTTCATGCGCATCCTCCCGGTCGGCCGGACAGCGCGAAAGCCGCGTGCGCCACGCGCTTGTCGACGATGATGGATTTTTGTAACTGTTTGGTCACTTGCGGAACGATAAGTGACCATCATGAAGAGTGTCAACACGCCGGGGACGACGCGGCGCTCGCGAGCCAAGCGGCCGCGCGAGCCGGCCGCGACCAAGCGCAAAATCCTCGCCGCCGCGATCGGCGAGTTCGCACGCGCCGGCCTCGCTGGCGGCCGGGTGGACGAGGTTGCACGCCGCGCCGGCGTCGGCAAGCGCATGCTCTACCATTATTTCGGCAACAAGGAAGGACTGTGGCTCGCCGTACTCGAGGACGCTTATGCCAAGATTCGCGACGAGGAGC
>Ga0134126_10011392_pt1 | contig 11222 bp, 8 predicted proteins | sample KB31752_FD_96881 | JGI IMG/M metagenome (GOLD analysis project Ga0134126, IMG submission 96881) | Terrestrial soil microbial communities with excess Nitrogen fertilizer from Kellogg Biological Station, Michigan, USA - KB3-175-2 | ecosystem: Environmental > Terrestrial > Soil > Unclassified ... | reverse complement strand
CGTAGATCGCACGCCGCTTGGCCGGATTCACCGGCTCTCTCGAGCCCGGCGCGCCCTGGCGCGGGCCAATGCGGCGGCGACCGCAGCGCGGCGCGCATCGGGTGTCGCGTTCTGCAGGCGCGGCGTTGCCTTGGCTTCGGCGCGCGGCGCGCGCGCGGCAGCGCCTTGTGCGAGTCGCAGCTTGCGCGACTGAAACCGGGCGCGCGCCGCCTTGGCGTCGGCACCGGTCCACGCTCGCCCCGCGGGCGTCATGACAATGCAATCGACCGGACACGGCGGCAGGCAAAGTCCGCAGCCGGTACAACGGTCGGGAAGCACGGTATGCATCCGCCGGGCAGCGCCGACGATCGCGTCGACCGGACAGGCCCGGATGCACAGTGTGCAACCGATGCAGGTCGCCTCGTCGATGCGCGCCAATGCCAGCGGCGCGGCGAGACCGAAGGCGGGGTCGGGCGAGGGTACCGGCACATCGAGCAATGCGGCGAGTGCCGCGATCGTCGCCGTCCCGCCCGGCGCGCAGCGGTTGATCGGCGCCGTGCCGTCGGCAATGGCCTCGGCATACGGGCGGCAGCCGGGATGTGCGCAGCCGCCGCACTGCGTCTGCGGCAGCAGATCGTCGATCCGGTCCGCGAGCGCGGCGATGTTGCCCATGCGGTTATTCTACCGGCGCGGAAGCGTTGCCGGGGAGCGAGCCTTGGCCGACAATGAGCATGCGAGCAGGACATGCCTTCCCACCACCATTCGCAGGCTAGGCCGCGCGGAGACGCCGCAACGAGCGCGGCGCGCGAACGCCGCGCACTGCGGCTGGCCGTCATACTGACGATCGGTTTCGCGCTGATCGAGGCGGGCGGCGGCTGGCTCGCGGGCTCGCTGGCCTTGCTCGCCGATGCCGGTCACATGGTGACCGATGCCGCGGCGCTGGGCATTGCGCTGCTGGCGCAGCACGTGTCTCGGCTGCCGCCGTCGCGCCGCGCGAGCTACGGCTATGCGCGGGCGGAAGTGCTCGCCGCGTTCATCAATGCGCTGCTGATGCTGGCGGTGGTCGTCGGCATCTCGGTCGAGGCGGTGCGCCGTCTGCTGGCGCCCTCGCCGGTTGCCGGCGGGATGGTGATGGCCATCGCCGCCGTCGGCCTCCTGGTCAACATGTTCGCGGCCTGGAGCCTGTCGCACGGACGCAGCTTGAACAGCCGGGCAGCATTGCTTCATGTCAGCGGCGACATGCTGGGGTCGGTCGCGGCGATCGTCGCCGGCGCCGTCGTTGCTTCGACCGGATGGATGCCGATCGATCCGATCCTCTCGCTGCTGGTCGCGGCGCTGGTGCTGCGCTCGACGTGGCTGCTGCTCAAGGCGTCGACGCATGTGCTGATGGAAGGCGTGCCGGCGCATCTTTCGTACGAGGACATCGGGCGCGCGCTGACGCGCGTTCCCGGTGTGGCCGCCGTGCACGACCTGCACGTCTGGCAGATGACCAGCGACAGGACGGCGATGTCGGCACACCTGCTGATCCGCGATCCGCAGGCATGGCCTCATATCCTGGTCGCGGCGCAGCGCCTTTTGGCTGATCGCTACCGGATTGACCATGTCACGCTGCAACCGGCCTGGCATGCGCCGCCGGCGGACAAGCGCGTGATCCCGCTGACGCCGATCGCCGGCGATGACAAGCCCCACCTGCACTGACGCAAAGCCGGCGGGCTGCCGCGTCGTTACAGCCAGCGTATCTTCCTGAACCAGAAAAAAAGCGCCACGTCGATCGCGAACATGACGGTGAGCGACACCGGATAGCCCAACGCCCAGTCGAGCTCGGGCATATTCTTGAAGTTCATGCCGTAGATGCCGGCGATCATCGTCGGCACGGCGATGATGGCGGCCCACGCGGCGAGCTTTTTGGTCACTTCGGTTTCGTTGAGGCTGATCATGCCCAGATTGACCTGGATCGCGGTCGTCTGCATGTCGCGTATGCCCTCGATCGATGCGTGCAGCCGCTGCAGATGGTCGAACACGTCGCGGAAGTATTCGCCCATGCCGGCGCAGATGCGCGGCACGCGCCCGCCGTAGAGCTTGCCGACGGCCTCCATCAGCGGGTCGACCGCGTGCTTGAGCGTCATCAGCTTGCGCTTCAAGGCGTACAGGGCTTCGATATTGGAGCGCGCGGTATTGCGCACGAAGATCTGCTCCTCGATCGATTCGAGCTCGGTTTCGAGCACCTCGAGCACCGGGAAATAGCGGTCGACCACCTTGTCCATCAGCGCGTAGAGCACGTACGCGGCGCCGTTCATCAGGAGGTCGGGCTCGTTTTCGCTGCGCGCCCGAACGTCGGCAAAGCCGCGCTCGGTGTCGCGGCGAACCGAAAGAACATAGTTGGGCCCGACGAAGATGTCGACTTCGCCGACATGCAGCTCCTCGCCGCGCATCTCCACCGCCTGCAGGACGGCGAAGAGCGAGTCGCCGTACTCCTCGATCTTGGGCCGCTGATGGCCGTGGCGCGAGTCCTCGACGGCCAGATCCGGCAGGTCGAATTCCTCCTGCATCTCCTCGAGCTCGGCCGGCGCAGGATCCTTGAGCCCCACCCAGACGAAGCAGTCGGGGCGCTTCAGGTAATCGCTGATCGCTTCCTTCGGGATGTCGGCGAGCTTCTTGCCTTCCTGATAGGCGACGCAGTTGACCAGCATCGATCGTTACCCTGTGGAAGAATGGATCGATGATAGCGGCCCCGGCCTGCGATTGCCACCTGACCCGGCGCATCTTCGTTGGCCGTGCGGGATCGCCGCTGCCAGGGCGGAAGTGGATAGCCGCGTCGGCAGCGGGTACCATGGCTGCCTTTTAAGCCGTTGGCCGAACCCCGCATGATCATCGAGTCTCTGCTCGATACCGACCTGTACAAGTTCACGATGATGCAGGTCGTGCTGCACCATTTTCCCGGTGCGCAGGTCGAATACCGCTTCAAATGCCGGACCCCTGACGTCGACCTGACACCGTACCTCGATCAGATCGAGCGCGAGATCATCGCACTGTGCTCCCTGCGATTCACGCACGAAGAGCTCGAATACCTGCGGCGCTGGCGTTTCCTCAAGAGCGACTTCGTCGATCTGCTCGGCCTGTTCCAGCTCGACCGGCGCTTCATCAGCCTGTCGCCGGCGGCGGTGCCGGGCGAGATCGACATCACGATCAAGGGGCCGTGGCTGCACACGATCCTGTTCGAAGTGCCGGTGCTCGCGATCGTCAGCGAAGTGTATTTCCGCGAGACGATAGCCCGGCCCGATCTGGCCGAGGGCCGTCGCCGGCTCGATGCCAAGATCGCGCAGATCAACGCCGTACCCGACCCCGAGTTCCGCATCGCCGACTACGGCACCCGGCGCCGATTCTCCCGCGTCTGGCAGGACGAAGTCGTGCGCACGCTGAAACAGGGGATCGGGCCCAAGTTCGTCGGGACCAGCAACGTCAAGCTGGCGTTCGACCACAATCTGACGCCGCTGGGCACGATGGCGCACGAATACATGCAGGCTTGCCAGGCGGTGGGACCGCGCCTTCGCGATTCGCAGGTTTTCGCGTTCAACACCTGGGCGCGCGAATACCGCGGCGACCTGGGAATCGCGCTGTCCGACGTCTGCGGCATGGACGCGTTCCTGCGCGACTTCGACCTTTTCTTCTGCAAGCTGTTCGACGGCGTGCGGCACGACTCGGGCGACCCGTTCGAATGGGGCGAAAAGATGATCGCGCATTACCAGAAGATGCGGATCGATCCGCGCTCGAAGGTGATGGTCTTTTCCGATTCGCTCAATGCACCGCTGGCGATACGGCTGTTCGAATATTTCAAGGGACGCAGCCAGACGGCTTTCGGCATCGGCACCAACCTGACCAACGACCTGGGTTACGACGCGCTGCAGATCGTGATCAAGATGACGCGCTGCAATGGCCAGCCGGTCGCCAAGATCAGCGACGAGCCTTCGAAGGCGATGGACTACGATCCGTCGTACGTTGCCTATCTGCGCCAGGTGTTCGAGGTGCCGGAAGCCGTCGCGACGACCGGCGGGGACGGGCTCGACGCCGACTAGCCTGGCTCGGCGAGCGCGGCCTGGTACGCGGCCAGCACGTCCGGGCCGGCGCAAGCGAACACAATCCGCTGCAGCGCATCGAGCCGGTCGAAGGCTCGCACGGTCGCGACCGCGATCGGCACCGCCCGGGCCAGCGGATAGCTGTATGCACCGCAGCTGATCGCCGGGAACGCGATCGACACCAGGCCGTGGTCGACGGCGAGCTCCAGCGAGCGCCGATAGCACGAGGCCAGCAATTGCGCCTCGCCCGCGGTGCCCCCGTGCCACACGGGTCCCACCGTGTGGATGACGTGCCGCGCCGGCAGGCGATAGCCTCGGGTGATCTTGGCGTCGCCCGTTGCGCAGCCGTGCAAGCCGCGGCATTCGACGAGCAGTTCGGGTCCGGCCGCGCGATGGATCGCGCCGTCGACGCCGCCTCCGCCCAGCAGGCTGGTATTGGCCGCATTGACGATCGCATCGACGTCGAGCGTCGTAATGTCTGCGGCGAGGGCGGTAATCTGCGGGTGCATGGCGTATTTTCGCATCGGCGCCCGATTCGGCGACGGGTTCGCGACGACTGCCGCCGGCCTCGGTGCGCTGTCGCGCCCCGGCGCTTCGGTTTATAGTAGCGCGATGCCTTCGGCCACTCCGATCAATACGCCCGCAGCGCCGCCGGGCGCCCCTGCGGGCAAGCAGGCGGCGCGAACGCCGGACCGGCGTCTTAGACTCGACGACATCCTGAAGCTGATGGTGGCCGACGGGCTGGTCGCGGCGGCCGATGCGGACCCGGTCGCGCGCTCGCGCACGCAGCGCTACGACAACCCGCTGGAGCTGATCGCCGATCAGAAATGGCGCTCGCTGGTCCCGCCGCGCCGGCTGTTGACGCTGGAGACGCTGGTCGAATGGCTGGCGGGCAAGCTCGGCATTCCCTACCATCATATCGACCCGCTGAAGATCGACCTGGTCGCGGTGACCGGAACGATGTCGATCGCCTACGCCGAGCGCTACCGCATCCTCCCGGTTGCGGTCGCCAAGGGCGAGCTGACGGTTGCGACCAGCGAGCCCTTCGTCCGGGCGTGGGCCGACGAGCTCGAGTCGATCCTGCATCTGAAGGTCAAGCTGGTCTTCGCCAATCCGCAGGATATCCGTCGCTACATCGGTGAATTCTTCACGCTCGCGCGATCGATCAAGAAGGCAGGCGAGACGCAGCGCGGCGACTCGTTCACGCGCAATTTCGAGCAGCTGGTCGAGCTGGGCAAGCACGGCCAGCTCGACGCCAACGACCAGCACGTCGTCCACATCGTCGATTGGCTGTGGCAATACGCGTTCGAGCAGCGCGCATCCGACATCCATGTCGAGCCCAGGCGCGACGCGGGCGTCGTCCGCTTCCGCATCGACGGCGTGCTGCACCAGGTCTACGCGATCCCGAATCCGGTGCTGATCGCGATGACCAGCCGGATCAAGCTGCTGGCGCGCATGGAGATCGTCGAGCGGCGCCGTCCGCAGGACGGGCGCATCAAGACGCTGTCCCCGGACGGCGAGGAGATCGAGCTTCGCATCTCGACGATGCCGACGGCGTTCGGCGAGAAGGTCGTCATGCGGATTTTCGCGCCCGACGTGCTGGTGCGCGATTTCCAGGAGCTGGGCTTCACCGCCGACGACCGCGAGCGGTGGGAGCGGATGATCAAGGAGCCGTACGGCATCGTCCTGGTCACCGGCCCGACCGGATCGGGCAAGACGACGACGCTGTACTCGACGATGAAGCTGCTCGCGACGCCAGAAGTCAACGTGTGCTCGATCGAGGATCCGATCGAGATGATCGCGCCCGAGTTCAATCAGATGCAGGTGCAGCCCGCGATCGGCGTCGACTTCGCCAGCGGCGTGCGCACGCTCCTGCGCCAGGACCCCGACATCATCATGGTCGGCGAAATCCGCGATCGCGACACCGCGGACATGGCGGTCCAGGCGGCGCTGACCGGGCACCTCGTCCTGTCGACCTTGCACACCAACGACGCGCCGAGCGCGATCACGCGCCTGCTCGATCTCGGCGTGCCGCCCTTCCTGATCAGCTCGACGGTGCTGGGTGTGATGGCGCAACGCCTCGTGCGCACGCTCTGCCCGCACTGCAAGGTGCCGGCGGATCCGCTCGACCAGGATATGTGGCGCATGCTGACGGCGCCTTTTCGCAGCGACGGCGAGCAGCACGTGCACGCGCCCGTCGGCTGCCTCGAATGCCGGATGACCGGCTACTTCGGCCGCATCGGCCTGTACGAGATCATGACCCTCTCGCCGATCATCCGCCGCCTGATCCATGCCGACGCCGACGATTCGAAGATTCGCGAGCAGGCATACAAGGAACACATGAAGCCGTTGCGCGTGTCCGGCGCGGCGAAGATCGCCGCGGGGCTGTCCACCGCCGAGGAAGTCATCAAGGTTGTTCCGCTGGGCTAGGGCACGGCGGCGCCCGCCGGCGCTCAAGTGGACCTCGAATGGCCGGGCGACGTTGCGCGGATTGAATCACCCCGTTTCGCCCTGAAATGATCATCACGCGATGAGCACGCAAGAACCGCTACGCCCGATGCACCTGTCGCTGCGCTTCATCGCGCCGCTGACGGTGGCGCTGGCACTGCTCGCGTACCTGCTGGTGCCGCTGGTCGACAAGCTCGCGCTGCGCTGGTGGATCAACGACCTCGACACGCGCTCGGAGCTGGTCGCCAACACACTGCAGGACCAGCTCGCCGGGGCGATCGAGCAGGGCTCGACGACCAAGGTCGAGCAGGTGTTCATGCGGGCGCTGCAGGACGAGCGCCTGTACGCGCTGGCCTTCTGCGACGAGAAAGGAAAGCTGCGCTATTCGACGCCGACCTATCCGGTGACGCTCGGGTGCCGGCCGCCGGCGAGCGCGGCGGGGGAGGCGCACTCGGTGATCCGCCTGCGCCAGGGCCCGTTGCATGTTGTCCAGCGCCCGCTGCTCCAGGGCAACGACCGGATCGGAACGCTGATCCTGGTGCACGACATGAGCTTCGTCGATCGGCGCAGCGCCGATACCCGTCTCTATCTGATCGGCCTGTTCGTCGTTCTCGGTGTTGTCGTATCGCTGGTGACCGTATCGATCGCGCACCTGTCGTGGCGCGGGTGGGTCGCCGGCGTGCGCTCATTGCTGCGCGGCGAGGGGATACTGCAGCCGTTTTCGCAGCCCGGCTCGTCGCCGGTCCATCCGCTGGCGAGCGAATTGCGGGCGCTGCTGCGCGAGCTCGACCAGGGCCGCCGTGGCCGCGACCAGACGGCGATATGGAGCCCGGAGATGCTGCGCAACGTCCTGCACGAGCAGCTGCTCGGCGACGAGGTGCTGGTCGTGTCCAATCGCGAGCCATTCATCCACAACCGCGACGGCGATGCGATAACGCTGTTGCGGCCGGCGAGCGGTTTGGTGACGGCGCTCGAACCGGTGATGCGCGCGTGCTCCGGCACCTGGATCGCGCACGGCAGCGGCAGTGCGGATCGCGAGACCGCCGATGCGCGCGGACGGTTGCGCGTGCCCCCCGACAATCCGAGCTACACGCTGCGGCGGGTGTGGCTGAGCCAGGAAGAAGAGAAGGGCTACTACAACGGTTTCGCCAACGAAGGGCTGTGGCCGCTTTGCCACATCGCCCACGTGCGGCCGGTGTTCCGGTCCGCCGACTGGGAGCAGTACGTCAGGGTCAATCGGCGCTTCGCCGATGCCGTGCGCGACGAGGCGCATACCGAGGACCCGGTCGTTCTGGTCCAGGACTATCACCTGGCGCTGGTGCCGCGAATGATCCGCGAGCGGCTGCCGAAAGCCACGATCATCATGTTCTGGCACATCCCGTGGCCGAATCCGGAATCGTTCAGCATCTGTCCGTGGCGCGAGGAATTGCTCGAGGGAATGCTGGGCAGCACGATCCTGGGCTTCCACACGCGTTTCCATTGCCAGAATTTCGTCGAGACGGTCGACCGCCACCTGGAAGCCCGCATCGAGCGCGAGTCGTCGACGATTTCGTACGGCGGTCATCTGACGCGCGTCGAATCGTACCCGATCTCGATCCAATGGCCGCCGGAGTGGATCGATTCGCAGCTGTCGGTCTCTCTCTGCCGGGCCAAGGTGCTGCGGATCGAGAAGCTGGCGGACGACGTCCTGCTCGGCGTCGGCGTCGACCGTATGGATTACACCAAGGGCATCATCGAGCGCTTCCTCGCCGTCGAGCGCCTGCTCGAGGTGCACCCCCAGTTCATCGGCCGCTTCGTGCTGGTCCAGATTGCCGCGCCTTCGCGCTCGTCGCTCGACGAATATCATAATTTCGAGACGAGGGTCCGCTCGCTGGCAGCGCGCATCAACACGCGGTTCGGCCGCGACGGTTACGAGCCGATCCGGCTGAAGGTCGAACATCACGGCTCGCAAGCGGTCAACGAGTACTACCGGGCCGCCGACGTCTGCATAGTCACCAGCCTGCACGACGGGATGAACCTCGTCGCCAAGGAATTCGTCGCGTCGCGCGACGACGAGCAGGGCGTTCTGGTGCTCTCGCAATTCACCGGTGCGGCGCGCGAGCTTCCCGACGCCTTGATCGTCAATCCGTACCATATCGAGAATTGCGCCGATGCCTTGTACAAGGCGTTGACGATGCCTGCCGACGAGAAGCGCGTGCGCATGCGCAGCATGCGGCGGCTGGTGCAGGAGTTCAACGTTTACCGCTGGGCGGGTGCGATGCTGCTCGATGCGGCGCGGCTGCGGCAGCGTCAGCGCGTATCGGCGCGAATCTTTGCGCACCAGCGCAGAGCCGGCGTCGAGGCATGAGGTATGCGCTCGGGACTGCGTCGCTGACGCAAATACGCAACATGCTGTCCGCCCGGCCGATGCTGGCGTTCGACATCGACGGCACGCTGGCACCGATCGTCGCCGAGCCCTGGCGGGCGCATATTTCGGAAGAGCTTCGCGCGTTTCTTCGCTCGCTGGCGGCCCGAACGCCGGTCGCGATCATCACCGGCCGCGCGGTCAAGGACGCGCGGCCGTTGCTCGGCTTCAGCCCGCATTACGTCGTCGGCAATCACGGTGCGGAAGGAATTCCCGGATTCGAAGCCCAAAGCGCCGGTTTTCAGCGCGTCTGCGCGGCGTGGCTCGCGGAGCTAAGCGCCACGCCCGACGCGCGCGGATGGCGCGCGATGCCGGGCATCATGCTCGAGGATAAGCAGTACTCGCTGTCGTTTCACTACCGCCATACCGCAAGGCCGGCCCTGGCTCGCGAGTTGCTGGAGCAGCGCGTCGCGCGGCTGGTGCCGCCGCCCGACATCGTGCACGGCAAGCGCGTGCTCAACCTGCTGCCGCCGGATGCGCCGCACAAGGGCGAAGCGCTGCAAAGCCTGCTCGGGCTTTCCGGCTGTACGCAGGCGATGTACATCGGTGACGACGTCACCGACGAGGATGTCTTCCGTATGCGCATGCCGGAGGTTCTGTCGATCCGGGTCGGGCGCAAGCGAAAGAGCGCCGCCGAGATGTATCTGAAGAATCAGGCCGAGGTCACGCGGCTGGTGCGCCGGGTGGTCGCGATGCTCGACGGCGCCAGGCAGCCGTCCCGGCCGCTCGGCGCCGCCGCCGCCCCGATCCCGCGATGAGCGAGGCCGCCGGCCGCACGGCGCCGAATCTTTCGCTCGGCGTCATCGGCAACTGTGCCTTCAACGCGCTGGTGGACGAGCGCGGTTCCATTGTCTGGTGCTGCCTGCCGCGGCCCGACGGCGACCCGGTGTTCCACGCGCTGCTCGGCGGTGCGCGGCGCGACGATGCCGCACGCGGCGCATTCGACATCGAGATCGAGCACTTCGCCCGGGCGACGCAGCATTACGTCACCAACACGGCGATACTCGTCACCGACCTGTTCGACCGGCACGGGCATGGCGTGCGGATCACCGACTTCGCGCCGCGCCTGCGCGACCGTGGCCGGGTCTTCCGGCCGCTGCTGTTCATCCGGCGCATCACGCCGCTTTCAGGGCGGCCGCGCATCCGCATACGCGTGCGGCCCAGCTTCGAGTACGGCGCAGCGCGTCCCGAGTTCACCCGCGGCAGCAACCACATCCGCTACGTGCATCCGACGCAATCGTTGCGCCTGACCTGCGACATGCCGGTCACCTACATCCTCGACGAGACTTACCACCTGCTGGACCGGCCGGCCAACCTGATCTTCGGCGTCGACGAGACGATCGCCACCGGCATTGCCGAAACCGCGCGCGATTTCGAGGAGCGCACCGCCGAGTACTGGCAACACTGGTCGCGCGCGCTGGCGGTGCCGCTCGAGTGGCAGGACGCGGTGATCCGTGCGGCGATTACGTTGAAGCTGTGCATGTACGAGGAGACTGGCGCGATCATGGCGGCGATGACGACCAGCATCCCGGAGGCGCCGGGGACCGAGCGCTGCTGGGATTACCGCTACTGCTGGCTGCGCGACGCTTTTTTCGTCGTTCGCGCGCTGAACGGACTGTCCGAAGTCGCCACGATGGAGAATTATCTGCGCTACCTGTTCAATGTCGCCGACACCGCGGCCGTGCAGGGCCACCTGCAGCCCTTGTACGGCATCAGCCTCGAGAGCGAGGTGGTCGAGCGCTTCGTCGACACCTTGCCGGGGTACTTCGGCCTGGGGCCGGTCCGCGTCGGCAACCAGGCCTACGAGCACCGGCAGCACGATGTCTACGGTCACGCGATCCTCGCCGCGACGCAGGCTTTTTTCGATCGCCGGCTGCTGCATCCGGCGGGCATCGAGGATTTCCTGCGCCTGGAATGGCTGGGAGAGCGCGCGTTCGCATTGCACGACCAGCCCGACGCGGGGATCTGGGAGCTGCGCACGCGCACCGGCGTGCACACCTCGTCGACGGTGATGTGCTGGGCGGCCTGCGACCGGCTGGCCAAGATCGCTCTGCATCTCGGTCGTCCCGACCGGGCGAGCGAATGGCGCAGCCGCGCCGATGCGATCAAGGCGGCGATACTGGAGCTCGCATGGAACCCGCAGCGGCAGGCGTTCGTCGACGTCTTCCGCGGCGAGCATCTCGACGCCAGCGTGCTGCTGATGAGCGAAGTCGGCCTGGTGGGTGCCGACGATCCGCGCTGGCGGTCGACGCTTGCCGCCGTCCGCAGCGAGCTGCAGCGCGGCGGCCACCTGTACCGTTACGCGACCGCCGACGATT
>Ga0134126_10011391_pt1 | contig 11222 bp, 8 predicted proteins | sample KB31752_FD_96881 | JGI IMG/M metagenome (GOLD analysis project Ga0134126, IMG submission 96881) | Terrestrial soil microbial communities with excess Nitrogen fertilizer from Kellogg Biological Station, Michigan, USA - KB3-175-2 | ecosystem: Environmental > Terrestrial > Soil > Unclassified ... | reverse complement strand
TCGGTCCTGAACTGGTCACGGTCGCCATTGAAAACTGTCAAGCCGGCAGTAATGGGAAGATCAACAATCTCATTGGGGGATTGGCCCACGCGCGGCATGAAGTCCTTGTCATCAGCGACAGTGACGTGCGACTGAGACCGGACTACCTCAAGACCATCGTGGCTCCGTTGGAGAACCCGAATGTCGGATTCGTCTGTACGTTATACAGGGCCGTCATGGCGGACACGTGGTTCGAGAAAATGGAGTTGCTTACCATCAACGCTGAGTTGACGCCTAACATCATATTTGCCCTGATGACCGGTTCAGCCAAGTTTTGCTTAGGAGCATCCACCGCCGTGCGGAGGTCAACACTGGATGAAATCGGCGGTCTTTCCAGTCTGGCAGATTATTTGGTCGAGGACTATGAAATGGGCCGACGCATTTGGTCCCAAGGGAAACGTATGGCCTGCCTGCCTTACTTCGTCGATACGACCGTCGATCTCAAGACCGCCATGGCCTGGTGGAATCATTTGGTGTATTGGGACCAGAACAATCGTGCCGCCAGGCCAGGAGCGCTTTTTTCCACGATCATTATTCGGCCGGTCCCATGTGCGGTTTTATTTGCTCTCTCGACGCTCGGTTCATGGCTCGGACTCATGGTGATGGCCGGCGCGATCATCATTCGACTCACCGTGGCCGGTATCGTCATGCGTTGGGGGTTGAATGATCGCGAAGGAGTCCGCGCTCTATGGCTTGTGCCCTTTCGTGATGTGGCGGCATTAGGATCCTGGGTATTGGCCTTCACGAAACGAACGACGGTGTGGCGTGATACAGAGTTTGCCTTGACGAAGGACGGTCGGCTTGTCCTTCAGGAAGGTGCTGTGTGCGGAGGCTCATTGTCACAGGGGACGACTTCGGTCTCGCAATCCCGGTAAACGAGGCGATTGAAGAAGCCCATCGGAACGGCATTTTGACGACCGCCAGCCTGATGGTCGGGGCGGCGCATGCTGCTGATGCGATTGAACGAGCCAAGCGGCTTCCGATGCTTAAGGTTGGATTGCACCTTGTCCTCGTCGAAGGTCGGCCTGTGCTGTCCCCGGTCGTGATTCCGGACCTGGTCGACGAACAAGGGCTCTTTTTAACTCGATTCCTGCAAGCGGGACTCAAATTCTTCTTCCGTTCGGGCATCACACGGCAGTTGGAAGCTGAAACACGGGCGCAGTTTCAGGCGTTCAAAAGAACGGGTTTGGTGCTCGACCATGTGAATGCACATAACCATATGCATCTCCATCCGACGGTGCTGAGCATTATCCTGAAAGTCGGGCAAGACTTCGGGCTGCGCTCCATCCGTCTCCCGTATGAACCGTTGGTGCCATCCCTGCGTGCCTGCCGGAATCGCCGCGCAGGCCGGTTCTTGTCGTGGGCCATGCTGTGGCCCTGGATGCGGCTGCTCAAAGCTCGAGTTAAGAGTGCCGGAATGGAATGTAACGATTTTGCCTTCGGGTTTCATGACAGCGGCCATCTCACGTCTGACTTGTTGAGGCGGTTTATCCGTCACCTTCCTACCGGAGTCACGGAGATTTACTGTCATCCAGCGACAAGGCGCTGTCCGGAAATCGACGAGACCATGGCCGACTACGAGCATGAAGAAGAGCTCAAAGCCTTGATCAACCCGGATATCAGAGCTGTCTTGATGCAACAGGGTGTGCAACGACTGACGTTCAGCCAGTTACTTCACAATTAGGCAACCAGAGGTTACGTATGCTGAAAGTTCTCATCGCTATGACGATCGCGACGGCGGCTGCCGCCATCGGCCAGATTTTCGTTCGGCAGGGAATGCAACAAGTGGGTGCGCTCGAACAGTACGCCCCCCTCGCTTTAATAGGGTACTTCGGGCAAGCGCTGTTGAATCCCTATGTCGTCATCGGGACATTGCTCAACGGGGTGTTCTATTTCCTGTTTCTAGCCGCCTTGTCGTGGACGGATGTGACGGTGGTCCTGCCGATGACGGCGCTTGAGTTCGGGATGGCCGCAATTCTGGCCGTGCTTCTGCTCAACGAAGTGGTTCCTACCATGCGTTGGGCGGGGATCGCGCTCGTGATCGCGGGCGTGTTCCTGATTGCCTTGGCCGGTGGGGAGACCGCCTGAAATCCATCACGTGCAAATACCAAAAGGAGAAAACGTTATGGCATTGACGACAGCTTCTGGCGCAATGGTCCAATCACCGACCCGAAAAGTGCCGGCGGCCAAGATCCAGTTTCTTCCGGAAGACCGGGCATGGATCGCCGATCGGATCCAGGAAGTGCTGGGGACGGGGCAATTGACGTTGGGGAAGTACGGAACAGAATTCGAACGGAAGTTCGCCCAATTCTGCGGAGTGCAGCACGCGATCGCCGTCAACAGCGGAACCAGCTCTCTGGAAATCATTCTTCGTGCGCTGCAAGTAGAGGGGAGGGATGTTCTCGTTCCTACAAACACGTTTTTCGCCACAGCGGCCGCCGTCGTGCATGCGGGCGGGCATCCTGTGCTGGTGGACATGGATCCGGAGTCGTTCGGCGTGCGGCCGGAGGATTTGGAGAAGAAGCTGACTGCGAACACAGCCGCAGTTATCGTGGCTCATATCGGCGGTATTGTTTCAAGACGGTTGCCTGATTTGCAAACATGGGCCGTCCAAAAGGGGATTAGCCTGGTCGAAGATGCCGCTCATGCCCATGGGTCATCGTACAAAGGAGTACGAGCCGGTGCCTTCGGCATCGCAGGTTCGTTCAGCTTCTATCCCACCAAGGTCATGACCTCTGGTGAAGGCGGCATGATCGTGACGAACGATGCGCGTGTCGCAGAAGAGGCACGCATCTATCGCGATCAGGGCAAAGCCAGCTTCACGGTCAACGCGCACATTCGCATGGGGTACAACTGGCGCATGTCCGAACCTCACGCCATTATCGGGCTGAAGCATCTGGAGCGTCTGCCGACGATGATCAGCGATCGTCAGAAAATCGCCGCACTGTATGACCGCGAACTCCTCGCTTTGAAAGGGCTCACGACTGTGGTGGTGCCGCCGGAAGGCGTCTGCAATTATTACAAGTATCTGGTGGTGCTCAACGAACGGCGGGATCGAAAAGCGTTGAAGAGCCTGCTGCGCGAGCAGTACGGAGTGTCGTTGGCGGGAGAGGTGTATGAAGAGCCGTTGCACAAACAGCCGGTCTTTGCAGAGTACGTGGCCGGCCCTCTCCCAGTGGCCGAGGATTATTGTGCGCGGCATCTCTGTTTGCCGATATTTTCCGGCATGGAAGAGGCAGAGGCCCATCACGTCGTCGAGGCCTTAAAGTCAGTGATCGGTTAACCAAAGGAGAGTAGGTCATGACAAAAGTCGTTGTTACCGGAGGAAGTGGGTTCATTGGTTCGCACGTGGTCGATGCGCTGGCGGATGCCGGACATCAGGTGACCGTCATCGATCACCGTGTTCGTCCGCATCGGGCAGATGTGGTATTCGAGGATGTGGATCTCATGGATCTCTCGTCGGTTCTTGCGGCGACCAAGGGAGCAGATCATATTTTCCACCTGGCCGCCGTTGCGAACGTGAATTACGCGTATAAATACCCAGTGTATACGGCCGCCCTCAATGTGATGGGCACGACGAACATTCTAGAGGCAGCTCGAATCAACGGCGCTCAACGTGTCCACCTGGCCTCGACTGTGTGGGTTTATAACGGTGCGCCGGATGGAAAGCCTGCTGATGAAACAGTGCCTTTTTACTTAGAAGGGGCTGGTCACATCTATACCTCGACGAAAATGGCGGCGGAGATGATCTGCCACAATTATTCCCAGTTGTATAAGGTGCCCTTTACGATCTTGCGGTATGGAATTCCGTACGGTCCCCGCATGCGCGAAGAACTTCTCATTCCAATTTTCATCAAGAAGGCGTTGAACGGCCAACCGCTGACCATCTCGGGGAAGGGCGAGCAATATCGCAATTTTGTCTATGTTCGTGACATGGCCGAGGCGCACGTGAGCACCATGAAAGAGAGCGCCGCCAACCAAACTTATAATCTCGAAGGGATGAGGAGAGTGACGGTTCTTGAAGTCGCCGAGGGAATCAAGAAAATTCTCGGCGATGATGTAAAGCTGGAATTTGTTCCGGCACGGCCGGGGGATTTTGGAGGGAAAGAGATTTCAGCCAGTAAGGCTGGGCAGGAACTGGATTGGTATCCGCTGACCCCGTTCGAGGAGGGATTGAAACGGACCATCCACTGGTTCCGGCAGAAGTGGGTGTGTTAGGCGTTAAATAGGTGTGTGTCGATATTCCGAGGTCGAATGATTGTCGCGATCTATAACAAGGGCATGCCGTTTCGGCGTGCCCTTGTATTTTGGGGCGGGGTGTTGCTGGCGATTCTCCAGGCTGAACGACTGTGCCTCTTTCCGAACGTTGTTGCGGATGAGTCACCTTCTGCGGGCCTTCTCTTGAAAATCTTCTTCATGGGATTGGGCAACGACCTCCTTGTGACTTTAGGTGGAGTCGTCATCGCGATTGTTCTTGCCGGTATGGCTGCGTGCGTATTGTTGATCAGTTCCCGGGTATGGAGGCGTCAAGGGTTCGTCGAATCCCATACTCGCCTCTTGACCCCGATTCTTGTGCTTCTGGCAGCAGGTCTTTTCTGTATCGCGACGGCCGATTTCGGCTATTACCTATACAACCATCATCATTTGGATTTTGTGTTTTTTGAGTATCTGGATGAACTCATTCACGATGCCAGTGAAGGAAGCACCTCGCAGGCAGCAGAGCAAACTGAAGCTGAGTTGAGTGATGCCGGCAAGTGGATAGGGTACAGCGCGATACTCTGGACAGTGGTCGGGGTGCTTATTGCGAGTTGGAGGATTGTGTTCCGAGCCTTTGATAGTCTGAAAGAGAACCGATGGTTCCCAGTGGGTTCTACAATAAGCCTGCTGGTGATCTTCGTTACCACAACTGGAGCAGCTACAGCGTTCGGCCGCGCGACGTGGCCGTATTCTGAGGTATTCCAAATCCAGAGCGATGCCTATCATGGTCTTTCGCAGAATCCCGTTCTGTTTGCGATCAACCCCTTACGAAATGCCTTCCTTTCTCGATGGTCGTGGAGCCCCGCGCCTCTTCCTCAACCGATGTCCCTGGCTGAAGCGATTGAACTGACGCATGCGGCCCTGGGAAATGCGAATGACTATCCGCTCGCGGACTATCCGCTCGTCAGCGTTCAGCACCGACCGGAATTGCCCTACTTCGACCACCCGGTTAATGTCCTGTTGATTTTCGTCGAAGGGTTTGATCGGCGTTTTCTTGAACGTGTCCTGTCTCCTGGAAATCCTGAATCACAAGGACTTTCGGATTCCACGGCCGCCTTGATTTCCGTCACACCGTTTCTCGACCGGTTCAAAAACGACAGTTTGTATTTCTCACATTTCTTCAGCAATGGAGTGCAAACGGCTCGCGGAGTGTTTTCGACTCTCTGTTCGGCCTTTCCACGCCAGGGGACGGCCGCGATCAAGACTCGATTTGATCGGGATTATCTCTGTCTTCCATCTGTGCTGCGAGGGGCAGGCTACAATACGGAAATGGTCGTCAGTCTGGATGGGGATCTGCCGGGCTTCCACGAATTCTTGAACAAGAATGGGATCGATCGCTATTACGGAGAGAAAGAGTTTCCGCCCGAAGCCGAACGATTGGGAGTGGGACTGACCGATGGCGCATTGCTTGATTTTGTTGCCGGTCGAGTGGAGGCGTTGCAGTCATCGGGCCGGCCATTCTTTCTAACCACTTTGACGGCGGGCATGCATCATCCGTTTGTCGTGCCGGACGGTCACGCCGATGTGAAAGCGCTTCGACGTGAGTCAGATCAGTACGTGGCTGCATTGCGGTATTTCGACCTCATGTTCGAGCGCTTTATGACGCGGCTTCGATCGAATGGGCTGTTGAAGGATACCGTGTTGCTCGTGTTGGGCGACCATGGCCGCCATGAAGCGCTGGGTCGAACGGACGTGGAACAGCAGGTCGGGCATTTCCTATCGCCATTGTATTTGTGGGTCGATGAATCGTTGCGCATCAATAGCAGGTACCGACCTCGTATCGTGAGCCAAGTAGCCAGTCAGGTAGACATTGCTCCGACAGTGTTGGCCATCAACGGGCTCGTTCCCAAGGTGGCACCATTTGTGGGACGGAATCTTACCTGTCTTTTGACGATCAATTGCCTCGACTCGAATCGCGCATATCTAAGCAGTGTATATGATGACCTTATCGGAATCGTTGATTCGTCTGGCCTGTGGACATATTCGTTCCGACGAAATCTCCTGACCCTTGTGGATCTCGATCTACGGTATCCCGCCGTATATCCCTCAATGGAGGAAGTAGATGCGAAGCGACACGTCCGTGCGATGACATCCCTATACTTAGCTTCTAATATGCTTCTTGAGCAAAATAAAATATGGCCCCATCAGCTCTTAAGCCGAAAAAGATCTTCTGTCCCGCCAAGCCCGCAGCGTTGACACTGCCACTTGATTGTGCTTGGATCTTCAACGACTTCACTTAGGAATTCCACGCTGCCCGAACGAATCTCCATCATTGTGACATGGTGATCCGGTTTGCCCTTCTGTGTCTCCTGGCGATCTGTACGTCTGTTCAGTCTCTCGCTCAAGAACCGTCACCTCAGCCACATACGGAGGAGCCTCCCCCAACCGTTCACCACGGTACCGACGTTCCGGTGTTGGAAACAGAGGACGAGCGAGCTGAGACAAAGCAGATGGAAGCCAAAGGGGAAGCGCTGAAGTCGCTGTTTATCCGGGGACCGTACACGATCATTCCGCTGCCTGCCTTTACCTATGACCGAAACGAGAAATATTTTGTGGGAACGTTGGTGCCCATCCTCAAATCCAATAAAAAGGGAGACTTGACCGATATTTTCGCGCCTCAGTATCTCCATAACCCGATTATCGGAGAGACGTTTACAATGAATTACTTCGGCTACCCCTCGGATACCGAGCAGTACAGCGCGGTAGCTTCTTATTCAACGAAGATTCAGTACGATATCGATCTCAACTATAAAAACGTCGCGGCCGGGGGAGGTCGGTACATTGTTGCGGGCCGGGCGACAGTGTTCAAGAACGCGTTCCGTCGATTCTTCGGGTTGGGGAATGGCGCGCTGGAAAGCGCGGAAACGAACTATACCTCGAAGGAGACGTTGATCGAATTCACGGTGGGAATCAATTTCAATCCGGACTTAGCCTTGATGTTGAGCGAACGGTATCACGATGTGAGGGTGCAGGACGGAGGGGTGACCTCGCTTCCGCAAACGAGGGACGTGTTTCACGGTCTGGTCGGTATCGAGGGAGCACAGGTGATCGGCCACAAGCTGACTCTGCGGTACGACACGCGTGATAAGCAACTCGTCACGACGCGTGGCACTTACTTCAACGGATCGGTTGAATTGAATCAAAACCTGTTGCATGACGAACCCAATCGGTGGGTGCGCACGACGTTCGATGGCCGGCACTTCCTTCCGCACTTCAACGATCGAATGGTGTTTGTCGGGCGGTTTCTCGCGGATGCGGTCAATGGGCCGGGAGTCCCGTTTTTCGAGCGGCCGACTCTTGGCGGAGAAACCACGCTTCGAGCATTCGGACAAAGCCGATTTGTGGATGATACCGTCTTGCTTGTGAACTTTGAAGAGCGGGTGCGCATTGAACGCAGGGAGATCTTCGGCTATAACATCGACATAGAAATTGCCCCCTTCATGGATATTGGACGGGTGATGAACAAATTTACGCTTCACAAATTGTCTCATCCGCAGATTAATCCCGGTGTAGGGATCCGTATTGTTGCCCAGCCCTATGTCGTCGGTCGGATCGATTTTGCTCATGGAAAGGATGGCGCGAATGTATTTGTCGGGTTGGATTACCCCTTTTGATGGTGAGGTCTAATATAAGAATGCACGGCCTCATTGGTGTGGTTGAAACATGAATGCCTTAAGAAATATCTTAAGGATGGCGGTTTGCCTCATGGCGAGTGGAGTACTGCTGGTGTTGCTCACCGGGTGCGCCATTCCGCTTTTGAATGCGGCAGCTGCGGGCGATATCGAGGAAGTCTCGTTGCTCTTGAAACAAGGGCACCTCGCGAATGAAGCGCTTCTCATCATAGGGATAAGGCCGCTCACGCTTGCTGCAGCCTATGGGCATGCCGATGTCGTGCGTGTACTTCTTGAGCACGGGGCGGAGGTCAACGCCGAAGATTTCACCGGGTGGACTGCACTCCATGCCGGATCGTTCACTGGGGATTCTGAGACTGTCTCGCTCCTATTGGATCGTGGAGCTGTTTCCAGAAGCGATCGGTGGTTCCTCAGAAGTCCGTTGAAAATCGCTGAAACGCTAGATCACAAAGACATTATTCCTCTCTTGCAAAAGTCAGAGCAAGTTCGAAACGGGTCAGATATTGCCTTTAAAATATTGCCTTTAAGATGAAGGGCCACATCCCCCGCTACGATCAAGGGATTACCGACCAGTATAACTCCACCGTGACCTACGCCGGCATGGCGTTCTTCTAGGCGATCATTTTAGGAGTGCAACGAAGATCTGTTCTCGGCACGTGCCCTGGTGCATCTCTTTTTTCCTGTTTACTTTTTACCACTCGGCTCCTTAGAATCTTCTGATCGACCGACGAGAAGCGTCATTTCCCGCATACATTTTCCGCGCACCTATCATTTTCGCATGAGCCGTATCCTCCTCTCACTTTCTCTTACCCTGTCTCTCGTTTTGATGTTCTTATGTGTTCTTGAGAAACCTCTCCTTGCCGAACAGGGAGGCCCAACAGAGGTCTTCCCTATCCAGAAAGCTGCACCGGTCGCGATCGTGATTGAAACGACGGGGAGCGAAGCCGAACTGCGGCAGCACATGCGTGTCAAGAACGATGTCGCTGAACTCTCTACCGAAACCATACGGTTTTCGGAGGCGCCGATTGGAAGCTTCGGTTTCATCGCACCACAGTCCCTCGGAATGGCGTTGGTCACGCAAAGTCCCGATCTTGAATTGGAGCGGGTGGCATCAACTTCTAATGCCTATGAAATCCATAAGGTCGCGGATGGCAACGGATTGTTGGTTGGATTCATGAATAGGGAGGCGGCATCTCAAATTATCCCCAGCGAACGGCCCAAGAATCTGCGCATTGCGCTCTACTCTAATTTCGTGGATAAGGCGCCCACCATCGTCGCAGTCCCTTTAAGTAAGTTAATGGCAGACCGGATGCCGATCAGGCTCGACCCTAAAAAATCAGAGAGTCCCGTGGTACTGAACATGGATTTACTGACGACGGCGAACCGGAAGTCGCCAGGCCGTGCACAATAGCCGTATGAAAATATGAAGAGGGCCGCCGGCTGTGAACGTATTGACAGCCCATGCGAAGTTGAGTATCTTTCGGTTCTTACTATCTACAAGTAGTGAACGTGAACGTCACATCTTTCGGTCAGGTCGGTTGGTTGTTACCGAAACTATTTTGTCTTCCCACTTTGCATATTGTTTAGGAGGCCGGCTGAGTAGCCCTCGCTGCTCACTTACATTTTTAATGTTATGAAGGAGGGTCGGTTCATGTCTCACCGTCATTACACATTCACCCGAGTCTTGAGCAGACTCGCAGCCATCGCGCTGTTTCTTGCGCCGTCGGCCTTGCTCGCTGAGGCTCCATCGCATGTGGCGATGAACCATCAGATGCCCGGTTGGGCGGAACAGCTGAAGGGGCAGACGATCATTGAGAATACGTTGGAAGGCCAGCCGGAGCGTACCGGCATGGTCGAGCGGCAGCATCAGCGCGTCATGCAACAGATGCAGCATGACGCGACCGTGCAACGCACGGGCGGGTACTACAACGATTTGAACATGATGCACCAGTACGGCGCCGGGAATCAGGATGTGCTGCTGATGTCGAACCCCGGCACAGAACCGGTATCCATGTCGGGCGGACGCTGTCCAGCAGCTGCGCCGGTCAGAAAGTACGACATTTCTGCGATCAACGTCGAGATTTCGCTCAACATGTGGCTCGACTTCTACCCCGGTTACATGTACGTCCTGACCGAAAATCTTGAAAAAGTGCGGGAAGAAGAAGCAACCAATCGGGCGGCCCGTGAGAAGGAAGGCTATGATCCCGGAGCTGTCAGGAACGGATTGCAGAACCAATGGATTCAGCCGTTGGTCATCCGAGGCAATCAGGGCGATTGCATCAAGATGACGCTTCGTAACCAACTGGAGGGCGGCGAGGACGTCAGCCTCAACATTCACGGTTCCAGCATGATCGTCGCCTCTACGGGCAAACCGGCGACGACGACGAATCCGGACAGCATAGCGGCCAAAGATAAGGCCGTGGAGCTGGAGTGGTACATTCCGCCGACTCAGCAAGAGGGCGGTCGGCAGTTCCATTCATACAGCAACGATCGCGAACTGACGGTCATGGGCCTGTTCGGTACATTCGTCATCGAACCCAAGGGATCCCAATATCTCGACCCGCTGGGAACCGGCGAGCCGACACCGATGGCCAGCGGATGGCAGGCCATCATCAAGAACGGGGCGGGGCCTGACTTCCGGGAATTCGTGTTGATCTATCATGAAGTCGGGGACGAGGCATTCCGGCCGCTGAACAAGAAAGGGGATTTCATTCCTCAGCGTGATCCTTTGACCGACGTATATCGACCGGTGGCTCGCGCATTGAATTACCGGAGCGAGCCCTTCGGCGTCGACAACATGCAAACGCAGCATGAGTACTTCGGATTCGAAGACGAATCCATGGCCTACAGCGCCTACACGTTCGGCGATCCGGCGACGACCGTGCCTCGCAGCTATTTAGGGGATCCGGCAAAGTTCCGCCTCGTGCACGGAGGGTCGGAGGTGTTTCACTCCCACCATCCGCACGGTGGATCGATTCGCTGGCCGCGAAGTCCACGCGCCATCGACGAAATGCCTTTGTGGCATGCGGCCAAGAACGGGCCGGTCAAATATCCCGTGATTCGGATGAAGTCCGACCGCGTGGACGTAGAAGTCATCGGACCGTCCGAGACCATGGACCTGGAAACCGAATGTGGATCCGGCCTTTGTCAGCAATTGGCCGGGGACTTCCTCTTCCATTGCCACGTCGCTCACCATTACATCGCGGGAATGTGGGGGTATTGGCGGGTCTACAACACCCTGCAGCAGGGAGGGGATCACAACGATGTGATGCCGGATCTGCGCGAGCTGCCGGA
>Ga0134126_10011389_pt1 | contig 11222 bp, 7 predicted proteins | sample KB31752_FD_96881 | JGI IMG/M metagenome (GOLD analysis project Ga0134126, IMG submission 96881) | Terrestrial soil microbial communities with excess Nitrogen fertilizer from Kellogg Biological Station, Michigan, USA - KB3-175-2 | ecosystem: Environmental > Terrestrial > Soil > Unclassified ... | reverse complement strand
GCACCCTTTTCGTTGCTGAAAGGATGTGTCACCAGCACATTGCTGCGTCCGGCGAATTCGACCAGCTTGCGCGGCGCACTTTCCGTTTCGGGACAAATGACACGCCATTCGGGATTCCACAGGGCGACGGATTCACCGTCGCCGTCGGACGAACGGGCAGACTTGTTCCCCGGCATGTCCTCTCCGGTAAGTTCCTTCCAAAGCTGCGGCGTCATCGGACGGTTTTGCTGCGGCGGATTGAGGATGTACCAGATGAGGTTTCGGAAATCCGCGTCGGGTATTTGTTCCAATCCTTCCGGCATGACGGACAACTCGCTCACGCGCCGGCTGGCGATGTCCGGCTTGGCGATCACGTCCTCTTTCGGTCCCGACGACAGCAGTTTCACGTGTGTGTCGGTGTCTTCGACGAGACGTCCACTGATGCTTCGGCCATCCTTCGTCTCGATCTCGACATTTTCGTAGCCTTTGCCAACCACTTCGCTCGGATTGATGACGTTGTGCAGCAGGGCGTCGAGCGTCGAGCGACCCACGCCGGTCAGATCGGGGCCAACCTCCGCGCCTTCGCCATAAAACTTGTGGCAGACCAGGCAGGTCTTCTTCATCACCTCATGGCCGGCTTTTAAATCAACCGGGCCGCTCAAAACGAGCCTCCGCTTTGCGGCAATCAGCTTGAGCTTGTCGGCATCCGGCTCGCGGAAGCGGCCAATCGCCTTCTTCGCCAGGTCGCGCACGGAAGCGTCCTTCGCCTGAAACAACGCCCGAATGACCGTGGTGGGAATCTCTGACGCCGCAATCCTTTTATCCTCGATTGCGCCAAGAAATACCCTGCTCCAGTTGCCACGCGAAGCCAGGACTTCGGCGGTCGTGCGGCGAACCACTGGCGAAAAATCCGGCCAGTGTTTGACGATCGCTTCAGCGACGCCGCCGTCGCCGCCGATTTCGCCCAGCGCACGCAGGGCCTCGATCAGAACGCGCTCCTGCTTTTCCTGCGCGATGAGCTTCAGCATCCCGCTGCGGGCATCTTCATTTTTCAACTGGCGCACCACCTGGATGGCTTTGATGCGTTCATCGGTACCGGCCCCGGGATTGCCCGCGAGCTTCAGCGCACCCAGCATCGCGCCTGCGTCGCCCCACAACGCGCCTAGTTCCTGCGCGCGGGCGGAGACCCCGGGAGTGGAGAATTTTGCAAATCGGCGAACGACCTCCACCGTCGAAGGACTCGGGATGATGGCCCTGCCGCGTTGACCTTCGATCAATCCGTTGAGCGCGGCAAGGACGGCCGGTGCCTCCTTCTCCGTCAGGTTGGCAAGCGCGGCTACGGACTGGTCCAGCTTCTCCGGATCGCGCAGGTCGCAGACACGCCGCATGATCTTGGTGAGAATGATGCCGGAAAGCGGCATCTGCGGCATCGCGCCGTCCTTTTTGTAGAAACCAATGGCGTGAATTGGATCGTAGGCGACGATCGGCTCCAACGCCATCCAGTACATGAAGGGAATCAAAGGGTCCTTTGCGTCGAATGAGCTGAACCACAGCCCGCTCAAAACTGGGCCGGTGATCACTTCGCGCACGGGCACAGCTGGCGGCGTGTCCACGGTCAGCGAGCCGGACACGAATTGCCGGGCAGCTGTGGCGACCGCGAGTCGAACTGAAGGATCGGGGTCCGCCGCGAGTTTGGCCAGCCGTTTGATGGCATCGCCGAGCGGGTAACCGCGCTCACCCGTCAGGCGCGCCGCCCAGGCGCGCATGGCTGGTTCTTTGTCTTCGGCGGGAGTATCGAGCACTTCATCTTCGAGCATCCCCGCGCTGTGGAGCGTCCACAGGGCCGCGAGTCTGGATTCCACGGTCGGACCCTTCTGCATCAAAACGTGCAGCGGAGTGTCATCGTGCAGCGTTTTTGCGCCCGGCAAATCTCGCCGTTCGCTCAACAGCCGCTGCGCCATGCGACGCTGCCAGACGTTCGGATGCTCCAGGAGTTTTACGAGATCGAGCGAGTCGAGTTTCGCCAGGTCCATGGTTGCGGCGGGCCGGCTCGGCACCGGTTTGCCCGGTTTGTCTCCGACATAAACCACGCGCCAGATGCGGCCATGCTCACGGTCCACACCGTCGGGATCGGCATTGGCGTTCTGGTAGCACGGATAGCGGTCATACCAATCCATGACCCAGACCGCGCCATCGGGTCCGGTTTGTGTGCTCACGGGACGAAACCACGCGTCACTCGTGGTGAGAAAATCCTCGCGCGCCGACGCCTTGAAACTTGATCCGTTTGGCGTGAGGTGATCGTGGTTGATGGCGCTTTGATGGATGTTGCCGATCAGCACCTCGCCGAGCCACTCCTTCGGAAACTGGTCGCCCTGATAAATGTCCACGCCTGCGTACGCGGCCATGAAATGTTTGTGATCCACGATGGAGGGCAACAGTTCGTAAGTGTAGGGATTCGCCGGCGTGCCGCCCTGGCGAACGTAAACGCCGCCGGGTGCCATGTGGAAAAAATGGTCGATGACGCACGCGCTGACGAACGCATTGCCGTAACGATCGAAGTCCACACCCCACGGATTGCTCGTGCCATCGGCGACCACTTCAAACTTTTTCGTGCGTGGATTGAACCGAGCCACCGCGGCGGTCATCTCCACGCCGGGGTCGTCCGGCCTGGCCGGGTCCCTGACCAGGGAACGCGTGAACACCCCGTGAGTCAGGTAAAGCCATCCGTCCGGTCCCCAGGTGAAACTGTTCAACAACTCGTGCCGGTCCTCCATGCCGAAGCCGGTCATCAGCACGTCGCGTGTGTCGGCCACGTCGTCGCCATTCGTGTCGCGTAGAAAATAAAGATTTGGCGCCGCGCCCAGGTAAACACCGCCGTTGCCGAGCGCGATCCCGGTGGCGAGGTTGAATCCATCCGCGAACACGGTGACTTTGTCGGCACGCCCGTCGCCATCGGTGTCCTCGAGGATCTTGATGCGATCGCGCGGTTTTTCGCCGGGCTTCGCGCCGAGCGGATACTCGTAAAGCTCCACCACCCACAGCCGCCCGCGCTCGTCCCACGTCATCGCGACCGGATTGACCACCTCCGGTTCGGCGGCAAAGAGCCTGACTTCAAAGCCGGGAGGCACGACGAACTTTTTTTGCGATTCTTCCGGCGGCAGCGCGGGTGTGGACGCCGGCGCGAACTGGCCGGTGAGCTGTTTGCCCGGCGAGTTGTTCTTGTAGATGGGAAAATTGTAAATCTTGCCGGGTCGTTCCGCGGCGCAGGCAGCGCACGCGAACGCGAAAGCGAGAATTGCCGGGGCGGCGGGGCGGAATCTCATAGCGTGCGACTATTAAGTTGAAATCCACGGAGAGGGTCAAATGGTTTGTCGCTCGCGGATTGGCCGCCGGGCGGCCGCGATGCCACGGTCCGCCGATTGTTCTGGTGTGCGCTCAAACGCACAGGTTTTCGGTTCTGATGGAACATTGACGCGGTGGAGCCAAACCGCTAATTTGCTTCGCGTCGCCCAATGAACATCTGACCGAAGGTTTTTTATGCCGAAATCAACTCACAATCCTAGCCGATGCCAAGGGGTCAATTCACAAAAAAAGTCCGCCTTCACCCTCATTGAACTGCTGGTTGTCATCGCCATCATTGCCATTCTTGCTGGATTGCTGTTGCCGGCGTTGTCCAGAGCCAAATTAAAAGCCAACGCCATCAGTTGCCTGAACAATTTAAGGCAGCTTACCATAGCGGCGGTTGTTTACAGTGGTGACTACAATGACAGGATTATCGCCAACCTGCTCGCGACGACCAACGCGTGGATCGGCGGAGACGTTTCTTCCCTGCCCGGAGCCACGAACATTGCTGACATTCGCAACGGGCGCCTGTTTCCCTACAACGGTTCGGAACAGATTTACCGATGCCCGAATGACAAATTGCCCTTCAAGATAGGGGGCAAGACGGTTGTCCGTGTTCGGAGCTGTTCGCTCAACGGGATGATGGGTGAAAATACCGACTGGGTGCCCGCCTCCGTTCACCCAAACATCCCGGAGAATAGAAAATTCTCAGATATAAAGGATCCTGGATCCTCGCAAGCCAACTTTTTTGTGGACGAGAATGCCGATAGCATCGACGACGGGTATTTTGCTGTGGATTCCTGGCAATCGGCAAATTGGCGCAATACATTGGCCAGTCGCCACGGTAATGGAACGGTGCTGTCCTTTTCCGACGGTCACGCAGAACAGTGGCGATGGCTGGAGGCAAAGACTCATTTACTGAAAGGACTGAACGCTCCGACGATACCCACCGATAGAGATCTGCGTCGGCTCAAAGAAGCAACCTACCCCGCGGGTAAGTTCAAGTGAGCCTTCGACAGTCGTGAAACGCGTGACTTGCCCTGCCGGGCAAGTTTGCGTGCGTTTGCGTACTGCCCGCAAAAACTTTTGACACTTTCCTTGGTTCGTCTAGCCTGTCCCAAATTCCATTATGAGATTTGGCATCAACACCTTTTTGTTCACTTCTCCCTTCACAGACGCCAGCACCAGGCTTTTCAAAACGTTCAAGCGATGGGGATTCGAGACGGTCGAGATCCCGATCGAAGACACGTCCCACGTTGATCCCACTCACGTGAAGCGCGAACTGGACCGGCACGGGCTGGTGTGCGGATCGGTTTGCGCCTGCATGGGGCCTGGCCGCGATTTTCGCGGCACGCCCGAGGAGCAACGGACGGCGATGGTTTATTGCAAGGCGCTGCTCGACCAGATGGTGCTGCTGGATTGTCCGTCGCTCATCGGCCCGGTTTACAGCGTCGTGGGCAAGGCCGACGCGGTCGAGCCGGCGCGGCAAAAGCAGGAATGGGCAATGGTGGTGAAGAACGTGAAGGAACTCGCTCGATACGCGGCGGCGCGCGGCCGCCAGATCTGCATCGAGCCGCTCAACCGCTTCGAGACCGACTTTCTCAACACCTGCGACAAGGGCCTCAAGCTGATCGGGGCGGTTGGCTCCGACGCCGTGACGATGCACCTTGACACCTTTCACATGAATATCGAGGAAAAGGACCAGGCGGCGGCGATCCGCAAGGCCGGCAAACGTCTCGGTCATTTTCACGCCTGCGGCAGTGATCGCGGCACACCGGGAAACGATCACATTGACTGGAAATCCATCGCCGCCGCGCTCAAAGCGGTCAAATACGACGGCGATGTGGTGATTGAGTCCTTCACCACCGACGTCAAGGTCATCGCAAGGGCCGCTGCCATCTGGCGCAAGATCGAGCCGAACCGCAACGACATCGCGGTGAAAGGACTGAAGTTTTTGAAGCGAGCATTGAAATGAACGCTCCGCGGCAGAGTGAATGATGCGAACTCTCGTGATCGCGGTCGGGTCGCTGGTTTTTGTCGGTGGCGTATTTTTGTTCCTCGGGAACGTCATCGGGTTTTTCCGTACGTTTCCGCTTGCGGGTTACCTGACGATCCTGGCGGGCGGCGCGATCTACAAAGCGGGGTCGAAGATGGGGAATCCCTGAGCACCGGCTCGACGCGCCGGGGAACAACGAAGAGAAGACTGATTTCCGCCCGTTGGGGCCGGGAGCGTCGCGTGAATCCACGCGATGGGATTGGCGTCAGAACACTTGACTCAGAAAACATTATGAAACGACTGATCTGCACGTGTGCGCTCGTTGTCGCTGCGGCCGCACCTTTTTCGACTGTTGCCGCCGAAAAAGAAGGCGAAGCCGGGTTCAAGCCCCTGTTTAACGGCAAGGACCTGACCGGCTGGGCCGGACGCCCCCAGCACTGGTCCGTCGAGGACGGCGCAATCACCGGGCGCACGACCCGGGAGCACCCGGCCGAAGGAAACAATTTCCTGATCTGGCGGCCCGAGGGAAAGGACGGCGTCGTCTCGGATTTTGAATTGCGCCTTTCCTATAAAATCGTGCCGAACAACACCACTGGCTTCGCCAATTCCGGCATTCAATATCGCAGCTAGGATTTCGGCAACTTCGTGGTCGGCGGTTACCAGGCCGATTTTGAAGCGGGCAAAACTTACTCCGGCATTCTCTACGAAGAGCGGATGGACGGCATCCTGGCACAACGCGGGCAGAAAACGGTCGTGAAGACCGTCGAGGGCAAGACCAAGGTGGAAGTCGTCGGTTCTCTGGGGGCATCCGGAGACATTCAGGCAAAGATTCACGACAAGGATTGGAACGATTACGTCGTCATCGCGAAGGGAAATCACCTGCAGCATTTCATCAACGGTGTGCAGACGGTGGACGTCGTGGACGAACGCACCGGCGGCAAAGCGGCGAAGGAAGGGGTCCTCGCATTGCAACTGCACGCGGGCGAACCCATGACGGTGCAGTTCAAAGATATTCGAATCAAGGAAACTGCCGCCGCCAATGCCGCGAAATCGGACCTCGAGCAGTTACAAGGCGAATGGGTACCGGTCGAGATCGTCGCGAACGGGGACAAGGCGTCGCAGGATGCCCTTGACGATATACGGGTCAAGATCACGGGCAATCGATACTCCGTTGAATCGAACAATCCCAGCCAGGGCACGTTCAAAATCGTTGAAGGATCCGCGCCTAAACAAATGGATGTGACCGGCGACGACGGCACTGAATTACCGGCCATCTATGAGGTTTCCGGAGACACGTTCAAGGCCTGTTATTCGATCAACGGTGCGTCGCGGCCGACCGAATTCAAGTCCGCGGAAGGTTCGGACCACGTTTTCGCCGTTTACAAGCGCAAGTCACAATAAACACTGTCTGCCTCATGAAACAAATCACCCTCTCTTTGCTGACCGCGGCACTGTGCCTGAACGTCAGTGCGCGGGCCGCTGAAAGGAAAATAGTCCTGGTCGCTGGCCATCCGAGCCACGGACCGGGGGAGCACGAATTCAACGCGGGCGTACGGTTGCTCGACAAGTGTCTGAAAGCCGTGCCCGGTGTAAAGCCGGCGTTTTATTTGAACGGCTGGCCGAAAGACCCGCACGCCTTCGACGGAGCAGACGCAATCCTGTTTTTCATGGATGGCGGCGCCGGCCATCCGATCATCCAGGACGACCACCTGAAAATCATCGGCGACCTGATGAAAAAGGGCGTGGGCCTCGCGTGCGTGCATTACGCCGTCGAAGTGCCGAAAGACAAAGGTGGGCCCGAGTTTCTCGACTGGATTGGCGGGTATTACGAGGACCGCTGGTCCACCAATCCGCATTGGGATGCGGACTTCACCAGCATTCCCAGGCACCCCATCACTCGCGGCGTGAAACCGTTCAAGATTCGCGATGAGTGGTATTACAACATTCGTTTTCGCCCGGACATGAAAGGCATCACACCGATCCTCGTCGGCAAGCCGGACGATGAAATACGGCAGGGGAAATCTTCTTCGCCGCGCGGGCCGTATCCCCACATTGTCGCGGCGAGTGGACGCGAGGAAGTCCTCGCGTGGGCGGTCGAACGACCCGATGGCGGGCGCGGCTTTGGGTTCACCGGCGCGCATTTCCACAAAAACTGGGGAAATGAAAACTTCCGCAAGATCGTTTTGAATGCGTTGTTATGGACGGCGCATGTCGAAGTTCCCCCCAACGGCGTGGAATGCGCGGTGACGGATGACGACCTGAAGCAGAACCTCGATCCGAAGGGAAAATAGCATTTCACGACCGACCACTTCCCTTCTCAAACGAAACAGCCATGAACACACCATTCCGTAATCACACAGCTTTATTCTTGGGTGCAGCTCTTGCCGGCGCGGCAGGCTCCGCCTTCGCCGCCAACCCGGCGGGTGTCGGACCCGAAGCCGCGCGTGAATCCGTCAAACGGTTTACCGTGGCCGGGGGACTGGAGGCGTCGCTCTTCGCATCGGAGCCGATGGTCCGCAACCCAACCGACATGGATATTGATGCGGGCGGCCGCGTGTGGATCACCGAAGGCGTCAACTATCGTTCGTCGTTTCAGAAGTGGGGCATCCTCCAACCCGCCGGCGATCGCATCGTGATCCTCGAAGACACGAATGGCGACGGGGTCGCGGACAAGGAGACCGTTTTCTACCAGGATCCGAGCATTAATGCCGCGCTGGGTATTTGTGTGCTCGGCAACAAAGTCATTATTTCCAGTTCGCCGAACGTGTTCGTGCTCACGGACACGAACGGGGACGGCAAAGCCGACAAACGCGAACTGCTTTTTACCGGCATCAAGGGACATGACCACGATCATGCGGTGCATGCGTTCACCTTCGGCCCGGACGGCAAGCTCTATTTCAACTTTGGCAACGAGGGCAAAGAGCTTCACTATCCGGTCAACAGGGATGTGCCGCTGCACGGCGTGATTGACAAAGTGGAGATGAAGCCGGTCATTGATCTCGACGGCAATGAGGTGAACAACCGCGGCAAGCCGTACCGGATGGGGATGGTGTTTCGCTGCAACCCGGACGGCAGCGGAGTCGAGACCCTCGCGTGGAACTTTCGCAACAACTACGAAGTTGCCGTCGATTCCTTTGGCACGCTCTGGCAGTCGGACAACGACGACGACGGCAACTTCGGAGTGCGCATCAACTACGTGATGGAATACGGCAACTTCGGTTACGCCGACGAAATGACCGGCGCGGGTTGGCCGACCGGATGGGGCAAGGCGAAGGCGAAAGGCGCGCCCGAGGACGAAAAGGTTTTCTATGAGTGGCACCAGTACGATCCGGGTGTTGTGCCGAACCTGTTGCACACCGGCGCTGGGTCGCCAACGGGCATCCTGGTTTATGAAGGCAGGCTTCTGCCCGAGGTGTTCCGCGGCCAGATCATTCATTGCGATGCCGGACCCCGTGTCGTGCGCGCTTATCCCGCGCAACCCGAAGGCGCCGGTTACAAGGCCGAAATCAAAGACATCCTGACCACCGGCGATAATTGGTTCCGTCCGTCCGACGTTTACGTTGCTCCGGATGGTTCGATTTATGTCGCGGATTGGAATGACGCGGGTGTGGGCGGCCATTACATGGCAGACCAGAAACTTGACGCCATGACCGGCCGCATCTATCGCGTCGCGCCAAAAGGCAACAAACCTTACGTAGCGAAGTTGAACCTGACCACGGGCGCGGGCTGCGTCGAGGCGCTGCAATCGCCGAACCTCTCCACACGGTACCTCGCCTGGACGCGGCTGCACGAAATGCAGGGCAAGGCGGAGAAGGACCTGCTCAAGTTATGGAAAAGCGGCGACACGAGGATGCGCGCCCGCGCGGTCCACTTGCTTGCGCGCATCAAGGGCGACGAAAAAAAGTATGTCGAGCAGGCGATGAAGGATGACAGTCCCGACATTCGCATCACGGGCCTGCGCATCGCCCGGGAACTGAAGCTCGACGTGATTCCTTACGTGAAAACGCTGGCGAAAGACTCCTCGCCGCAAGTCCGACGGGAATGCGCCATCGCATTGCGGCACCACCAGTCCCCTGAAGCGCCAAAACTCTGGGCGCAACTCGCCTCGCAGCACGACGGCAGGGATCGTTGGTATCTCGAAGCTCTCGGGATTGGCGCGGACCGGCAATGGGACAAATTCTTCAGCACCTGGCTGGCGGAAGTCGGCGACAAATGGAACACCTCCGCGGGCCGCGACATCGTCTGGCGGTCGCGCAGCCGGAAAACACCGGAATTGCTGGTCAAAATCATCAACGACAAAAGCCTGAGCGCAAAGGAACGTGACCACTATTTCCGGGCGCTCGATTTCGTTGCCGGGCCGGAAAGGGATGCGGCACTCGCCGAACTCGCGGCCGGTTCACTGCAGTAAAAACAAGCGAATGGGCACGCCGGTCCGCCCTTTTTCCATCCGTTCCGTGGCCGGCGGAGCATGGGTGATTTGTGGCGCCGCATTGTTCGCGTTGTTCGCCGCAGCGCAGGCTCCCGACACGGAACGCCTCAACACGATGATTGAGGCATTGAACCGGCTCAGCCCCGAACAGGTCACCGCAAACCCGAAACTTAAGGCGGCTCTCGACAATGTGCTCGGCGCCACCCGCGGCACGCCGCAATTCGTCGAGCTGGTAAAAAAGTTCGATGTTCGTGATCAGGCCCCGGCGTTAATCGAAACCGCGGTCCGGACCACGAACAGTACCACCGCCGCCGAAGCCATGCGGCTGGTGTTGCAGGACGGCGGCGGAGAACTTGTCAGGAAGGCGCTTGACGACGAAAACGTCACGAATGCGACCCGGATCGTCGCGGCGCTGGGCAGCACCGGCGGAAAGGAGACTGTACCGCTGCTGAAACCGGTTGTCGCCGACTCGAAGCGCGAGGTTTCGGTGCGCAAACAGGCCGTGCATGCGCTGGCGCAAACGCAGGAAGGCGCCGTGGCGTTGCTTCAGCTCGCCAGGGATCAAGAACTGCCCGACGATGTGAAATTCGCGGCCAGTTCGGACCTCAACGGCGCTCGCTGGCCGGCGATCAAGGCGGAGGCCGCGCGATTGCTGCCGCTGCCGCAGGGAAAAGACGCGCAACCGCTCGCGCCGATTTCCGAACTGGTAAAAATAAGTGGCGATGCGAAACGCGGCGCGGAGGTTTTCCGGCGCGACGCTGTCGGCTGTGTCAAGTGTCATCAGGTCAACGGCGAAGGCGTCGATTTTGGCCCGAACCTGTCCGAGATCGGCACCAAGCTGGGAAAGGAGGCGCTCTACGAATCAATCCTTGACCCAAGCGCCGGTATTTCGTTCGGTTACGAAGCGTGGCAAATCGAATTGAAGAATGGTGATGAAGCGTACGGTTTGATCGTCAGCGAGACCGCGGATGAACTCGCGGTCAAAGCCGTCGGCGCCGTCGTGACGCGCTACAGGAAAAGTGACATCACGAAACGCGAACAGCAAAGGCTTTCCATCATGCCTGCCGGTTTGCAGCAAACGATGTCGGCGCAGGATCTCGTGGATCTGGTCGATTACCTGTCGGCGCTGAAGAAGGCGGCGAAATAAGCCTGCGCAGCCAGCCGGCTTTCAGATCGCGAAGTCGTTGTATTCCGGTTTCACCAGCTCAGTGGGCGGATTCAACATGCCGGCGGCGACAGTGAGATTGGTTCCCTGCTCGATGAGGATGAACGAGCCCGTCAGCCGGTTGGTTCCATACCCGTCGAAGACCAGCGGCCGGGCTGCGCGCAGACGGATCTCTCCAATGTCATTCATCTCGAGTTCGGCGGGTTCGGGTTCCGGATCGAAGGTCGAAATATTCACGCGGTGTTCGATGGCGGTGACAACAGATTGAACAGTCTGGGTGGTGTGCTTCAGAAAGTATTTCTTATTCCGCT
>Ga0134126_10011387_pt1 | contig 11223 bp, 11 predicted proteins | sample KB31752_FD_96881 | JGI IMG/M metagenome (GOLD analysis project Ga0134126, IMG submission 96881) | Terrestrial soil microbial communities with excess Nitrogen fertilizer from Kellogg Biological Station, Michigan, USA - KB3-175-2 | ecosystem: Environmental > Terrestrial > Soil > Unclassified ... | reverse complement strand
TGCGCGCAGTACCTCGCGAAGGGGCGCCCGGTGGCGAGCAACGCCGAACTGGTCGAGCGCGCGGCCACGCTGGCCGGCCTGGCCCAGCGTCCCTCGATGCGGCCCGAGCAGGCCCGCTCCATGCTTGGGGTGAGCAGCCGTAGCTGACATCCCGGTGATCGCCGAGGTCATCCGCTCCGGATTCGAGGAGTCCCGGCACCGTGGCTCGGCCGTGCTGCTCGGTGCCGACGGGCGCGAGGTGCTCTACCGCGCGGGCGAGGTCGCCGCGCCCATGTTTCCCCGGTCGTCCAACAAGCCGATGCAGGCCGCCGCGATGCGGGCCTGCGGGCTGGCCCTGGACGGCGAACTGCTGGCCCTGGCGAGCGCGAGCCACTCCGGTGAGGACTTCCACGTCACCGGGGTCAGGAAGATCCTGGCGGGCGCCGGGCTCACCGAGGACGCGCTGCAGTGCCCGCCCGCGCTGCCGATGGACGAACCAACCCTGTGGCGGTTCCTCCGCGAGGGCGGCAAGCCGGACCGGGTGCACATGAACTGCTCAGGCAAGCACGCGGCGATGCTGGCCACCTGCGTCACTGCTGGCTGGCCGGCGCAGACCTACCGCGACCCGGACCACCCGCTGCAGCGCGAGATCAAGGCCGCGCTTGGCCGCCTGGCCGGGGAGGAGGTCGCGGCGACCGGGGTCGACGGCTGCGGCGCGCCGCTGTTCGCCCTGTCCCTGACCGGTCTGGCGCGGGCTTTCCGCGCGCTCGTGCTTGCCGCTCCAGATTCAGCCGAACGATCGGTCGCCGATGCCGTCCGTGCCAATCCCGCATGGACATCGGGGACGAACCGGTCGGAACGCGCCCTCCACCAGGCGGTTCCCGGCCTGCTGCTCAAGTCCGGGGCCGAGGGCGTGCAGGCGTTCGCCCTGGCCGACGGGCGCGCCGGTGCGGTCAAGCTGGAGGACGGCAGCCCCCGGGCGATCCCCGCCATCACGGTGGCGCTGCTGCGCACCCTCGGCGTGGATCAGGACGAGGGCGTGGACCGTGAGGCCCTGGGCCAGATCGCCGACCTGCCCGTGCTCGGCGGCGGCCTGGCGGTCGGCGAGATCCGGGCAACTCTCCCGTGAACCCGGGCCGGCCTGAGCCGTCACGCTAACCCCGCACGGGCACGGGGCTCAGGGTGCTAGCAGGCCGCTTGCAATTGCAAGCACGATGTGGTTCACTGTGGACGTGAATCCCGTGAACGTAGGTTCCATCGGCGAGTACATCCGGCAGCAGCGCGAGCAGGCCAAGATTTCGATGCGCCAGCTTGCGTCGGCTGCCGGGGTTTCCAACCCTTATCTCAGCCAGATCGAGCGCGGGCTGCGCAGGCCCAGCGCGGAGATCTTGCAGCAGATAGCCAAGGGGCTGCGGATCTCCGCCGAGGCGCTCTACGTGCAGGCGGGGATCCTGGAGGACCGGCGCCCGGACTCGGGCGTGCGGGCAGCGGTGCTTGCCGACCCGGAACTCACCGAGCGCCAGAAGCAGGTGCTGCTGGAGATCTACGAGTCCTTCCGCCGGGAACTGGCATCTGGCTCGTCTCTCGGTTCCGCCGCTGACAGTACGGTGCCCAACGGCATGGAACCCGCCAGTCCCGGCCTGGACCAGCTCACCGGCCCTGAAAGTGAGTTCTCCGAGGCCGAGGCCGCCCTTGCGGCCGGCCCGGATGCCACCGCGACAGTCGCTGGGGCGGCCGGAACCGTACCGGCCGACCAAGCGCAGGCCGGTCCCACCGATACCGATCCGCCGCAGACCGAGGCCCGGGGCTAACGCCGCACGGCCGACGCCGCGGCCCGAGGGACGGTTGCGGCCAGCTCCGGCGCTGGTGCCGGAGGCACACGGGATCACCGCAAAGACGTCCGGCGCTCGTTCGCCGGCGAATGAAGAAAGGCCGCCGCAAGGCGGCCGGGAGAGGAAACAAATGCCACGCAACATCGACGTGATGGCCGAGATGCGCAAGTTCGCCGACCGCAAGCCCGTGCATGCGGTGGCCGGCGCCACCGTGATCGCGTCGCGGACGCTCAGGGAACTGCCCTGGCGCCTGGTCCAGTGGACCAGGGAAAACCCGCCGAACTCGCTGCCGGGCCGCGCGACCGAGGCCGCGCAGACCGCACAGTCCCGCGCGATGGAGGTCTTCCAGACAGCGCAGTCTCGCGCCACTGGCGCCGTGCAGTCAGCGCAGTCCCGCGCCACCGAGGCGGCGCAGGCGGCGCAGGCCCGCGCTAACGGAGCCGTGCAGGCGGCGCAGTCCCGCGCTAACGGAGCCGTGCAGACGGCACGGACCAGGGCTTCCGACGGCTATGACACGCTGGCTGTCCACGGCAAGAAGGCCATAGACGGACAGTCAAGCGCCACCGAGAGCAAGAGCACGGCGAGCGCGCAGAGCAAGTCCGAGCTGAACGGCAAGGCGAAGGCCAAGGCGCCGACGCGCCCCACGACCGGCCGCTGAGGCTGGTCCCGTCCCACCGACGGCCGGCCCGGGCCGGGCCGCAAGGCTCGGCCCGGGCGCGCCGCCTCCGGCCCTCAAGCCCTCCGGCCCTCAAGCCCCCCGGCCCGAATCTCCCGCCCGCCAGGGTCTGGCGATGCGCCGCCCGGCAGGCAGGCCCGCTCTCCGGCCCGGTCCCCAAAGGCCCCACCCGCACGGCCCCGCCCCCAATGTCCCGGTCAGGCCCGGCCACCGGCCGGAGAAGGATAACCTGGAATCGTGTTCGTGACTTCGGGAGCGCTCACCCCGCTCTACTGGTTTTTCGAGGTGCTCTCCATCGCCGCGCTCTGCGTCGAGGTGTGGGCCTTCGTGGATGCCATCCGCCGGCCGGGCCCGGCTTTCGTGGCCGCAGGGAAGCAGACCAAGCCGATCTGGCTGGTGATCCTCGGCGTGGCCGCGGTGATCGGTCTGTGGTCCAGCACGTTGGGCGGGCCGAACCTGGTCAGCCTCTTCCCGATCGTCGCCTTTGTCGCCGCGGCGATCTACCTCGCCGACGTCCGGCCGAAGGTCAGGGAGTTCCGGGGCGGGAGCAGTTCCTCCGGCCCCTACGGCCCCTGGTAACCTCGGGCGGGCCGGCCTTGCCCGCCCGGCGGCAGTAGGCTGCCTGGGTGAGTGAGACTCTGCAGCCCCGGCCCCACCACCCCGCCCAATGGCGCACGCACCGGCTGGAACTCGACGACCAGACCCTGCGCGAATGGGACGCGGTGGTGCTCGCCAGCGACCCCGAGGGCATCGTCCTTGACACCTCCGCGTTCTACCCAGGTGGCGGCGGGCAGCCGCCCGACGCGGGTGTCCTGCTCTGGGGCGGTGTGCAGACCCGGATCGCCGGCGCGCGCAAGGGCGACGACCTCTACCTGATTCCCGCCGAGGGCGATCCGCTGCCGCCCGTCGGCACCCCGGTGCGCGGCGCGCTCGACGACGCCAGGCGGACCGCCCTGATGCGCACCCACTCCGGCCTGCACGTGCTCTGCGGCGTGGTGTTCCGCGACTACGGCGCCCTGGTCACCGGCGGGAACATGGAACCGCTGTCGGCGCGGATGGACTTCAACCTGCCCGAGGTACCGCCCGGTTTCCGCGAGGCGGTCGAGGCCGCGTGCAACACCGAGGTGGCCGCCGGGCGGCGCATCGACGTCCGGGTCCTGCCCAGGGACGAGGCGTTCGCCATCCCCGACATCATCCGCACCGCCACCAACCTCGTGCCGCCCGAGGTCAAGGAGGTACGGATCATCGACATCGTGGGCCTGGACCAGCAGGCCGACGGCGGCACGCACGTCGCCACGACCAGCCAGATCGGCCGGATCGAGGTTGTCAAGATCGAGAACAAGGGCAAGGGCTTCCGCCGCCTGCGCATCCGCGTCTCCGACTGACCCCGCATCTCCAGCCCATCGCGATCACGCCGAACCGGCCCCAGGCGTTGTGGTGGTTGGCACTCCACCTTCATTCTTCTGTCGTCGTGCTCACCATCACGGCAAACGAACCTCACTCTGCTGGCCAGGCGCAGCCGGTGGGGGCGCGGCGACGCCGCGGCGGGTGTGGGCGGTCCGGGCCAGCTGTCGCTTTCATGGTCTTTTCATGTTTGCGGGATAGGGTCGCGGCATCGGGCGCCGCGGCCCTTGTGCCTGCGAGCGGGCCCGGCATTTGCCCGCTCTCCGGGCGGGCAGGCCAGAGGCGCAGGAGGCGACGTGCACGAACGCGGTGCGGGGAAGGCGCAGGGGTGCGGCTGCTAGTGGTCGAGGACACGCCGAAGATGGCGGCCCTGCTGGAGCGGGCGTTCCGCGAGGACGGCTACGCAGTCGACGTCCAGGTCAGCGGCGACGGTGCCATCTGGATGGCCAGCGAGTGCGATTTCGACGCGGTCATCCTGGATGTCGGGCTGCCCGACATCGACGGGTTCGATGTCTGCCGCCAGCTCAGGGAGCGGGCACGCTGGGTGCCGATCCTCATGCTGACCGCCCGGGAGTCGGTGCCCGACCGGGTGCGCGGCCTGGACGCGGGCGCCGATGACTACGTCACCAAGCCGTTTGACATCGAGGAACTGCGGGCCCGGGTCAGGGCCCTGGTCCGGCGCAAGCTGGGCGAGCGGCCCGCGGTCGTGACGGTCGGCGATCTCACCCTCGACCCGGCCGCGCGCACGGTACGCCGGGGCAGCACCCCGATCGACCTGGCCGCCAAGGAATTCGCCATCCTCGAGTACTTCATGCGCTACCCCGCGCAGGTGATCTCGCGCGCGAGGTTCCTCGAACACGTCTGGGACTTCGCCGGTGCCGGCGACTCGAACATCGTCGATGTGTACGTGCGGATCCTGCGGGAGAAGATCGACCGGCCGTTCGGCAGGCGGTCCATCGAGACCGTTCGCGGCGCGGGCTACCGGCTGAGGCCATGATCCGCCTGCCGCTGCGCGTCCGGGTCACGCTCGCCTCGGCGGCGAGCATCGCCGTGATACTCGGGGCGCTCAGCTTCTTCCTGTACGCGCGGCTGCAGGCGGAGCTCACCCGGGCGGCGGACGCCAGCATGCGCACCAGGGCCGATGCGATCGCCTCCAGCGTGGGCCGGGCCGAGACGGGTGGCTTCGACACGCCTGACATCGGGTCTGCCGGCTTCGCCCAGATCCTGTCGCCGACCGGCCGGCTCGAGATGTCGCGGGGGTTCCGGGGGCCGGTCCTGTCCGCCGCGGCGCTGCGGGCGATCCGCGAACCGCAGTTCGTGAACCTGCCCGCAGCGCGGGGGAAACCCGCGTTGCGGGTGTTCGTGCTGCCCAACGCCGAGGGGCATCGGCTGATCGTAGTGACCGGCGCCTCCCTGGCCGAGGTCGGCCGGACGCTCGACAGCCTGCAACTGCTGCTGGAGACGGCCGGCCCGGCCGCGCTCGCGCTGGCCTGCCTGGTGGCGTGGCTGCTCGCCGGGGCCGCGCTGCGGCCGGTGGAGCGCATGCGCCGCGAAGCGGCCGCCATCTCGGTCACCGAGCCGAGCCGGCGCCTTCCGGTGCCGGGCACCAACGACGAGGTGGCCCGGCTCGGGACGACCCTGAACTCGCTGCTCGACCGGCTGCAGCGCGGGATCGAGCGGGAGCAGCGGCTGCTCGACGACGCCAGTCACGAGCTGCGGACCCCGCTCAGCATCCTGAAGGCGGAGCTTGACCTCAGCTTGTCGCGGGCCCGGGAACCGCACGAGCTGGAAGCCGCCCTGCGCAGCGCGTCCGAGGAGACCGACCGGCTGGCGCGGTTGGCCGAGGACCTGCTGGTGCTGTCCAGGGCGCGGGCCGGCGGGTTCCGCATCCACCGGATGAGCACCTCGCTGCGGGAACTGCTCGGCCGGGCCTGTGCGGGCCATCAGGCCAGGGCCACCGATCGCGGGGCACGGATCGAGTGGACGGCGCCGGCGGTGGAGGTCATGGTCGATCCCATGCGGCTCCGCCAGGCCCTCGACAACCTGCTGGACAACGCCATCCAGTACGGCCCGCGGGCCCGCGGGCTGATCCGGGCCGAGGCCACGGTCGCCGGCGACGTGGTGACGATCACCATGGACAACACGGGCCCTGGCTTCGCCGACGACCTGCTTCCCACGGCGTTCGACGCGTTCGTCCGTGGCGGCCACGGTGTCGTCCCGCACCCGGGCGCCGGGCTCGGGCTTGCCATCGTCCGGGCCGTCGCGCAGGCTCACGCCGGCACGGCCACCGCGGAGAACGTGCCGGGCGGGGCCCGGCTGACGCTGACCCTCGCGCTGGACGCCGCCCCGGTTCCCGGCGCCTCCGTGCGCTCCTGACCCGCGCCCGCTCCCCGCGGATCAGGCCCGCGGCGGGTTCATCTTTGCTTCATGTGCGTGCCAGTAGAACCGTGCCATGTCACAGAGCAAGAGCCCACTCCTGGTCCGGCAGCGCGGCACGGCCGTGGCCGCCGCCCTGTTCGCCGTCGTGCTGGCCGGATGTGGCGGATCCGCGTCCCCCAGCGCGGGCGGCGGCGGGGGCAGGACCACCGCGCCCACTCCGGCCGGCGGGACCGGCCAGAACGCCGCCGCCGCCCAGTCCCCCGTGCCGGCCGAGAGCAACCCTCCGGGGGACATCCCGGACACCACCGTCTACGTGACCTACCAGTCGCCGGCCGGGCACCTCGCGTTCAAGGTCCCGGAAGGCTGGTCGCGCAAGTCGATGCCCACCAGGTCGACGTTCACCAGCAACCTGAACTCCATCAGCGTGGCATGGATGCCCATGACCGGCGCGCCGACGGCCAGGTCGGCCCGTGCCACTACGGTCCGCGCGCTCCACGCGGCCACGCTCGCGTTCCGGTTGCAGACCGTCCGGACGGTGACGCTGGCGGGCGGGCCGGCCGTCGAGATCGTCTATCAGGTGAACAGCGCGCCGAACCCGGTAACCGGCCGGCAGTACCGCCTAGTGATCGAGCGGTTCGAGTTCTACCACAAGGGACAGGGCGCCGTGCTCAGTCTGTCGTCGGCAGTCGGCTCGGACAACGTCGACCCCTGGCGCATCGTGTCGGAGAGCTTCCGGTGGGCGTAGCGGCCCGGACCGGACCGCTTGTCGACGGGCGCGAGCTCTACCGCTTCTTCCACACCGGGGACGAGGAGACTTTCGCGCTGCGCGGAGTGTCCGTCTCGGTGGGCGCGGGCGAACTGGTGGCCGTCGTCGGACCGTCGGGAAGCGGGAAATCCACCCTGCTGGCTTGCCTGGCCGGGCTGGACGAGCCGGACGGCGGCCACGTGCTGATCGCGGGGGAGCGGATCACCCGCCGGGACGAGGCGACGCGGGCCGGGCTGCGCGCCAGGTGGATCGGCATGCTGCTGCAGTCGGGCAACCTCCTGGACCACCTCAGCGTGGCGCAGAACATCCAGGTGGCACGGACGCTCGTGCCGCGTGCGCTCGGTTCGCGCCGCAACGGCCAGACCGGCCGCTGGCGGATGAGCCGCGGTGACGCCGAGCGGCTGCTCGACGGGGTAGGCCTGGCCGACCGCGCCTCGGCCAGGCCGAGCACGCTGTCCGGCGGCGAGGTGGCCCGCGCCGCGCTCGCCGTCGCCATGGCGAACGACCCGCCGGTCCTGCTGGCCGACGAGCCAACCGGCGAGATCGACCGGCAGGCGGAGATCCGGGTGCTTGACCTGCTGCGCAGCAGGGCGGACCGGGGAAAGGCGGTTCTGGTGGTCACCCATAGCGAGACCGTGGCCATGGCGGCCGACCGCGTGGTGCGGATGACGGACGGGAGGGTCACCGGTGAATGACATCCTGGTGCGCGCGGTCGGCCTCAACCGGCAGTTCGGCAACAGCCACGGCACCGTGGTCGCGGTCGCCGAAGCCACGTTCGAGATCCGCGAGGGCGATCGCATCGCCTTGACCGGGCCATCCGGCAGCGGCAAGACGTCGCTGCTGCACCTGATCGCCGCGCTGGACCATCCGTCCGGCGGGGTCATCGAGTGGCCCGCCCTGGGCCAGCCCGGCGATCTGCGGCCGGGGCCGGTCGGTATCGCCTTCCAGGGCCCGAGCCTGCTGCCACCGCTGACCGTGGCCGAGAACGTGGCCCTGCCGGCGCTGCTCGCTGGCACCGCGGAGGCGGAGGCCGCGGCGGCGGCCGGCACCTTGATCGACCGGCTCGGCCTGTCGGAAGTGGCGTCGAAGCTGCCCGAGGAGATATCCGGCGGCCAGGCCCAGCGGGCCGGGCTGGCCCGGGCGCTGATGGGCAAGCCGCGGCTGATCCTGGCCGACGAGCCGACCGGGCAGCTGGACCGGACCTCGGCGGCTGCAGTGATCGACGTGCTGCTCGAGCAGGTGACCGCGACGCACGCGGCGCTGGTCGTGGCGACGCATGACACCACCGTGGCGAGACGGCTGCCGCTGCGCTGGTCCATGACCGAGCGGACTCTACAGACGGGTGCCCCATGTACGTTCTGACCTGGCTTTCTGGCCTGCTCAAGCGCAGGCCGGTCCGGCTGGCTGGTGCGGTGACCGGGATCGCCGTGGCGGTGGCGCTGCTCGGCTCCCTGGGCGCGTTCTTCGCCGCGAGCAAGGCGCACATGACCAAGCAGGCGGCGGCCGGCGTGATCGTGGACTGGCAGGTGCAGCTGGCGCCCGGATCCAGCCTGGCACCGGTGGCCCATGTCATCGCGAGCACGCCCGGCGTGGTCAAGAGCCTGCCGGTCGGCTACGCCCCGGCGACCGGGTTCACGGCGGCGACCGTGGGCACGGTTCAGACGACCGGTCCCGGTCAGGTGCTCGGCCTGCCGCCGGGGTACACCGCGGCCTTCCCCGGCGAGATCAGGTTCCTGCTGGGGGCGCGAAGTGGGGTGCTGCTGGCCCAGCAGACGGCGGCGAACCTGCACGCCACGGTGGGCACGATGATCAGCGTGGGACGGCAGGGGCTGCCGCCGCTGCACGTCCGGGTGCAGGGGGTCGTGGACCTGCCGGCGGCGGACTCGATGTTCCAGGCGGTCGGCGTGCCGCCGGGCGCGGCCCCGCAGGCACCCCCGGACAATGTCGTGCTGCTTCCCGCCGCCCAGTGGCAGCGGGCGTACGCCCCGCCGGGCGGCACACGGCTGGCCGGGGCGCACATCCAGTACCACGTGAAGCTGTCCCCCGCCCTCCCCCCCGACCCGGAGGCAGCCTTCGCCGACGTCATGGCGCGGGCCAAGAACCTGGAGGCGCGGCTGACGGGGACCGGTCTTGTGGGCGACAACCTGAGCGCGCAGTTGGACGCCGCCCGCAGTGACGCGCTGTACGCGGAACTGCTTTTCCTGTTCCTTGGCCTGCCGGGCGCCGTGCTCGCAGCGCTGGTCACCAGCGTCATCGGCGCGGCGGGGGCCGACCGGCGGCGGCGCGAGCAGGCACTGCTGCGGATCAGGGGAGCGTCGCCGCGCCGGATCGTCGGGCTGGCCGTGGCCGAGGCGCTGCTGGTCGGCGTGCTCGGCTCGGCCATCGGCCTGGCCGGTGCGGTGCTCGCTGGCCGGCTCGCCTTCGGCGCGACGCGGTTTGGCTCCACGACGGGCCAGGCGGTCGCGTGGGGGGTGATCGCGGCGCTGGCCGGGCTGGTTCTGGCCGCCCTGACCATCGGTGTTCCCGCGTGGAAGGACGCGCGCAGCCTGACGGTGCGCGGCGCCAGGGAGGTGGTTGGCCGGCCCCGGCGGCCGCTGTGGGCCAGGCTCTACCTGGATATCTGGCTGCTGGTCGCGGCGGCGATCATCTTCTGGCGGCTGGTGCGCAGCGGCTATCAGGTCATCCTCGCCCCCGAGGGCGTGGCGACGATCTCGGTGAGCTACTTCACGTTCCTGGCGCCGCTGCTGTTCTGGGTGGGGGCCGCGCTGCTGTCTTGGCGCATCTCCACCGCCGTGCTTGGCCGGGGGCGGCCGGCCCTGGCCCGGGCGGCACGGCCGCTGGCGGGCGGGCTGTCCGGGGTAGTGGCTGCTTCCATGTCCCGGCAGCACCGGCTGCTGTCCAGGGGCCTGGCGATCGTCGGCCTGACCGCCGCGTTCGCGGTCTCGACGGCGGTGTTCAACCAGACCTACCAGCAGCAGTCCCGGGTAGACGCGCAGCTGACCAACGGGGCGGACGTGACGGCCGCCACCACTGCCGCGTCCGGGCTGCCAGCCAGCGCCTTCGCGGCGGCCCGACGGCTGCCTGGGGTCGCGGCGGTCCAGCCGATGATGCACAGGTTCGCCTACGTCGGGAACGACCTCCAGGACCTGTACGGGATCGACCCCAGGCACAACGGCACGGCCACGCCCATGTCGGACGCGTTCTTCCAGGGCGGGAACGCGGCGGGGGTGCTGGCCGCCCTGGCGGCCCGCCCGGATGCGGTGCTGGTCTCCGAGGAGACGGTAGTCAACTACCAGCTCCGGCCGGGTGACCTGCTCCGGCTGCGGATACAGTCCGCGCGCGACCACAGATACCACATCGTCCCGTTCCACTACACGGGGGTGGTCCGGGAGTTCCCCACCGCACCCAGGGACTCGTTCTTCATCGCGAACGCGTCCTACGTGGCCCGCGTCACCGGGTCGCCCGCCAACCAGGACATGCTGATCCGGGCGAGCGGCTCGCCCCCGGCCGTGGCCCAGGAGGTCCGGCGCCTGCTCGGCCCGGCTTCGGGGGCCGTCGTCCAGGACATCGACAGCCAGCTGAAGATCACGCTGTCCGGGCTGACCGCGCTCGACCTGTCCGGCCTGACCAGACTGGAGCTGGCGTTCGCGTTCATCCTGGCCGCCGCGGCATCCGGCCTGGTGCTGGCGCTGGGCCTGGTTGAGCGGCGCCGCACGTTCGCGATCGCCGCGGCGCTGGGAGCACGCTCCCGCCAGCTCGCCTCCTTCGTGTGGAGCGAGGCCATCTTCGTGACGGTGGGTGGCGTGCTGCTTGGCGTGCTGTCGGGCTGGGCGCTGTCGTTCATCATCGTCAAGATCCTGACGGGGGTGTTCGACCCGCCGCCGCCGCACCTGTTCGTCCCGTGGGCCTACCTGGCCGCGCTGGGCGTGGTGACCTGCGCGGCCATTGTTGCCGCCGGCACGGGCGTCATCCGCGCGTTGCGCCGCCCCGCGGCCGACATCATCAGGGATCTCTGACACCGTTCCGGCGCACGGCGACGGGCTGCGAGCCTGGGCTCGCAGCCCGTCGCCGACGGTGCCCGGTTGCCCAGAACCGGGCAGCCGACCGTTATTCCACGCCGTTGAACTCGTGCTGCACGTCCCCGGAGGGGTCGGCGTGGCCTCCCGGCCCATCCCCAGGGGCGTTTT